>Ga0065721_10000971_pt1 | contig 25416 bp, 29 predicted proteins | sample Mesricmetagenome_FD_59108 | JGI IMG/M metagenome (GOLD analysis project Ga0065721, IMG submission 59108) | Mesophilic microbial community from rice straw/compost enrichment Sample: eDNA_1 v2 (version 2) | ecosystem: Engineered > Solid waste > Grass > Composting > Bioreactor | place: USA: Davis... | reverse complement strand
CGTCGGAGGTGCGCTCCGCGAACCCGACCTCGCCGACGAGGCTCGGGGTGACCCAGTGGGCGTCGCGGGCGTCCGCCATCGGCACCCCGACGAGCGGGGAGGTCTGCCGCGCGAGGCGGTCGAGCTTCCTCCGCGTCGCCTCGAGGTCGGCATCCGTGAACCCCGTCCCGACGCGGCCGACGTAGCGCAGCCGCCCGTCCGCCTCCGGCACCCCGAGCAGGAGCGAGCCGAACGTGGGCTCGCGCATCCCGGTGCCCGGCCGCCAGCCGGCGACGACGACCTCCTGCGCGGAGGTGTGCTTGAGCTTGAGCCAGTCGCGGGAGCGCTTGCCCGTGCGGTAGGTGCTCGACGCTCGCTTCGCCATGACGCCCTCGAGACCGAGCTCGGTGCTGAGGGCGAGCGCCTCGTCGAGGTCGGTGCCGGCATCCGGGGGGACGCGCACGACGTCGCCGTCCCGCACCGCCGACCGCAGCGCCGCGCGACGCTCCGTGTAGGGGCGGTCGACGAGCGACTCCCGGCCGAGCGTGAGCACGTCGAACACGAAGAACTGCACGCCCTGCGCCTTCCGGGCGCGTTCGACGTCGCGCGGACTCGTGAGCCCCGAGCGGCTCTGCAGGCGCTGGAAGCTCGGTCGGCCCGCGTCGTCGAGCGCGACGATCTCCCCGTCGAGCACCGCGTCGCCGTCGACGAGCCCCGCGAGCTCCTGCAGCTCCGGATACGTCGGGGTGAAGTCGAGCCCGTTGCGCGAGCGGAACGTCACCTCGCCGCCCGCACGGTCGCGATCGCGCGGTAGCCGTCCCACTTGAGTTCGAACACCCAGTCGTCGCCGCGGATGTCGCCGGGCTCGGCGAGGCTCGCGAGCATCGGATGCACGGTGCCGGCGGCGTTCGTGCGCCCGCCGACGACACTCTTGCCGCGCTTGAGCCCGCGGCGGGGTTCGGCGCCGACGCGCTTCCAGGAGCCGCTCTCGGCGCTGCGCCGCTTCGACGCGGCGATGCTCTCCGGGTCGTCCCAGTCGACGGGCTGCTGATCCTTCATGTAATGCAGGAGCCAGTTCTTGCCCGGCTCCTTCCCGGAATCGGTGCGGATGAGCGCGAGCCGCGACGACCCGTGCTTCTCGCCGTGGATCGTGAAGATGACCTCGTCGTCGCGCCACTTCTCGAGGTCGTACGAGCCGCGGTCCCAGATCGTCACCTTCCCGGCGCCGTACTCGCCTTTCGGGATCTCGCCCTCGAACTGGCCGTACTCGAGCGGGTGATCCTCGGTGTGCACCGCGAGGTGGTTCTTGCCGGGCTGCGTCGGCACGCCCTTCGGCACCGCCCACGACACGAGCACCCCGTCGCGCTCGAGGCGGAAGTCGTAGTGCAGAGCCGTCGCGTGATGCTCCTGGATGACGAACGAGTTCCCGGTCGGCTGGATCGGCCGGTCGCCCATCGGCTCGGGCGTCTTCGCCCCGTCGCGCAGTGGAGCGGTACTGGGCGAGCCGCTCCTCCGTCTCCTCGGAGTGCCAGATCTCGGTCGACAGCCCCGCCATCGGGTCGCCGTCGCGCGCGACGCGTTCGAGCACCTCGGTGTACTCGAGCTGCCGCAGCCCCGGCGCCAGGAGCTCCTCCCACGTGCGCGGCGCCGCGACCGTGGGACGCTCGCGGCCGCGCAGCGAGTAGGGCGTGATCGTCGTCTTGTTGCCGTTGTTCTGGCTCCAGTCGAGCAGCACCTTGCCCGTGCGCAGCGCCTTCTTCATGTCGCTCACGACGAGGTCGGGATGGTCGGCCTCGAGCGCGCGGGCGAGCTCGTGCGCGACGGCCGACACCTCCTCGGTCGTCCAGCTGCCCGTCGAGCGCGGCGTAGAGGTGGATGCCCTTCGAGCCGCTCGTCACGGGCATGCGGCTCGAGCCCCATCCCGGTGAGGATGTCGCGCACGAGCACCGCGACCTCGACGCACTCCGGCAGCCCCGCGCCCTCGCCNGGGTCGAGGTCGAGCACGAGNCGNTCGGGGTTCTGCCGCGCCCCGTGNGCCCCGAACCGCCACTGCGGCACGTGCAGTTCGAGCGCGGCCTGCTGCGCCATCCAGGCGAGCGTCGCGAGGTCGTTGACGAGCGGGTACACGTTGACGTGGTCGGAGTGCTGGATGTCGCGGCGCGGGATCCAGGACGGCGCCGAGTCGGGCAGGTTCTTCTCGAAGAAGACGCTCCCCGGCTTGGCGGAGGTGCCCACGCCCTCCACCCAGCGCTTGCGCGTCACCGGCCGGTTGCGGGCGTGGGGCAGTAGCACGTCGGCGACGCGCGAGTAGTAGTCGAGCACCTCGGCCTTCGTCGTGCCGGTGGCCGGGTAGAGCACCTTCTCGAGGTTGGTGAGCTTGAGCCGGTGGCCCGCCACCGTCACGACCTGCTCGGTCTTGCCCGCCATGCCCCCCAAGGTACTCACGCGCAAGAGTGTCGAGAATCCCTTGCCAGACGAGGATGATGGGCCCATGCGCTCGATCTGGAAGGGTTCGCTGAGCTTCGGCCTCGTCAACGTGCCGGTGAAGCTCTACTCCGCGACCGAGGACCACGACGCCCCGCTGCACCAGGTGCACGAGAAGGACGGCGGCCGCATCCGCTACAAGCGCGTGTGCGAGATCGACGGCAAGGAGGTGCCGTACGAGGAGATCACGAAGGCCTACGTCGANGGCGANCAGACNGTCATCCTCACCGACGAGGACTTCGCCTCGCTCCCCGTCGAGCGCAGCAAGGACATCGACGTCGTCGAGTTCGTGCCGAGCGANCAGATCGACCCGATCATGCTCGGCAAGGCNTACTACCTGTCGCCNGACTCGAAGTCNANNAAGGCCTACGTGCTGCTGCGCCGCACCCTCGAGGATTCCGACCGCACCGCGATCGTGAAGTTCGCGCTGCGGCAGAAGACCCGTCTCGCGGTGCTGCGGGTGCGCGACGACATCCTCGTTCTCCAGTCGCTGCTGTGGGAGGACGAGGTGCGCGAGGCGCGGTTCCCGGAGCTCGACGAGACGCCGCGCATCTCCGCCGACGAGCTCAAGATGTCGCGCGCCCTCGTCGACTCGTTCGCGAGCGACTTCACGCCCGAGAAGTTCACCGACGACTACCAGGAGCAGCTGAAGACCCTCATCGAGGCGAAGCTGGATGCCGGCGACGCCTACGACACCGAGGCGACCTTCGGGCGGGAGACCGAGGAGGGCGGCGAGGTGCTCGACCTCATGGAGGCGCTGCGCCGGTCGGTGGAGGCCAAGCGCGAGTCGGACGCTCCTGCGAAGAAGAAGGCTCCCGCGAAGAAGAAGCCCGCCGCGAAGAAGAAGGCGAGCTAGGCGCGACCCCCGGCGGTCAGCAGTACCAGCTGTGCATCAGGCCGGGGGTGCCGATGAATGCCACGACGCCCGTCTCGGTCGTCGAGGCGGCGCCGCCGAAGGCTTGCCCCTCGTATGTCGTCGTCCGATCCCAGATGAAGGCGTTGTCGTCGTCGCGCTCATCGGCCGGCAGGGCGGCGGCGAACGCCGTGACGTCGTCTCCCCAGGAGAATCCGGCTGAGGTGACGATCTCGACGTCTCCGAGCGTCCGGACGCGCAGGCCGAAGTCGACCGTGTCCCACGGCGCCTCAGCTCCTGACCACGGCGTGTTCATGACGAGGCCCCCTCCGTCGGCGGTGGCCCACCAATACCTGGAGGTGCCGGCGACGGAGCACTCGTCGTCGGTTTCGTACGTGTGGATGTCGGGATCGATCCCCGACGCCGCCGTGATCGTCGCCGCGATCGCCTCGGGTCCGTCGCCGAAGTCGTGGTGCGCAAGCATCGTGCCGTCGGCGTCGCGCACCTCGAGGTCTGACCCGGAGAGCACGATGACCGCGGGCGGTCCGGGCTCGGCGCCCGGCGTCTCGGTCGGCGCCGGCGTCGGCGATGCCGGCGTGGGCGAGGAGGTGGGCGCGCCGCTGGCGGGGGAGCATGCCGCGAGCGCGAGAGTGAGGGCGATCGTGAGACCGCCGAGAGTAGTCCGCATTCCCATGCGGCGACCCTAGCGATAACGGCGCCGTGCTACGCGCCGCCGAACCGCTCGGTGCGGATCGTGCCGGGCTGGTGGCCGAGGGCGATGAGCCAGCCCGCGACGGCTTCGACGAACGGCGTCGGGCCGCAGACGTAGGTGCGCTCGATACCCGCGACGTCGGGCACGAGCTCCGCGAGCCGGTCGCGCGTGAGGCGCCCCACGGGTCCGTCGTCGGGGGATTCGCGCGTGTAGACGGTGTCGACGTGCAGTCCCGCCGCCTCGAAGCCGGCGAGCTCAGCGGCGAAGAACTGGTCGCGCGGCGTGCGCACGCTCGACAGGAGCCGGAAGTCGGCCGTGCGTCCGGCATCCGTCGCCGCCTGCGCGATCGCGACGAGCGGCACGATGCCCGACCCGCCGCCGATGAGCTGCACCGGGCCGGTCGTCGCGCCGAAGCCCTGGGGACGCCAGACGAAGTACGCGCCGAGTGGGCCGTGCACCTCGAACATGTCGCCCGGGGCGACGACGCCCGTCAGGAACGGCGACACCTCCCCGGTCGGCACCTCGTCGACGGCGAGCACGACGCGCTCGCCCGGGCCGTAGGACGCGATCGAGTACGACCGGCTCGCCTGGTAGCCGTCGGGCGCGGTGAGGCGGATGTCGAGGTGCGACCCCGCGTCGTTGCCCGGCCACCCGGGCACGTCGAGCACGAGGCGCCGCGCCGTCGGGGTCTCGGGCAGCACCTCGGCCACGGTGGCGGCGAGCCACTGCGGCCGGATCCTCGTCACCAATAGCGCTCTTCGGTCCAGGGGTCGCCGTGCATGTGGTAGCCGTTCTGCTCCCAGAAGCCCGGCTCGTCCTGGTTCATGAGCACGAGCCCGCGGATCCACTTGGCGCTCTTCCAGAAGTACAGGTGCGGCACGAGCAGCCGCGCGGGACCGCCGTGCTCGGGGTCGAGCGGCTCGCCCTCGGCCTCGATCGCGATCCACGCCTGCCCGTCGAGGACCTCGTCGAGCGGCACGTTGGTCGTGTAGCCGCCGTAGCTGTGGGCCATCACGAAGTCGGCACCCGTCTCGACGCCCTCGAAGATCTTGTCGAGGCTCACGCCGCGCCAGGGCATGTCGAGCTTCGTCCAGTGCGTGACGCAGTGGATGTCGACGGTGATGTCCTCGACCCCGAGGGCGAGGAGTTCGTCCCAGCTCCACGCGTGGAGCTGTCCGGTCTCGGTGCGGACGCTGAACGACCAGTCGGTCGTGTCGAGTTCCGGCGTCGGGCCGGCGGAGAGCACCGGCCAGTCGGCGACGAGCGACTGGCCGGGAGGCAGGCGGGGGTCGCGCTCGCGGCCCGCGCCGGTGAACCCGCGCGTGATGAACGACATGCGCACACGCTACTCGCGCGCGCTTCGCCCGGGCAGGGGCAGTCCGGCGCGGGGGAGCGTCAGTGGTTGCGCAGCATCGAGATGAGCTCGCCCTTGCGCTTGCCGGAGTAGCCCTCGATCCCGAGCTCCTTCGCGCGCTTCCGCAGGTCGGGCACCGTCCAGTCGTCGTAGTCGCCCGCCTTGCCGCCCTTCCGGCCGACCGCGGAGCGACCGCGCGCCGCGGCGGCGTTGGAGATGCGCGCCGCCTTCTCCTTGCTCGCGCCGTCGTCGCGCAACTCCTCGTAGAGCTCCGGGTCCTTGAGCGAGTTCGATCCGCGTCCACCGGGCATCGCTACAGCCCCTTTCCGCCCGTCACGGGCACGATGGCCCCGGAGACGTAGGAGTTCTCCGGGGAGGCGAGGAAGACGTAGGCGTGCGCGAGCTCGGCCGGCTGTCCGGCCCGGCCGAGCGGGGTGTCCTGCCCGAACGTCTCGACCTTGTCGGGCCACGACGTCGCGGGGATGAGGGGCGTCCAGATCGGCCCGGGCGCGACGGCGTTGACCCGGATGCCGCGATTGCCGAGCTGCTGGGCGAGCGCCTTCGTGAAGGCGACCTGCGCCGCCTTCGTCATGGCGTAGTCGAAGAGCTGCGGCGACGGGTTGAACGCCTGGATCGACGAGGTGGTGATGATCGACGATCCCGGCTTCAGGTGCGGGATCGCGGCCCGCGCGGTCCACAGCGGCGCGTAGAGGTTCGTCTCGAACACGCGCTCGATCTCCTCGGTCGGGGTGTTCTCGAGCCCGTCGCGGTTCTCCTGGTAGCCCGCGTTGAGCACGAGGATGTCGAGGCCGCCGAGCTCGTCGACGACCTTCTGCACGAGTTCCGTGGCCTGCTGCTCCTCGCGCACGTCCCCGGGGAGGCGCAGCGCCGTGCGCCCCGCCTTCTCGACCCACTCGGCCGTGTCGGCGGCATCCTCCTCCTCTTCGGGGAGGTAGGAGATGGCGACGTCGGCGCCTTCGCGCGCGAACGCGATCGCGACGGCGCGTCCGATGCCGGAGTCGCCGCCCGTGATGAGCGCGCGCATCCCGGTGAGCTTGCCGCTGCCGACATACGTCTCCTCGCCGTGGTCGGGCGTCGGCTCCGTCTGCGCGGTGAGGCCCGGCTGGTCCTGCTCTTGGCGGGGGAAGTCGTCGCTCGGATAGCGCGTCACGGGATTGCGGTCGAGGGCTGTCGTCATGCTCTCCGGTCTACGCGCGCGCGCGCCGAGGCGTGAAGGGGTTGCCGGATGCGGGAGGCTGAGCTAGGCACGGTGTGGCGGATGCACGCGACGGGCTGGGAGGTCGGAGCTTGGGGAAGATCCTGTACGGCAGCACGGGCGTCGAGATCGCCCTCGACGACCGCGCGATGGCGCACCTCCAGGCGGTCGTCGCGACGAAGCTGCGCCGGGGCGAGGGGTTCTTCCTGCAGTGGCACGGTGCCCCCGCGGCCGGCGACGCGCGCAACGCCGCCTGGATCGGCCCGAACGTGCCGCTCTACTTCCAGTACGACGACGGCGCTCCCGCGGAACTGCGCCGCGAGTGGCTCGAGGCGATGACGATCGGCGCGAACTCGAACGGGGGGCTCCAGCTCGGCGAGGAACCGCCGGTGACGGGATCCGTGCCGACTCAGCACTAGCCGCGGGTCTCCCGCTCGGCGCGCTCCTCCCGCTCCTCCTGGAGGGCGCGCGCGTCGGCGACGTCGGCGATGCGCTGCCGGGTGATCATGCGGATGCGGCGCGCGTCGCGCTTGGGCAGGCGCACCCGGGTGGCGGCATCCACCCCCTCGTCGAGTTGCTTGAGGCGCGTGAACTCGGCGTCGAGCTCGGCCCCGACGATGAGCGCGGCCTGTGTCGCGTAGAGCCAGAGCAGCGTCACGATCGCACCGCCGAGGGAGCCGTAGACGGCGCCGTGGTCGACGAGCACGGCGTAGAGCACCACGCCGCCCGTGGCGATCGCCCATGCGCCGATCGCGACGAGCGAGCCGACCGTCACCCAGCGCCGGTGCGGGCGGCGCACGTTGGGGGTGAAGGCGTAGAGCAGCGCGATCGCGAGGAACACGCAGCCGACGATGAGCACCCACCGCATGACGTCCCAAGCGAGCGGCTCGCGCGGTCCGAGCAGGAGGGTGACGCCGAGGGCGCCGACCGCGCCGACGGCGACGGCGAGCAGCAGCATCCGGCCCCGGAACGCCCAGATCGGACGCCCCTCCTCGACCTCGTAGACCCGGTTCACCTGGCGGCCGAACGCCGTCGCATAGCCCGACAGCGTCCACAGCCCGATCGCGATCGAGAAGGCGAGCGCGAGCCACGGGTTGCCGAGGCTGAGCAGTTCGCGCAAGACCCCCTCCAGGTCGCGCGCCGCCTGGTCGGGCAGCACGATGTCGAGCACGGCGACGAGGTCGTCGACGGCGCGGTCGCGGTCGTCGAAGATCGCGAACACCGACACGACCCCGAGGGTGAGTGGGAAGCCGGCGAGCAACGCGAAGAAGGTGAGCGCCGCGGCGGAGTCGATGCCGCCGTGCCGCACGAAGCCGTGTCGGGCGCGCCGCACGGCGAGGCGCCACGGGGTCGGTGCGCTCACGCGCGGCGCTTCCGCAGGAAGGCCGGCAGGACCGTCCACATCGCGACCGTGACCGCGAGCGTCGAACCCCCCGCGGCGAGGGCGGCGGGATGCCCGAGCACGACGTCGAAGATGAGGAAGACGGTGCCGCTCAGGGCGAGCGCGATCGCGGCGAGGGCCGCGCGCATGAGCAGGTTGGCGGCGAAGACGAGCGCCGGTTTCGCGCCGCGGCGGAAGAGCGCGCGGTGCAGGGCGACGGGTGCGATCGCGAGGATCGTCGCCGCCGCGGCGGCGCAGACGAGGGCGAGGTAGATGCCGATCTGGGCGCCCTCGAGGTCGGCGAAGCGCTGTTGGAACGGGATCGTGAGGAGGAAGCCGAGGAGGATCTGCGTGCCGGTCTGCGTCACGCGCAGCTCCTGGAGGATCTCCTCCCAGTTGCGGGCGACGCGCTCCCGCTCGGTCTCGTCGGGGCGCCCGGGGTCGGCGTCGCCCGGGGCGGCGGGGGCGTCGCCCGGTGCGGGGGAGGGCTGCTGCGCCATGACCCGATGGTAGGCGCGCGTCAGCATGCGCGGCGGGGATTGTCAAGCCGCTCCCGAGGGCGCTAGGCGTCGCGTGAAGTGGAGTCATGGGTAACGACGACCGGCGGGATGGCCCCACCGACATGACCGCCGACAACATCGCGCCCGAGGACCTGCCGACGCGGGATCCGGCGAACACCGAGATTCCCGCGGACGGCGAGACGAAGGAGGACGAGGAATGAGCACCATCCAGCAGAGCATCGACGTCGACGTGCCGGTGAGCACCGTCTACAACCAGTGGACGCAGTTCGAGGACTTCCCCGAGTTCATGAGCGGAGTCGAGTCGATCACCCAGCAGGATGACGCCCACCTGCACTGGAAGGTGACCGTCGGCGGAGTGGAGCGCGAGTTCGACGCCGAGATCACCGAGCAGCACCCGGACGAGCGCATCGCGTGGCGCAGCGTGGAGGGTCCGCAGCACGCGGGCGTCGTCACGTTCCACCGGCTCGCCGACGCGCAGACGCGCGTGACGCTCCAGCTCGACTGGGAGCCCGAGGGCTTCGTCGAGAACGTCGGCGCGGCGCTCCAGATCGACGACCTGCAGGTCGCGAACGACCTCAAGCGGTTCAAGGAGATCATCGAGTCGCAGGGCTACGAGTCGGGCGCCTGGCGCGGCGACATCGACCGCGACGCCGACGCGACGGGCCGCTAAGCCTTTCCAGACCGCGGCGGTGGCCCCCAGCGCCGCCGTCGCGTCCACCCGCCGAACACCCCGCCAGGTCACTATCCTGGCGGGGTGTTCGACCACCAGCAGGCGGTCTCGGGTGAACCCGCCGACGAGGCCGAGCGTCTCGATCGGGCCCTCGAGGACCTCGACTGGACGATCCCCGCACCCGGCTCCGTCGCCTCGCGCTTCCCGGCCCCGAGCGGCGACCTCGCCGTCGTCTCGCTCGGCGACCCGTCGCATCCGCGCGTCGTGCTCGTGCCGGGGGTGACGGGCTCGAAGGAGGACTTCGTGCTCATGCTGCCGGTGCTCGCCGAGGCCGGCTACTTCGTGCAGTCGCTCGACCTCGCCGGCCAGTACGAGTCGGGTCAAGCGGGACCGCCGCCCGGCCGTGCGTACGACTGGGACCTCTTCGTCGACGACCTCGTCGCGTTCCTCGAGGCGGGGGCCCCGGCGCACGTGCTCGGCTACTCGTTCGCCGGCACGATCGCGCAACTCGTGCTCGTGCGGCGGCCGGAGCTCGTGCGCAGCCTGACGCTCCTCGCCGCGCCGCCGGAGCCCGGCAATGCGTTCCGCGGCGTGCGGGGGGTGGGACCGTTCACGTTCCTCGCGACGGGTGGCGTCGGGGCGGCTCTCATGAAGTGGGGGATCGTGACGAACAAGAACCACGTGCCGCCGCTGCGGCTCGACTTCGTGCGGCACCGCTTCGCCTTCACGAGCCGCCGCGCGCACGAGGACATCATCCGGCTCATGAAACGGACCCTCGACGTGCGGGATCAGGTCGCGGCGTCGCCCGTGCCGAAGCTCGTCGCGGTCGGCTCGCACGACCTGTGGCCGACGACGCTGCACGCGGCGTTCGCCGAGCGGATCGGCGCGCGCCTCGTCGTCTACCCGACGGGGCACAGTCCGTGCGAGACCGCCCCGAACCAGCTCTCGCGCGACATGCTCGCCCTCTTCGCGACGGCGCAGGTCTAGACGCTGGGATCTAGGCGAGGGCCTCGCGTTCGTCCTCGAGCTGCTGCGCGACGCGGCGGCGCGCCGCTCGCCGCGCCCACGGGGAGCCCTCGGGCCAATGCGCGCGGAGGGTCGGGATGATCCAGGAGAGCCGCCGCACGAAGCCCGACCACGTCGAGAACGGCCGCGCCGAGACGCCGACGACCCAGTCGCGGTCGTAGCGCACCGTCATCTCGGGCCGCACGTGCAGGCTCAGGTCGAGGTCGTCGTGGATGTCGGTGCGGTCCCGGTGGTACTCCTCGCGCACCGCGGCCCACACCTCGCGGCGCATCGCGAAGTTCGAGCCGAAGATCGGCGGATGCGCGAGGTAGAGCGTCATCGCCCAGTAGAGGCCGCCGATCCACACCGTGCGGGCGACGCGGTTCGCGATCGGTCCGGCGTCGTAGAACTCGGCGCCCCCCGAGACGACGTCGAGCCCCGGGTCGCGCTCGAACGACGCGACGGCGCGGGCGAGCCACTCGGGCGGGCACACGGTGTCGGCGTCGATACGCGCCACGAGGTCGCCACGGGCGGCGTCGAATCCCGCCGCCGACGCGCGCGGGATGCCCGCGATCGGCTCCCACACGACGCGCGCGCCCGCCGCCTCCGCCACGGCGCGGGTGTCGTCCGTCGACCCGTTGTCGACGACGACGACCTCGTCCGGACGACGGGTCTGGGCGGCGAGCGAGGCGAGGCACCGCTCGAGCATCACGGCGTCGTTGCGGGCCGGGATCACGACCGAGACGAACATCGGCCTCAGGTTAGCGCGCGGGTCGGGCCCGCCACAGGTGGAGCGCCGCGTAGGAGCGCCACGGCGACCAGGCGGGCCGCGGCGACGGCGAGATGCCGAGCGCGGCGGCCGACTGGGCGAGCACGAGGTCGGTCGCGGGGAACGCGTCGGGATGCCCGAGCGCGCGCATGGCGAGGTACTCGGCGGTCCACGGCCCGACGCCGGGGAGGCCGAGCAGCCGCTCCCGCAGCTCGGCGACGGGGGTCGCGGCATCGAGCGGCAGGTCGCCCGCGGCGACGACGCCGGCGATGCGGCGGATGGCGGTGACCCGCGCCGCGGGACCGCGCAGCACCTCGTCGCCGCGCTCGGCGAGCTGTGCGGCGGTCGGGAACCCGCCGAAGTGCTCGACGATGCGGCCGAGCACGGTGCGGGCGGCGGCGACCGAGATCTGCTGCCCGACGAGGGTGCGGAAGAGCGCCTCCTCGGGGTCGGCGCTGCCGGGGATGCGGATGCCGGGCACGGCCGCGACGAGCGGCGCGAGGTCGGGATCGCGGGCGAGGTGGGCGTCGATCGCGAGGGAGTCGGCGTCGAGGTCGAACAGTCGCCGGACGCGCGCCGTGAGCGCGGAGAGGTCGGCGAGGGCGGTGAGTCGCGCGGTGAGGAGCACGCCCCCTGGGGCGGGCGTCACCTCCACGTGGGCGGGTCCACCGGGGAGCCGCAGCGGCCGGGCGAAGCGGGTGTCGTCGCCCTCCTCGAATCCGCGGATGGCGTGGTCGGCGAAGAACCGGAACAGCCCGACGGCGTCGAACGGCTCGCGGCCGGGGAGGCGCAGCGTGATCGCGCCGCCGGGCGCGCGTTCGGGGGCGCCGCGGCGGGCGAGGGCGCGCAACTGCGTCGGCGTCGCGCGATAGACCTCGGCGATCGTGTCGTTGAACTGGCGCAGCGACCCGAAGCCCGCGGCGAACGCGATGTCGGCGACCGGGAGGTCGGTCGCCGCGAGGAGCGAGCGGGCGGTCTGCGCGCGGTGGGCGCGGGCGAGCGCGAGCGGCCCCGCGCCGAGCTCCTCGCGCAGGACGCGGCTCACGTGCCGCGTCGTGTACCCGAGTCGCCGGGCGAGCCCGGGTACGCCCTCGCGCTCGACGACGCCGTCCTGCACGAGTCGCATGGCCCGCGAGGCGAGGTCGTCGCGCAGATTCCACTCGGGGGAGCCGGGCACGGCATCCGGCTGGCACCGCTTGCAGGCCCGTAGCCCCGCCTCGTGCGCCGCGGCGGCGGTGCGGTAGAAGGACACGTTGCCGGGCTTGGGGGTGATGGCGGGGCAGCTCGGGCGACAGTAGATGCCCGTCGTGTGGACGCCCGCGATGAACTGCCCGTCGAACCGCGCGTCGCGCGCGGCGAGGGCGGCGTAGCGCTGTGCGAACTCGTCCACGAGACTCAGCGTCGCACGCGCCACGGACAGCCGTCAGCGGGATTCGGACATCGCGGCGGCGGTTAGTCTTGCGAGCATGACGACCGAGGCGACGCGGCCGACGGCGCCGCTCGAGGCACTGCGCGACGAGCTCGGCGACATCGTGCGCACCGACCCCGAGGCGCTGCACGAGGCCCGCGCCGACAAGTCGGGCCACGTCGCGCCCGGCACGCCGCTCGCGGTCGTCGAGGCGCGCAGCACGGCCGACGTGCAGGCGACCCTGCGCTTCGCGACCGCGCATCGCATCCCGGTCGTGCCGCGCGGCGCCGGCACGGGCCTCGCGGGCGCCGCGATCGCGGGCGACGGCGAACTCGTCCTCTCGACGCGGCGCATGACGCGCGTGCTCGAGGTCTCGGTCGACGACGAGCTCGCGGTCGTCGAACCGGGCGTCGTCAACGCCGACCTCAACGATCAGCTCGCCCCGCGCGGACTGTGGTGGGCGCCCGACCCCGCGAGCCGACGCCTGTCGACGATCGGCGGCAACATCGCGACGAACGCGGGCGGACTCCTCTGCGCGAAGTACGGCGTCACGCGCGAGGCGGTGGTCGGCCTCACGGTCGTGCTCGCCGACGGACGGCTCCTCGAGCTCGGGCACCGCACCGTGAAGGGCGTCACGGGCTACGACCTGACGGCCCTGATGATCGGCTCCGAGGGCACGCTCGGCGTCGTCGTCGAGGCGACCCTGAAGCTCCGCCCGCTCCCGCGCGGCGGCGTCGTGACCCTCACGGCGCGCTTCGACGACGTCGAGCAAGCGGCACGCGCGTCGAGCGTCGTGAGCGCGAGCGGCGCGAAGCCGGCGATCATGGAGCTCCTCGACCCGCTCGCGGTGCGCAACATCTCTTCTCACCTCGACGTCGAGCTCGGCGACGGCGCGCTTCTGCTCGTGCGCACCGACGGCGTCTCGGCCGCGGAGGAGGCGGACGCGATCGCGGCGACCTTCCGCTCGCTCGGCGGCACCGTGGAGTCGACCGTCGACCCCGAGGCGGGGGAGCGGCTGTTCGAGATCCGCCGCGCCTTCCACCCCGCGCAGGAGGCGCGCGGCACCGTGCTCATCGAGGACGTCGCCGTGCCGCGCAGCGCGCTGCCCGCGATGTTCGCCTCGATCGAGCGGATCGCCGCGAAGTACGACCTCGAGATCCCGACCGTCGCGCACGCGGGCGACGGCAACCTGCACCCCAACTTCGTGTTCGACGCCGACGTGGTCGACGGGCACCTCGACGTGCCCGAGCACGTGTGGGCGGCCGCCGACGAGTTGTTCCTCGACTGCCTGCGCCTCGGCGGCACCCTCACGGGCGAGCACGGGATCGGCATCCTCAAGAAGCGCTGGCTGCGCGACGAGCTCGGCGACGACTCGTTCGCCTTACAGCGTCAGCTCAAGCAGGTGTTCGACCCGCTCGGAATCCTCAACCCGGGCAAGGTGTTCTAACCCCGAGGCGCTCGTAGGAAAGCTCGGATTCTGGGAGTGGGTCGGGAATAGGCTCCGCGGCCAGCGCGTTGCATCGGTTGTATGCCTACGAACCTGACCGACTCCCGTCCTCGCCCGAACCTCGTGCCGCGACCGACGATCGGACGGCTGCGTCTGCGCCCCACGCGACGCGGCCGCGGATTCATCGTCGGCGTCGTGGATGCCGTGGGTCCCGACACGAACGGCTTCGCGCCGCGTGATCGGGTCGCCTGGCGCGACACGGGGCAGGAGCTCGCGGAGCTCATCCTCATCGACCAGGACGACGTGCTCGGCGTGCCGAGCTGGATCAGCGACGAGAAGGTCGTCTCCTACCTCGGCGCCGGTCTCATCGCGCGCGCCCTCGTGCGCACGCGGCCGTTCAGCCGTGGCGAGCAGGTGCGCGTCGAGTCGCGCGATCCGCTCGTCGCCGCGATGACGGCGGCGTGGGCGCGGTCGCTCGGCGCCGACGTCGTCGACGCGTCCGCGGCGAAGGCCGACGTCGCCCTGCACGACGACCTCCTCGCCCGCCGACGGGGGGCGGGCAGCAGCCACGGGCGCCTCGCGCAGGCCGCCGTCGAGGTGTTCCAGGCGATCCGTGCCGGCGTCTTCGACGACGTGCCGCTCATCCCGGCCGGCGAGGGGCGACTGGCCGCCTGACGCGCTGCCGCGGCGGGCATCCCGCGCCGTAGGCTGACGGCATGGGCTTCCTCCCCGTGCCGTGCGACGACGAGTTGTCGTCCGACGCCGTCGTCGCGAAGAACCGGTTCCAGGACGAGCATCCCGGAGCGCTCACGGCGCTCGACCGGGCGCTCCTCACCAACGTCACCGTGTTCGAGGCGTACACGCGCTGGTTCGACGTCAAGGAGGAGGCCGAGGCGCTCGTCGGCGAGCGCGCCGTGACCCTCTTCTCCGTCGCCCTCGCGCGCGCCGTTCCGGCGCCCTACCCGACCGCGTACTTCGAGGGCCTCCTGCGCGACGGGGGCGACGACCCGGTCGCCCCGCAGGTGACGGAGGCGGAGTCGCTCCTGCTCGAGTGGGGCCGCGCCGTCGGCGCCGACCCGAGCCGGGTGCCCGCCGACCTCGTCGCGCGCGTCGAGGCGACGTTCAAGCCCGCGACGCGCGCCGTGCTGGCCGGCTACGCGGGCCTCATGTTCGCCGTCTGCATCTACTCGCTCCTCGCGCAGCTCGACCCCGAGGACGCGGGCGCCGTATGACCCGACGGATCCACCCCGCGTGGATCGTCGCCGCCGCCGCGTTCCTCGCGCTCGTCGGCGCCGCCGGGTTCCGCAGCGCGCCGAGCGCCCTCATGGTGCCGCTCGAGCAGGAGTTCGGCTGGACGCGCGCGGAGCTCTCGGTCGCCGTGAGCGTCAACATCCTGCTGTTCGGCCTCACCGCCCCGTTCGCCGCCGCGCTCATGGAGCGGTTCGGGGTGCGCCGCGTGACGAGCGTCGCCCTGCTCGCGATCGCAGCGGGCGCGGCGCTCAGCGTGCTCGTGACCGAGAGCTGGATGCTGCTGCTCACCTGGGGCGTGCTCATCGGGCTCGGCACGGGGTCGATGGCGCTCGTCTTCGCCGCGATCATCGCCGACCGCTGGTTCGTGAAGCACCGCGGCCTCATCGTCGGGGTGCTCACGGCGGGGAGCGCGACGGGGCAGCTCGTCTTCCTGCCGATCGTCGCGGGGCTCGCCGCCGACACGTCGTGGCGCGTCGCGTCGCTCCTCATCGCGGGCATCGCGCTCGCGGTCGTGCCGGTCGTCGCGATCTTCCTGCGCAACTCGCCCGCGGAGCTCGGGATGACGCCCTACGGCGCGCCGCTCGACGCGACGCCGACGTTCCCCGAACGCAGCCCCATCAACCCGGCGATCCGGGCGCTCCAGGTGCTGCGCCGCGCCGCCCGCACGCGCACGTTCTGGGCCCTGGCCGCCGGGTTCGCGATCTGCGGGGCGACGACGAACGGGCTCATCGGCACCCACTTCATCCCCGCCGCGCACGACCACGGCATGGTCGAGGTCGCCGCCGCGGGACTCCTCGCGGTCGTGGGCGTCTTCGACGTCGTCGGCACGATCGCGTCGGGCTGGCTCACCGACCGGGTCAACCCGCGCATCCTGCTCGCCGTCTACTACGCGGGGCGCGGGGTGTCGCTCCTGCTGCTGCCGTTCCTGCTGTCGTCGACCGTGCAGCCGCCGATCATCCTGTTCGTCGTCATCTACGGCCTCGACTGGGTCGCGACGGTGCCGCCGACCGCGGCGCTGTGCCGCGAGGTGTTCGGAAAGGACGGCGCCGTCGTCTACGGCTGGGTGTTCGCCGCCCACCAGGTGGGCGCGTCGGTCGCGGCGATCGCGGCGGGCGTGCTGCGCGACACGGCGGGGGAGTACACGTGGGCGTGGTTCGGCGCGGCGGGTCTGTGCGTCGTCGCCGCCGTCGTGAGCGCCGGCATCACCCGGCGCAGGCAGGAGCTCCCGGCATGAACGACAGCATCCTCGTCGGCCTCGTCGTCGCGGGCCTCGCGGCGGCCGTGCTGCAGGTGTGCGACGCCGTGGGCGCTCTCGTCGACGCCGCGACCGTGCGCGACAGCGACGAACCGGACGCCCTCACCCGCCGCCGGGGACGCGAGCTGTTCTGGACGATCGCCCTCACCGCCGTGCTCGCCGTCGTCGTCGCCTACGGGGTCGACCGCGCCGCGCGACTCGCCTGGGGCCCCGGGGCGGCCGTGCTGCTGCTCACCGCCCTCGCCGCCTTCGCGGTGGGGTGCGTCGGCGTGCTCGCGGTGCTGCGCCGGGAGCGTCCCACCTACGCGCGCTTGCGCCGCGACCTGCGCGACCGTTCCACCCTCGCGGTGGACGCCGACGAGCTCGCCGAGCTGACGGCGCGGCTCGAGCGCGCGGACCGGGTGCGCGCCCGTCGACCGCGCGCCGCGCTCGTGCTGCGCGCGCTCGGCGTACTCCTCGTGTTCGCGTGCGCGACGCTCGCCGTGTCCGACGCGCCGGACCTCCTCGTCGCGGCCGTCGTCGTCGGGCTCGTGCACGTCGCCGCGTTCGTCGTGGCCCTGCGCGCCGCGACGGTGCGGCGCGCCCGGGTCGAGGCCGTGCTCGACGCGCAGCGGGCCGAGGTCGTCGCGCTGCTCGAACGGGCGCGCATCCCGCAGCGGGCGAGCGTGCCCGGTCTGCGCGACCGCGTCTCGCGGGCTCTCGCGATCCTGCGCGAGAAGCAGCGCTGAGTCGATAGATTGTCAGCCATGGCCCAGGCGACCCCCGAGACTCCCGACACCGCGCCGACCGCCGACGCCGCGGCGGCGCCGACGGGCGCGACCCCGCAGGCGACGGTGACGGCGCACCAGGCCGCCGTCTCGACCGTGCAGCTCCCCGAGGAGGCGCCCGCGGAGGTGAAGGCCGCGACCGCGACGACACCCCAGGACATCTTCGACCTCGACCCGCGCTGGCGCCCGGGTCTGCGCTGGACGCTCATCGTCGCCGGGGTCATCGTGCTCATCTCGGTGATCGCGATCCTCGCCTACTTCCTCTACTTCCTCGGCGGCACGCTCACCTTCCTCGGCGCGATCCTCGCCGTCGTGCCGCTCGTGATCGTGCTCCTCGGGGTGCGCTGGATCGACCGCTGGGAGCCGGAACCGCGCCTCCTCCAGTTGCTCGCCCTCCTCTGGGGCGCGGGCGTGTGCATCGGCATCGCCGTCGTCGTCGACTACGGCATCTCCCACCTGCTCGCCGCGGGCGGGGCCGACGTGAACCTCACGATCCTGTTCCAGGTCGCCATCCAGGCCCCCATCGTCGAGGAGTTCGGCAAGGGCCTCGGCATCCTGCTCATCTACCTCTTCGCGCGCCGCTACTTCGACGGCCCGGTCGACGGCATCGTGTACGGCGCCCTCATCGGCGGCGGGTTCGCGTTCACCGAGAACATCCAGTACTTCGCGCTACAGATCAACGAATCGGGCCGCTTCGACGTCGCCGTCGCCGAGATCTTCTTCATCCGCGGGCTGCTCTCGCCGTTCGCGCACGTCATGTTCACGGCCGCGACGGGCTTCTTCATCGGCCTCGCCGCGCGCAAGGGCACCACGGCGGGCGGCATCGGCATGTTCTTCGTCGGGCTCATCCCGGCGATCGGCCTGCACATGTTCTGGAACGGCGTGCTGTTCTTCATCTACGACTTCTACGGCTACTACCTCGTCGTGCAGGTGCCGCTGTTCATCCTCGCCGTGGTGATGGTCGTGCTCCTGCGCCGTCGCGAGCAGAAGATGACCCAGCTGCGGCTCGGCGAGTACGCCGCCGCGGGCTGGTTCAACCCGTCGGAGGTCAACACGCTCGGCACCGCGGCCGGCCGCCGTCAGGCGCTCGCCTGGGCCCGCTCGCGCGGGATGAAGCCGATCATGAAGGAGTACATCAAGGACGCGACCCACCTCGCGTTCACGCGCAACCGCATCGTCTCCGGCCGCGACCGCATCGGCTCGCAGCAGGACGAGGCGATGCTCCTCGCGCAGGTCACCGAGTCGCGTCGGCGCCTCGCCGCGGCGAACCCGTTGCAGCCGGCCGCGCCCGCGGCGACCCCGCCCGCGACGCCGCCGACCGCTCCGCCCTCGGCCTGAAGTCGGGGGCGCCTCAGAACGAGGTGAGGAGGTCGGCGAAGAAGCTCCAGCCCCAGATGAGCGCCGCGACGACGATCAGGATGACGGCGCCGACGCTGAAGCTGCGCTTGAGCCGCGTGCCCTGAGGCGCGACGACGTTCGCGGCGAACGGCACGGCGGCGCGGTCGTCGTGGTACCTGTCGGTCTGGGTGAGCGTCTTCGCGCCGACCGTCTCGACGATGCGCAGCAGGCGCTCGTAGACGGCGGGCACGCCCGGCGGGAACGGCTTCTGGGAGTACACGAACATCCAGTCGTCGACGATCTCGACGTCGTAGGGCGACGCCTCGTCGATGAGGAGCGCCATGAGGTCGGGCGTGAAGACGTAGAGCGCGTCGCGCTCGTACTCCTTCGGGCAGTAGAGCGTGAAGTACCGGTCGAAGTCGCCCTCGAGCGAGAGCACCTGATCCTTCGCGAACGTCGCGGGCAGGTTGCTGCCGCCGAACAGGCCGTTGTTGGCGCGCGCGTCGAGCACCATGTGCGGCAGCCGGCGATCGAGCTTGAGCGCGAGGAAACCCCAGTACCGCGTCGAGCGGTTCTTGCCCGAACCGGTCGTGTACTGGTAGTTGCCGAAGTCGAGGAAGCGCCCCTCGGCGGTGCGGAAGTGCTCGGTCGAGCGACGGCTGTCGCCGAGCTGGAAGATCGCGCCCGGGTAGTTCGGCGATCCGCTCGACGGCGAGAACACGAACCCGTTGGCGCGCGCGAACCGGTCGAGCTTGAGCCACCGCCCCCAGCGTCCGGAACTGGCGATCACGACGCGCACGATCGCATAGCCGACGAGGCCGAGCAGCAGGACCACCATGAGCAGGAAGAAGGCCGTCACGGGGCTGCCGTTCTGGAAGCCGCCGACGAGCGCGAACCCGATGCCGCCGATCATCGGCACGAACACCGCGGCGACGGCGATGCCGACGATGACGAGCAGCACGACCTGCAGCGTCGTGCGGGCGCCCCACGAGGGGTCCTTCGCCTGCGCCTGCTTGCGGTAGTCCGCGACCTCCTGGGGGGTCGGCGTGCTGAGCAGGGGGGAGTAGTCGACGACGCGCGCGGCCATGCCCCCATTCTGTCGGGAGATCGGATGTCGACCCGGGCCGTTAACAGACTCATCGCCCAGTGGCGGGTCAATGACTCCGGCTCTTCTGGGCGATGAGTTGTTCTGATTCCAGGGTGCACCCGGTCGGGCGTGTCGTCAAGACCCCCGCGTCGGGCGTTGCGTCACAGCGGGAACATGTACATCGTCGCGGCGACGGCGAAGACGGTCGCGGCGAGCGCGACGATCCCGGTGACGATCGTGAGCACGAGGTCGCGGCTCGGGCGTTGCGGCGTGGTGGTCATGCGCTGTCCCTCCCGTGCGGTCCCGGGCCCCGCATCACACTCCGGCTTCCACGGTGCGCCGGCTGAGTCCGAACCTAGGGGCAGCGGTGAATCCCCCCGAGGGTCTTGACAGATCGCGAAGAGCGGTCAGCCGCGCACGCAGCTGCCTGACGAGATCGGCGCCGAGAGGCCGGGCGCCGCCGTCGCGACGGGGCTGAGCTCGGTCGTCGTCATGGCGTAGCCGAGTTCGGGGTCGTCGGCGCTGCGGGCGAACACGACGCCCGCGACGCGCCCGTCGGTCGCGAGCAGCGGACCGCCCGAGTTGCCCGGCTGGACGACGGCGGCGAGCGTGTAGATCTCGCGCGGCGAGCGGGAGGCGCCGTGGATGTCGGGGATCTGCTCCGTCGAGACGGCGAGCACCTGGGCCGCGCCGCGGGTGAACGGTCCGCCGTAGGGGTATCCCTCGACGACGGCCCGGTCGCCGACGGCGAGGAGGGGCGAGAGCGCGAGCGGGGCGACGTCGAGCCCGTCGACGGCGACGACGGCGAGGTCGTCGACGGGGTCGAGGTAGACGATGCGCCCCTCGAGCGTCTGGCCGTTGGGCGCTTCCACGATGGGCTGGTCGACGCCCGCGACGACGTGGGCGTTGGTGACGACACGGTCGGGCGCGACGACGAATCCCGTTCCGGTCTGGTTCTGCCCGCACGCGTAGGCGGTGCCGCCGAGCCGCACGACGGACCGGGCGGCGACGGTCAGCGGATCGGTGTCGGTCGGCACGTCCGGGATGCCGGGGGAGTCGACGACCCCGCCGAGCGCCTCGCCGATGACGGGCAGCCCCTCTTCGAGCACGGCGGCCCGCAGCCGGGCGAGCGCGACGTCGATGGGAGCGGGGGTCGCCGCATCGATGACGCGCAGGACGTAGGAGCCGGTGATCGCTTGGCTGAAGAGCGGCACGCCGAGCGAGCCGACCCCGCCCGCCACGAGGGCGAACGCGAGCGCCGCGACGAGGCCGTTCGCGAGCCCACCCGCGACGCGGGATCCGAAGCCCGGTCCGCCGTCGTCGAGGTCGCGCCCGCGGGTGCCGCGCCCGATCCGCGCGCCGAGCGCGTGGCCGCCGAACAGCAGCACGAGCGACACGGCGACGATGACCGCGACGCGCCAGAACGGGTCGGGCACCCACGCCGCGAGGAGCGGGATGGTGAGGAACGCGACCGCGCCGCCCGCGACGACGCCGAGGATCGCGCCGAGGCTGCGGGCGAGCCCGTTGCGCAGGCCCTCGCCGATGAAGACGAGCAGCGTCAGCACGAGCAGCACGTCGAGCAGGCGGGCGGCGATCATCGCCTCCCAGTCTGGGGCACCCGCCGCCTCGACGGGTGCCCCGGCGCGCGGCGACGGGTCAGCCGGCGGCGCCCACCCCGGTGAGCTCGGCGATCGCCGCGTCGAGCCCGGCGAGGCCGGGGGACTGCGCGATCTCGGCGCCGATCCGGGAGGCCGCGGCGCGGTAGGACGGGTCGGCGAGCACCCGGCGCACGCCCGCGCGTACCGCCTCGGGCGTCGGCGCGTCGGTGCGGAGGTTGACGCCCGCGCCCGACCAGGCGACGCGCGCGGTGGTCTCCAGCTTGTCCTCGGTGGCTCCCGCGGCGACGATCGGCACCCCGTGCTCGAGCGCGAAGTGCAGGCCGCCGTAGCCGCCGTTGGTGACGAAGGCGGCGAGGCGCGGGAACAGCAGGTCGTAGGGCAGGTACTCGGCGACGCGGACGTTCGCCGGGAGCGGCCCGGGGATCGTCGACACCGGCCGGCCACCGGTCGAGACGACGACGAGCACGTCCTCGTCGGCGAGGCCCTCGATCGTCGGCAGGATGAGCTGCGCGACGTCGTCGTTGGCGATCGTGCCCTGGGTGACGTGCACGACGGGACGTCCGGCATCCAGGTCGCTCCACCACGCCGGCGTCTTCGCGCCCGACGGGGCGGTGCGCGAGAGGGGGCCGACGAAGCGCACGTTGGCGCGCGGATGCCGAAGCGGGTACTCGAAGCCCGGCACGGTGAACTGCAGCAGGAGCTCGCTGCGCGCCGCGGGGTCGAAGAGCGGCAGGTCGGGCACGTGGCCGAGGGCCTCGCGGGCGGCGTCGCGGGCGGCGGCGAGGATGGGCGCGAAGACGATCTTCTCGCTCGTGAACCGCAGGAACGCGTTGCGCAGGCGGCCGAACGGACCGGGCAGCGGCGGGATGCCGAGGCCGAACGGCGCGACGTCGGGGTCGTCGACCGAGAGCGGCACGATCCCGAGCGTGACGATCGCGGGGCGCTCGGCGCGCGGGCGGGAGGCGAGCAGGGCCGCGCCGAAGAACATCGACTCCGTCACGACGACGTCGACGGGACGCTGCGCGATCGCGGCGTCCACGGCGCGCAGCTGCGCGGGGGCGGGCTTGACGAACAGGTTGGTGAGCGAGAAGCGCACCTCGGGCACGCCGCGGAGGGCGGCGCGTTCCGGGAACACGTCGTTGGGGTGGTCGAGGTCGATGTCGGCCTCGGCGGGAAGCGGGAGGAACTCCGCTCCCGTCGCGCGGACGCGGTCGGCGTAGGCCGCGCCGGTGAGCACGCGCACGTCGTGGCCGCCGGCGACGAGGTGCCGCGCCGCGGCGAGCGAGGGCACGACGTGGCCGTGCGCGGGGGTGCAGGTGATGAGGGTCGACGCCATGGGGGTCTCCGGGTTCGTGAGGATCGTTCGTTGGCTTGCCACAGTATTCACTACACCGGTAAGGTAGTCAACATGTCGACGATCGCGAGTCCCGGCCGCCGTCCCTACCGGTCCGAGCTGCGCACCGCGCAGGCGGCCGAGACGCGCGCGCGCATCCTCACCGCCGCGGCCGCCGAGTTCTCCCGCCGCGGGTACGCGGGCACGAGCATCCCGGCGATCGCCGCCGCGGCGGGCGTCTCGCCCGAGACGGTCAAGCTCCAGGGCGCCAAGCACGAGCTGCTGCTCGCCGCGTTCGAGCTCACCTTCGCCGGACGCGAAGGGGCCGCCCCGATCGCCGACGACGAGTCCGTGCGGGCCGCGCTGCCCGAACTCACGCCCGACGAGGCGCCCGCCTTCTTCGCGGGGCTGGTCGCCGAGTTCAGCGCCCGCGGCGCGGGACTGTGGGCGGCCTTCACCGCCGCCGCGCGCTCCGACGACGCCGTCGCCGCGGTCTACCGCGACCTCATCGAACGCCGCCTCGAAGACCACCGCCGCGTCGTCGACGCGCTCGCGGCGCACGGCCTCGTCACCTCGGCGGTGCCGCGCGACGAGCTCGCGGCATCCCTCGCCCACCTCGCGTCGCCCGAGGGCTACCTGCTGCTCGTCGAGGACTACGGCTGGAGCGTCGACCGCTACCGGGCGTGGCTCGCCGACGCCGTCGTGCGCCTCGTCGCCTGAGAGCCGCCCGACCGGCGGGCCCGGCTCACAGTCCGACGTCGGCGCGGATGCGCTCCCGGATCGCCGCGAGCTCGGGGAACTCGTCGAAGAACGCGAGCTTCGCCGCGACGACGCCCGAGCCCTCGAACGACTCCTCCATGACGTAGGTCATGAACGACTCCGCGAGATCCTCGACGATGTTCGTCGCCGCGTAGTCGCTCACGAAGTCGTCCTCGTGCTCGAGGTAGAACTCGTAGGCGACGTCCTCGTCGTCGTTGTCGGCCGCGGGGGAGTCGGCGTAGCCCGACCAGAACCGGTCGCGGAAGGCCGCGAGCACCGACGTCGGGGAGGGGCAGCCCTCCGAGAGCTCGAACGCGGGGTCGCACGTGCCGGCCTCGTCGAACTCGTCGGTCGAGAGCGTGAGGATGTGCGCGTACTCGTGGATGAGGGTGCCGATCAGCAACTCCTCGTCGTCGGCGGTCGCGAGGTTCGCCGCGAGGATCCAGTAGTCCGGGTGCGTCTCGTCCTGGTCGACGTAGGCGAGCGTGTCGCTCTCCGGGGCGTCGCCCACGCGGTACTGCAGGAGCACCTCCGCCGTGAAGTCGGGCGTCGCGACGAGCTGGAACAGCTCCCACACCTCGAGCGCCGTGCCCTCCGCGTCGGGGGAGAGCGACCCGTCGGCGAGGACGTCGTACACCTCGACGGTGCCGAAGTCGTCGTCGTCCTCGATCGCCGGCCCGTCCGCCGAGACCTCCTCCCAGGCGTCCGTGTCCTCCTCGACGGTCGCGACCGCGCATCCGGTGAGGACGAGGGTCGAGGCGAGCAGGACGGACAGCAGCGGGAGTCGGGTCACCCCTCCACGCTAGGGCTCGGCTAAGCTCGACCGATGCCCCCTCATCGGGGCCGACAAGCTGAATAGCGGGAGGTTAGCGTTGGACATCGACCTCGGGGTGCTCCGCATCATGGAGCGCGAGCGGGAGATCCCGTTCGAGGAGCTCGTCACCATCATCGAGCAGGCCATCCTCACCGCCTACCTCAAGCACACCGACCGCACCGCCGACTCCGGCGCGCGCGTCGAGCTCGACCGCAAGACCGGTCACGTCACCGTCTACCTCCCCGAGCGCGACGACGACGGCGAGGTCATCGGCGAGGCCGTCGACAGCCCCGACGACTTCGGGCGCATCGCGGCGTTCGCGGCGAAGCAGGTCATCAACCAGCGCCTGCGCGACATCGGCGACGACAAGGTGCTCGGCGAGTTCCGGGGCAAGGAGGGCGACATCGTCGCGGGCGTCATCCAGCAGGGGCCCAACCCGCGGATGATCCACATCGACCTCGGCTCGGTCGAGGCGATCCTCCCGCCCGAGGAGCAGGTGCCCGGCGAGGAGTACGCGCACGGCTCCCGCATCCGCGTCTACGTCACGAGCGTGAGCAAGGGGCTCAAGGGCCCCTCGATCACGGTGAGCCGCACCCACCCGGGGCTCGTGCGCAAGCTGTTCGCGCTCGAGGTGCCCGAGATCGCGTCGGGTCTCGTCGAGATCGCGAGCCTCGCCCGGGAGGCCGGCCACCGCACCAAGATGGCGGTGCGCGCGACCGAGCCCGGCATCAACGCGAAGGGCGCGTGCATCGGCGAACTCGGCTCGCGCGTGCGCGCCGTCACCGCCGAGCTCAACGACGAGAAGATCGACATCGTCGACTGGTCCGACGACCTCGCGACGTTCGTCGCCAACGCCCTGAGCCCCGCGAAGGTCTCGAGCGCGTTCGTCGTCGACGCGGGCCTCAAGGCCGTGCGGGCGCTCGTGCCCGACTTCCAGCTCTCCCTCGCGATCGGCAAGGAGGGCCAGAACGCCCGCCTCGCCGCGAAGCTCACGGGGGCGCGCATCGACATCCAGCCCGACTCCGTCATGGAGTCGTGAGCCGGGTCCGGGCGTCGGCCGGGGCTTGGGGGTAGGATGGAACCCGTTCGAACCTGCCTGGGCTGCCGGCAGCGTGCTCCCCGTCCCTCGCTCCTGAGGGTCGTCGTGCGCGACGGACGGGTCGCGGTGGATGCCGCGGCTCGACTTCCGGGCAGGGGGGCGTGGGTGCATCCCGACCCGGGATGCGTCGACGCCGCGATTCGGAAGCGTGCCTTCGGGCGTGCACTCCGCGTCGCGATCACCGACACGTCAGACCTCCGTGAATGGACTGATCGGCACATGGACAAGTAATGAGCGACTCGGAATGAGTTCCCTCACCCTTTGACGTCCGACCCTGCCTGGGGCCGGACCCCAG
>Ga0065721_10049920_pt1 | contig 25417 bp, 29 predicted proteins | sample Mesricmetagenome_FD_59108 | JGI IMG/M metagenome (GOLD analysis project Ga0065721, IMG submission 59108) | Mesophilic microbial community from rice straw/compost enrichment Sample: eDNA_1 v2 (version 2) | ecosystem: Engineered > Solid waste > Grass > Composting > Bioreactor | place: USA: Davis... | reverse complement strand
TACGTTGCGTTCGTTGCCCGGTATCGGGGAAGAGGCGAAAATGACCGTGTCGCCCGGATGCACCTCGACCTGCCGATGGTTGCCGCTCGCGATTCGCCCTAACGCCGCCATCGGCTCGCCCTGGCTGCCCGTACACATAATGACGAGCTCATGGCGCTTGTATTGGTTGATTTCACTGATCTCAAGCAGCAAATTCGGAGGGATATTAAGATAGCCGAGAGAAGAAGCGACGTCGATGACGTTGACCATGCTTCTGCCAAGGGCAACGATCTTGCGTTTCGTCCGAATCGTCGCGTCGACGATCTGTTGAAGCCGGTGAACGTTGGAGGCGAAGGTGGTGATGAAGATTTTCCCGTCCGCGTTCGTGAACGCTTCCTGGATATGCTCGCCGACTCTTCGTTCGGAGGGTGTAAAGCCCGGACGTTCCGCATTCGTGCTTTCGGACAGCAAGGCAAGCACGCCGTTCCTGCCGATCTCGGCCATCTTGTGAATGTCCGCGAACTGCTCGTTAACCGGGGTCAAGTCGAATTTGAAGTCTCCGGTATGTACGACCGCTCCTTGCGGAGTATGGAATACGATGCCGAGACAATCTGGAATGCTATGATTCGTGCTGAAGAACGACAGCGGCATAGAACCGAGCATAAGCTTGGAATCGGAGTCGATCTGATGCAGCTCCGTCGAGCCAAGCAGGCCGTGCTCCTTGAGTTTTAGCTTAATTAAGCCCAGCGTGAGCCTAGTGGCGTAGATCGGCATGTTCAGCTGTTTGATTACATAGGGGATTCCGCCGATGTGATCCTCGTGGCCATGGGTAACGACCAATCCCCGGACTTTGTCTCTGTTCTCGAGAAGATAGGTGATATCCGGAATGATTACATCGATGCCGAGCAAGCTTTCGTCGGGAAATTTGGAGCCGCAATCGATGACGACGATATCGTCGTCGTATTGCACGACGTACATGTTTTTACCGATCTCGTTCACGCCGCCTAGGGCAACGATGGAAAGTTTGTTTTTGACCGCGTTCATTCTGGTGCTCCCATCCGGCTTTGGATGATGATGCCGTTTTTTGATAACAATGTTACCCGATACCGTTGCGGATTATTCTATTGGCGAACGACGAAAGTGGATATGCTATTCCAAGTAAAGTGATATGGAATCGGGAGTTGGGAATACGTTGGAGACGACCAAAAAGAAGGATTTAGCCTCGATAGCTACGATTCCGTTAACGATGACGCTGGCGAATTCCATGCTCATTCCCGTGCTTCCAGCGATTCAGAAGGCGCTTGGAATTAGCGCGTTCAAGGCCAGCCTCCTGATTACCTCGTATGCGTTGATCGCGATCCTGTTCATCCCGATCTCGGGTTACCTGTCCGATCGCATCGGGAGGAAAAAAGTGATATTGCCGGGCTTGTTGCTCGTCGCCGTCTCCGGAGGCGTTGCCGGATGGGCTTCCGTCTTCATGGATAAGCCGTATGCAGCGCTCATGATCAGCAGGCTTGTACAAGGGTTAGGCGCATCCGCATGCTTTCCGGTCGTGCTGCCGCTCGTCGGCGATTTGTTCCGAAGGGAGGAGGACGTCAGCACCGGACTCGGAATCGTCGAGACGGCCAATACGTTCGGCAAGGTTCTTAGCCCCATTCTTGGCTCGGCGCTTGCGCTATGGGCATGGCATATTCCTTTCTGGTTTATTCCCGTCATCAGCTTGCTGTCGTTCTTCCTCGTCATCGTGTGGGTCAAAGCGCCGAAGGACGACAAGCCGGCACCAAGCTTCGGTCAGTTCGTCAAATCCGTCGTGAAAATCTTCCGGGTGGAAGGACGATGGTTATGGGGGGTATACGCATCCGGCGGTTTGAATATGTTCGTCCTGTTCGGCTCGTTGTTCTACCTGTCGGAGATTCTGGAGGATAAAGGGATCGACGGCATCGCCAAAGGCGGCCTTGTGGCCATTCCGTTAGCGGCGTTATGCACGACGTCGTGGGCGATCGGCAAGTGGATCGGTGATCGCAAAAATCTGATGAAATGGATTAGCGTAATCGGATTCGCGCTGTCCACCGGTTGCATGTGCGCGCTTGCGCTGGCCCATAAAGACTCTTCCGTATTCACGATCAGCGTCTTGTTCGCGGCTTCGGCCGGGTTGGGCGCAGCGTTGCCATGCTTGGATGCCTTGCTGACCGAAGGGATCGAGAAGGAGCAGCGCGGCACCGTTACATCGATCTATAGCAGCATCAGATTCCTTGGCGTCGCGATCGGGCCGCCGATCGCCGCTTTGATCATGGATATGTCGGGCGCGGCTTGGTTCTGGCTGCTGTTCGCGTCGTGCGGCGCCGCGGTTGTCGCGATGCTGCTCGCCGTGAAACCGGATAAAGTCTAATTGAACAGTGTGTAACATACCTTGCGAGAGAAGCAATAAATTCGCAAGGAGGCGTTCATCTATGGATGACCAAGCGCTGTACGAGCATCGATTCTGGCTGCAAATTTTAGGAGACCATTCACGATTCATTCTGAGTACGTTGTCATCGCTGGAAGCTCAAGACGTGAAGAACGCGGAAACGTTCATGACGTCTTTCGACCGTTTGCTGGAGCAAGCAAGGAGGGCCAAGACGGCGAACGAGGCGGCTGCAATCAATCAGCCTGCCTACGAATGGACGGTTTCCTTCCGCCAATTCAAGCTGAGCTTGCTTGAACGAGCGATTCTCGGCAAGATCGCGATCATGCTGACGCCGACGTTCCTCAACCATATGGTCAACGAGCTGGAGGAATATTTGCGAATCCTAACGGAGCTTGTCGCTGGCAAGCCAGTCCCGAAATTCGACGCGCTGCATCACGATTTTCTCTGGCTGCCGGACGCCGTAGGGCATGCTGCCGCCATTGCTGCGGATTTGGATATGGTGGAGCAACGGCTGATTCAACGCAGCCAGCAATTCGAAGTGCATTTTCGGCAGCTCTATATGAAGAGCATCGAGATGGCGGGATATATGAGGACGCAGCTCAAGGATTTTCCCGCATTCCGCAGGCTGCATAAGGAAGTCGACCTAGAGATGAAGCTGTTCGTCGGGTTTCTAAGTGAGCTCGAAGAGATGGAGCTGACCGCCGAAGTGCTGGATCGAATCAACCCGCTTATGCCTGATCATATGATGAGGGAGGAATGCTACTATCTAACGAAGCTGGCCCAGCTCGGATTGGTTCCGAAGCCGGATTGTCAGGCGGATAAGCCGAGAGTCGAAGCTTGAACGGTATGCAGTCATCGCGATTTCAGGTACAATGTTGCACGATACTGAGAGCGAACAGGAGTGCATATTCGTGCCTAAGACCGTCGGAACCATTAGAGAGATTAACCGTTATCCTGTAAAGTCGTTCGCTGGCGAGCCATTGGATAGCTGCAGCATAGAACGATACGGAATGTTGGGGGATCGGTTCGCCGCATTCCTCGACGAAGCGAAATCGGGCTGGGATCGTTTCGTTACCGCAAGGGATATTCCGCGAATGCTGACTTATGAATCACGCTTCGTTGACGGAGTGATCCAAGTGATCGCCGCAGATGGCCGAACGTTCGGATGGGACGACACGCTGCTCGCTGAAATCCAACAATATACGGACACTCCGCTCTCGATGTCGCGCCTCAAGGAGCCGCATCCGGAGGATTCGCGGCTTCTCTCGGTCGATTGCGAGAGCATTCTGATCGTTACGGACTCGACGATGAGGAAGCTTGAAGCAGCGTGGGGCAAAGAGCTGGACAATCGCAGATTTCGCGGCAACTTCGTCGTGTCGGCCTTGGACGATACGATATTCGAAGGGGATTGGATCGGCCGCAGGCTAGCGATTGGAGACGTTCAGCTGAAGGTGGAGCGCGCATGCATCCGGTGCTCGATGATTACGATCGATCCGGAGACGAACGAGAAGGACATGTCGCTGCTCAAGCGGGTGACGCAGGATTTCGATACGGAGTTCGGCGTCTATTGCTCCGTTGTCCGGACAGGGCAAGTCCGGCTTGGAGACCAGGTGCAGCTAATAGAATAGCTTGATTCGGTGCACAATGTTACCGCTCGAAGTTGAAGCAGCGAGGGGTAATCGAGGATGAACGAAGTCATTCGCAAGCTGGCCATACCTTATTCCGGATCGCAGGATATGAAGCCTTTAATAGATCGCGCAAGCCAAGCTAAATACGTGCTGTTAGGCGAAGCTTCCCACGGCACGTCGGAGTTTTACACGATTCGCGCTGAGCTATCGAAGAGACTGATTGAGGAACACGGCTTTCGCTTCATCGCGGTCGAAGGGGATTGGCCGTCTTGTTACCGGCTTAACCGTTATGTGAAGGGCTATGCGGACGCGGGGGCGAACGCCCGCGAAGCGCTGCGGGATTTCGCCCGCTGGCCGACATGGATGTGGGCGAATAGAGAAATCATGGAGCTCGCGGACTGGCTGAAGGCCTATAACGCGGACAAGCCGGAGCATGAGAAAACCGGCTTCTACGGCATTGACGTGTATAGCTTTTGGGAGTCGATGCATGAAATCTTAAGCTACCTTAGCCAACAAGGCGGCGCGGAACTCGAAGCGGCGAAGCGCGCTTTCGAGTGTTTCGAGCCGTACGGAGGCGACGAGCAGAGATACGGCGTCTCGGCGTCCTGGTTCGGGGAAGGCTGCGAGGACGAGGTAATCGCCTTGCTGCGGCGGCTGCAGGATCAATGGAAGGAAGCCGGCGCGAAGGATCGGGAGAACGCCCTTAGCGTCGAGCTGAACGCGATGGCCGTGAAAGGCGCGGAGGACTACTATCGTACGATGGTCCGCCACGATGCCGAATCCTGGAACGTTAGAGATCGACATATGGTCGATGCGCTGGAGAAGTTAATGGCGTATCACGGCGATGGAGCGCGCGCGGTCGTATGGGAGCATAATACGCACATCGGGGATGCGCGGGCTACCGACATGGCTCAGGACGGCATGGTCAACGTAGGGCAGCTCTTACGGGAGGAACACGGAGACTCCGTCTACGCGGTCGGCTTCGGCACCTATGAAGGTACAGTCATCGCCGCGAGGGCATGGGGAGATCCGCTTAGGGAGATGAAGGTGCCGCCTGCCATATCGGGAAGCTGGGAAGAGCGGCTGCATCAGGTCGGCAAGGGCGCTAATCTCCTGCTCTTCGTCGGTAACGAGCCGGAGCTGGAGCCATTCGTCGCCGGTCATCGGGCGATCGGCGTCGTCTACCATCCGGAACGCGAACGGGGGAATTACGTCCCAAGCCGGATCTCGAAGCGTTATGACGCATTTATTCATATCGATCAGACGAAGGCGCTGTCCCCGATCGAAGCCGAGCGATTCGCGGGGGCGCAGCGCTAACGTTCAGGAGGGCTGTGCTTATGGAGAACCTGATCGACGTTGGCATCATCGGGGGCGGGCCAGCCGGCTTGAACGCCGCGCTCGTCCTTGGAAGAGCGAGAAGGACCGTCGCCGTGATCGACGACGGCCGCCCTCGCAATCGGGTTACGCATGAGGTACATAACTTCCTGACGAGAGACGGCATCTCTCCAAGCGAGTTTAGGCGTATCGCGCGAGAACAAATCGGGCGATATCCGAACGTCGAATTCGTTCAGGATACGGCGGTGAACGTCACCGGCGCCGATGGAGACTTTCGCGTGACTACCGCGCAAGGGACGTACGTTCGCAGCAAGAAGCTGCTATTCGCTCTCGGCATGAAAGACGTCCCGCTCCCTATAGAAGGGCTGGCGGAAGTATACGGCACGAGCGGCTTCGTATGCCCTTACTGCGACGGCTGGGAGCATCGCGACAAGCCGATCGCCTTGCTCGCGAGCGGAGAAGGAGCCATGCACATGGCGAAGACGATCTCTGGGTGGACGAGAACGTTCGTGATCTGCACGAACGGGCCGGCTGGCTTGAACGAGCAGCAGAGACAAGAGCTGCAAGCGCGCCGCATCCACCTATTCGAAAGCCGGATTGCTCGAATCGAGTCAGTGGAGGGACAAGTGCGACACCTCGTTCTGGCCGATGGGACAGTCGTTGCGTGCCAAGCGATCTTCTTCTCTCCGGTGCTCGTCGCGGGCTCCCGATTGCCGCAGCAGCTTGGCTGTCAGGTTCTGGAGTCAGGAGCCGTTCTCATCGACGATATCGGCAGAACGAACGTGCCGGGGGTATTCAGCGCAGGCGACGTCGCGACGAAGCTGTATCAAGCGATCACGGCGGCGTCTATGGGCTCGATCGCCGCGATCGGCATCAACAGCGATCTGCTGGACGAAGCATGGGCTTCCGATTGAGCTTCTAGCGAACGACTAAGCCTACTCAAACAAGCAAGGCGCCGCAGCCGGATATTTCCGGTAGCGGCGCTTTTTGCGTGTCGGCAAATGTGGCAATAACGTGGCAACCCGTCGGATTGGCGCTCATTGTGATGTATCTCACTACCCGCGCGACAAGGATGTGATTAACTGATCCCATAGCAGCATGTAAAGGAGAATGGATTATGGGAAGTGCATTTGCCTCCAAATTCGCCAAATCAGTCTTCATAACCGTCTGCGGCCTGCTCGTCCTGATGTACATCGGCTCGAGATTTTTCACGCATCTGGACTTGGCGCTGTACGGTTACATGGTAGGAACGGTCGTGTTCATTTGCGGCTTTTTCTATCGGTTCATCGCTTGGGGGGAACGCCCGCCTACGAAAATCATCATTAAAAAAGGGTTAAAGCTATTATTCCGCAAAAGCACGCCTAAAACGACGACCGAGCATCTCGTCACGTACAAATTCATCTGGAAGCGCGGCTGGTACCGTTGGATGCAGCACGTCCTGCTCGGATGGGGCTGCATCATTTCCGCGTTCGTCACGTTTCCGCTCGTCTTCGGCTGGATGTACTTTACGATGGCGGATAACGGCTACTACATGGTCGTATTCTTCGGCATCGATCTGATGAAGATCGACGCGGAAGGAATACTCGCGTTCCTGTTCTTCAACGCGCTCAATATTACAGCCTTTATGGTTATCGCCGGAGTCGGAATGGCGCTGTACCGCCGGATCGGCAACATGCAGGCGCGGGCGGAGCAGACGTTCGTCTACGACTTGCTGCCGCTGTACTTACTGCTCTTCATCAGCATCACCGGGCTTATGCTGACGTTCGCCAACATCTTCCTCGGCGGCTGGGGACATCCGGTCATTACGCTCGTCCATCAGTGGTCGGTCATCATGACGCTCATCTACTTGCCGTTCGGCAAGCTGGCTCATATTCCGTTCCGTCCGATGAGCGTATTCGCCCGCAACTATCGCGAGCATTACGGCCAGCAGGAGATGAAGCCGTGCCGGGTGTGCGGAACGCCGTTCGTATCCGCCGAGCAGTCGGCTGACGTCATTGAGGTGCTGAAGGTGAACGACATCAAGTTTCAGATGGAGGAAGGCTTTCATCTGGCGGAGCTGTGCCTGCCTTGCCGCCGCAAATACCGGATGTCCAAATTCGCGGGCGTTCCTACCCATCTGATCCCCGTCAAGGAGGCCAACCAGAATGCCAGAGGATAAGTTCTTTAAAGTCATCCCCAATAAGAAGCACCCGAACGAGACGCTTGTCCCGACGCATTGCTCCTACTGCGGCATGCAGTGCGGAATGAACCTGCGGGTGGATACGTCCACGAATAAAATCATCGGGGTTGAGCCCCGCTACGATTGGCCGGTCACGCTCGGCAAAATGTGCCCGAAAGGCGTTACGGCTTATCAGCAGACGAATCACCCAGACCGGCTGCTGCGTCCGTTGATCCGTGATAACCCGGCATATAAGGGAACGAAGGAAGGGTTTCGCGAAGCAAGCTGGGAGGAAGCTTACGACCTAATCGTCCGCAAGTTCACGGAGCTGCGGAAGTTCCACGGCAAGGATTCGCTGTCCGTATTCAGCGGCGTGTCGATGACGAACGAGAAGTGTTACTTAACCGGTAAGTTCGCAAGGGTAGGCTTGCAGACGAGATATATCGATTACAACGGACGGTTCTGCATGTCTAGCGCGGCCGCCGGATTCTTAAGATCGTTCGGCGTCGATAGAGGCTCCACGCTGCCGTGGACGGATATCCACGAGACGGATTGCTTGTTCATCGCCGGTAGCAATACGGCGGAATGCCATCCGACTTCGATGTTCAGGGTGTGGGAAGTGCAGAACCGGGGCGGCTACCTGATCGTCGCCGACCCGCGCGAGACGCCGATCGCCCGCAGAGCGGACGTCCATCTCGATCTGCGACCCGGAACCGACTTGGCGCTCGCCAACTGCATGGTTAACTTACTTATCCAGAACGGCTATGCGGATAAGGCCTTCGTCGATGCGCATACGAGCGGCTTCGAAGAACTCGCCGAAGCGGTGAAGGATTTCACGCCTGAATATACGAGCGAAATTACCGGAGTCGCTCCGGAGAAGCTAATCCGAGCGGCTGAAATTTACGGCAAGGCGCCGAACGCGATCGTTCTATTCGCTCGCGGCATCGAGCAGCAGACGAGAGGCGCGGACAACGTCTCGGCTTACACGAACATGTGTCTCGTCACCGGCAAGATCGGCCGTCCGAAAGCCGGCGTCGCGACGTTCACCGGCCAAGGCAACGGCCAAGGCGGACGCGAGCACGGGCAGAAGTCCGACTTGCTTCCGGGCTATCGCAAGCTCACGAATCCGAAGCACGTCGAAGAAGTGTGCAAGGTATGGGGCATTACGCCGGAGGAAATGCCGGAGCCCGGCGTTTCCGCTTACGAGATGTTCGAGCTGATGCAGAACAAGACGATCCGCGGACTATACTTGCTCTGCTCGAACCCCGCCGTATCGGCGCCGAACCAGAACTTCGTGCGAGCGGCCCTGAAGCAGCTGGATTTCATGGTTTGCGCGGACATCTATCTATCCGAATCCGCCGAGTTCGCCGACGTCGTGCTTCCATCCGTCACCTGGTCGGAGGACGAAGGTACCGTAACGAACCTGGAAGGCCGGATTATTAAAATCAACAAGGCGCAGGAGCCGATCGGAGAATCGAAGCCGGATTGGCTCATCCAAGTCGAGCTGGCAGAACGACTGGGCCGAGGTCAATATTTCCGTCATCTGAAGACGGCCAAGGACGTGGCGGATGAATTCCGCTTGGCGAGCAAGGGCGGGTACGCGGATTATTACGGCGCGACCTGGGATAAAATCGAACGTCAGAACGGGGTGTTCTGGCCGTGCCGCAGCGCGGAGGATCCTGGCACGCCGCACATGTTCTTGGATAAGAAGTTCTACCACGCCGACGGCAAAGCGAAGCTGTGCGCGCTGCCGTACCGTCCGCCTGCGGAGGAGCCTTGCGAGCAGTACCCGCTCAGGCTGACGACGGGCCGCGTCGTCTATCACTACTTGTCGGGCAACCAGACAAGACGGATACCTTTCCTTCGCGACATGTGCCCGGAGCCGTATGTAGAAGTGCACCCGGACACCGCGAAGCAATACGGCATCGAACATGATGAACGCGTTCGGCTATATACCCGCCGCGGAGAAGCGGTCTACAAAGTGAAAATCATCGAAGCGATCCGCAAGGATACCGTATTCGTTCCTTATCATTTCGGGCATGAGCAATCCATTAATCTTCTGACGATCCCGGCGCTCGATCCGATGTCGAGGATGCCGGAGTTCAAAGCTTGCGCTGCCCAAATTACGAAGCTGGAGGCAGCCCTATGAAGAAGCATCTGTATATCGAAATGGACAATTGCATCGGCTGCCGCAGCTGCTTGGCCGCTTGCACGCAATGCGGCGGTCACGACGAACGCAATCGTAACTACGTGTATGATGTAAACCCGCTCGTAAATCGCCAGACGATCCCGCTTATGTGCCTGCACTGCGTCAATCCGGCTTGCGCGAGAAGCTGTCCGGCGCAAGCGATCCAAGTGACGCCGGAAGGCGCGGTTCTATCCGCGCTTGTCGAGAAGTGCATCGGCTGCCAGAACTGTACGATCGCGTGTCCGTACGGCATTCCGAAGTTCGACGATGAGCAGAACCTCATGTACAAGTGCGACTTGTGCTACGACCGGACGAAGGAAGACATTCCGCCGATGTGCGCATCGGTGTGCCCGACCAACACGCTACAATGGCTGAGCGAAGAGGAGCTGGCAGCGAAGCAGTCGCAGCACCAGCTGGGCAAGTGGACGGCAAGCCACGGGCTGTACGATCCGCTTGAAGGCGACACGAACGTCAAGATCAGCCTCCCAGGCATTCTGCAAGGTAAACAGAAGCTGTTCTAACTACGATAGAAGGAGTGAGCCGTATGGATCAGGAGCAGAAGGGCAACAACGGCAGTAACGGCAAGAACGGTCGAATCCCTTTTCCCGAAGATAACTATACGCACAATATCCGCAAGCTGGGCGAACGGAAGCTCGACCGCCGAGGCTTCATGAAGATGGTGGTCGGAGCGGCCGGCGTATTCGCCGTATCGACGCTCCCTTGGGGCACGATCGCCTTTAACGAGCTGTCGGGTCTGAAGAAGAAATCCTACGAACCGAAGAAAATCGCCGACACGTCCGAGCTGAAGGTCGGCGACGCCATAGAGTTCTCGTATCCCGGCGAGCACGATTCCGCTCTACTGGTCCGGCTAGGCGAGAACGAGTACGTCGCGTACCAGAACGCCTGCACGCATCTGAAATGTCCCGTGTTCTGGAGCAAGGAGGACGGCGAGCTGTTATGTCCGTGCCATCACGGGATATTCGACGTGCATACGGGGAAACCGACGGCCGGGCCACCTAAGCGTCCGCTGCCAGAAATTCTGCTGAAGGCGGAGAACGGCTCCGTCTACGCCACGGGAGTGAAGCGCTATGAAACGTAGCTGGAGAGGGGTTATCCTGCTCGTCATCGTCCTGTTCTTGAACATCGTGTGCACGCAGCTGACGGTTAATGCGTTCTTTTACGATAAGTTCCGTCTTGTGCTGATTTACGCTGCTTGCAACGTATTGCTTTTTCCGGTGTCCCTGTGGATTTACAAGAAGGAGCGTGATCGCGTTTGAACGTTCAAGGCAGGCAGCTTCCGCTGCAGACGATCAGCTTAGTTCTCGGATTCGCGGTATGGGTCATCTTGTCATCGCTCATGCCGTCCATTAAAGAAGATATTCATATGACGTCCGGTCAGCTTACGCTCGTTACGGCGATTCCGGTATTGCTCGGCTCCGTCTTGCGTATTCCGATCGGTTACTGGACGAACCGCTACGGCGCAAGGAAAATCTTCACCATCAGCTTTATTCTCTGTTTGGCTCCGGTTCTGTGGTTGACACAAGCGGATTCGTTCTCGGATTTGATTATCGGCGGCTTCTTCCTCGGGATCGGGGGAGCGGTGTTCTCGGTCGGGGTCACGTCTTTACCGAAGTATTATCCGAAAAACCGCCACGGCTTCGTGAACGGCATCTACGGGATCGGCAACTTGGGTACGGCTGTATCCACGTTCGGCGCGCCGGTGCTGGCGAAGCAGATCGGCTGGTCACACACGATACTCGCCTACAGCATCCTGCTAATCGTGATGGCATCGCTCAATTTCCTGCTTGGCGATAAAGACGAACCTAAAGTGCAGACGCCGCTCGTCAAGCAAATCAAAGAGGTGTCGAGTAACAGCAAGCTGTGGCTGCTATGCTTCTTCTACTTCATTACGTTCGGCTCGTTCGTTGCGTTTACGGTGTTCCTGCCGAACTTCCTGACCACTCATTTCGAGCTGAGCAAGGTCGACGCAGGCATGCGAGTAGGCTTCTTCATCGCGCTGGCTACGGCCATGCGTCCGATCGGCGGCTGGCTCGGAGACAAATACAATCCGTTCAAAATTCTGATGTTCGTATTCTCCGGACTGACCGCAGCCGCCATCTTGCTGTCCTTCGCCCCGGATATGACCTGGTACACGGTAGGCTGCTTAACCGTTGCCTTCTGCGCCGGCTTGGGTAACGGAACGATATTCAAGCTTGTGCCGTTGTACTTTACGAAGCAAGCGGGTATCGCTAACGGCTTAATTTCCGCGTTCGGCGGCTTGGGCGGATTTTTCCCGCCGCTCATGCTGACGATACTGTTCAATGTGACCGGGCACTACGCGATCGGCTTTATGGCGTTATCGCAAGTGGCGCTGGCAAGCGTATGCTTACTCGTGTTCTTGTTCTATCAAGAGAAGCTAGGCTTGGCGCAGCGTGTTATCGAGCATACGATGGAAGGCATACTGATTACCGATCTATCCGGCAGAATATTGTCCGTCAACGAATCGTTCACGAAGCTGACGGGCTATACGGCAGAGGAAGTCATTGGCCGCAATCCGAATTTCCTTAAATCCGGCAGACAGGACGCGGAGTTCTATAGGCGGATGTGGAGCGCGATGAAGGAGCACGGCTTCTGGCAAGGAGAGATATGGAATCGCAAGAAGAACGGAGAAATTTACGCGGAATGGCTGACGATCAGCGCCGTGCGCAACGAGTCGGGCGAGGTCGTCCATTACGCGGGCATGTTCAGCGATATTACGGTACAGAGACAGCAATGGATCGGAAGTGAGAACAGTGCCTAGCGAATATCAATTGAATTTAGTTTTCATCCGGAATGACGGAGATCAGGTGCAGCTTCTGGAGGCAGTTCGCCTGGAAATGGGGTGGATGCTGGACGGCGGAGCCAAGTGGCACGCCTATGGAAGGACGGAGGATGATCTCCACATCGTCGTGGTGGAGGCTAATGGATTAACGCCGTTAACTACCGAGGCTGAGGTGATCGAACGTCTCGAGAGCCGAATGGAATCCGAATGCTGGGAATGGTTGTCGGGCTACCAGCTTACCGTAACGCCGAAGGAGGACGTAGGCAGCTGCAGATTGAAAAAGAAGGTGACGGCCTAGTATGGATTGGGAGAGCAAACTAGCAGGATGGGTCGGCAAGCTCGTGGACATTCGGATCGAAGACCAGCTCGGCCTCGATCCTCTTGCTCCGCCGAAGCTTATCACCCTTAATCGGGTACAATTAATAGACAACAATCGCGTCCTTGCCCTCTATATAAACGAATTTCAGTTTCTATCCGTACCGTTGTTCGCGGAGACGCACACCAAGCTGGACGGGAACACGTTCGAATCCGTTGACGAGCAAGCTAAGCTGATCTACAAAGCGATTTTATTGTAAAGGGGATCATGTCCATGGACAAGAAATCGTTGGAGGACGTACGCGAGTTTTCGCCGGAGCGCTTCACGAAGCGAATGCTGTTCCAGAAAGGGGAGAGCGCGGCTTTCGTGCTGAACTTCGTGCAGGGTCAAGCGCTTCCGCCTCATAAGCATCCGGGTACTGATCTGTATCTGGTCGTATTGGAGGGATCCGGCACGATCACGGTCGACGGCGTAGACACCGAGGTTTCCGCGCAGGACACGGTATGGTGCGGGGGAGACGAGTTATTCTCGTTTACTAACACCGGTACGGCGCCGGCTAGATTGTACGTCGTCTTGAGCAAGGTGCCGAGCAAGAAGTACGTGCAGGATGTATGATCGACCTACTAAACGAAGCGGAGATGATATCCGCTTCGTTTTTTTTGGTTTCAAATGGTTGATGTCGGCTGCAATACTCGTTCGCTCAGTTTGGTGAGAAACGCTGACCATTTGACTTGAAAATCCGGATCGGTGGATTCGAGTCCGGTCATGATCCGGGTAATATTGCTGAATATGATCGGATACGTCGTTAATGCGGTCAGCGCCAACGCCAATAACTCAGGCTCCATCTCGATAGGTACAACGCCTTTATCCTGTTGGGCTTTCCAGTACGAAGCATAGGCTTGAAGGGCGATTTCCCCGCCTTTATTCCATGAAGTTGGTTCAGCTTGCAGCTCCAGCGCTTCCCAAGCGGTGAATTTAATAAAGTCCGTTCTAACCTGGCTATTAACCCGATACCGATGCTCGGCAACATGGAGAGGATTGTCCGGAATTTGAGAGACCCACTCCGGTTCATTGTTCATCGAATCCGCCAAGACGGCTTGCAGCAGTTCGGCTTTGCCTTTGAAGTAATGGTAGATCAACTGCTTCTTTACTCCTGCATTTTGTGCAATGGATTCAATACGAGCCCCTTTATAACCCTTGTCGAAAAATTCTCTTTTAGCCGCTTCGAGAATATTGTTCTGCGTACGTTCCGCATTGCGTAATTCACCCATCGCGCTATACCTCCGTATCCGAATTCCTACCTCCATCGTAATTTTTGACTGAATGACTGTCAAGTTTAACTTTACAAATATTAAATTATAACTTGACAGTTGTTAAGTTGTATTTTACCATTTGGTCAGTAAACAAAATTTATTGTCTTGCTGCGAGGGAGGAAATTCAAATGACTGTAACTTCGATCGTGATTCAAAGCTTGTTGATCTTGTACTATCTGTTTTCCGGCACGGCTAAAGTGGTCGGGGCGAAATACTGGGTAGATATCTTTAACACCCTGAAGATTCCCCAATGGTTTCGTGTAGTCACTGGCTTCGTTCAGTTACTCGGTGCAGCCGTGCTTATATTGGGTTATTGGGAGGAGGATGCGATTGCGTGGGGAGGAGTATGGCTTGGTATCACGATGCTGGCGGCCTTTGCTGCTCATATAAGAGTTAGGGATTCGATTGGCAAATCGATGCCGCCCGTCGTGTTCCTTGTATTAATCGTCATTCTCACGATCATGAACGCAGACGGCCTGAACCTGTAATCGCGTGAACAAAGCAAGGGGCACTCACGACAGTCGTGAGTGCCCTTATCTGATCTTAGACAAAGCCCAAAGTCTCCTTCGCCTCATCGTTCATCATGCTCGGGGACCACTTAGGCTCCCAGACGAGATCGACTTCTATCTCGGATTTGCCTGTGTGTTCGGTTAATGCCCATTTGACCGCTCCGACGATCGTATCGTGCATCGGGCAGCCCGGCGTCGTAAGCGTCATCCGGACATAAATGTGGTCGGGATGCTCGATCAGCTCGTACACGAGACCAAGATCCACGATATTAACACCTAGCTCCGGGTCGTATACCTCTTTTAGTATGCCGCGAAGACGTTCCGTGTTATCCATTCGAATCCACTCCATTCTCAGAATTACTTCGTAAATACACGGCTGATCAGCGTGATGTAAGCAACGGAGAACGCCGCTAGAGCAGCTCCCGCGATCGTAGTGAACGTCTCGTAGCCGGTCGCCAATGCAACGATCAGCAGGAGAGAAGAGGCGGCGATTGCCGTTAGTCCAATGTTGACTTTCTTATCGTTGAGTAAATCGGCCATGACCGGCGTGCCGGGTTTGCCCGCGCGCTTGCCGTATTTATGCGTCCACCAGAGGAAGGGGACGATCTTAGAAGCGTAGCTCAGAATCGTGAACGACACCCAACCGCCTAGGTACAGCCAGCCCGCCACAAGCACCGATTCCGATTGAAGTAGACGGTCAGGGAATACGCCGGTATAGACGAGCGTCCCGATTAATGCGAATGCGAATGCCTGACTGCAGTAGAGAGACCATTGGATGCCCGAGCCGGGCGTACGCTTGTGTCTTGCCTTCTTCACCTGAAGCAGATGTACGTTATAGACGACGACAGCGACTGCAAGCAACAACAGTGCGAGCCAGGTGAACCAATCGGAGCCGCCCGCGAGAAAAGATACCGCGCCAACAACCACTGCGGCGTTCCATAGGAGGAATACTGCGCTTTGCGGCTTGGTCGGATAGTCATGGGCCAGGTAGAACATCGGGAGCATTTTATAGCTGAATCCGGTAATCAACAATCCGAACCAGCCGACCGTACCCATCCAGATGTGCGCGCCGAACAGGTTTTCGTGAAGCTCGTTGTACCAGCCCGTCGCGAAGTTGATTCCCATCGCCATGCCGGATACACCAGTCAGAACGAGATACAACACGGAACAGGCGGCGCTAAGCGTGATGGCGTTCCACCTGGAGGCCTTGATCAGCGTGACCGCCATGTTCCACGCGAATAGCAGGATTCCGAGGAACGCTAATGTAGTGAAAACGGCAATGTAACGAATCTCGCTGCTCATAAAGCCGTACAGCAGTCCGGCTAACCCTACGGTGAACACCGAGTAATGGATGTAGCCAAGTCGTTCGCTATAGATGGGTGTTTGCAGGATCACGTGAATGAGCTGATAGACGGCTCCCATGGCGAGCATCGTGGCCCATCCAAGCACGAACAGATGGACGTGAAACCACCCCGAAGGGCCGCGTATGCTATCGCCGAGAAAGCCGAACAACGATGCAAGCGATGCGACTTGATACGCTACGAACCCGATAATCCCGGTAACGATAAAAAGAAAAGGGAGACGGGACATCGTTCTCGCCTCCTTCATCATAATAAAACCCTCAAGGCTTGCGGATCTTGACTTTGGCCGAGCCGTCTGGCTGTTCTTCGACCGTGAACGGATAGCCTAACGTCTGGAGCTCTTCGATCAGGAACATCGGCACGCGGTCGTTATGAATGGCGACTTCGCCTCCGGAGCGGATGCGTTCGAGCGCGGACAACGTGCGGATCATCGGCTGCGGCGGCTCCAAGCCGCGGTTGTCGAGCGTAATGACCTCAGGCCCGTTCCTAGCCGAACCGTCACCAGTAAAAGCAACGGATTCCTCATCGTTATCGACATCCGCTTCTTCATTCAGCCAACGCTTGTTCCTCCTGTTCACGAACGTGGAAATCCAGTGGTCCTTGCCGACTTGCTCGGCTTTCCCGGAGAAGCCTTTGATTTTCAGTACGCCGAACAGAGGTGTTGGCTTGAAAGTCGCATGCAGCACGAAGATATCGTCCTTACCCAGCTTGCCGACCGTGTCCATAATGATCTGGAAAGGCTCCAGCTTGTTACGAAGATGGGGACGTACGTCGAGCTCTACGACATGGGCATCCTTGCGTTCCATCCGTCATCAGCTCCTTTCGGCTGCAGTCGCGCCCGCCGACCGCTTGGCGGAGGCGTATAATCCGGCCATTCCGCCGTACAGCGAATAGAAGAAGGCGTCCGGCGCATCGAGCGAGAACGAATTGTACTCCTTGGGATCGATGCCGAGCATGCGCTCGAACAGCCTTGCGCTATCATAGGCGTAGAAGCAGAAGTACGTATATTGAAATTCCGGCATTTTCTCGTAAATCGTGACGACCTCGGAGGCGTACTCATCAAGCTGCCGGGAAGCTTCTTGCACCATGGAGATCGCATCCTCCATGGTTACTTGGATTTTGATCGTCTTGTCATCGATGATATCGACCTTCGCCATAGATGGACACGCTCCGTAACCTCATTAGATTTTGCCGATCCGGACTTGGAAAGTGACAGGTCCTTGCTCAATGTACTCCCACGTGTATTCGCCCGAATGCATCGACTCGAACTGAAACTTGAGTGGTACAGGGTCATGATCGTTAACGAGCAGCATCGCCTCTCCTGGCGCTAAATTACCGAACGTAGTGAAAATAACTTTGTGTTTCAGGTGAGGCGGATATTCCGTGGCATTGACGGTTGCGGCGAATTGGCTCATGGTTCATTCCTCCCGAAGGGTAAGTGTCATTACGTCTTCGATTATAGAGCAGGCAACGGCAGCACTTTGTGAGCCGTGTCACAGTAAGAGAACGCAATTTGATCCTATACTAAGGCAAGCATCGTTAATGAAGAAAAGAGGATGCAGCCTATGGCAGGGATTAGGATTCAAGCTTACGAGGTGGGCAAGGACGTCGTATTCATTGCAACCGGAGGGGAAGCTCATATCGGCGCTATGGCAACGGCATGGGCGGCACCGGAAGCTTCAACCGTTCAATCTTACGCACTCGCATTGCCTGGTCATAGAGAAGCGGAGCTCGCCGTAGAGCTGGCGGAGATGGCCTCCCGCTCGCTGAACCGAACCGTAGCCGTGGTGGCGGGCATTCATTTGGAAAGTCCGACTAAGGATGAGATAAAGGCAATCGTGGAGCTTGCGCGGAGCCGAATGAGAGAGACGCTCGAACAGTGGAGCAACAAGGCAAGGGAGTGAACCGGAGTGAATAAACAGCTCATAGACAAATACGGGAGAGTTCACGATTATTTGCGCATATCGGTGACGGATCGGTGCAATTTGCGCTGCGTCTACTGCATGCCTGAGGAAGGCATGACGTTCGAGCCGGATCATCGCATTCTGTCTTATGAGGAGATAACGGAAATCGTACGGGTGTTGGCCCAATTAGGCGTTCGGAAAATACGGCTTACCGGAGGAGAGCCGTTAGTCCGCAAGCAATTGGACCGTCTGGTCGGCATGCTCGCCGCCATCCCCGGGATCGAAGACATCGCCTTGACGACCAACGGGATCTACCTGGCCAACTTCGCTGAAGCTCTGAAGTCAGCCGGGTTGACGAGAGTTAATATTAGCTTGGATTCACTGAAGCAAGATCGCTTCGCCATGATCACGAGAGGCGGCGACTTGAAGCGGGTGCTTGCGGGCATCGAGGCGAGCCGTAGAGCCGGTCTCGCTCCGATCAAGCTGAACGTGGTGCTGATGAAGGGGATCAACGACGACGAGGTAGAGTCGTTCCTGCGCATGACGATCGATGAACCGGTTCATGTTCGATTCATCGAATATATGCCGATCGGAAAGCAAGGGGAGGCGTGGAGGGGAGAGTACTTGCCGCTCTTGCACGTACTCGATACGTGCAAGAGGACAGGCATGGGATACGCGCCAAGCCGGGACACGTTCGGCAACGGACCGGCACAATACTATAGGCTGGAAGGAGCTGCCGGGACGTTCGGGCTCATCCATCCGGTCAGCGATCATTTCTGCGCCACGTGCAATCGGCTGAGGCTGACGGCCGACGGCAACATTAAGCCGTGCCTGTTCTGGTCGGATGAATTCAACGTGCGCAAGCACATCGGGAATGCGGCGGCGATCGAATCGCTGTTCTTCCGGGCGCTCGATCTCAAGCCCGAATCCCATGAGATGGCGCTGGCATTGTCCGGGGAAGAGCTGACCCGCGTGCCGACCGCGCGGACGATGTCACAGATCGGCGGATAGCGGGGTTGGCGGCTATTTGGAGTCCCGTTGTTGCTTCAGTGCCTCGAGGTCGAGGATGACGATGCGGCTGCGATCGACTTCGAGCAAATCCTCCTTGCTGAATTGATTGAGCAGCCGGTTAATCGTCTCCCGCGTCGTGCCGATCGAATTGGCGAACTCCTGGTGCGTCATCGGAAGGTTGATCGTCACCGTGCTGCCCCTCCACTCCCCGAGCTGGTCGGCAAGCTGGAGAAGAAAAGTGAGAACCCGATGCTTAACGTCCTGACCGGACAGCACCTGAAGCTTTTCCTGCAGCTCTTTGATCTTGTCACCCATTACCCGCATCATCTTCACGGCTATCGAAGGCGTGCTTAGCATCAGGTTTTCGAATAAGCGAACCGGTATCGCGAGCAGCTTCGAATCGACGATCGCTTCCGCGGTTGCGGGGTAAGGATTCGGGTTGAAAAAGCCGGTATGGGGGAACATGTCGCCGGTTTTGAGGAAGGAGACGATTTGCTCGTTGCCGTTCTCGTCCGTTTTGTACGTTTTGACCAGACCGTCTTTGATGAAATAGACCGCTTCCTTCTCGCTGCCTTCCGTAAACACGGTTGATTTCCTCGGAATGAAGCGGGCGATCGTAATCTCTTCCACGCGTTCTAGCTCTTGCGGGTATAGGTCATGGAAGAGGGGAACTTGCCGAAGAAAAGCCGAAATTTGCTCTTTATTCATTCATCATACCTCCAGGTCAGAAGATTACTTATCGAAGGGGGCTATACTCCATGAAACAAAGACGAATCGTTATTCCGCACGAGCACGGCGGTTGGGCCATGATCAGCGTGCCGTTCTTGTTCGGGATGTTCGCGGCCGGCGCGCAAGGGATGCATATCGCGCTGTTCGCGGCATGGCTGCTGCTCTACCTCTCATCGTACCCTTTCTTGCAGTCTCTCAAAAGATCCGCCAACAAAGGCTACTGGATCAAGTGGGGAACCATATATGGCGCCGCCGCGCTCGTCTGTTTGATCCCGCCGTTAATCGATACGCCGTTACTCTTATATTTCGGCATCCCGCTAGGGTTGTTATTGCTCGTGAACGTATGGCATGCGAAGCATAAATCGGAGCGAGCGTTCGTCAACGATATGTGCGCCATTCTCATCTTCTCGCTCGGGGGTGCTGCGGCTTACTTGCTTGGCGGAGGAGAATGGGACCGCACGATGGCCTCGGTTGTATTGCTTAGCTTCCTTTATTTTACGGGAAGCGCGTTTTTCGTCAAATCCGTGTTCCGCGAACGGGCGAATCGGCGCTGGACGACCTATGCTCGCGTGTACCATGTTATCCTGCTGATCGTACCTTGGGCGATCGGGCTTCCTTGGTTAACGCTGCCTTTCGTATTCGCGGCAGTCCGCACGTTCATCTACAGCGGCAAGGCGTTGCGGCCTATGAAAGTAGGCATCATCGAGATCGTCGGCTCCGTTCAATTCCTGGTGCTGGCTGCTTTGTTCATCGAATAACGACAAAAAGCGGTAATCCCGTCAGCCGATGCGGGATTACCGCTTTACTCTTTAGTGGCCGCTTCCGCAGCTGCCGCCGCACCCGCATCCGCTAGCTTTTAGCTCGTCGGGCAGGGGCAGACGGTTAAGCTCAAGCGTCTTCGTGAAATACAGGTTGACCAAGTTCTGAAGGCGAGTAAATTCTCGTTCCGCATATAGAAACTTACGAATCGATTCATTGTCGTACAACGCTTGCTCCTCCTGCTCGAACGCTTCGATCTCGGTCGGTAACAACGCGATGTTCTGCTGCTGCTTTCGTTGCAGCACGTTGCTATGCTCCAAGAACCGCTCGTACTGGTTTACCGACGTTTCATCTTTCACGAAGGTGGTTATCGACTGCCGAAGCTCCTTGTACGAGCTTTGCTCCAGCAGCTCCGAGCAGAGCGACTCCATTTTATCCAATATGAGGTCTGTATCCAGCTTCACTATCATTCTGTCGTCCTCCCTTTAATTCAATCTTCATCTAACTTACACCGAATCGTCACCTCCGACTGTGACAGCCCTCACAGTGCGAAGCGGGAAACTCCATTACGCTTGGAGCAGTCAGTCGATTAGGAGGGACGTCATGTCGATCTTGAAGCAAGAACGAGACTATAACGTAAACCCATTCATCGTCATCTGGGAAGTAACTCGCGCGTGCGCTTTGAAATGCTTGCATTGTCGGGCGGAGGCGCAATATCGCGCGGATCCGAGACAGCTGTCGTTCGAGGAAGGGAAGAAGCTGATCGATAATATCGCGGAGATGGACAACCCGCTCTTCGTCTTTACCGGCGGAGATCCGTTAATGCGGCCGGACCTGTTCGACCTTGCGCGGTACGCGATCGAGGAGAAGAAGCTATCGGTGTCCATGACGCCGAGCGCTACGCCTAAGGTGACTCGCGACGCGATACGTAAGGCGAAGGAAGTCGGATTGTCCCGTTGGGCTTTCAGCTTAGACGGCTCACGCGCGGAAATACACGACCATTTTCGGGGAACGAAAGGCTCTTACGATTTAACGATGCGCGGGATCGAATACTTGAAGGAGCTGAACATTCCGATCCAAGTGAACACGACCGTGTCGCAATATAACTTGCGCGACCTGGAAGCGATCGCCGAGAAGGTGAAGGAGATGGGCGCGGTGCTGTGGAGCTTGTTCTTCCTCGTGCCGACAGGGCGCGGAATGGAGAAGGACATGATCTCGGCGCAGCAGCATGAGGAAGTGATGAAGTGGTTATGCCAGGTTCAGCAGCGGATGCCGTACGGCGTCAAGGCAACGGAAGCGCCGCATTACCGCCGAGTGTTCCTGCAGGAGAGCAGACGCGCGGCAACGCAGCCGGGACAAGCAAGCATGAAAAGAGCCGATATGCTCGGCCGGGCGCACAAGGGCGTCAACGACGGGGACGGCTTCGTATTCATCAGCCATATCGGTGACGTCTATCCGAGCGGATTCCTGCCCGTGAAGTGCGGCAACGTAAGAGAGCAACTGCTGACGGACATCTACCGGAACTCGCCGATTATGAAGGAGCTTCGCGACAAATCGCTGCTGAAGGGAAAATGCGGCATGTGCGAATTCAAACACGTCTGCGGCGGATCAAGAGCCCGGGCCTACGCGGTTACCGGCGACTACTTGGAGAGCGATCCTTATTGCGCGTACGTGCCAAGCGGGGTGAACGTATGATGGCGGACGAGCGTAGACGAATCGTCATTGCGGGCGGGGGCATTACCGGACTTAGCGCCGCCTTTTACTTAAAGAAGCAATGCGAGCAATTGCGACAACCGGTCGACATTACGATCGTGGAGAAGAGCGAACGGCTTGGCGGCAAAATTCGTACGCTGCGCCGGGACGGCTTCGTCATCGAGAAGGGGCCGGATTCATTCCTTGCGCGTAAGTTGCCCATTATTAACCTCGTTAAAGACCTTGGACTCGAAGATCAGCTCGTCGCGACGAATCCGAACGCGAAGACGAACTACATCCTGCACCGGGGCAAGCTGCACGCGATGCCGCTCGGACTCGTGCTTGGTATCCCTACGGCGGTCACACCGTTTATGAAGACGGGATTGATCTCTCCGCTCGGCAAGCTTCGTGCTGCCATGGATCTGCTGTTGCCTAGACGCGGAGTCGACGAGGACGAGTCTTTGGGCGGCTTTATCAAGCGTAGGCTTGGCCGTGAAGTGCTGGACCATGTTACGGAGCCGCTTCTGGCGGGCATTTACGCGGGCGACACACAGTCGCTTAGTCTCGGGGCAACTTTCCCGCAATTCAAGCAGATCGAGCGGAAGCATCGAAGCCTTATCTTGGGCATGCTGGCAGCCAAGAAGGATACGCCTAAGATCGACGGATTGCCGGAGATCGCGCGCAGAAGCCTGTTCCTTACGTTCAAACAAGGGCTGACGACGCTGATCGATCGATTAGTGCAATCGCTGAACGGGGTTCGGTTCGTCACCGGCCAAGGCATTGAAAGACTGACGAACGATGAGGCAGGTTACCTACTGAAGCTAACCGACGGAACGGAGCTCCAAGCGGATGGTCTGATAATGGCATTACCGGCTTACGAGGCAGCACGGCTGCTATCGGACGTACCGGAGGCGGAGGCGCTGGAGCACGTTGCGTACGCTTCGGTCGCCAACATCGCCCTAGCCTACAACAAAGCAGATGTCGGTCGCTCGCTAGGCGGATCGGGCTTCGTCGTGCCGCGCAAGGAAGAGCGGTTGATTACCGCTTGCACTTGGTCTTCCTCGAAGTGGCAACACGCTGCGCCGGAAGGCAAAGTGCTCCTGCGCACGTACGTCGGGCGGTCGACCGATCAAGAGTGGCTGCGGTTATCCGAGCAGCAGCTGATCGATGGCGTGCGCGCGGATTTGAAGGAAACGATGGGCATCACCGCGGAGCCGATGTTCGTCGAGATTTCGCGTTGCCTCCGTTCGATGCCGCAATATCCGGTCGGACACCGGGAACGATTGGCGAAGCTGAACGAACGGCTGCAACAGAGAAAGCCGGGATTGCTGCTGTGCGGGGCAGGGTACGAAGGCGTCGGCATCCCCGATTGCGTCCAGCAGGGAAGAACCGCGGCGGATCGGTTGGTCCAATGGTCCAACACATACAGTCAATAAACAAAGGGAAACCTTTGTTTTCTTTTTGTTCACATCTATTGTGATTTATTTCACATTATTGAACGGTAACGATTGGTACAATGAAGTCAAGAAAAGCGAAGGAGGACACGAAAGATGAACCACACGCTAATGAACAACATGATCCCTCAGCCCGACATGCGTGAGCTGATGTTAGAGACGGGAGCATCCAGAGCGATACACGAGCACGATCAATTGAGACAACGGCTTCAACGCCTATACAGATTAGCCTGCGACGTTCGCCACGAGAATGATGATGCGATCCTGAATGACAAATTGCAGCAGCTGTACGCCGAGGTTCAGGCGCTCAAGTCCGAGTGGAACGAGCACGATCGTTGGGAGAAGCACGAGCTGTTCCCATACGCTTCCTGGTACCTTGGTCTCGAGCCTGATCTTCATCACTCCATCGAGCAGGAATACGGATTGGCCGGCAAGTACCTGCACCTGTTCTCCGTGCAAGCCGACCGTCTTCAGAAGCCGTATTCCCGCAGCGAAGCGACCCGATTGGCCTCCTATATACTCTACGCATACGCAGCTCTAGTCAATCGGCTAGAAGAAGAGGATCAGATCATTCGATCCTTAGACGACCGGTCGAACAAATACGATTTTTAGCGCGGCTAAGTAAGTGAATTAAATCACAAAGTTTGAAAATATATAAAATACCAAGATCCATAAGGAGATGGCCCTCATGCTTATGAGATGGTTCAGAGAAAACATTGGTGTTGCCGTAGCGATTACGTTGCTCAGAATTTACGTCGGTTGGCAATGGATTGACGCAGGCTGGCACAAGCTGACCGGAGGCTTCGACGCCACGGGCTTCCTGAAAGGCGCGATAGGCAAACCGATCGCCGATCATGCGACGCAAGAGGTCATATACCCGAACTACACGTATTTCATCGAACACTTCGCCTTGCCGAACGTGAAGCTGATCAACTTCCTGATCCCCGTCGGCGAATTCCTGATCGGCGTAGGACTCATCGTCGGCGGACTCACGGTTACGGCCGCCTTCTTCGGAATGATGCTTAACGTGATGTTCCTGTTGGCAGGCACCGTAAGCACGAACCCTTGGCTGCTCGTCCTCGGCTTCGTTATCTTCACGGCCGGCGCGAACGCCGGACGCTTCGGACTCGACGCGTACCTGCTGCCGCTCCTTCGCAAAGGCTGGGCTAAGCTGACCCACCGCCAAGAGAAGGAGGATAACGCGAACACCTTCGGCGGTCCTAAGAATAAAGTCCTCACGCACTAACGGATTTAGAGACCAATAAACCGGATGGGGAGTGGATGGCGATGTCCATCAAGGAGAAAGCGCAAGAAGCGATCTTTACCGCACAGGACGAAGTGAATCGGCTAGCCGAGAGAGCCAGGCGGGCGCAGGAGGCTTATATGGCGCTCGAACAGGAGCAAATCGACGGGATCGTGCAGCGTATGGCGCTCGCAGGGCTCGATCGGCACATGGCGCTCGCCAAGCTGGCGGTAGAGGAGACGGGCAGGGGCGTATACGAGGATAAAATCACGAAGAACATTTTCGCCACGGAATACATCTACCACAGCATCAAGAACGAGAGAACGGTCGGCGTCATCGAGGATAACCCGTACGAGAGCTACCGGAAAGTCGCGGAACCGGTCGGCGTTATCGCAGGCATCACCCCGGTTACGAATCCAACCTCCACAACGATGTTCAAGGCGCTGATCGCGGCCAAGACGCGGAACCCGATCATCTTCGCCTTCCATCCATCCGCTCAGCGCTCCAGCGCCGAAGCCGCCAAGACGCTGCTCGATGCAGCGCTAGCGGCGGGAGCACCAGAGCATTGTATTCAGTGGATCGAGAAGCCTTCCGTAGAAGCGACGCAGCT
>Ga0065721_10049918_pt1 | contig 25421 bp, 28 predicted proteins | sample Mesricmetagenome_FD_59108 | JGI IMG/M metagenome (GOLD analysis project Ga0065721, IMG submission 59108) | Mesophilic microbial community from rice straw/compost enrichment Sample: eDNA_1 v2 (version 2) | ecosystem: Engineered > Solid waste > Grass > Composting > Bioreactor | place: USA: Davis... | reverse complement strand
TGCTTGATGGAATTAGTGTTTGTAAAACTTTTCTATATACAAAACAACAATCGTATATAGAAAAGTTTTACAAACACTAATTCCATCAAGCATTATATATTTATACAAACTACATATTAATCATTGAACTATATTTACAAGGATGTAAATATAATTTTCTTCCACAAATAATCTTCAACCTTTATAACGTTACTTCGAATTCAAGCATTCGTTTATCCAAGTCTAACTCTGAAAGGAAGTCAGGACAAGTGTGTCTCTTCCTCGCAATATATTTTATTGAAATTACAACCAAAATACGAAAGTTCTTCCAGAGCCATTCTGAATAATCTGCAGACAAAAGATCGTTGCCTTCCTTATCTTTCATTTCAAAGACTTTGCTTATCGCAGATGTTGCATCAACAGGTAGAAAGTTTCCAAAAAGCTTATCAGTGTTTGAGAGAAAGAACACCTTGTTTTTATCTTTTATTTGTGACCAATAAGGATGTGAGTATTGGCAAAACTTTTCAATCAACACTTGTTTATTCACTTGTTCGAGGAAATAACTGCAAAGTTTCAAATACTTCTCGCCTTGTACGTTGTAACCTTTTTCTTTAAATTCTTCTATTAGAATTTTTATAAATTCCACAATCGCAGTGACGTTTTTATGAAATCTCTCCTCTTCCGAAGTCTTAAAAAGTTCCATCTTTGTAAACCCCAAAATTGTACTTTAAGTCGATTGAACTCATTAATTGCTCTCATTAAAAAAGAAAATTAAATGGACACAACAAAACTTGCAGTCGTTTTAATAAGTAGAGATGATCCAGACTCGTTGTTTATCTCTGCTGTCACAGGTGACAAATACAACGCTGTTGGTTTTTTATACCTCAAAGAAAGGAAACTTCACACCTTGCTATTCAACACTTTCAATACGCAACGTGCACCTTTTTCACTCAGAGATTCATACATGTCTTTAACTTGGGATGAACTACTACACAACGAAACAATCTCAACTGTTGTTATCTTTCAAGTATGTGATGAAGTTGAGTTGTCTGTGCGTTACAGAACCATGAATCTATTAATAAAAGAAACTCCTTGCACACAAACGCAGGACATCTTTATAAATTACTTCAAAGGTTGCAGAACTGGATACCATCTTGTTTTTGATGCTTTTGGTCTTGAAACACCAAAAGACTCATTTAGAAATTTAGGTTTAATTCAGAGTCTCAAAACACCAATTTCTTATTACAAGGAAACGAAAACACGAGGAACTGTGAATCCAGAACTTATTTTGGCTTTTAAACGATTAAAGGACTCATACCAAACGCACTTACCGTTTCTTGAATTGTCAAAACTTAACGATGAAACACTTATCGAGCTTTTACGTTATTTAGATGCACATGAAGATTTTACAATCGAATACTTACAACTTCAGAGTCGAGCAACCGTTGAATTAAGTCATCGTCTATCTTCACGACTTTCTTTTTAGAATGTTTTTCTAAAACTTATTAAAGAAGAATGAAAGAATTAAAAATAGTTACTGTAAGAATCTCTTTTTAAAAAAGAATAATAAAGGATGTTTTCTGAGTTTCAAGGAGATATAATATACAAATATAACCAGAACAAAACACAAACCCTCGAACTTGAGGTGCGTCTTGGTTCAAATCCGAAAACTGAAGAGACACTTATCAGTGAACATAGCTTTTTACGTTTACTCAATAAACTTCAAAAGAAAAGGTTTCTAAGCGAAACGGAACACTCAACAGACTATCTATACGAAAATGACATAAGAAAAAGGGTAACAGAAGAATCAACAATTTGGCAAAGAAAGAAAGCTTTGTACATTCAAAAGAAAACAGAATACGGTGCAAAACTCACACTTAGCGAAGAGACAAACCTTGTGGACATGACAGAACGCAAAGCAAAAACACTCAGGCTTTTTAGAATTCGTGATCGAATTTCATTCTTCTATGGTACTTATGGAATGCGTATTGATTTGACACGAGTGAATAGTGTTCTTGTTACTGAGGCTTTGCGTTCACAATTAAGAGAAGGAAAGGAGGAGGAACTAGTAAACGAAGCAAGTCGTGGTGAAACAAGATACGAAGTTGAAATTGAGTACCAAGGCAAGGATCTTACATTGTTAAGCGAGTTCTTTGAAGGAATAGACATAATTTGGAAATGGCTTTATGGTACTGCGAATCTCTACACTTATGGTGAGAAAATTGATATGGTTGATCGTATTAATGGACTCTTTGACAGTAAGATTCGTGGTAACGTTGACAAGAATATTATAGTTGAAGCAAGAAACCTCAAGTTACGCGACCTCGTATGGGGTGGCCTTATTGGAAACAAAGAAACAAACTACACAGCAACAATAAAAGTTGATGGTCAACGAAAACTCTTCATCATTGATAAAATTGGAATTTGGTTTGTCTATCCTCCGCATGAATATAACCTTGTTTTTAGACCCCAAGAACGATTCGAAAGCATCGCAAATACAATTCTTGATGGCGAGTTGGTTCCAAAAAGAAACAGACAAATGAGTACAAAGGAAGAGGTTAGAAATGCAAAGTATTTCTACGTTCCGTTTGATTGTTTGATGTTTGCAGGCAACAGAGACGTTCAATACTTGCAACTTGACAAGAGACATAATTTTGTTGATGAGCTTGCAAAAGGTTTTCGTACAAAATACATTTATTTGTACACAAAGAACTTTTATACAATAAACACTGTTGATGATTTTAGACGTGTAAATGCAACAATACTTGAAAAGAGCACAACTAGAGACTTTCTTGACGATGGAATAATCTTCACACCAATAAACGAAGTCTACAATCCTCACAATGAATATCTTCCAATGAATAAAAGGGTCTTGTCAAGAGTGTCAGACGTATGCAAGTGGAAACCAACTGACCAATTGACAATAGACTTTGCGATCGTTTGGAAGATGGATGAAAATGGAAAGGAAATTCCTGTCCTTCACGTTAGTGACAAGGGTGAGCTTGTACCATTTGAAGGTACAGCTTGGTTACCATTTCGTAAAGACCAAGTTGTTCAGGAACATGAACTTACAAATAGTTTGCGTACAGGTGCAATTGTTGAATACAAATGGGACAGATCCTTGAAGGTTTTTGTACCAATTAGACTTCGTACAGAGAAACCAATGCCAAATCGACTTGAAATCGCAATAGACAATTGGGAACTTATTCACAGTCCAATTTCCGAGAAGGTCATGCTTGGACAAACAATAACTTTGATGCGTAGGTATCACAATGCTACAAAGAATCTTTTGTATTCAATGGTTCCAAAGGGAAGTACACTTTTAGACATAGGTGGCGGAAGAGGTGGAGACGTTGCAAAATGGATGCGCTTTTCAAAGATTGTGACTGTTGAACCAAATGAGGAAAACAGAAGAGAACTCGAAAGAAGAATACAACAATACAAGATGCAAAAGAAGGTGCGTGTCGTTCCAACAATCGCAGAAGACACGGAAGCAGTAACAAGAGCAGTTGAGGAGTTTATTGGAAGGAAAGTTGACTTTGTTTCTATGATGTTCAGCATGACATTCTTTTGGCGTTCAAGAGAAACACTTGATAACCTTGCAAACACAATAAATGCAAATCTTAAAAACAACGGAACACTCATTTTTGTGACTTTGGATGGCGATAGTGTGAGACAAAGGTTTAAACCTGTAAGTGGTATTGCATACAAGGAATTGTCTTTTGGTCCAGTAACAATCAAATACGATTACGAACAAGAAAAGATTCCTGGAAAAGGTGAGGTGTTAACAATAGAAATGCCTTCAGATACAATCGTTAAACGACAAGACGAATATCTTGTGCGTGTTACAGACTTAAGTCAAAGGCTTGGTCTTGAAATTCAAAAGATCAAGCAATTAAACTCGGAGTTTTTTATGTTTCCGTATGAAAGAGAGTTATCGGAGCTTTATTCCTATGGTTACATGTCAAACCTTAAAAAAGACGATAAGGGTATCTTTTGTGTTGAAGAGGAACATGAAGTTAAACCACAAACGAGTGAAGTTCTTCATAAGGTTGATGTTCCATGGTTGAAGAGAGAATTTCAAGCATTTAGGATTACGGCACTTACAGAGGGTGGATGTTTTTTGAATTCTTTGTTGAGTGGCTTTCATCCAACCTATCAAGAAGCTGAAACAGACGAGGAGAAAATTAAGATTGTCAAGTTGGCGAGAGAGCAACTTGCTGAGCACCTTGGAACTATAAATACAGAGATTTCAACAGAAGAAGCAAAGTTTACAAATTGGGAAGTTTTGGGTCAAGGCTCACTTGTTGAGTTGATGGTTTGTTCGATACGTAATTGGCTTGTGAATTTAAAGTCTCCAAGAGGTTCAAGTAGTTCAAGTGTAATTAAAGATCTTGCGTATGTTCAAGAAGAAATTCAAACAAGAAAATGTTTACCACGAGTGCTTTTCAAGTATGTTAGTGATGCTTTGTTCACAAATCTCTACATTCTTCAGGTTTCAAATGATAAGGTTATTGGTATAACCTTTGGTGCAAATAATGGAAGAGATAGAAATGTTATCCTTCTTGATACAGGTGAACATTTCGATCTTTTTGGCGTTTTGAGAGATGATGATGTTGTTACAAGCTTCGCTGAAGATGATCCAATAATTCGAAAGCTCAAATTGGAATACAACATTAAAGACTTTGAACCTTTTGATCCAATTGTGAACGTCAGAAGTCTTTTTGGTAAATATTTCATTGGTCGTTACAACGAGTTATTGCAAATGCTTGAAGAGCTTCCAGAAACCGAACCACTCAAACGTTATACAATCCTTCTCGATGACTTAATTGAAGAAGAGAAGGAATTAAAACAAAAAGAAAGAGAGGAAAGAGAAAGAACAAAAATGGAAAGAGAAGAAAGAAGTCAATTGCAATTTCTAAGACATCAAAGGAAACTAGAGATGATAAGAAAAGAAAAAGAAGAGGAAGAAGAAAAGAAAAGACAATTTAGAGAGATAGTGGAAAAAGGTAAAGGAAGAGTCATCGAATAAAGAACAAAGATAAAGAACACATTAAAGTATATTATACAAAAAAGTATAATATAACATATTTGTTGTTTCTTGATGAAAGAGTGTTTGTAAACTTTTCTATATATAATTCTTGTTTTCTATATAGAAAAGTTTACAAACACTCTTTCAATGAGAATTTAAAATTAATAGACCTAAAGTGAAGTGTATTAATTTTAAATTAGATAGAAATGGCGCAAGATTTTAGCAACGAGACAATAACTCCTTTAAGATGGAACAATGGATTTGAGATGTTTCCAATGGTGCGTATTTCAACAATTCCAGATGGAAGTTGTTTTTTCCATGCGATTTTAAGAGGGTACTTCATTCCTTACTTGACACGTACTTTGAATAATCATAAGATTTCGCGTCGTGAAATAGTTAGAAGATTACGAGAAGAACTTGCTATAAATTTAGCAAAGCATTCAAATCCAACAGATCCATACAGCCCGATAAACTACGATACATTGTCTCGTGGACAAATGAGAGAGATGGCAAAAACAATGCCAGAATACACTTTGGAAAGCATGCAAAGACTCATAAACAGTTCAGAGCCTGTTGGTTATGAAATTCTCGAATATGTAATGAGGCAACTCAATATTAATATTTATTTGCTTGAGGAAGCAAGAGAGGACGTTTACATTTCTGGTGATGAAGATCTTTACTACGACAAAGAAAGAAAGTCTGTTGTTCTTTACGTTCAACCAAAACATTATGAACTTATTGGGCTTTATGTTGATGGCCAAATTCAAACATTCTTCAACGATTCACATCCATTTATTCAACTAATTCGTTCAAGAATTAGAGCAAGAACTTTATCCAAATAATAAATAATGGTGGGTTTGACAGGCACTTCGGAAAACAAAAGTAATAACTTCAAGGGTTACAGGAAACGCAAACCCTTGGAGGAACGAATTAAGATTGCGAAAAGCGTGCTTAAAAAATTCTCGAATCACATTCCACTAATCATCGAAGATTCAAAAGGAGAAACAATAAAGACAATAACACCTTTAAATGTGACTGTTGGTCATCTTGTTGCTTCTTTGCGTTTATGCAAGAAAATTCATGAAAGTAAAGCTATCTTTTTCTTCACTGACACAAGTAGAATGTTAAGAGTTTCTGATTCCATCAATGAATTATACTCACGTTATAAGGATCCATTGGATAACATTCTTTATTTAACTTTACACGAAGAAACGACATTCGGAAAAAGATAAATACTTAAAGATTATCTAACTAATAATTAAATGGGCGATAAAGCTGTCTTGGTTATCATGTTGCATGAGAATTGTGGACATTGTAGATCTTTTAAAAGAGATCTACCACATATAAAACTTGCAGTTGAGGGTTTAGGTGTAAAAATCTTTGAAGTTGAGTTTAGGGGAAAGAAACCACTTGTACCAAAAGTTGCAATTCCAGAGTCACTTAAAGTTTACACTCGATGGTTTCCAATACTTATTCTCATTCCAGGAAATAAATGGGAAGAAGCATTAAACAATAAAACAACAAAAATAAACCTCAATGGAGAAATATTTGGTGGTTTCATGAATTCGAATGGAGTACCGGAACCTGCAACTGGTAGTTTTTCGAGAGACCAAACAACAATAGTAAATTGGATAAAATCAACACTTGCAAATCCAAAATTTGGTTCTTCTAGAGGTGAAGTTACAGTTAAAGGTGCGATAACACCATTGTTTCCAGACATGGCAAAAATACAAACACACCAAACGCATGGAACACCATCTCCAAGTGATGGTGTTCCAGAAATTGCTGCATCTTACATGCAATCAAGTCGCATACAAGAACCTACTCATTTTGCTTCTCCTTCCTTCAAAGAAGGTATTTGTAATTTGAACCTCAAATCACGCCATCATAAGTTCTAAATGACTTCTGTTTTAGAAGAAATAGAAACATCATCAATTGATAAAATAAACCCATTTCAACTCTACGACAGACTCAAAGAACAATGTCAAGAAAAAGTCACGCTTGATGTTGATAAATTGTGTAACACACTTACAAGTTTAGATCCAAAACATGCGGAGATAGTTTACTTGTTGATTTTACATCACTATTTTGTCTCTAATTCAATAGAACCACAAAGTGTTGGTGATAGATTTGTTCCATATAAAGGTGGAACATTTCTCGGAGATAGAGGCTCAACATTCAATCCAAGAGAATTACCTCCAATACTCAGACAAATAATATCATTGTATTTGCAATATTATAGTTAACAAAGGTATATAAAGAATATATAAAGCATATATTAATTTAGTAATATATGCTAATTTCATATGCTAATGTCATAAGCGAATGATGGATATGAATGATGTGTTCAATGTATTTTAAGAAATATATCTTTGTAACGTTGTGCGATTCTTTGTGTAATTCTTTTTTTTTCTATATAATTTTTACTTTGTATATAGAAAAAAAAGAATTATATCATGTTCTTGGTAATTTAATAACACACAAAAGAAAAGAAAGAAGTTATGCTTACAAAGAAAGCATAACTTATACAATAAATTTACTTGAAACAATCAATCTTGTAAACTTTCTATATATAATTCTTACTTTGTATATAGAAAAAGAAGATAAAGAAGAAACTCTTTTTCTATATACAAAGTAAGAATTATATATAGAAAAGAGATAGAAAAGAAATAACACCTTATTTACTTCTTACTTTACCTTATTTTATTTATTCATGAATACATGAATAAATAAATTTCCAGTTACCTACTTGTCTTTAGAATTTAAGGTCGTTGGTTTATGAGAAAGGCCTTGATTTACCACCAATACCTGTTGCCCCTCTTGGAACAGTGAAGACTTGTCTAGAACTGCTGGCTCCAGGGGTTAATTTTGGACGAGGTGGAAGATTTAATCTTCCACCAGGACTTTTAATCTTTCTACCCACGTTTGATTGTTCAACTTCCTCAGAACGTTCTTTTCCTTTAGGTGAAGTCTTTCTTGGTGAAGCCTTCTTTGGTGAAGCCTTCTTTGGTGAAGCCTTTCTTGGTGAAGCCTTCTTAGATTTCTTTGTTTTGGATTTTACTGTTCTTTTCTTTGGAGATTTGGCGATTGCTTCCTCAACTTTTTCCAATTCCTCTTCGTATTCATCAATATTACCGAACAAATTTTCCAAAGCGAATCTCAAGTTATCAATGTTGTCACTGACAACTGGAATACCAGGAATTCCATGCTTCCTTGCTCTGGCTTGATTACCTGGAATTGCAGCGTAACGAGCACCTGTAGTATCTTCTTGTATATCACTAACATCTATAACCTTTGTTCTTAACTTTTCTTCATCATCCGTGAGTTCATTGTAGTATTCTTTAAGTGTCTTTCTTGTTCTAGTTTTTCCTGTGGATTTCTTCTTTCCTTCTGCTTTTGGAATTGGAACAAACTCCTTATTCTTCCATCTATGTAATACTTCAGGAACTAGTGCAATATCGAAAGATTCTTTGTTTCGTTTCTTTTCTTCCTTGATTCTCTTGTATTCTTCAACAGCCGTATTGTAATCTTCTTGAACTTGTTCAAGAATCCTATTCTCAAGATCTTCAGGTTTTGCTGTGGTGATGACTTCAAAAACTTCTGGTGTGATAGCATATTCCATAATCTCATTCAAAGCAGCTTCTTTTTGGTCTTCATCAAAGTCTTTGAGAAGGTCACTTGTTTTAATTGCACGTTCGACATCTTCAACTTTACCAGTCAAATAGAAATTATAGAATTCTCTTTCATCATCGATTGTGAGAGGTGCTCTAAGCAAGTAAATATCAACCAATTCCGGATCTCCAGTTTTTCTTAATTGAGATTCTATAAGTTTTCCGATTCCAGTTACAGTCCTAGTGTTTCGCCTATTGCTGTCAGATCCAACCTTAATAACCTGTTGTTTCTTGGCAGCTTCTTCACCAGCTTTTACACTCCAAGCGAAAGCCTTAGGTGACTTACTAGAAGGAGATTTAGTGCCTTTTTTCTTACCTTGTTTGGTTGCCATGTTTTATTCTGTGGGTGATTTTTGTTTAAGTGTTTATTTATTTTTTTGCTAATTCATTTATTACATCGAAAAAGAAGTATTTATTTAACAGAGAAAATTAAATTTCATCTTAACATAAACATTAATCATGGTTAAGTTTCAAGCAATACTTTCAGGTATAGACAAAAAATTGCTTGTTGGAATACTCATTATAACAACTCTTCTTCTTATAATTTTCATTGTTAATATCTGGTTCTTTATCTCTCACCGTGAATCTGGTATTGTTTCTCCACACGAAGCAATTGGTTTAACAGTTGCAAATGTTATCGGTATAATTCTGATCTTCATGCTTGGTGGTATTGTTATAGTTGGTTTAAGTAAAATGACTGCACATCCAATAGCTGCACCTCCACAACAAGTTGTTGCAAAAAAGACAGTTGCTGAAACTCCTGTAACGCAAGCACCAGTTATTCAACAAACAGTTCCAGTCATACATACACCAACCACACAACCTCCTGTAATGCAAATTCCACCTGTTTCTCAACCACAAATTAAAGTACCAATTTCGAAGCGCATTTTCGAAGTCCAACAATCACCATTAGCACCACAACTTCAACCATCTTTTTCGAGTAGTGTTCAAATACCTGGTGAAAGATACTTGGCAACAATATCAAATCAATGAACATGTAAACATAAAGAGATAATGGACATATATGGAGAAATATATGTCCAAATAAATAATCCCAAAAACACCTAAAACGTTGGAATGTAATAAATTTCTGGATCGCCACACAATTCACACATAATTTTCCAATAGCCTTCATTTGTTTCGATGCTTTCTGGATTTGTTGCAATCTTGAAGTCACTAACACTGCATTTGTGTCCACGTAATTGCAAATGTTTAAACAAACGGAATTGTGTTCCCAAGCTTGACTTTCTGTCTTTTTCAAGTTCTCTGTAAACTTTTTGCGTCTTTTTGTAGTCCTCAAGAATGAGAGCTTCCAAGTGACTGACATCTGGCAATAACCATCCCCAATACTCATGTGCAATAAGATTTGCATCCTCATAATACTCTGAATTGTTTGTTTCTTGTAATGCCTTATACAAGAGTTGCAAACTTGTCTTGCCACGTTTCCCTTCAGTGTTAAGTGGTGATGATTTAATAACATCTGACGTCGGTTGTCCAAGTTCTGTAAAGTATGCATCAAGTTCCTTGTAAACCTGTGTTGGTATTTTCTTGTTTTGTTTGCCTTGATAACGAAGTAAAGCTTGATAAAAGTTCTCACCATCAGAGTAGTCTTGATTCTTCGTTGTACTTGTTGAACTTGATTCTTTTGGTGTTGGTATTTCATTAACAGCACCACAATTCGAACAGATGATTGTTGAATTCTCACTCAAAGAAAGAGAAAGATCTTGGAAACATCCACGACAAGCATTTGAAGATGGAAGTTTATGAAGGTACTCTATTTCCGTGTATTTCTTCGCGAGGTCAAGAAATTGCATGATGATTGCGACACGTCTCTTGTCAATTTCATCGAAGAAGACTTCTTGCTCTTTTTTAAAAAAATCCACACGTTTTTTCTTTGGACCAATGTTTTGGTACTCCTCAATCAGTGGTGTTGCTGTTTCCAAATACTCGTCCAACAATTTCTCAGATTCTATAGTTTCAATCTCTTCAATGATTCTTTCTATTTTTGCGATTGTATTCATACGTGAATTTGCGGTTTGAGGTAATTGAATTTTTCGGTTAAGAAGTTCAAGTTGCTCTTTGAGTTCTGGTATCTTCTTCTTTGATTTTAACTTACTTACTATTCTATCATGAAGACATACGATGTTATAATCTGATGTGAAAATTATTGTTAGAGGCTCAATCTCGGTGTCATCGATGTTATATTCTCCATCTTTTTCTGTTCTTTGAGAGACTGGCACACTACCAACTTTTGTGCTTGCGATATTTGCAATTTTTAATGGCTTCCTCATAGGTTTTGGACTTATCATGACTTTAAAATAATTCCCGTAGACCTTAAAACACTTTGCTTTTTTAAGGCCAAATGTTGGATTGTTTTATGATGTTTCCAAACTTGGGATGCTCAACAACCTCTGGATGGAAACAAGAGAAATGAGAGAAAGAAGAGAAAATTACAATGCCAAGCTTGGCATTGTTGAATAGTAAAGATAAAGAGCGAAAATTAGTAAACTCAAAGCGTAAGTTTGAAAGACAGAACGAATGTGTCTAACAATTGAGAGTGTACGTCTATTTACCCAAATATCGATCATTGAAAGCATCGCGGCGATAATTGCAAGTACAAGAATGCCAGCAAATTGTTTTCTATCGCCTGTGTAATCACGGTTAAGAATGGAGAGTAAAGGAATGACTATAATAATTCCAACAGACAAATAGTTAACACGAAAGACTTCGTTCTCTATTTCGACGCTTACGGATTCAATGCTTCCATAGCTGATTGCAAAAACAACAAATGGAATAATAAGAATAAACCAACCCAATAGGTCTGTACGATAAAGTTTAAGTGCGTAAATAATTCCTATCCAAACAAAAACAGCAAAAATATAAACATAACATATGTACTTTGTTCTGTTACTATCATAAAAATGTTCTGCTAAGTCAGACAATTCATCTTCCAAAGTAACATCCATATTTTAAACATGTTATGAAATATTAGTTATTAGATAAAGTCATGGCTTCGATTCAAGCTTTTAAACTAAATTTAGATGTTTACAAAGAAGAACTTGCAAAAGCCTTGCAAACGCATATAATGTTAAATGGAGAAGATATAGAATACGCTGTAGACGTTTTAACCTTTCAACATAATTCTTCTTCCATGTCTTTAAGTAGACAAACAAACATGTCGACAAAAATGGCGAAGCCAGAAATTTGTGCTTTGTTTCTAACTTTGACTTCCCGTGAAAGAAACACTGGAAGATTCGCAAGTTACTTCAACTTGAAACTCAACAAAATAATAAAGAATCGTAAGAATAAAGAATTGGTGAATTTCTTTTTAAGTGTCAAACCACAAAACTTCGTTGAACTCTATGAAAACACAGAACTCACAGAAGGTGAGTTCCACATTATTCTTGAAACCATGAACAAAGAATACAATGCTTACTATGAACTTATAACGAGTAAGGAGGTTAAAAGCTTCTGTTCAATCTATTATCGTATAAGTATGTTTAGACAGCAAAATCAAGGTTACTTTGTCGATACTTTAGATGCAGAATTAGCAAGATGCCAAATTCCACAACACATTTACTTTGTTGATTCGGGAAAGGTTTATAAGGTCAAGTTTGACGAGCTTATTCACACAATTGCCTTTGAACCATCTCTAAATCCAATAACTCATAAATTTTTTAGCTTGAAAGAACTAAGGACATTACGTGCAAGGTTTAGCAAAGAGATAAAACTCTATTTAGCAACATTTAAATTTCTCACTGCTAGAAACTAATTTGTGTATATATTTAAAATATAAACATATACATCTTATCCTTTTACAAGAGTAATTAGTTTAAAAAGAAGCAAAGAAATAATTAGAAGTCTAATAAACACATACCTATCAAAAACACGTTTGATGCAAAACTTGAAACCATAGTCATCCTCGTGGTTTGGATAAAGACCAACTATCTTTTTAACTTTTTCTTGTGTTTTATTTTTTACCTCTTCGTAAGATTCTTGAGAGACTTTGTTTGTAACTTCAAAGACTTTAATTCTTTTTTCATTGAAATCCATTCCAGCAACAAGAATTCTTGCATTTAGTTCCTTGGCTAAGTAATAGAAACCTGTTCTGTACGATGCGTGTCGTATTGTTCCTGTTGGAGAGATTAAGAGTGCAACATGCTCTCGCATACCATAATCATTCTTTCCAAGAGAACTCCTTATTTCTTCAACCATTTCTTTAAATCTGCCTGTATTTTGTTGTTTTATACTTGCAGCAGGAATACAACCAAGACGTCTAAGTAGAAAACCAAAACAACGGAAAGGTTCTGGTTTAACAATAATACGCAATTTTGGTAAATCACTTGGAAGATGAAAGGAAAGTTTGTAAAGCATAATAAATAAGAAATCAATGTAACTTGTATGTGAGACAACAACAACATTATTTGAGTCATAGAATCTTGAGATTTCGTATCTATAAACAGAACGCCATCCAAGAATCCACAAGATAAGTGATAAAGAAAACTTGAATGGAAAAAGTATGAGTGATAAAATTTTATTCATGGCTATTTTCTATCTTTTGGTTTCTTCTTTTGGTCTCTCCTTTTTTGTTTTTTAGTTCTCTCTTTTAATTTTTGACCTTCGCTTTGTTTTCTTAGGTATAACAAGTAAAAAATTAAATATTGATAAAAAGATATTTGGTGTCGCACTTCACAAAAAAAAACAAGTGAAGAACAAACAAAAGACCAAATAAGATTCAAAAAAATTATAAAAACAAACTAAAACAAACTAAAACAAACTAAAGAATATTACATAAAACTGTGAAAAAATGATTAGATTTATTAACTATGATGAATTTAACCCTGAACATGTGACTATTGGAGATAGTACAGAAAAAGAAGCCAGAAATGGTGCAATGAAATATTCTATTAGGAAAATAAGATATGGTTATGGTGAAAAGAATGGTGGTGAAGGTAGTCTCTTAATTCAAGGTCCAAAATTCACTTCAAGCTCTGGTATCATAGAGAGACAAGTAGATGGAAGGCTCATTCAGTATATCAGTGTACGTATTGAACCTGATAATCGTGAACATCAACTCTTCTTGGAGAAGATGATTCAATTGAGACGTCGATTGTTTTCTTTGATGATAAACAAACCAGTTCCTGAAGATTATCCAGAGGATAAGATGACAGTTGCTTCAATAGTCTATTATCCTCAAGATGATAACAAGATAAAAATAGAAGGTGCAATCCCACGTTTCTATTTTCCTTTGCTTAACTTTGGTGAGGGAACAAACAAGTCAATGACAATCTTCACGGGTATGGACAAATGTAAGATGTCCTGGTTAGATCTTTATGGTGTTATCATAGAATTTGTACCAATTTTTCGTGTTGACTCTCTCGTTAAAGCTAAAGACATAACAGTGCGTAAATATTTGATAACAGCAGTCATTAAGAGCTTGAAACCAAAGGAATTGACAGACTTACAATATGGTACAATCGATAAAATAATAGAAGAAGATCCTGAAGCTGTCGCCAAATTTAAAGAACAACTTGAAGTAATTAAACGTAGAAAAGAACAATCCGATCCTCTCATGGAAGGTGGATGTGGTGATGAACAAACAAATGAAGAAACAAATGAAGATGATGAAGGAGACAATCTCGATTCAACAAGCTTTCAAATACCACCTAAGGTTTCTTCTACACCAGAGGACATTCTCGATGATGAAATCGAACAATTTTCACGTGAAGCAAGATCAAAAAGTTTTGAAGAAGATGATGAAGATGTATATAACATCTTAAGTAGTGCACCTGTGAGTCAAACACTTCAAGTTTCAGAGAATTTAGATTCACCTCCAAGAACACAAAGCAAGCAACCAAGCCAAACAACACAAAGAACTCAAAGAACTCAAAGTCGTGCTTCTCAAGGTACACAAAAGAAATTTGTAACAACAAAACAAGTACATTAAAAACTTAAAACAATAAACTTATATTTACTTAAATATAAGTTCTCGATGTTTCTCTATGAAAAAAGAATGTTAATTAAAGAGTATAATAATTGGTTGATTCATTACGAAAAAGAACTCAAAGAGATTTACTATTTTGTCATTCAAGAGATTAAACAGTTAGAAGAGATACTTGATGAAGAAATCACCTACGATACGTTTACATCTTTTCTTTTCTTAACAACAGAATCTTCCTGGGATAGTAAACGGTTAAAAGTTCAACGTCAATTCATTTAAATGGAAACTAATCGACGCACATTTTACATCGAATCAGACGGAGAATATACAGACGAAACGAATGAAGATGAGAAGAGAAAAGAAGATATTGAGGAGAGAACAATACAAGAAAGAAATAGACTTGAGGATCTTCTCTTCACTTTAGATAAGAAGATAAAAAAGAAAGCAAATGAACTTTGTGTACCAATATTTAACAAAAACGATACCCTAGACAAAGTGTTCAAATACTTCTATTATCCAAAAGACACAATAGAAGTATCAGAGGACACATAAATCAATGAGTAAATTTATTTTACTCTCAACTTCAACATTGGATCAATGATTTCCAAAACAGGTCTAAAATTGCTTGATTTAACGCAGTTCAACAATAATTATTCGTTACATCAATAGTGAAATTCTTGATTTCTCTACTTTTTTTGTTTATACAACTTCGAAAAGTTATTGTATAATCATGATTGTTGAATTCTTGAGATAAACAATAATAAAATACTAAGAACGAAAGAAAAATCAACTCCTTTTTTAACCAAATAATTAGTTACAACCAAGTGACCGTATACAAAAGCCAAAAGTAGAGCTTCATCATTGTTTGAATGGATATCAGCTCCTTTTTCAACTAAATATTTGACTACTTCTAGTTGACCATTTGCAGAAGCCATGATAAGACTTTCATTCAAGACATTTCTCATGTCTTCATCTCTTAAAATATTGTGAATAACATTCCAACAACCATTGTAACAAGCATATGCAAAAATTTTTTCTTTGAATGTGTATTCTTGTTTATAATTACCCTTTTTAACATGTTCCAAACAACTCATCAACTCTCTATAAATAGACATGCCTGTAATCAATTGATGAGTAAATCGATCGACGCTCATCATACGACAAATTGTTTTCGGATCCAAATTAGCAATGATTAAAGTGTACAATTCTGGAATGTCTAATGGGCTAGTCATGATTTTATATTTGTAGTTTGATGAGATTACTAATATAATTATTTATCGAATTTATCGTAGTAACAATATAACATAAAGATTATACTCTTAACGAAAGGAAAAAAGTTATATAGAATTATAACATTCTTTTCGTTGAGTTCTTCTTTTTTCTATATATAATTATTGCATTGTATATAGAAAACTTTAGAATAGCATTTCACCAATCTTTTCACCAATCTTTTCACCAATCTTTTCACCAATCTTTTCCTATATATAATTATTGGATTGTATATAGAAAACTTTAGAATAGCATTTCAGCATTCTTTTCACCAATCTTTTCCTTAATTCCTTTTTTTCTATATATAATCGTTGGATTATAGATAACTATTCGATTCAAGTTGCTCAATATAATTAGTTGACTTCAAATCTAACATACCAACAATCATCCATTTCAATTCAGCAATGTTTAATTCTTTTATTGTTAATTATACTGGATAAGCTTTATTAATAATTATATTAGTAGTTTATTAAACTACTAATATCATCATAAGATCTTAAATCCTCTCAAGTGATCGTTTCTAAAAGAAAATTTTAACTAATTTATAATGTCACATGATTGTTACCTCCATTTTCAACTAAATATTTAACTACTTCTAAGTGACCGTATGCAGAAGCCCAATATAGAGCATAATCATCTTCTTCATGGATATCAGCTCCATTTTCAACTAAATGTTTAACTACAACCAAGTGACCAAGAACAAAATAAAAACAAGAAAAGAACAAAATAAAAATGTCATTGGTTGGTGAAATGCTTCGATTCCATACGAAGTTAAACTAATACAAAACGAAGAATCATGAAAATCCAAAAACAAAGTCTTTTTTACGATAAAACATGGAAACTTAAAGAATTCGATCTTTATTTCGATGATGAAGTGATGTCCTGTTTGGATGAACTCAAAGAATTTAATGTGATCGTTTTGGGTTGGTATTTAACAATGACATTACTCCACTCTCTAAATTGGACAATCTAAAAGGATTGTTTGTGTTTATTACTTTAACTAAAGATTAAATCCGCTAGAAGAATGTAAGAACCTTAAATTTATTTGTGTAAGGTATAGTTACAATAAACCACTGATTAAAGAAGTATACGACAAAACGTTCTAGACAAATAAAGTAAAGTTTTTTAACTTTCTATTAGATACACTAGGAAAGAAAAGTTCAATGAAGAAAAAGATCAATAAAAGAGCTTGATAATTTTAGTGTTTCTAAACTTTTCTATATATAATTCTTGTTTTGTGTATAGAAAAGTTTAGAAACACTAAAATTATCAAGACATAGTTGTAAAAATATACTTACAAAGAAATTACAAGCGAAAACATATACATATCAAGTAATATGTATACTCAAAGAGACATACAAAAAGTTAATGATAACGTTATGAATACATCATTAATGCTGTTTTCCAATCCATTATTTTTTTTCCAATTCTTTTATTGACTGCATTGTGAAACATCCAGCTCCACATAAACATCCCAATATCTTCATTGTTTTCAATTACATTCATGAATTTGTTTGGTGGATGTTCCTCTATATATTTATGACAATGACCATTGCATTCACCACATTTCAAGTTCTGACAGATGTTGTTTATGAATTTGATGAATGCTTCTTTTTGGTTTTGGGTTTTCGAATTGCGTGCGTGAACATGGATACAAAACCATGTTCCAGGACCAAAGTTTGCAGACTTGCTTACAATCTCTGGGTTTTGCATCAAACTCATATTTATTACATGCGGTATTTTTAAGACTAAAATAGTGTTATCAGTTAATTAAAAGAGAGACCATACTTACGTATAAACGCTTCTATTTGACAAACGGTATCTGCTAAGTCATCTTTTTTTCTTGGAAAACATTCCATGACCTCAATACTCCAATCGTCAGATCTCTTTCTAAGGATTGTAGTTGCCTCTCGAATAGACCAAATTTTCAAGTCCATTCCACGTGGAGCATGTAAAACATCACCCTTCATTCTTCCACTAACTTCAAAAATACTTGGTTTTAAAGGTGAATCTCGCATAAGAATCGTAAAGTAAGCAATTGTGCTTTGAGAAATGCGTTTCGGAATGTTACTTTTTGGTGGTTGTTGTTCAACAAGAAAAATGTGAGAACAAAGAAAAAAATCCTTGTATTTATCGAGAAACTCAAAGAGACCTCTCATAATCCTCTCTAAGCATTTATCGCCTTTCTTGACAAAAGCAACTTTATCAAAGACTAAAGGTACAACGCGACCATTTTTGTAGTGTCTTTCAATTCTCAATGCGTAATTTAAATATGCAGGATCGACAGACACAATTTGTCTGTAATCTTCTTTCCAAATTCTTGTTTCTAGTTCCTCTGGAAGAGGTGCGTAATTAACAAGGTAACCTGTCTTTTTCTTACTTACACGTTTAGGCATTTTAAAAAGATCTATTTTTGAAATAACTTGCGAATTAGACAAAGAATATCTTTATTACCTCTTTTTTTATCTATAAGGAACTTTTTTGGTCTTTGACTTTTACGAATGCGAGTTTCACTTCTATACATAATACCCCAACTCAAGTGCAGTTGCAACCAAATAGTTTTCTATTTGGTCAAAGGGTTCTTCGTGATCTTCAGATGGTGAAATTATGTGGGCGAATTCGTGAATTGCATTCCTCAATAATTGTTTATTGTTAAATGGAATGCCATTGTTGTCACGTAAACTCAAGTAAATATCATGTTTGTTTAAACAAAACGTTGAACCAAAATTACTATGAACCTCAAAGTCAACATTTATATCTAGTTTCATACAAATCTCCTCAAGAATTTGTTTAATTGCCTTTATTGGTTTTTCACGTTCTTCACTTGCTTCTTTATTCTTAAAAAGAATAAAGAGTACAATTACAACAACAATTACAACAATCACACCTTTACTATTTGGGAACTCCATCATTATCTTTTAAATACAAGGTGAATAATCCATAACTACCTACGCTACACCAAAGTTTCATCAACGTTAAATTTTGTTTTTCATTCTCTTCTTCTTCTGAGCCTCCTTCTTCATTACCATCTTCCATCAATTCATCATCAACAATTATTGATACAAATCCTTGAGGGGACAGAGAACTTAATTTTGTCATCGCTTTGACAAAAAACATTGGCACTTTCACACTCTTAATCTTATCTTGCATGATGAAACACACTCTGCTTCCAACTCCTTGCGATGGAACCTTCGGAAATCTATCTTGTGTTTTCATCAATCCATTCGCATTCATTCCACGAATATCGACAAACTTGCCATAACTTACAACTTGCATGTATTCGCATCTTGTTGAATTGATGGTTGAACAAGCTTTCGCGAAGTCTGTTGTACGAATTTTCACGTTTGGATTGTCATTTGAACGTTTGAAAATAGGTTCTTCATATTCAACATCTGAACACGGTTCGAGAATATCAACACTTATACAACTTGCATTCTCGTCGAGTCCACTTCTTATGATCAATTTCTTCTTATCTGAACTGTTTATTATAAGTGCAATTTGGTCCTTTTTTCCTATCGGTTTAGTTGCACGCAACAATTCCCCAGCATTGAAAGAAACACGAAAAGCTTCCATTTGTTCTTCGCCTTCGTAGACGTTAAGTTGATAGTCAAGCATGTATCTGGCGAAAAATTGGCATCTAATTAATCCAACACGTGATATGTCTGATTGAAAGATCTCGAAACCATCTTGACTAAAGAGAATGTCAATTCGTGTAAACAAAAGTCTCAAACATGCGATGGCATTTCTAAATGAATAACCTTCAATAATTTTGCATTCAACAATCGGAAGTTCTTTAGAACTCATCTTTTAATGTTTTCGATGTTGTTTTAAATGGATTTTAACCCCTAACTTCCTAAATCTTAAGTTGTTTAATTAATCAGGGAACTCTTTAACTTTATCTAGAAGCTTTGAGAGCCAAACGTTTCTTGTTAATCTCTTTCCTAGAACTAAATGTTTAACGAGTTTTTGTAACCTCAAACAAACATCTTTAGCTGAACTTTCGATTTTACCACCACGCGATTTAAAGTCCTCAAACATGTTTCTTAAAAGGAAAACGCATTGACATAATGACAAAGTGTCTTTTACTTCTCGTTTATTTTCATTCCCATTTCTCAAGTTGTCAATTAAAATTAAACACTTTGAATAGCACTCGGAAATACTTTGAGAAGTTGCCCTGAGTGTTGGTGGATTTAACGGTTTGAGATTCCTTAAAACAAATGGTGACCTTTGATGCCTTTCGAAAGGTACGTATTCTGATAACAAACTGAGGAACTGTTCTAAACTTTCATCACCAGAAACCTTTGAGAGCTGTTTAAACAGCTTTGTGACTCTTATCTTTTCCTTTGTTTGAGAGAGTATTCTTTTTAATCCACGTTCTAACGTTCTTGTGTTTTTTGGATTTTTAATTGTCATTGAACCATAGTCTATAATTACAGCTAAATTTGTAATTGTTACAACAATTGTTTGATTGTTTAACGGATACATAATTGTGTAAGGTTCTTTGAGCTTTCGCACAAGACAATTGTGTGAGTGTAAATCGGAATGATAAAGACCAAGTTTCTCATCAAGTAATTCAACAGTCAATACAATCTGCAAAAAGACTTCTGCAAATTCATTTATGTCTGTTATTTTATCCACATGTTCGAAATAGTTGATGTATTCGATAAAAAAGTTAAATTTTTCGTTCTCTTCCCAATCATGAAGAGTGTAAACAAGATTTGGGATTATGTTTCTAAGTCTGTTAACTTCATGTCCATTGTTTATTTCTTTTCTATTTCTATTTGTTTTTAGGATAAACGCACCTTTATTATTTTGTGTTTTTAGTAAAACAACATTATCTTGTATTTGACTACAGAAAGGAAAAAGGTAATATAAAGGCGAAGGAAGGAAGGTCGCGACAGAAGACACAACAGAAGAGGATGACAATTCTTTCTTTGAGTTTAAAGAAAGATCAACATAAGACTTTATTATCTCGTTAACTTTTTCAACACTTTGATTGTCTGTATAATGTTTTATTCTTTTTACTCCAAGCATCACTAATATTTATTTATGGTATAAATATTAGATTGTTTAATATATGTTTAATATATGTTTAATAGAACAATTAATACATCTCAAGTTACTTATCTTCATTTAAAGATCGAATGAAGAGATCAGCGATATAACATCCTTGAACGATCATTGAACCTTTTTCTGATGAATAAGAAGTATAATCTATTGCTTGTGTATTCGAAGAGATGATTATGTGTTTACAACGTCTCGATGTGAGTTTTTGCGCTTCGTAAACTTGTTTGCTTATCAAAGCGTTTAAAATCTTATCAACATACGAAGGCGTTTGTAAGTCTAATGTTCCTTGAATCTTTTTAAGTGTACAAACACCAAGTATCTTTTCATGCTCTGGCATTTCTCTATCGTATTTGACTACTGGATAGGGTTCGTGAAAACCTGCATCAATGTAAACTTCGTTTTTATAGGTAAGTTTGTAAGGTAATGCAATATTCATTGCAAGTACAACTGCATCAACAGCAAGCATGTCTGGGAAAGTTTCGTGGCTTAAGTAAATTGTCCTTTCGCTATCCAAGTTGTAAGTTACAGCAACGAAAGTTAAACCTGTCGCCAAGTGAAGTTGTCTCAATGTTGGATTGTAACCAAGTTTCGACTTTAACTTTGCTGTTAAAATCTCTTTAAGCAATTGTTGGTTTTCAGCTTTTATAAGACCAAAAAACTTTGATAAGTCGTATGCAAAGTATGCAATTTTCAAGTTTAAGGAGTTTATAAAATTCATGAGTTTTTCATCGTTTCCTGTCAATAAATTAATTGTTGACGTAACGGAAGTTACGTCATAGATGAAATCATTCTCAATTGCAAGTTCAATCATTTCACGGGCTGTCATGTCAATACTTAACATCAAAGCAATAAACGCCCCAGAAGAAACACCAATAAATGTTGTAACGTCGGTTAAGAGTTGCGACTTTTCAAGTTCATGAATCGCTCCAAATTCAACAAAACACCTTTCTGAGCCGCCTCCAATTATTAGAGTTGTTGGTTTCCATGTTTTTTGAATTGTAGATGTCTCCATACTTTTTATTACTTGAACTTTTCCATAAGATTCCTTTTGAGTGATTAAAAGTCCTTCATGAATTCTTTAATTGTTTTCTCAAGTTCTTCACTATATTTATTACCAAGAATTATTTTATTTGCAATAAGTTTAGAATAACGCTTTATATCGCTATCTGTTAAGTATTTACCAGGAAGATCTGCAAGTTTTTCTGCGATCTCGAAGCGTGTTTTGTATTGTGTTTCCGTTTCATTGTCTGCCTTTTTAATTATCTTTGTTAGATCTCTTTCTTCAACTTCTTCTTCCTCGCTACTCTCTTCAACTTCTTCTTCCTCGCTACTCTCTTCAACTTTCTTTTTAGGTGGAAGTTTCTTTTCTTTTCTCTCTTCTTTTCTCTCTTCTTTTGTTGGAGTTCTTATTGGTGTAGTTTTTGTTGGAGTTCTTGTTGGTGTAGTTATTGTTGTTTTTGTTGGTGTAGTTATTGGTGTTTTTGTTGGAGTTTTTGTTGGAGTTTTTGTTGGAGTTCTTATTGGTGTAGTTTTTGTTGGAGTTCTTATTGGTGTAGTTATTGTTGTCTTTGAATGTGCCTTCACAGGTTCTTTTGTTAAAGTTTTTGTGGCACCAACAGTTCTAGCTTTCTTTTCTTCTTCTTTCTTTATCGTTCTTTTTAAAATACGAGGTTTTTCTTCTTTCTTCTCAACTTTGGAAACGCTTGGTTTTATTTTTGTTGGTGGTTTTATTCCACATTTACCAGATGAGCATGTAGAACTTAAAATCATGGATAAGATATTTTTTGCATTTATTGTCTTTTTTGCCTTTTTACCTTCCTTTCCACCAACTTCTTCCTCTTCCGTTCCTTCACTTTCTTCTGTCTCAATTGACTCTTCTTCCTCTTCATCACTTTCAACTTTACTCTTTTTACTTATTCTAGATGTTTTTGCTTTTGAAGTTTTAGTTTGACTCTTGTTCGAAGCTTTGCTTGAAGGCTTAATTATTTTCTTTACACTAGACAAATTTTTAATGACATCTTCTTCTGGTTCGAAGGAAGATTCGAGCTCTTCTATTTCAGTTTCTTCTTCCTCAGTCTCTTTCGATTCTTCTGTTTCCTCTTCTGTTTCCTCTGATTCCTCTTCTGTTTCCTCTTCTGTTTCCTCTTCTGTTTCCTCTTCTGATTCCTCTTCTGATTCCTCTGATTCCTCTTCTGATTCTTCACTATTTTCAGATGAAAAATAAAGATCCTCATCAGAGCTTAGATCATATTTATTAGTTCGTCTCTTCTTTGATTGTGTGCGTCTCGACATCCTTTTTTTCTTATCGACAACTTCTTTAAAGATTAAACTATTTTATTTCATAGTTAGTATAATCTTAAGAAATAATATCCGAATATTAAATGGAAAGCCTCAAGAATCCCGTTTTCATGCTTGCAGGTGCAGGGTTGTTAGGAATTGCTCTTTTGGCTTGGTATTTTAACAAGCAACACGTACAACTTCTAAACCAATTCGATGAAATAAAGAAAGGGTTTGTAACTGTTGTAGAAAGATGTAATGCACAAGAGAAAAATGCATTGTCAAATGAAGGTGCAAGACAACTTAACTCTACAATTGATGCACTCAAATCAAAGGTAGAATCCCTTGAGAAGATTGTTTTGAGAGATGAAAAGAAAATAAATGCAATTATTAAGGCGCTTGCAAAGAAAGACATTGAAGTAACCTTGAAAAAGAAAAAGAAGAAGAGATACGAGAGCAGTGACAGTGAAAACGAGAGCAGCGGAGAAGACGGAGAAGACTTCACAGATATTGTCAAAAATGTGCGTAAGAAGAATCAAAACGCTTAAATAAAGACAAAGAGCTGAATAAATGGAGTTTGATTTTGATAAGGAATTTAGGGCTTTGTGTGCGAACTTTAAGGAAGTTCTAAACAACTTCAACGAAACACAACTATCATCAAATACAATCTTCCTTGATGCCTTAAATAACTATTTAATCGTTTACGATAAAACACAACCAGAAGACCATATAGGATATTTTGATGAACTTATGATTGAAAATAGAGCTGCAATCATGCGTTCACCTTCAGCGTTGATGAATAGAGAACTAAAGATAGATTTAACAGACAAGAAGTCAGATAAATCCAAGAAGCGTAAGGTCTTCATAAACATAACTGCGATTTATAGAACAGCTTCAAGAATTGCAGATGAAGCAAGCGAAAGACTTGAAGGATTACCAATTACACTTAGACATGAATGTAAGGAATTGTATTATTGTGATATTGTTGTTCTACATTTATATAGAATCTTTAGGCATTGTGCATCTAAAAGAGAAGACGAGGAACTTTTCAAGAAACTTGACATGACAGTTACAGAGCTCGAAAACAAACTTAGAGGCAAGAGACCTCAAACAAATACAATGAGTGGACCTCTTGCTCCTGTAATGAGTATGATTCAAAATATGTTGAATGATAACAACATACAACTTCCAAAACAATTAAAAGATATCAACGCAAGTCAAATTCAAAGTTTCATAAACTCAATGTGTGATAATCCAAAGACAAAGGAAACAATCACAAGTGTTTTCGACAAAATGAAGAACTCTGAAAGTTTGACGGAGGCAATAAGCACTTTAGGTAAACAATTCTCAAATAAAGAATTGCTTGAAACTTTAGCTACTCCAAGTGTACCTTCAGACAACGAGGAAGGTGAAAAAACAGAAGAACAGATAAAAGCTGAAATAGAACGAAGAACAAAAACAATAGAAGCGATGAGGAATCAATTACCAGATTTCTCAGAGCTTGTCGATCATCCAGAGAGGCTTGTTTCGAAGTTAAATGAAGCTTTAGCTGTTGTTTCGAGCACATTCAAAGGTGAGGAAACTAAAGAAGGAGAGGTAAGTCAGGGAAGTGTAAGAGAATAAGAAGAATGCAAGGAGAGAAATAAAAGAGAATTATGTAAAAAGTAATTGTTCTCTATTACTTAAATGTCAAGTGAGGAAGAGTATAAACTTTTAAATCCAAAAGAAGATAACAATGAGAAAGAAGATAACAATGAGAAAGAAGATAACAATGAGAAAGAAGATAACAATGAGAAAGAAGATAACAATGAGAAAGAAGAAAAGGAACATGATGGACTTCTAAGTAAAAAACAACAAATTATGGGTTGTTTGGTTTGTTGAGTTCTTTTACTTCTTTTATTTTCCCTTGATTCTTAGCTTGACTTTGTGTTGTTCAAATAACACTATTAGTATATTATACTTAAGTATAATATATCTTTTGTGTTACAGATGATTGTCGAAACTTTATATCTAAACAACATGTCGTATTTTTTTTTGTTGTTCTTGGTAAGTTAACGTTTATAAATTTTTTCTATATACAAAAGGGGAATTATATATAGAAAAGTTTTAGATAACTATATTTCCAAAATATTTATATTATACATGTATGTATAATATAGACGAAACTTAACAAAAGAATAATAAC
>Ga0065721_10004527_pt1 | contig 25425 bp, 22 predicted proteins | sample Mesricmetagenome_FD_59108 | JGI IMG/M metagenome (GOLD analysis project Ga0065721, IMG submission 59108) | Mesophilic microbial community from rice straw/compost enrichment Sample: eDNA_1 v2 (version 2) | ecosystem: Engineered > Solid waste > Grass > Composting > Bioreactor | place: USA: Davis... | reverse complement strand
CCGCGCCCGAGGCGGCTCCGCAGCCGGAGGCCGCCCCGCCGGCCGAACCGGTGGCGGAGGTTCCTCCCGTGGCTGTGGAGGAGGACAGGAAAGTCGTCCATCTCAAGAGTTCGATCACGGTGAAGGAACTCGCCCCGCTGCTTGGGGTGAAGCCGTTCCAGTTGATCAAGGATCTGATGGAGATGCAGATCTTTGCCAACATCAACCAGACCATCGAACTCGATACGGTGGCGAAACTGTGCGAAAAGCACGGCTTCACCCTCGAGCGCGAGCGCAAGGACACCTCCAAGGGGCATCACAAGCCGGAGGTCAAGGTGGAGCTGCCTCCCGAGCCGGAGGAACCGGAGGAGGAGGCCCTCAAGCCGCGCGCCCCGATTGTCACGTTCATGGGTCACGTCGACCACGGCAAGACCTCGCTGCTGGACGCCATTCGCAAGACCCGGGTGGCCGCCGGCGAAGCCGGGGGCATCACCCAGCACATCGGCGCCTACAGCGTCGAACGGAACGGACAGTCCATCACCTTTCTCGACACCCCCGGCCACGCCGCCTTCACGGCCATGCGGGCCCGTGGCGCGACCGTCACGGACATCGTCGTCCTGGTCGTGGCCGCCGATGACGGCCTCATGCCGCAGACCATCGAGGCGATCAACCACGCCAAGGCCGCCAAGGTGCAGATCATGGTCGCCGTCAACAAAATCGATCTTCCCACGGCCAACATCGACCGGGTGAAAACCCAGCTGCAGGAAAAGGGCCTCACCCCGGAGGACTGGGGCGGGGAAACGATCTGTGTTCCGGTCAGCGCCACCAAGGGCACCGGCATCGACCAGCTTCTCGAGATGATTCTGCTCCAGGCCGAGGTTCTCGAACTGAAATCCGACCCCAAGGCCGCGCCGCGCTGCACGGTGATCGAAGCCCAGGTCGAGCAGGGCCGCGGTCCCACGGCGACGGTCATTGTCCGCATGGGCACGCTGCGGGTGGGGGATGCGTTCATCTGCGGAAACTACTGGGGCAAGGTCAAACAGCTCATCGCCGACACGGGCAAGCCCATCAAGGAGGCCGGTCCGGCCACACCGGTGAAGGTGCTCGGCCTGAGCGGACTGCCCAATGCCGGTGACGAACTCGTCGTCATGGACAACGAACGGGCGGCCCGCGCCCTCAGCGAGGAACGCCTGCTGGAAATCCGCAACAGCAAACTCGCCGCCCCGCAGCGCGCGACACTGGAAAACCTTTTCTCCAACATCGCCGAAGGGCAGAAACCCACGCTGCGCGTCGTTCTCAAGGCCGACGTGCAGGGGACCCTCGAGGCCCTCGTGAGCGCCCTCAAGGACATCCCGCAGACCAAGGTCACGCTCGACATCCTGCATTCGGCGGTCGGACCCGTCACGGAATCCGACGTGTTGCTGGCCAGCGCCTCCGATGCCATCATCATCGGCTTCAGCGTGAAGGTTGAAAGCAACGCCTCGTCCGTCGCCAAGCGCGAGGGCGTGCAGGTCAAGCTCTACAGCATCATCTACGAACTGATCGACCAGGTGAAGGAAGCCATGGCCGGCATGCTCGAGCCCGAGCTGCGCGAGACCGTCATCGGTCACGCCGAGGTCAAGCAGGTCTTCGATCTCAGCAAGGGCCGGGTGGCGGGATGTTACGTCACGGACGGCCGCATCAGTCGCAGCGCCCGCGCCCGGGTGCTCCGCAAGAAGCAGCCGGTCTACGACGGAGGCATCGCCACGCTGCGGCGCTTCCAAGACGAGGTCAAGGAGGTCCGCGCCGGTCTGGAATGCGGCATCAAGCTTGGCGACTATTCCGATTATCAGCCCGAAGACATCATCGAGTGTTACACCCTTGAGAAAGTGGCCCAGCAGCTCTAGGGGAATTGCGGAACGCAACGTGCCGGATTCGAGTCGCCGGCGCCCGTTGGGCGCCGGCGGATGCCTCGCCCTCTGCTGGCTTCTGTCCTCGGTGTGTCCGCCGGACGCGCTCCGCGCGCAGGGCGGTCCCATCCTCGACAACACCGGCTACGTCGAAAATCCCAAGCCGACTTGGGAAACCCAGAAACAGGCGCGCACCTTCGTGCTGGGCATTCCGGCGCCGCGCGGACAGATCACGGACCGCAACGGCAAGCCGCTCGCCCAGACGCGGCTGAGCTACAACCTGGCCATCAGTTTTCCCACACCGCTCGACTGGCCCGACAACAGGATCCTCGATTTCGCCAAGCAGCAGATCACGCTGGCCTCCGGCCTGCTGAAACGCCCGATCTCGCTTTCCGACGAGGCCATCCTCAATCACTATAAAAACCGCGGGGTGCTCCCGCTCGACATCGTCGAGGATCTCAGTCCGCAGGAACTCGGCATCGTCCAGCGCGGTCTCACGCCGAATCTCATCCTCCGCCAGACCTACGTGCGGTTTTATCCCAACGGCCCCCTGGCGGGGCACATTATCGGATACACCGGCCGCGAGGCGCCCCTTTCCACGCGGCCCATCGAGAACAAGGACCTGATTTTTCCCGACAGCGAAGGCCGCGAGGGGCTCGAGCAGGTGTTTGACGGCGAGCTGCGCGGTCAGGTGGGACTGCTCCACGCCACCTACAACGCCAACGGCGAAAAGATGTCCGAACGCATCGCGCGCCCTCCGGTGCCGGGCTACAATGTCATCACCACCCTGGATGAGGACATCCAGCGCATCCTTGAAGACGTGCTCCAGAAAAGCTGCAAGCGCGGCGCCATGGTGGTTCTGGATCCCAACACGGGCGAGATCCTGGGCATGGCCTCGCACCCGGGATTCAATCCGAACGAATTCGTTCCCGTGGTGAAAAAGGAGGTCTTCGACCGCTACAACAACGACGAAGCCGCCCCGCTGCTGCCGCGTGCCTATCGGTCGGCCTATCCGCCGGGGTCCACCTTCAAGACTTTCGTGGGACTGGCCGCGCTCAACTCCGGAGCGATCAAACCGGGCAGCCGGTTCAGCTGCCCGACCGGCATCACCATCGGCGACCACACCTTCAAGAACTGGAAGAAGGTTCCCGCCGGAAATCTCAATTTCGTCGAGGCGCTCACCCAGTCGTGCAACACGTGGTTTTATCAGGTCGGTCTGAAAACGGGCGCGCCCGCCATCATTGAATACGCGCACCGGCTCGGCCTCGGACGCCGCACCGGCATTCCCCTTCGGGCCGAGGCGGAGGGCAACATTCCCACCGACGAATACATGCTGCGTGTTCACAACCGGCGCATCAAGCAGGGCGACGTCGCCAACATGTCCATCGGCCAGGGCGACATTCTCATCACCCCGCTGCAGATGGCCCAGGCCATGGGCGCCATCGCCACGACCGGCCGCTTCCACCAGACCCGCCTGGTCAAGCAGATCCAGACGATGGACAACCGGGTGGTCGCCGCCTACCCGGACCGTCTGCGCGATGACATTCCCATCTCCGCCGCCGTGGATGCCGCCCTGCGCGAGGGCCTGCAGGATGTCGTTTACGACGGCAACGGCACCGCGCGCTCGGCCCAGGTGAAGGGGGTGCGGATGGCGGGAAAAACCGGCACCGCCCAGTGGGGCAAACGCACCGCCGCCTGGTTTGCGGGCTTTTGTCCGGCGGACAAACCCGAATACGCCTTCGCGGCCGTTTATGAAGGCGAGCCCAACGATGACAGCGTGCACGGCGGCTCCCACGCCGCGCCCATGGTCGGCAAGGCCTTTCGCGAAATCTACAAGCTGCGCAACAAGGAAACCTCGAAGGAACCCGAAAAGGACGAGGAGGTTCCCGTGCCGGTCGACGAGTCCAACTAGCCGTCGCTGTGCGACGGAGGGATTGGGAGCGTCAGAGGGGAGGAGGCTGTTTCCGTCGGGAACCGGTTGATGATCCCTCAACCGGCCCCCGTTTCCCCCTCACTTTCCCTCGTCACTCGCATGTTCAGCCCTCCGGCTGAACATACGTATCCTCATGCGAATACGGCGGGGCGCAGCAGCAGAGGAAGCGCAGCGGGGTGCGGGCGGTGATCTGGTGCCAGGCGCCGGGCGGGATGAGGATGGCGTCGCCGGGGCCGACCTCGCGGGTGGTGCCGTCGATTTCCATCGTTCCCGTGCCTTCGAGCAGGAAATAGAATTCCTCGCTCAGTTTGTGGTAATGGCGGTCGGTGGCGGCACCGGCGGGCAGGCTGGCTTCGGCCAGGCTCTGGTTTTTCACCGGGGCATTGGTGCGGTCGAGGATGCTCCGGATGGTGGAACCATCTTTTGTCGTGAATGGTTTTTGGCTGGATAGGTTTTGGACAATCATCGAAAGTTGTCGGAATGAAATTTTACGAAGGCTGCACTGCTCTGATTACCGGGGCTTCCGCGGGATTGGGAGCCGAATTTGCCCGGCAACTGGCTCCGCATGCGCACCGGCTCGTTTTGGTGGCCCGGCGCACGGATCGTCTGGAGGCATTGCGTGACGAATTGCAGTCCGCTTACCCGGGCCTGACCGTGGCCATCTATGGCGCCGATCTGGCCCAAGAGGACCGGCGGCGCGAGTTTGCCGCCTGGCTGGGGGAGCAGAGGATCAAGGTGGATTTTCTCATCAACAACGCGGGGCTGGGCGATCACGGAGCGTTTGAGACCAGCGACTGGAACCGCGTCCGCGCGATGCTCGACGTCAACATCGGCGCGCTCACCCATCTGACCCACCTCCTGCTGCCTTCCATGCGCCGCGGGGGCCGTGCCGCCATATTGAATGTGAGTTCGGTGGCCGGATTCTTTCCGCTTCCCAACATGGCGGTCTATTCCGCGACCAAGGCCTATGTGACCAGCCTTTCGGAGTCCCTCGCCATCGAGCTGCGTCCGTATGGCATCACGGTCACCGCCCTGTGCCCCGGCCCCGTGCCGACCGAGTTTTTTGCGCAGGCGCGTCGTTCGGAGGAGGAGGACGTGGTGGCGCATTACGACACGATGCCGGCCTTCGTGGCGACTCCGGCCGAGGTGGTGCGGGCCGGACTGTTGGCGGTGATGAAGGACCGTCCGCGGGTGATTCCGAATCCGCTTCTCGCCATCGCCGTGGGACTGGCTCTGCTGGTTCCCTTCTGCCTGACGCGCGAAATTCTTCGTAATTTTAGAAACAAACTGTGAATCCAGCAGACAAGGAACAGGCCGTGGATCAGTCGGCCGGGCAAGAGGAACTGGTCAAGAAAATCACCGATTCGCTCGGCGCGGAAAACTCGGCCTTCGCCCACGCGCTCGATCTCATCAATCCCCATCTGTATTCCGTCGAGGAGCGTATCCGCGCCCAGGCCCGGTCCTTCGATCCGGCCGTGGAGGGCTATGTGTCCTACGTTTGCGACAAGGGGGGGAAGCGGTTGCGTCCGGCCCTCGCCCTTCTCGCCGCCGGGGCCACGGGCAAGATTACCTCGAGTCATGTGGATCTGGCGGTCATCGTGGAATTGATCCATGTGGCCACTCTGGTGCATGACGACATCATGGACGGCGCCGAACTGCGCCGCGACCAGCCCACGGCCAATGCCAAGTGGGGCAACTCGATCAGCGTGCTCCTCGGCGACTGCCTCTTTGCCCATGCGCTGCGGCTGGCCACGGGGTTCAGCAACAGCGACGTCTGCCGCCGCATCGCGGACGCCGCCGCGGAGGTGTGTTCGGGGGAGATCATCCAGACCCAGCGCCGCTACGACCTCAAGCTGAGCACGGCCGACTATTACCGCATCATCGAGATGAAAACCGCCGCGCTGTTTTCCGTGGCGTGCGAGTTGTCGGCCTTTCTCAGCGAGGCGGGGCCGGCGGTCATCAGCGGCCTGAAGGTTTTCGGTTTGAAAATCGGAACGGCCTACCAGATTTACGACGACTGCCTCGATCTCGCCGGCACCGAGGAGGAGACCGGCAAGACCCTGGGGACCGACATCCAGAAGGGCAAGTTCACCCTGCCGGTGCTGCTCCTTTTGCAGAGCGACAGCGCGGACGCCGCCGCGCTGCGGAAGATGCTGCTCGAGGAGGAGAACATCGATGGACGGGAATTTTCCGCCCTCCTGGCGCGGTCCGGTTCGATTGCCGCCGCCGCCCAGGTGGCGCGCCGCATGCTGACCGAGGCGCGGGGCTCGCTCGAGGTGATTCCGGTGAACCGCTACGTCAGCGGACTGCAGTCGATCTCCGACCATCTCATCCAACTCGTGGGGCGTCTTTGCTAGTTTGACGCCGGCCGTTTTGCCCGGTAAACCGGCGTCGTGCGCATCCGCGAATTGCCATCCGACGACCGTCCCCGGGAAAAGCTTCTGGCGCGTGGCGCCGGCAGTCTCACGGACGCGGAGTTGATTGCGATTTTCCTGCGCACGGGGGTGCGCGGAAAAAGCGCCATCACGCTGGCCGCCGAGCTCCTGAAATCCAAGGGGTCGCTCGGCGCGCTGGCCCGCTGCAGTCCGGCGGAGATCGCCGGCAGCGGACTGGGCATCGGTCCCGCCAAGGCGGCGCACCTTGCGGCCGCCTGCGAACTGGGCCGGCGTCTGGCCCGGGGCGGGGAGCCCCGGCCCGTACTCGACAGCGCGGAGGCGATTTATTCCACCTTCGGGCCGGAATTTCAGGCCATGGACCGCGAGGTGGTGAAGGCGGTGTTGCTCGACACCAAGCTGCGCCTCATCCGCCTCGAGGCGATCGCCGTGGGTTCGCTCAACGAATGCGTGGCCCATCCGCGGGAGATCTTCCGTCCGGCCATCGTCCATTCCGCCTACGCGCTGATTCTGATCCACAACCATCCCTCGGGCGACCCGACACCGAGCCAGGCCGACCACCGGTTGACCCGCCAGTTGCGTGAGGCGGCCGCCCTGCTTCAGATCCGGTTCCTCGACCACATCATCATCGGCACTCCCGCCGGAGGCCGTCATCCGTATTTCAGCTTTCGCGACGCCGGTTGTTTATGAAAATTCATCCCACCGCCACCATTTCCCCGCGTGCCATCATTGGCGACGACGTCGAGATCGGTCCCCATTGCGTTGTGCAGGCCAATGCGGTGATCGAGGGACGCACCATTCTGGGCAGCCGCAATTTCGTCGGTTACGGCGCGGTCATCGGCGCCCCTCCGCAGGATTTTGCCTGGAAGGAGGACGTGCACAGCGAGACCCGCATCGGCGATGGAAACACCTTCCGGGAATATGTCACCATCCATCGCGGCACCAAGGAGGGCAGCGCCACGGTGGTGGGCAACAACTGCTTCCTCATGGTGGGGACCCATCTCGGACACAATGTGCGTCTGGGGGACCGGGTGATCATCGCCAACAACTGCCTTCTGGCGGGATACGTGGAGGTGGGGGATGGCGCCGTTCTGGGAGGCGGAACGGTCTTTCACCAGTTCATGCGCATCGGCAGCCTGGCCATGGTGCGCGGCGGGACCCGGTTCGGAAAGGACATCCCGCCGTATGTTTCCGCGGACGGGGAAAACATGCTGTCGGGGATCAATGTGATCGGTCTGCGCCGGTCGGGACTCGCCCCGGAGGTCCGGTCGGAAATCCGCCGCGCCTTCAAACTCATGTATCGCAGCGGACTCAATACGAAGCAGGCGCTGGCGAAGGCCCGGGAAACGACGTGGAGCCCCCCGGCCCAGGTGTTTTTTGATTTCATCGCCTCCTCCAAACGGGGGGTCTGCAGGGCCAATCGCGCCCCGTCGGCCGAAGAAGAGGGGGAATAATCCAAGCCCCCTCTCCCTAAGGACATTCACCTGCATTCAAACTTACTCTTGCTCCCGCGCTCCCAGCCTGGACGGCCCCGGGGACTGATCGGGGAGGGGAGTCCGTGTCGGAGCCGGAGTCAGTGTGGGGGCGGAATTACCCCTCCGGAGTGGGCGGACTGCCGAGCCAGGCGGCGAGATGGACGTCCTTCACGCTCACGCCGGCCTTCCGGGCCACTTCGCGGCAGGATTCGTATTCCGGGGCGGCCTGAACCAGTTCGTCGCCGAGGAAACCGAGCTTGAGGCGCACGGGGCCGTAGGGCGTTTCGACATCGCGAAATTCCCGGCGCAATTTCAGGCGCCGGGCGCGGTGCATGCGCACGCCGAACGCGCTGGTTTCGGTGAGCATGATGCGCGCCATTTCCGAGGCGGTTTCCTCGGTGGCGAGCACGGTCAGAAGAAAACCCGGACGGTTCTTTTTCATCTGCGCCGGCGTGAAAAAGACATCCAGCGCACCCGCGGCAAAGAGCCGTTCCATCGTGGCGCCCGCCAGTTCGGGGGTGAGGTCGTCGAGATTTGTTTCGATCTGGGTGACCTCATCCGTCTCGGCGTCGGGTGTTTCGGCGCAGATCCCGACCACCGCGCGAAGCACATTCGGCCGGGGGTGGGTGTTGCGTGTGCCCAGGCCGTAGCCGATTTTTTCGACGCGCATTTCCGGCAGGGGGCCGTAATACGAGGCGAATTCCGCCAGCAACGCCGCGCCGGTGGGGGTGATCAGCTCGTGGGTTTCCTCGATCTGGCGAAGCGGAACGCCGGAAAGGATTTCCAACGTGGCGGGGGCGGGCAGGGGAAAGCGCCCATGGGCGCAGTCCACGAAGCCGGTTCCCTCCACGAGCCGGGAGGCGATGATCCGTTCCACCCCCAGGGCCTCCAGGCCCGCGCAGGCGGCGATGATGTCCGCCAGCGAGTCGGCGGCGCCAACCTCGTGGAATCCGACCTCATCGGGCGGCATGCCGTGGATTTTTCCCTCGGCGACCGCAATGCGCCGGAAGACGGCGAGGCTGCGTTCCTTGACCCCGTCCGACAGGGCGCTGTTTGCAATCAGGGTGCGGATTTCCCGAAAATTGCGGCCGTGCACATGGCCGTGTTGCAGGAGATCCTGTGACGAGGGGGCATGGGCGTGAAAACGGGGGATTTCCTCGACGTCGAATTTCCATCCCGAGATGCCCTGGCGCATGCCCCGCTGGAAGCGAACCCGCACTTCCCTGTCCAGGCCCGCCGCGGCGAGAGCCTCCTGAAAAACCTTTTCTTCCACACCGACATCGCGCAGTGCGCCCACGGTCATGTCGCCGCTGATGCCGGAGAAACAGTCGAAGTAAAGAACTCGCATGGGAGGAATAAAACCGTAACCAAAGCGCCCTGCCGGCAAAGCGAAAACTTTTCCGCTCTGACCCTCATGGCATGGGGAAATTCGCATCCCGCCGCGCGGATCAGGCCGCCGCCGCCGTCCCGGGACTGCACGCGGCTGCGGCCGCGGCGGAACATCGGGAAAAAATCCTCTTGGACGAAGCTGCGGGGGGACTGATAGAAATTTCCGATGGAACCGATCAGTGAATTGCTTGCCGTCCGCCGGCAGAAACTCGAGGGTCTGCGCGCCCTGGGGGTGGATCCGTTTGGCGGACGTTTTGATGTCGACGGCCCGGTGGGCGAAGTGCGTGCGGCATTTGTCGAGGGCAAACCCGTCCGGGCGGCCGGACGGATCACCGCCCATCGCGACATGGGCAAAAGCCAGTTCCTCGACATTTCGGATTTCAGCGGACGCATGCAGATTTTCCTGCACGCGAAGGAGGTCGGCGAAGACGCCTTCAAGGTGCTCAAGCAGCTCGACATCGGCGACTGGATCGGAGTCGAAGGCGAGTATTTCGTCACCAAAACCGGCGAGCCGTCCATCCGGGTGAAAACCCTCACCGCGCTGTCCAAGGCGCTGCGCCCGCTGCCGGACAAGTGGCACGGCGTCCAGGATCCCGAGATCAAATACCGTCAGCGTTACCTCGATCTGATCGCCAACGCGGAATCGCGCGAGGTTTTCCGCAAGCGCATCGAGATCGTGCGCCGCATTCGCGCGTTCCTCGGCGAGCGGGGATTCCTCGAGGTCGAAACGCCCATGATGCAGGGCATCGCCGGTGGCGCCGCCGCCGAGCCGTTCAAGACGCACCACAATGCGCTGGACATGGACCTCTACCTGCGCATTGCGCCGGAGCTGTATCTCAAGCGCCTCCTCGTGGCCGGATTCACGAAGGTCTTCGAGCTGAATCGCAATTTTCGCAACGAGGGCATTTCCCGGCGTCACAACCCGGAGTTCACCATGCTCGAGGCCTACTGGGCGTTCGCCAACTTCGAGACCATGGCCGAGTTGGTCGAGGAAATGATCTGCCACCTGGCCCTGGAGGTCTGCGGCGGGCTGGTCATCGAGCACCGGGACGCCGAGGGCAATGTGACCAGGACCATCGATCTCACCCGGCCGTGGAAACGCGCCAAATATGCCGATCTCATCCGCGGGGTGATCCCGGACTGGTATGAACTGGATTCCGCCGCCCGGCGCGCCCGCTGCGCCGGGCTTGGCCTGGACATCTCGCATTGCGAGGCGGACTTCGAGGTCACGCAGCACGTCTTCGAAAAGCTGGTCGAGGAGAAGACCATCAATCCGCTTTTTGTCACCCATTGTCCGAAGGAACTCGTGCCGCTGGCACGCCAGAACGTCCAGGACGATTCGGTGGTCGACGTGTACGAGCTCGTCATCAACGGCCAGGAAATCTCGCCGGGATATTCCGAGTTGAACGATCCCGACGTGCAGCGCGCCCGCCTGGAGCAGCAGAGCGGCGGCGAAACCCAGAAGCTCGACGAGGACTTCCTCACCGCCCTGGAATACGGCATGCCGCCGGCCGGCGGCATCGGCATCGGCATCGACCGCCTCGTCATGATGCTCACCGGGGCGGAAAGCATTCGCGACGTCATTCTCTTTCCGCACATGCGGGCGCCCGGCAACGGGTGAGCCGGACCTCGCGTTCCGGCACGGAGGAACATCGGAATCCCGCAGGCCGGGCGATCCCTCGCGGGGGGGCGCCCGGCTTGGAGCTTTCAAGCGGACCGGCAAATCCGATCTTGCGCACCCCGCCCCGCCCTCGCGATGGTTAACGCGTGTTTCAAACGATCTTTACCGAAATCAGCGCGGCGGAAATGGCGGCGCTGCCGAAGGAACTGCAGCTCGAGTTGTTGATGGAGTTCCAGATTCTGCCGGAGGATCTGGAAAATCTCGACAGCAGCCGTTTCGGAAAGGTGCGCCGCGACGGACACACCATCTACCGGTGCCGGGTGGGTGATTATCGGATTTATTTCGAAAAACACCCTCAGGGTATCCTCGTCAACCGCGTGCTCCACAAGAACACCATCCGGGACTTCCTCTATCGGTCCAATCTGCCGATGGATGAGGAGGACGAGTATCTCGGACGCCAGAAGGGCTTCTGGAAACTGATCGACGAGGAGCGTGAAAAGAACGGGGGACAGACACCATGAGCCTTTTCACCGGTGAGGACGACAGGCGGCATCGCTTTCCGGTGGCCGCGGAGCAGATCTTTCTGGGCCATGCCGGCGTCACGCCGCTGCCGCGGTGCGCCGCCGAGGCGATGACCGCACACGTGGAGGCCAGCTGCCGCAATCATCAGGAGTTTGGCGACGTGCTGCGCGATGTCGCCGCCACCCGCGAACTCTGCGCCCGCTTCATCGGCGCGGACCGCTCAGAAATCGCCCTGCTGGGGCCGACTTCGCTCGGACTCAGCCTTTTTGCCAACGGACTCTCCTGGCAGCCCGGGGACGAACTGGTCTGCTACCGGGATGATTATCCGGCGAATGTCTATCCCTGGACGGCCCTCGCGTCACAGGGCGTCAGGATCCGGTTCGTGCAACCCGACCGTCCGGGACGCATCACCGTGGCGGACGTGGAGCGGGAACTGACCGGGCGCACCCGCCTGGTCGCGCTGGCTTCGTGTCATTACCTCACCGGTTGGCGGATCGACGTGGGGGCCATCGGGGCGATGTTGCAGGCGCGGGGCATCCTGTTTTCCGTGGATGCCATCCAGACGCTGGGGGCGTTCCCCATCGACGTGCGGCATGTGGACTTTCTCAGCGCGGACGCCCACAAATGGATGCTCGGCCCGCTGGCCATCGGGATCGTTTATGTGGCGCGGCGCAATTTTGAACGGTGCCGGCCGACCCTGCTGGGCGCTTGGAACATCCGTTCGCCCCAGTTCATTGCGCAGGATCAAATCGCCTTTTACGAAACCGCCCAGCGTTACGAGCCGGGCGTGCTCAACATCACGGGCATGTACGGCATGAAGGCCAGCCTGGAAATGCTGGAGGCCGCCGGGGCCTCTGCGGTGTCGGCGGCGATTCTCGACGTGGCCGATTATTTGCACGAACGTCTCGCCGAGCTGGACTTCATGTTTTTGTCGGCCGATCGCAACGAGCCGCTGCGCAGCGGCATCGTCACCGCCCGCCACGGACGCGTGGCCTCGTCCGTCCTGTTCGCTGCCTTCGAAAAGGCGCGGATCACCGTATCGCTGCGCGAGGATCGGGCGGGAACCGCCTGGCTGCGTTTCAGCCCGCATGCCTACAACACGCGGGAGGAAGTCGATCGCGTGATCGGGGTGGTCCGGGCGACGCTGGGATAGGGCGGGGTTCGCCCCCGGCCCCCAGGGTCACGAATAGCGCGCCAGGATCCGCTCCACCCGCCGTTCGTCGAGGTCGAAGTCGTATTCGATGTGCCGCCGCATTTCCTCGGAGATTTCCCCGCGGTCGCGCATCCGGGCGAGATGGCGCCGGGCGTGGTTCATGAGGTGGGGGAAGATTTTGCGTTCGTGGAGGGCGGCTTTGGCGATCCGTTCATGGCCGGCGCTGACTCGCTCCCGCATTTGTTCGAGCTGGTGCGTGTAGTGTGATCTCCAGAACCCCAGGGATTCCCGTTCCTCCGGGGTGGCGGCATGCCGTTCGAGGCGGGAAATTTCCTCCACCAGTTCCGCAAACAGCATGATGCGCGCCTGCGCCTCGGCCTGGAATTCCTCGCCGGGTTCCTCGACCTTGAGCTTGCGCGCCAGCCAGGGCAGGGAGAGGCCCTGCAGGATCAGGGTGACGAAAATCACCGCAAACGTCATCCAGAGGATGAGATGACGGTCGGGGAACTCGGCGCCGTCCATGGTGGTCAGGGGAATGGCCAGCGCGGCCGCCAGGGAAACCACGCCCCGCATCCCCGCCCAGGAGGCCACGACAAGCGCCCCTTTCGACAACGGTTTCCGGGAGTTTCCCGTCAGGCCGGCCAGCCATTGTTCGAGCGGGGCCAACGGCAGAATCCACAAAAACCGGACGGCGATCACCACGAAGGAAACGAGGGCCCCGGCCGTAAGCAGGCGCCACATCGGGATGTGATTGAGACCCTCCATGATGGAGGGAAACTGCAGCCCGATCAGGATGAAAACCGTGCCGTTGAGCAGGTATTCCAGAAACCGCCAGATGGACGCCCCCTGCAGGCGGCTTTCCGGCGAAAAAACCTCCCACGAGCGATGGCCGATGTAGAGTCCGGAGGCCACCACGGCAAGGACGCCGGAGAATCCGAGTTTTTCCGCCGGCAGATAGGACATGTACGGAGTCAGGATGGAAAGGGTGATTTCCACCGCCGGATCGCGCAGGTGGCGGTGCAGATGGGCGACGCCAAAGCCGACCGCGAGCCCCAAGGCAATGCCGCCGATCGACATGTACACGAATTGCGTGCCGGCCCGGGCCATCGAAAACGTACCCGTCATGACCGCCGCAATGGCAAATTGATACGCCACCAGGCCGCTCGAGTCGTTCACCAGGCTCTCCCCCTCAAGCACCGAGGTGAGACGCCGGGGCATGCGCAGGTTTTTCAGCACCGCGGTGGCGGCGACGGCGTCGGGCGGCGAGACCACCGCCCCCAGCACATACGCCGCGGCGAGGGTCATGCCGGGAATGAACCAATAGGCCGTGTAGGCCACGCAGACGATGGTGATGAACACCAGCCCCACCGCCAGGGCGAAGATCGGGATGAAATTGGCCCGGAATTCCTGCCAGGGAAAATTCCACGCCGCCGCATGCAACAGCGGCGGAAGAAAGATCATCAGCACCAGATCGGGGTTGAGATGGACATCGGGCAGGCCGGGAAAAAAGGCGATGCCCAGGCCGGCGAGGACCAGCAGGATGGGGAAGGGGAACCGGAAGCGTTCCGCAATGACGGCAAGAATGCCGATGGCTCCCAGCAGGAGCAGCAGGGTTTCCAGTTTTTCGACCATGCGTCCGTCCTCCTGTAGCGGCGGAAGCGGAAAAGGTCAAAGCGCTTGGATGGGGAATCGGCAAGGCGCCGGCGGAGGCCATGCGGCGCGAATGGAGTTTCCTTTCCGGCCCGACCGGCTTACCATGGACATATGGGAGTGCTCGCCCGACCTCTGATCTGCGCCAATCTGGCGGGCATTTGGTTTTACATTGTGGTCTGGCAGGGCGCGGAACGTTTTTTCTTCGAGTCCTTCGGGACGCTGATCATTTCCCCGGTGATCTACACGCGGATTTGCCCCGAAGCCTTCCGGCCTTCCTTGGTGCGGGTCCTGGCCCGTGAGCCCTATCTGCAGGACATGCTCTGCGCAATTCCCGTGGTGATGGTGGGCGTGGCCTGCGTCCTGGGAATCGTCGCCTTCCGCCAACGGTCCTTCCCGGTCGCGGTGATGGCGTGCGTTTTGATGAGCTCCGTGTTTGTGGTGTACCATTCCCTGAAACACATGGGGATCCGGCTCGAGTTTATTTGAACGGAAACCCCTCGCGGACCTTGCGTGGTTTTTCCGGGGAGGAGGCATCGCCGGGGTGGAAGCGGCCACCACCGCCGGAGCCCAAAGAAAAAGGGCGGCCGGTCGGCCGCCCTTTGGGCTGAAAGAGGGGGGAGTTCCCGACGTCTTTACATGCTCATGCCGCCGTCCACGGCAAGCACCTGACCGGTGATGTAGGCGGCTTCCGGGCTGGCGAGGAAGGCGACGGCGGCGGCGATGTCCTCGCCGGCTCCCATCCGTCCCTGCGGGATCTGGGCGAGGGCGCCCTTCCTGATGTCGTCGCTGAGCACGGCGGTCATGTCGGTCTCAATGAACCCCGGGGCGACGACATTGGCCGTGATGTTGCGGGAGGCGAGTTCGCGCGCGAGGGTCTTGGTGAACCCGATGAGACCGGCCTTGCTGGCGGCGTAGTTGGCCTGGCCGGCCAGGCCGAGAAGACCGCTCACCGAGCTGATGTTGATGATGCGTCCGCCGCGCTGCTTCACCATGGCCCGCAGGACGGCGCGGGTGAAATTGAAGGCGCCTTTCAGGTTGGTGTTGAGCACCACGTCCCAGTCCTCGGACGACATGCGCATGGCCAGGTTGTCCCGGGTGATGCCGGCATTGTTGACCAGCACGTCGGCCCGTCCGAAATCGGCGAGAATCTGCTCGCCCACCTTCTGCACGGCGTCGAAGTCGGCGACGTCGACGGCATAGGGTTTGGCGGTGTCCGGGGCGAGGGCGTTGAGCACCTCGGCGGTTTTCTGCGAGTTGGATTCCGTGCGGCTGACCACGGCGATCTTCGCGCCTTCGGCGGCGAGTCGTTTGGCGATGGCTTCTCCGATGCCGCGGCCGGCTCCGGTAACGATGGCGACTTGGTTTTCGAAACGTTTCATGAAATGCAAAGACCAAGAGTCAGGGACCGCGGCCCGAAGGTCAACTCGCAACCTCTCGGAGCCGGACGGAATACGTTCCGGCCCCGGGACGGGTCAAATGGCGAAATCCTTGTATTCCGGCGTGGCCACCTCGGTGGGCGGATGGAGCATGCCGGCCGCCACGGTGGCGTTCGTGCCCTGCTCGATGAGGATGAACGATCCGGTGAGCCGGTTGGTGCTGTAACCGTCGAAGATGAGCGGTTTGGAGGTGCGGAGGCGGATTTCGCCGATGTCGTTCATCACGAGTTCGGACACGCCCTCCTCGGCTTCGAGGTTGGAGATGTTGATGCGGTGCTCGATGGTCGTGACCACCGCCTGGACGGTCTGCGTGGTGTGCTTGAGGAGGTATTTCCGTCCAGGCTGCAGAGGCCGTCCGTGCATCCAGCAGATCTTGGCGTGCAGGTCGGTGCCGGCCCCCGGGAGGTTGTCGGTGGACACGAGGACATCGCCGCGGCTGACGTCGAGGTCGTCGTTCAGGACGAGCGTGACCGACTGCGGACAAAACGCCTCCTGCAGCGAGCCGTCGTAGGTCCAGATTTCCTTGATCGTGCTGGTGAAGCCGCTGGGCAGGGCCATGACCTTCTGGCCCACGCGGACGATGCCGCCGGCGATCTGTCCGCTGAGGCCCCGGAAGTCGTGCAGGGCGGGGTCGGAGGGATTGTTCGGACGGTTGACCCACTGCACGGGAAAGCGGAAGTCCTGGAGGTTCCAGTCGCTGCCGATGTGCACGCTTTCGAGGTGTCCCAGCAGGGTGGGGCCGTGGTACCACGGCATGTGGGGCGAGGGCTCAACCACGTTGTCGCCGTTGAGGGCGCTCACCGGGATGAACTGCACGTCCTTCATGTCGAGGCGCGGCAGGAATTCCTCAAACTGGTCGCGGATCTCCAGATAGCGCGACTCGCTCCAGTCGACGAGGTCCATCTTGTTGATGGCCACGACGAGGTGCGGAATCCGGAGCAGCGAGGCGATGCAGGAATGGCGGCGGCTTTGCTCGATGACCCCCTGGCGGGCGTCCACGAGAATGACGGACAGGTTGGCCGTGGAGGCGCCGGTCACCATGTTGCGGGTGTATTGCACGTGGCCCGGGGTGTCCGCGATGATGAACTTGCGGCGCGGCGTGGCGAAATACCGGTAGGCCACGTCGATGGTGATACCCTGTTCGCGCTCGGCGCGCAGGCCGTCGGTGAGATTGGCAAGGTTGATCTGTCCGCCGCCGGTGATGTCCGCCGACCGCTCGAGCGCCTCGAGCTGGTCGTCCATGAGCGATTTCGAATCGTAGAGGAGCCGGCCGATGAGGGTGGATTTGCCGTCATCCACGGATCCACAGGTGTTGAAACGGAGCAGGTCGACGGAATGATTTAGCGGAGCAACCATGGAGAAAATGGGACTTCGGATTGGGAATTCGGAGTTCGGCGTTGGGCGTTGGGCGTTGGGCGTTCGAAGTGCGGCGTTTTCTAGAAGTACTAGAAGTAGCCGGCTTTCTTGCGATCTTCCATGGCGGCCTCGGAAACCTTGTCGTCGGCGCGCGAACCGCGTTCGGTCACCCGGGCCACGGCGATTTCGGCGATGATGTCATCCACGCTGTCGGCCGGCGATTCCACGCAGCCGGTGCTGATGATGTCGCCGATGGTGCGGACGCGGACGACGAGCTCCTTCACCTCCTCGTTCGGCTTGGGCGGAACGAGGTCGTTGACGGGCAGCCACTGGCCGTTGCGGCGGACACACTGGCGCCGGTGGCTGAAATAGATCTTCGGCACCTCGAGCTTCTCCTTGCGGATGTATTCCCAGACGTCCATTTCGGTCCAGTTGGACAGCGGGAAGACGCGCATGTTTTCCCCGGGATTGAGGCGCGCATTGTAGAGGTTCCAGATTTCGGGACGCTGGTTCTTGGGGTCCCACTGGCCGAAGCTGTCGCGGAAGCTGAAGAAGCGCTCCTTGGCGCGGGCCTTTTCCTCGTCGCGCCGGGCGCCGCCGATGCAGCAGTCAAAGCGGAATTCCTCGATGGCGGCGAGGAGGGTGGGGATTTGCAGGTGATTGCGGCTGACCTGCCCCGGCGTCTCCGTGGCGATCCCCTTGGCGATGGCGTCCTCGACGGTGCGGACGATCAGCTTCGCGCCGAGCTCCTTCGCGCGGCGGTCGCGGAATTCGTTGAGCTCCGGGAAATGGTGCCCCGTGTCGACATTGAGAAGGGGCATCGGGATGTCCGAGGGACGGAAGGCCTTTTCCGCCAGGCGGAGCAGGCAGATCGAATCCTTGCCGCCGGAGAAAAGCAATGCCGGCCGCTCGAATTCCGCCGCCACTTCGCGCATGATGTGGATGGCCTCGGTTTCGAGATATTGCAGGTGGTCAAGGTGGTAGTTGCTCACGGAGAAACGAAATCGAAAGGAATTTCGGGATGGGGTGGTGTTAGATTCCTGCGCCCAGACCGGCATTCCGGGCGGCGTGGGCGCCCCAGTCGGCGTGAAGGCCGCATTCGCGCTTTTCGTCGGCCTTGGCGGGGTCGAAATAATCCCACTCGTTCGGCAGATCGTGTTGGGCGAGGTAGGCGTCCAGGTCGGCGTCGGTCTGGTAGAACAGCGGGCTCACCTTGATGGCGCCGAAATTTTTGTCCTCGGTGACAATGTCCAGCTCCGCGCGGTTCGGGTTCTGCGCCTTGCGCAGGGCGGTGATCCAGATTTTCGGGGCGAGTTCCCTCATGCCCCGCTGGAAGGGTTCGAGCTTCATCAGCGCGCTGAATTTTTTCAGTCCCTCCTCGTCGTTGGTGGACGGGACGGGACCGTAAATGGCGTCACGATGCGCCGCGGTGATGCGGGGCAGATAGGCGCGGATGTCGAGCCCGAGCCGTTGACGCAGATCCTCGGCGTGCCGGTAGGTGGCGGGACGGTTGTAGCCATGGTCGACCCAGAGCACCGGGATGTCGGGCTGCACCCGGGTGACGAGATGGAGAATGACCGCCTCGTAGGGGCGGAAATTCGTCGAAACGATGGCGCGCCCGTCCGATTGGGCGATGGCCCAACGGGTGATTTCGAGAGGGGATTTGTCGCGAAGTTCCGCGTTCCAGCGCGCGAGATCGTTCATACGGCGGCGATTTCGGCGGCGGGGGTTCCGATGCTGTGGATGGTGGCGTCGGCCGGCAGAACAACCCGGTTGCAGAAATCGCCAAACCCTTCGCCCTCCTGACGCTCGGCCGCATAACGCCTGATGATGGGGGTGAGCAGGGCCACGGCATCGTCGATGGTGACGCTGGGCGACACGAGGCGGTTGAGCCGGGTGCCGTTGTAGCTGGCGCCGAGGAAGAGGGCGTATTTGCCGGGGGCGCGTCCCGCCAGACCGATCTCGGCCAGGTAGGGACGGGCGCAGCCGTTCGGACAGCCCGTGATGCGCAGGCTGATCGCGTCGCGGCCGAGGCCGGCTTCCTCCAAGACGGGTTCGAGCTTCTCCAGCAGACCCGGCAGCGCGCGCTCGCTCTCGGCGAGAGCCAGGCCGCAGGTGGGCAGCGCCACGCAGGAAAGGGCGTTGAGACGCAGGCCGGAGCGTTCGTTTTCCCTGTTCAGGCCGTGTTTGGCGAGGATGGCGTCGATGACCGGTTTCTGGGCGGCGGTGACGCCGGAAATGGTGAGATTCTGCGACGGGGTGAGGCGGAAATCGCCGGTGTGGACCCTGGCAATTTCCCGCAGGGCCGTTTTCATCGGCCAGCCGGGAACATCCTTGATGCGGCCGCTCAGGATGTGCAGGCCGTAGAACCATGTGCCGTCCGCGCATTCGTGCCAGCCGAACGGATCCTGGACGGTGGTGAAGCTGAAGGGACGGGCGGGCGCAAAGGTCACTCCGGAGCGCCGTTCGACCTCGCCCTTGAACCACTCCAGACCGCGGTCCTCGATGGTGTATTTGAGACGGGCGTGCTTGCGGTTGGTGCGGTCGCCGTAATCGCGCTGGGTGGTGAGCACCGCCTCACCGACGGTGTTGACCTTGTCGGGCGGAATGAAGCCGAGCACATCGGCCAGGCGCGGGAAGGTTTCCACGTTGCCATGGCTCATGCCCTGGCCGCCGCCGACGGTCACGTTGTAGCCGACAAGTTTGCCATCCTCCACGATCGCGATGAACCCGAGATCCTGGGAGAAGATGTCGACGTCGTTGGACGGAGGCAGCGCAAACCCGGTCTTGAACTTGCGCGGCAGGTAGGTGTCGCCGTACATCGGTTCGGTTTCGGGTTCGCCGCCCGCGACGAGTTTTTCGTCGAGGTAGATTTCAAAATAGGCGCGGCTCTTCGGCAGCGCGTATTCGCTCCATCCCCGGGCATGATTGTAAACCTCCTGAAGGACCGGGCTGCGCTCGGGATTCGGCGGAGCCATCACGTTGCGGTTGACGTCGCCGCAGGCCGCGATGGAGTCGAGGAGCACCTCATGCATTCCCTTGACAAGCTTCTTCACGTTGCCTTTGAGCACCCCGTGGAACTGGAAGGTCTGGCGGGTGGTCAGGCGCAGGGACGGGAAGGCGTATTCCTCCGCCAGACGGTCGAGCGCGAGCCACTGCTGCGGGGTGGCCTGCCCGCCGGGCAGACGGACACGGATCATGAAGCTGTAGGCCTTTTCCTTGCCGGCCTTTTTCAGGGCGATCCGCTGGTCGCGGTCGTCCTGAAGGTACATTCCATGAAACTTGGTCAGCTGGCTGTTGCTTTCCGAGATGGCTCCCGTGGACGTGTCGGCGAGCTCCTCGGCAATGGTGCCGCGCAAATGGCGGGAGGCGGCTTTCAGGCCTTCGTTGGCGACAAGGGGTTTGGCTTCGGAACTCATGGAATGTCGAAAAGTGGGATTGTGAACGCTAGATGATGGGAAATGATTGGTCCAGAGGAAGAAATATCCGGCCTTCCCTGGGAGGCCGCCGCACAGGACGGGAAAAACTGGCGGAATCGGCGGCGCTTACCGCATGACCGGGAAGCGAAGAACCCGCTTCATTTTTGAAATACAAATATGCCCGACACGGGTGGTCATGATTTTAGACTAGTATCCTAGTCGTGGTTTGCAAGGGGAAATTCGGACGGCGGCCGGTTATGACACACATGGCCGGTCTTCGGGAAATATTCACGAGGTTTTCGTAAATTTGGGTCGTCGGGTCCGGGGAGTCGGATCCCGTTCCCCGCCGGGGAGGGCCCGGAGGGAGATTTCAGGCCGCGGGCTGGACCTGCAGGTCCTCGTGGTGGAACTGCATTTCGTAGAGCTTGCGGTACAGCGGCGAGCGCTCGAGCAGGACGGCGTGCGGGGCGACATCCACGATGCGGCCGTGGTCCATGACGACGATCTGGTCGCTTTTCAGAATGGTGGAAAGCCGGTGGGCGATGGCGATCACCGTGCGGCCGCGGGAAAGGCGCTCCAGGGCGGCCTGGATGATTTTTTCCGCTTCGGAGTCCAGCGCCGAGGTTGCCTCGTCGAGCAGGAGGATGGGGGCGTTTTTCAGCAGGGCCCGGGCGATGGCCAGACGCTGTTGCTGACCGCCGGAGAGCATGCAGCCCTTGTCCCCGACGACCGTCTGATATCCCTCCGGCTGGGCGATGATGAAGTCGTGCGCGTAGGCCTGCTTGGCGGCGGCCTCCACCTCGGCGGGCGTGGCGTCCAAACGGCCGTAGCGGATGTTTTCGTAGATGGTGTCGTGGAACAGGAAGGTGTCCTGGGTGACCACGCCGATGTGCTCCCGCAGCGACCGCTGGGTGAGGGTGCGAATGTCACGCCCGTCGAGCAGGATGGTGCCGACCTGCGGGTCGTAGAAACGCTGGATGAGGGAGAGCAGGGTGCTTTTTCCCGCGCCGCTCGATCCGACGAGGGCGTATTTTTTGCCGGCTTCGAAGTCGAGGTTGATGTCGTGGACGGCGTTCTTGTCCTTCCCGTAGGAAAAACTCACCCGGTCGAAGGTGATGCGTCCGGCGCAGTGGGTGAGGACCGCGGCATTGGGGGCGTCCTGCACGGCGGGGGTTTTTTCGAGCAGATTGAAAATGTTGGTGGCCGAAGCCATGCATTTCTGCATTTGCATGGGAATCCGGCTGAGCGATTTCACCGGATTGTAGAGCATAAAGATGCCGGCAAGGAGGCCGGCGAGCTGTCCGATGCTGACATTGAAGAAATACACATAGGCCAGTGCCAGCACGACGCCGAAGGCGGAGACCGATTCGATGATGGGCCCGACCATTTCCATGCTTTTGCGGACGCGCAGGCTGTTGCGGCACTGCTGGTCGCTGGATTTGGCGAACTGCTCGGCCTGATAATCCTCCCGGGCGAAGGATTTGATGATGCGCACCCCCGCGAAGGTTTCCTGCAGGATCACCGCCATCTGTCCGGCCTCGTTTTCCTCTGCGCGGCCGGCCTGGCGGATTTTCCGGCCGAAGACGGCGACCGGGACCATGCAGAGCGGGAAGAGGACCAGGCTGGTGAGGCTGAATTTCCAGTCGATCCAGACAATGACCACCGCGCCGGAAATGACGGCGATGGGCGCCTTGACGAGGTCGCCGGCGATGGACGTCAGGGCGTTTTGCGCCATGCGGGTGTCGTTGATCACCCGCGAGATCAGCTTGCCGGATTTGGCGGTGCTGAAAAACGCCATCGACTGATTCATGATGTGCTGGAAGAGCTGGCTGCGGATGTCGCGCAGCACGCGCAGGCTCACCCACGACAGGCAGTACGAATTCAGGTAGGTGAAGACCCCGCGCAGGATCATGGCCGCCGGAATGAGCAGGCTGATCCACACCACGCTTTCGAAGGAGGCCGGGACCGCATCGGTCGGGACGCTTGCCGTCTGGTTTCCCACCGCCCCGAACCCTCCGATGCCCGGTCCGCCCGGCAACACCTTGTCTCCGACGGTTTTCACCACCCAGGCAAACAGACCGTTCACNAGACCGGCGAGCACGCCGAAAAACAACCCCAGCACGAGGCGCTTCTTGTAGGGCTTCAGGTAGACGGTCAGCCGCAGATACGGCTTCCAGAATTCGCGGACGAGTTGCGGAAAGGGTAGTTTGGCGGCCTTGGGCATTGGGACGACTGAGAAGTAAACGACGGAATGGACCGTCCGTCAAAACCCGATCCCGCCCTCCCCGTAACGCAGGATCCCGAAGTACCAGTCCCAGAGGCGCTCTCCGCCGAAGATCCAGATGGCTCCGCCCAGAGCCAGGAAGGGACCGAACGGCACGCGGGAACCGGCCTTGTCGCGGGCGATGAAGAGGCCCGCCAGGGCGGCGACGCAGCCGATGATCGAGGCGGCGCAGATCGTGAAGAGGACGGCTTTCCAACCGAGGAAGGCCCCGATGCAGGCGATGAACTTCACGTCGCCGAACCCCATGGCCTCGCGCGGCACGGTGATGGCGCGCAGGGTTCCGGAGACGGAGTCGATCTGCTCGATGGGAATTTCCTCGGAGCCGATGACGGCGCGGTCGTGGTAAAATTTGACAATGGTGTCGGTCACCTCGCGCTCCCCCACTTTTCCCGCCGCGCAGTCGAGCACGAGGATGTCGGATTTCAGACGGTAGAAAATCTCCTCCCAAGGCAGCCTGTCCTCCCCGACACCGAGGATGATTTGTTCCCCTTCCTGGCGGATGAAAAACGGCTCGGGCTCGCCGAAGACATGGCGTTTTTTGCCGAAGGCCAGCTTGCCGCCCTCCACGATCAGCCAGAGGAGGCCGTATCCCAGCGCCGCCCCGGCCAGCGAAAGCCCGAAGGCCTCCAGCCGCGAGGCGGTCTGCATCATCGCCGGCACGACGGGGCTCAGCGCCAGCCCCGCCACCGTGCCGCCCCAGGTGATTTCATCCGGAATGATGAAATGCTCGATGTCGATGAAGGTGGCGGCGATCAGCAGCGCGGCAAAAATCCAGTAAACCGGGGCGAGGGGAAGGCCGTACCACCTCCAGATCGCGAGGAAAACCCCGGCGGTGAGCAGTTCCACGAGGAAATACCGCACGGAAATGCGCGCCCCGCAGCCGGAGCATTTTCCCCGGAGCGCCAGCCAGCTGAGAAGCGGCAGGTTTTCATACCACGGGATGAGACGCTGACAGGAGGGACAGAAGGAACGGCGCGGATTGTTGAGCGAGATGCCGCGCGGCATGCGGTGAATGCAGGCGTTGAGGAACGATCCGATGATCGCCCCCAATACTGCGGAAAAAACGGTGAGGACCGTTCCCGTCATGCGCCGGCACCCGGGGTCATTCCTTCGGCAGATCCTTTTCCACGATCTCGCAGAGGACGTGGAGGAGGAACTTGTGGGCCTCCTGGATGCGGGCGGTCACCGTTCCGGGAACCACCAGCTCGACTTCGGCTGCGCCGGAGGTGAACCCTCCGCCCTTGCCGAGGAAGGCAATGGTGTGCAGCTTGCGGCGCCGGGCCTCCTCGATCGCGGAGAGCACGTTGCGCGATTTGCCGCTGGTGGTGAGGGTGATGAGCACGTCGCCCGGCTGCCCGAAGGCCTGCACCTGTCGGGCAAAAATGTCCTGGAAGGCGTAGTCGTTCCCGATGGCGGTGAGGAGTCCGCCGTCCACGTTCAGGGCAATGGCCGGATACGGACGCCGGTCCTCCTTGAAGCGGCAGGTGAACTCCGTCGCCATGTGGGCGCTGTCGGCGGCGCTGCCGCCGTTGCCGCAAAAGAGGAGTTTTTTCCCGCTCGTCAGTGCGGTGAGAACGATCTTCGCCGCGCGGTTGAGGGGTTCCTCAAGCGGACGGATGTCCTGGAAGGTTTCGATGACCTCTTGAAGTGAGGCCTGGAATTGGCTCAGGCTGCCAGAGTCTGCGGAGTCGGACACAGTCGGGGATCCTCGGTGATGATTTGTTTCAGCGTGGGCCATTCGGTGATGTCCATCGCCGCGAAAAGATGAAGATAGGCAAACACGGCGTCGGCGGGATGTTTCTCAAAAAGCCCGTCGATGGCCGCGCGCAGTTTGTCCGCCGGTGGTTCCTCCGGCAGGGTGTCCAGGAGACCGCGACCGTCGTGCGGCACGGAAAGGTCGTCCAGAAATTGAATGACCATCGCCTGATGCGCCCCGAGCACCCAGGCCTGGAGAATCTCCGTGGCGGCGTCCTCGTTCAGCGGACGCGAAAGTTCATGACGCATCCAGGCGTGACGTTCGGTGCGGGGTTTGCGCTCGAGAAGCACCGGGCGCAGCTTGCGGCGATTGGCCAGAACCTGAATGGCCGCACGGTAGGCCCGCTTGTCGTTCTCGTAGAGATGATGGAAGATCCCGGACGCAGTCTCGTCCGAGAAACGTTGAAAAATTTCGGTAGCTTTCATTGCCATACAACGGGCGGCTTTAGAGGCTGAGGATTGCGGCGCGGGGAGTCAAGTAGGCAAATGGTGAGGGTCATTGGGCTGGAACGCCCGATGGAAATCCCCCAGGAGCGCGGCATTCCTTTTAAAGGGATTGGACGGGGGCATGCGCGGATCTTCAATTCCCGCCCAATTGGCGGTCCAGGAAAGTCCTAAACCCGCAGGCATCCCCGGAATCCCCGGGCGGCATAGTAGGACTGTGCTCCGTTGTGATAGACAAAGACACGTCCATACCGGCGGTCGCCGAAAAGCGCGCCTCCGAGCTTTCGCATCTCGGGCGGGGTCTTCAGCCAGCTGGAGGTTTTCAGGTCAAATTCCCCGAGCTTCTGCAGTTCCGCGTACTGCTCCTCGGTCAGCAACTCGACGCCCATTTCCGCCGCCATGTCGACGGCATTGTCCTTGGGACGGTGTTCCTTCCGGGATTCCCAGCCTTCGCGGTCGTAACACAAACTGACCCGCCCCTTCGGGGTTTCCGGGGAACAGTCGAAGAAAAGATATTCGCCGGTTTTCTTATCCTGTCCGACCACGTCCGGTTCGCCGTCGGTGGCCTCCATTTGCGCGAGAGACCAGAGGCGGGCGGGATGGGCTTCGAGACGGGCCTGAATCTTCGCCCAGTCGAGTCCGGGATGACGCCCGGGATTCTTTTCGAAGCGATCCTTCAGGGTTTTGAGAAGGGCGTCACGTTCGGCGGGGGAGAGTTTTTTTG
>Ga0065721_10049917_pt1 | contig 25436 bp, 23 predicted proteins | sample Mesricmetagenome_FD_59108 | JGI IMG/M metagenome (GOLD analysis project Ga0065721, IMG submission 59108) | Mesophilic microbial community from rice straw/compost enrichment Sample: eDNA_1 v2 (version 2) | ecosystem: Engineered > Solid waste > Grass > Composting > Bioreactor | place: USA: Davis... | reverse complement strand
CCCGCCTCTCCCGATCGTGCGGCGGGGCGGGCGGACGGCGGCGCCGCCGGCGCAGGGTCCTGAATATAGGCCACATAGCGCGCGCCCTCCGATGCGATGTCGAAGCGGCGCACCCGCTCTATCGTCTCCTGCTTTCCGGTGGCGAGGTCCACGATGCCGAGGGCGTTCTTCGGCTGCTGGGTGACCGGCTTCCCCTTCGCCTTCTCCACTTCCGCCTTGGACGGGACCACGGTGAAGAGCAGGAAGCGGTCGTCCGGGGTGATGGTGGCGTTGCGCCCGCAGGCGTACTTCTTTTCCGCGCCGGTCTTGAGGTTGCGGACGATCAGTTCCGGGTCGCTCTCCTGGGACGAAAGCGTGTACGCGACCCATTCGCCGCCGCGCGACAGGACCGCCCCCTGGATGGAGCGCCACTGGTCGTAAACGTCGTGGGTGATGGGCTTCTTGGCAACGACCGCCGGACGGACGGTGGCGGCAGAGGCGGAAGCCACCTGCTGCGCTTGCTGCTGCGCCCGCGCGGGGAGCGGGAGCAAAAGAACCGGACTCGACAGGGCGAGTACCAGAGATAGGAGAACCGTTGTATGGGTTCGTTTTTGGGTAGGAAGCAGGGTACGCAAGTCGCTTTCGCTCCTTGTTCTATCGGAATCTATCGCGGGTAGGGGCGACGGGGTGATGCGTTTCCGTTTCGCCGCGCGTGCTCCGATTCCCTGCTGAACCTTCGCCGCCTGGCTGCGTCCAAAGGGACGACCTTGCCGCCGAAGAGAACGGGCGGCGGATACGGAGACGCAAGCATAACATGAACCATCCTCGTATCGGCGCCGCGGTAATCGCGGCGGCCATTGCGCTGTCTGCCACTGCAGTGGCAGCGTTCGCGACGCCGGTGCAGACTCCCGCGCGGGGAAAAGCGACGACCACCGGCAAGACGGGCAAGCAGAGCAAACAGGCAGGGAAGTCGGCGGGGAAGCGCGCCGGCACCGGCATCAATAAGAAGACGGCCAGCGCGCTGAACCTGACTGAGGAACAGAAGGCGAAGCTCCAGGAGATTCAGAAGAGCGCGGCGATACAGGTGCGTGCCATCCGGACGGATACCCGTCTGACCGAGGAACAGAAGCGGGTGAAGGTCGCGGAGTTGACGAAGGCGACGCGGGCGAAGGCCGAGGCCCTCCTGACTCCCGCGCAGAAGGAGACGCTGAAGAAGCGCCGCGCGGAGACCCGGGAGAAGGCGAAGGCTGCGGGTAAGACAGGAAAAGCCGGCAAGGCAGGTTCGGGCGCCCCGAACAAGGGCGTATAGCCTTCATTTTTTACAGAAGTACAGATAAGCAGTAGAGTCGCACGAGCGACGAATAGCCGGGCGACGACGCCCGATGGTAAGCCATCGGGCGGCAGGCACGCCCCGGGGAGGCGTTTCGACGCTCAGGGTCGAAAGGTGGGGTATCGATCGGGGCGCCCGCTCTGCGCGCCCGCGAAGCTGACCGGGAGAAACCGAACCGATGCCTAACGAAGAGAAGTTCCTCATCCTCCACGGGTGGGGGGGCAACAAGCCCGCTCACTGGCAGGAGCAGTTGTATACCACTCTCACCGCCGCCGGGAAGAACGTCCACTACCCGAAGATGCCCGATCCCACCGCCCCTGACCTCCCGGCGTGGCTCGCGCGCCTTCAGGAGGAGATGGCCGCGCTGGCCGGGTCGCACCTGACCGTGGTCTGCCACAGCCTTGGCGCGATTACCTGGCTGCACTACGCCGCGTCCATTTTGGATCGGGCCGCGGACCGTGTGCTGCTCGTGGCCCCGCCCTATGTGATTCCCGAAGTGCCGCCCACCGACGCCCCGCCCGGCGTGGGGGCGTTCTTCCCACCGCCGCTGGACGCCGAGGCGGTGGCGCGCGCCGCGGGGGAAACGCACATGGTAGCGTCCGACACGGACGACTACGCCACCTTCGAGCAGACCAAAGCCTACGCCGACCGCCTGAACATCCCGCTGCACCTGCTCAAGGGCGCGGGGCACATCAGCCCGTACTGGGGCTATGGCGAATGGCCGTGGGTGGCGGAGTGGTGCCTGGGAAAGGCCGGTATGCCGCCCCAACCCCGCCCCGAATAGCGCTCCTGTCCGCTCCCCGCCTCACGCGGGGAGCGGTATTGTGTCTAAAATCACTCCTGCGTTTGCGGAAGCGCCCTCTCCGGTACGAAAAATGCAAGAACGGCGTTCATCCCCGGCTGACTGCTTAAGAGTCGCCGGAACGGGTGCCGACGAGGACGGACGAGGACATGCTTTCGACGACCGGGCGCATCGGCGAGATCATTGTCTCGCTGGGTAAGATCAGCAGCGAGCAGCTTGTCGAGGTTCTGGCGCAGCAGCACGAGACCGGCCAGCGCCTGGGCGACATCCTCCGGGAGCGCGGCCTGGTAACCGAGCGAGACATCGCGGAGGCGATGGCGGCACAGCTTGGCGTGCCGTTCTGCGACGTGGACGCTCTCTACATCGACCCCGCCTCCGTGGCGCTGCTCCCCGCGTCCGTGGCGCACACCTACGCGGTCCTGCCGGTCGCGCACGACTCCGCGCGCGTCCAGGTCGTCATGCTCAACCCGCATGACACCGAGGCGCTGGAAACGGTGCGCCGCCTGACCGGGCGTGAGCCACAGCCACGACTGGCCGAGCGCGCCCCCCTGCGTCAGGCGCTGGAGGCTCACTATGGCCCCCTCGCCGGCTGCTTCGACATGCCGGTGGAGGACACCGCCGCCGCGCCGTCGTCGTCCGTTTTGCTGGAGCACCTGATCGATCGCGCCGGCACCGGGGAAGAAGAGCATCTGGTGGGTGATATCACCGACCGGCTGATCGCCAACTCCCTGGAAGAAGGGGCGACGGCGCTGCACCTGGAGCCCTGCTCGGGGATGGTTCTGGTGCGTACCCGTGTGGACGGCACGCTGCACACCCGGCACCGCCTCGCGCGCACCCTCCACGCCCCGCTAATCGACGAGATCAAGCGCCGCGCCGGCCTGGACACCGATATTCGCCGCGCACCGCAGAACGGCCACCTGACGTTCTGCCTGCACGGCCAGCGCACCACCCTGACCGTCTCCACGCTGCCGGGCCTGCACGGCGAGCGCGCCACGCTGAAGCCCCTTCCTGTGCGCCGCGGCACGGTCGGCGCAATGCCCGATGTGGAGATGTCCCCCGAAAACCGGGAGCGCCTGACCACGCTGCTGGCGCGTACGTCCGGGCTGATCCTTCTGGCCGCACCGGACGCCGAGGCCCGCAGCGCCCTCTTCTATGCCGCACTGGAGGCGACCGGTAACGACCCGGGCCGCAACGTGCTGGCGTGCGAGCGCGAGGCGCTGCGCGAGGTGGAGGGTGTGACGCAGGTTCCTGTGGACGCGGCGGCGGGGCTGAACGCTCTGCGCCAGGTGCAGGCGGCGCTGCGCCAGGACCCGGATGTGCTGGCAGTGAGCGACCTGACCGACGCCCCGACCATCGAGCGGGTCACCCGCGCCGCTACCTCAGGGGTGCTGGTGATCGCCAGCCTCGAAGCCTCGGACACGGTGGACGCCCTGCTGCGCCTGCGCGCGCTGGGGCTGCCGAACGATCTGCTCAGCGCCAGCCTGATCGGCGCGGTGGGCGAGCGGTCGCTGCGCCGCCTCTGCCTGGCGTGCCGGACAGAGGCCACGGCCACGGAGGGGGACGCCACTCTGGGGCTGCTCCCGGGCGAGCCTGTGTATACCGCGGGTGGCTGCGAAGACTGCCAGTACACCGGCTACCGGGGCCATCTGTTCCTGCATGAGGTACTGATCGCGGACGCGGAGGTGGCGCGCTTCCTGCGCACCGGCGCGGACGCCGAGGATCTGCGCGCCGCGGTGCAGGCGTCCGGCACGGTGCCGCTGCGCGACACGTTCCTGGCCCGCATCCGTGCCGGGCTCACCTCCCCCGCCGAGGTGCGCGCCGCCGCCCTCTGGTAGGCCAGCGCCTGCGGTATCATGAGGGCATGTCTTCCGAACCGACCGCCCTTACTGCTGCTGCTGACGACCTGCCGCCCTACGTCCACGACGCCCTGCGCCGGGAGGCGACTGACCTCCTGGTTGCCACGGGTCTGGTGGCCGCCGGGAACGTGACCCTGGTTACCCCGAAGCCGAACATCCCCGCGGATCTGGCGTTCCCCGTGTTCCCCGCGGCCAAGGCTGCGGGCGTGAACCCGAACGAGTTCGCGCAGAAGCTGGCCGGCGCCATCACGCCCCGCGAGGGGGGGCTGTTCGACACCGTCTCGGCAATGGGCGGATTCGTAAACTTCGCCGTGGCCCCGGACCGATTCGCCCGCGCGGTGGTCGAAGGCATCTTCGCACGCGGCGACGCCTACGGCGAGGATAAGAGCGTGGGGCGGGGCGAGAAGACTGTGGTCGAGTACTCGTCTCCGAACATCGCGCGCAAGATGCACGTCGGGCACCTGCGCTCCACGGTGATCGGTAACAGCATCCGCCGCATCCTCCTCGCGCTCGGCTATGACGTCATCGCCGACAACCACCTCGGCGACTGGGGCACCCAGTTCGGCACCCTCCTCGCCGCACTCGACCAGTGGAAGCTCTCCCCGTGGGACGACCCGGACCCCGTGCAGTCGCTGGTGGAGATCTACGCGCGCTATAACAACGCCGCCAAGGAAGACCCGGCGCTGATGGACGCCGCGCGCCAGTGGTTCAAGAAGCTGGAGGACGGCGACGCCTGGGCGCGGGAAACGTGGCAAAAGCTCATCGACATCACGATGGCCGAGTTCGACCGCACCTACCAGCGGCTTGGGGTCGCCTTCGACACCACGCACGGCGAGAGCTACTACGAGCCCATGCTGGACGAGGTCGTGCAGGAGGCCGTGGATAAGGGCGTGGCGAAGGTGGAGCCGGACGGGGCCGTGGCCGTGGACTTCGGCGAGGCGCTGCCCTCCTACCTCCTGCGCAAGACTGACGGCGCGACGCTCTACCAGACCCGCGACGTCGCTACCTGCCTCTGGCGCTGGCGCGAGTACGCCCCCGCCCGCAACATCTACGTCGTCGGCGCGGAGCAGAAGCTGCACTTCGCGCAGGTCTTCGAGACCGTGCGGCGCATGGGCTACCCCGAGATCGCCGACCGCTCGGTCCACATCTCCTTTGGCGCGGTCACGGACGCCAGCGGCGCGCGCTTCTCGATGCGCAAGGGCACCGCGATCTTCCTGGACGAGGTGCTGGACGAGGCCGTGGAGCGCGCCGAGGCGACGATGCGCGAGCAGATCGCCGCGGGCCGCAGCGAGGTGACCGAGGCGGAGATCGGCCCCATCAGCGAGATGCTGGGCCTGGGCTCGGTCTTCTACGCCGACCTGTACCAGGGGCCGGAGCGCGGTATCCGCTTCGACTGGGACAAGATGCTCGCCTTCGACGGCAATACGGCGACCTATATCCAGTACACGCACGCGCGCTGCCGCTCGATCCTGCGCAAGGCGGGCGAGGACGCAGCGGCACAGGTCGCGGGCGCGGACCTGTCCCTGCTGACCGAGCCTGAGGCGCAGGTCGTGCTGAAGCACCTGGCGCGGATGCCGCAGGCCGTGCGCGAGGCGGGCGAGAAGTTCGCCCCCGCGACCGTGGCTGACTGGACCTATAACGTCGCCCGCGAGTACGCGCGCTTCTACGACAAGTGCCCGGTCCTGCGGGCGGAGACCGCGGAGTTGCGCGCCGCACGCCTCGCTCTGACCGCTGCCGTAGCACAGGGCCTGAAAAACGGACTGGCCCTGCTCGGCATCGGCGCACCGGAGAAGATGTAGGCCGCGCGATGACGGCGGCCACCCGCAGCCAGCGCGCTCCCACCCGCTTCGCGGCGCTCGCGGGCGTGCTGCTGCTGGTGTGTCTATTCGTGCTGCCGCTCCGGCCGCCGCCGAGCGAGCGGCGGCAGCTGCTCCTGTCCGCCGCCACCGGTACCGTGAAGCGCCAGGTCATCGGCTCCCGTTACAGCAGCGGGCGGGGTGCGCTGCTGCCCTACCTGCCGCGGCGCGTCCTGCTGGAGTCGCGCGGCGCGCCGGTGCGCGCCTACCTGCTGGACCTTTCCCGTCTTCAGGGCGCCGACAGGGTGGCCGCCTTCCTCAAAGCCACGGAAGAGGTGGAGCGCGGCGCCGAACCGACCACCGCCCCGGTGGCGCGCAGCGTGCGGGGAGTGACGCAGGCGCGATTCGACCTGCACGCCTGGCCGGGGCGGGGCATCCCGGGCCGCAGCAGCGATGCCACACGCTACGTCCTGATCCTCGCGAAGGACGGCCCCGGCGCAGGGACGGAGGCCGAGGTCACCATCGAGACCGTTTACCGCTAGCGATGAGCGCGTGCCGCCGGCAAAGTCCGTCGAAACCAATCCCCCCAACAGGCGTATAAAAAAGCAGAGCGACACTACGTCGGAAAGTTTTCACACGCCACGCGCCCGTAAGGCGCTGGAGGGGAATCAGCAACTGCGATGAGTTTCAACGCCGCCATTCGGACGGAGGAAGACCTGCGGCACTGGCTGGAGATGGAGGACTGGTATCTGAGCCGCCACACACAGGAGTGGCTGGACCGGACCCCCCCGAGCGAGGCCGCCGAGGTCCTGGCTAATATTGCCGAAGACGCCGACCGTGAGCCGCGGGGCTCCTGGTCGGGCGTTGCCATGGCGATCGCCACGGCGGGCTTTTCGCCCTCCGGAGCCATTGCGGGCAAGGGTCCGGCCAAACGCAAGGCGGGCACCCGGGCCGCGCTCATCCTGGCGGATATGGGCGATCTGCGCAGCGTCCCGGCGCTGGCGCGCACGTTCGACCGTCAGGGCAAGTACCAGTCCCTGATCGAATCCGCCCTGCTGCGTATCCTCCCCGCCGCAGAGGCCGAAGCAACGGGTGCGGCGGCCAAATACGCGCCCGCCGTTCTGGACCTGGCAGAGCGTATCCGGGAGATGAGCGGCCGGGACCTGTCGCCCGCGCACGCCGATCTCCTCATCGCCTCCCTGCGCTTCCTGAACGCCGCCGGCAGCGCGCCGGGACGCGCTCTGCTCCGCACTCTGGCGGAGGCACCGCCCCCGCCGAACGGCAGGCCCGGACGCGCCCTGGTGCGTGAGGCCGCGCGGGAGATGCTGCGGCTCGCTTCCTGAGAAGCAGCGATTACAGCGGGGCGAGCGACGGTCCGGCGGTCGGCCAGCCGTCGCGGTCCCAGACGAGTGGGCGTATCTGGAGCGTTGGGACACCCTTCTCGGCGCGATCATAGAAGTGGTGGACCAGCAGGTCGCGGCCCCACTCGCGCAGCACGGCGCAGTGGCCCGGCCCGGCCACGCGCCCCGGCGCAGGCTCGCCCTCCAGCACTACGGTCCCCCCGCCCTCCAGAAGCGGTTTTCCGGCGCGGTCCACATACGGGCCGTCCGCAGCCCGTGCGCGCCCGACCCGGATATTGTAGGTGCTATCCCCCCCTCGGCAGCAGACATCGAACGAGACGAACAGGTAGAAGAAGTCACCACGCCGGGTAAGGAAGGGCGCCTCGACCGCCCCGGGCGGGGGGCGGCGGGCCACGGTGCGCACCGGGGCACCCGGCCGGGGGCGGTTAGTCCTCGGGTCCATCTCGACCATCTGGATGCCGCCCCAGAACGACCCGAACAGGAAGAGGCGCTTCCCGCCGACGACGTTGAAGACGTTCGCGTCGATGGCGTTGTAGTCATCGCCCGGCGAGGACTCGAAGACCTTGCCTTCGTCGCGCCAGGCGTAGTCGCGGTGAGCCGGGTCGAGCGTCCGGTTGGTCGCCAGTCCGATGGCGGAGCGGTTCTTGCCGAACGTGGAGATGCTGTAGTACAGGTGGTAGCGTCCGTCGAGAAGGGCGATGTCCGGCGCCCACGGAAAGACGCTGCCGGGAATCTCCTTTGCGGCCCAAGCGGGCAGAGGCTCCGGGAATACCTGCCCCAGGAACTCCCAGTGGATCAGGTCGCGCGAGCGGCGGATTGGGACCCCGTGTCCGGTGGAGAAGAGGTAATAGTGCCCGTCGTGCCGCGCGATGCACGGGTCGTGCACGTGCCGTATCGCATTCTCCGGCGTCTTCGCCTGTAGTCGCATCAGGCTCAGTCCTCGTCCGGCCATTCGCGGTTGAGCTTGGCCTCCAGGATGCGCTTCCAGCCCGCGGCGAGTTCGGGCACGGCGATGAGTTCCCGCGCCTCAGCGGGGTCCAGGTTGGCGGGGCGGCCGAGGCCGCTCTTGTTGAGGCGGCTCAGGGTGAGGGCGGGGTGAGGGCGCTCCACCAGTTGCAGTTCGTCGCCCTGCGTGACGGTACCAGGGGTGAGGACGCGCAGGTACAGGCCGGTACGTCCCGTTTCCATCGTCCGCTTCAGGAAGCCGGGAACGCCCACCTTGCGCTCCTGCTTCCAGCAGGGGAAGCGCGACCCTGTCACCTGCACCCGCGCCGTCCCGACCTGGTAGATGTCGCCCACGCAGACGTCGTCCTCCAGACCACCGACCAGCGTCCAGTTCTCCCCCACCGCACCGGGGCCGAGCGCCCGATCCGTGCCTTCCAGGCCAAACTCCGCGTTCCAGGCGGCGTAGTGGGCGAGCGCGTGGCAGCAGACGGCCTGATCGGGTGAGCCGTGGTGCTTGGTGTCCGCAACCTGGTCGCCTCCCAGGCCCCGCTCCCCCAGGGTGACCGGCCCCGTCACCGGCGTCCGGAAGATCGCCGACTCCCAGGCACCCTTCTCGTCCGTAATCGTTTTCGGCTGCCCGATCAGCAGCGTGTGGATTCGTATCGGTTCGGCCATGTCCTTGTCTCCCCCTTCTCCCCGGCGGTGTTTCCTAACGCTATACCGTATGACGGGTATTTTCGCCCGGCGGAGGACCCGCCGGGAGGTGGGTCGAACCCTGGGTTATGGCTACCGCCGCAGCAGCACAGACGCTCCCCTTCCGCCGCATCCCCATCGGCTCCGCGTACGCCGCAAACACGGTCAACGCAACGGTGTTCCGCCTCAACTCCCTGACGACGTTCCGCGGGATGCAGTATACGACCTACTTCGCGCCGGACGGCAACGTCGTGGTCGCCGCCCGCCCGGAAGACGGGGACCAATGGGACATTGCACCGCTCCCCGGGGTGATGGGCAGCCTGAAGGACGCGCACAACGGCTCCGTCCTCGGGGTGTCGCCGGACGGGCACCTGCACCTGGCGTACAACCACCACGTCCACCCGATGCACTACCGCCGGACGGAGAAGCCCGGGGATATTCGCTCCTTCGGCCCGGAGCGGCCCATGACGGGCCGGACGGAGACGCAGGTGACCTATCCGCAGTTCGTGACCGCGCCGGACGGGTCGCTGCTGTTCTTCTACCGGGATGGCTGGAGCGGCGCGGGGCGGCTCTGCATGAACCGCTACGACACGGCGCGCGGGGAGTGGGAGGTGGTGGGCCACGCCTTTATCGACGGCGGCGATGTGTGCAACCCCTACTGGTGGCGACCGGTGTTCGGCCCGGACGGCGCGCTGCACCTGGCCTGGTGCTGGCGCAAGCCCGGCGACGCCCGGTTCAACTATGACCTCTGCTACGCGCGGTCCCACGACACGGGCCGCACCTGGGTACGCTCGGACGGCACGCCGCAGACGCTCCCGGTGACGCCCGAGAACGCCGAGGTGATTGACCCGGTCCCCATGGACTTCAACCTGCTGAACCAGTGCAGCAGCGCCGTGGACAGCCACGGACGGCCGCACTTCACCCACTACCACAACGACGCGGACGGGGTCCCCCAGTACGTCCATCTGTGGCACAACGGCGAGCGCTGGGAGCGGCAGTTTGTGAGCACGCGGCGGCGCGAGTTCTCGGTGGCCGGTGCGGGGACGCTGAAGCTGCCCATCAGTCGCCCGGAGATGGCGGTTCTGCCGAACGATGACCTGTGGATCGTGACGCGCGACGACGAGGCCGGTGCGGACCGCATCCGGCTCTATCGGGGCCGCGCCGCGGACGACTACCAGGAGTGGACGCCGTTTGACGTGCCGCTGGGTGTGGACCTGGGCGAGTGGGAGCCGACCTACGACCTGGCGCGCTTCGCCCGCACCGGCGTCCTCAGCCTGTTCGTGATCCCCTGCCGCCAGGCGGATAACGAGGGTGTGAGCGACTTCGGCCCGCAGGAGGCCGCAGTGGTCGAGGTCGCGCTGCCGCAGGTGTGACGCACATCACTCATCACGACGGCGCAGGGCGCTGGGGGCGACGCCGCGGAAGCGCTTGAACTGCCGCGAGAAGAAGTACAGGTCGCGGTAGCCGAGCGCTGCCGCAATCTGGGTCAGGCTCATCTCCGTTTCGCGAATCAGGGAGGCGGCGCGCTCCAGGCGCGTTTCGATCACGAAGCGAGCGGGGGCGACGCCGGTAGCCGCGACGAACCGGCGCGTGTACTGCGCCCGCGACAGGCCCACCCGCCGGGCCTGCTCTGCCACACCCCACTCCCGCCCCGGATCCTCCCGGATTGCCTGGGCCACCGCGGCGATCGCCGGGTCCGCAGGACCGGGCGCGGGCGCGGCGCGGGACGCCTCCCACAGGTGGAGCAGCAGCGCCCGCAGGAGCAGGCCGCACTGCGCCTCCCCGAGCGCATCGCCGCGCGCGTGACCGGCGACGCACCGCCGCGCAACGGCGTGAAGATACGCCGTGTCCGGCAGGACGTACCCAGGCGCGGGCAGGTCGGCGGGGTCGGGGTCATCCGGCGCGGGCGGGGCAATGCCCGGCAGGTCAAAGTGACAGGCGAAGACGTGCAGGCGGCGCTGCGGGTCGTGGGTGGCCCGGGGCCGGGCGCCGGGCCAGAGCACGAACGCGGCGCCCGGCCGCAGCGTGTGGCGCTTGCCTGCCAGACGCATCTCCCCCTCACCGTCCAGAACGCACCAGAGGTCGTAGTCTGGCAGTGGCGGTGGCGCCCAGCGCCAGAGGGGCTCGCACCGGTAGAACGCGGGCGCCCCCGTCCGCTTCAGCCCCGCGATGCGTGCCAGGAATGCGCCTGTCTCGCCCTCTGCCATGCCCGCAGAATACCCCTGTGCGCGCCAAAAGTGCAAATTGATGTGACGGCGGGGCATTGGCCTGAGCGCCGGTTCGGGTTATCCTCCGCTGTGAAGGAGCAAGCCATGACGACTGTTGCTGCCCATGCCGCGCCGATCGGCCGCGCCAATGCGCGCAGCCTGTACGATTCTCACGACCTGTACCGCTACGACAGGACCGCCCCGCTTCTCCCAGGCCCGGATGCTGTGGATGCCGCCGCTCGGGAGGCGTTCGCGCGGGATGGGTTCCTCGCCGTGGCAAATGTCCTTACCCCCGATGAGGTTGCGGAGGCGACGCAAGGACTGGACGACCTTCTCCACGCCCGGCTTCCCGGCTATGAGGGTATCCTGCAGCCGGAGTACGAGTACCGGGAGCGCTGGCCGGAGATGTCGCAGGCGGAGAAGGCCGCCGCCACGCGTAAGGTATGGCGGTTCGTGGACTATGAGCCGCGCAACCGGCGTATTGCGATCGGGCACCCGGTCCTGGAGGGACTCATCACCAAGCTGCTCGGGGAGCCGGCGCACCTGATACAGGATATGGCGCTGCTGAAGCCGCCGCACATCGGCTCAGAGAAGCCGTGGCACCAGGACGCGGCCTACTTCGGATGGTATCCACCGGAGAAGATCCTCGGCGTGTGGATTGCGCTGGACCCGGCCACGCCGGAGAATGGCTGCATGCATGCCATCCCGGGTACGCACCGCTCCGGTCCCGCCCCACACGTCCATGTGCGGGACTGCCAGCTTCCGGATGAGCGCGTGGCGGTGGATCAGGACGTGGTGGTGCCGCTCCCGCCGGGCGGGGCGATGCTCTTTTCCGCCCTGCTGCACCACGGCACACCGCCGAACCAGTCTCCCGCACGCCGCTGGGCCGTTCAGTTCCACTACGCCGCTGCATCGTGCCGCGAGATCACGCGCCGCGAGCACGCGGACCTGTTCTTCGAAGGGGACCGGTACGCGGGCTGCCGGGGCGGCACGGGCACGCCATTGGCCGAGCTTGAACCCTGAGGCGGCGCCATCGGTCTAACAGGATACACGCCGGGGGCGCGCTTGACGCCCCCGGACCGGTATCTTACAATGACCATGGAAATGCACCGCACCACCGCCACCGACGCCGCTGCTTCCCTGCCTCCCACGCGGCTGCTTCCTCCTGCCTGCTGCGCGCTGCTTCTGCTGCTGACGGGCGGCGTGGCCGCGCTGCCCTCCTTCGCTCAGAAGTCGAAGCCTGCGCCGCCGCCGAAGAAGGCGGGCGGTTCCGGCGCGACAGGCAAGCCGCTCAAGCCGGGGCAGGCCGTGCCTCCCCCGCCGGGGCTCGTCCTCTACAATCAGGCGCTCGCCGCCGCACAGCGAGGCGATCTCGACACCGCCCTCCGCCTGTGCCGCGAGGCCGTGAAGGCGGAGCCGGATGCGGCGGCACTCTGGGCGACTCTGGCCCAGTTCCAGTTGCGCAAGGGACAGACCGACGCGGCGCTGGTCTCTGTCACGAAGGCGACCACGCTCGCGCCGGGCGTCGCGCCGTTCTGGGGCGAGCGCGCCAACATCGAGGCGCGGGCGGGCCAGTGGGATGCCGCTATCGCGTCCGGTAAGAAGGCACTGGCGAAGGAGCCGAAGAACGACCCGGCGCTGGCGGCGCTGGCGACGGCTTACCTCTCCACAAAGCGGTACCAAGAGGCGATCCCGATCCTGACCCGCCTGTCCTCCGCGCGCGGCGCTCTGGACATGGCAATCGGGCAGAACCTCGTGCACTCCTACATCATGGTCAACGACCTGAAGGGCGCGCTGGGGATCTCCGAAAAGCTGGCGGCGAAGTTCCCGAAGGATCACCGCACCCACCTCTCCGTGGCCGATCTGAAGTCGCGCCTGGGTGACATGGCGGGAGCCTACACCGCTCTGCAGACGGCGCGGCGCCTGGCCCCAAAGGACTATACGGTCACTCTGAACACGGCGCTCGCCGCCGAGATGCTGAACAAGCGGGACGAGGCACTGAACCTGCTTGACACCCTGGCGAAGGAGCACCCAAAGTCCGGCGATCCGTGGTTCCACCGGGGCCGCCTGATGCTTTCGGATACGAGTCGTCAGGACCGGTACCCGCAGGCCGAGCGCGCGTTTGCCGAGGCGGTCGCCCGCGAGCCGGAGAAGGCTCTGTTCCGGGCGTATCTCGGGCTCGCGCAGGCGTCCCAGGGGCCGACGCGGGCCGATGATGCCCGGGAGTCGTTCACGCGCGTGCTGCTGCAGGGCGACAACCGGGACGAGACGGCGCGCCGGGGCCTGGCGTACCTGGCGGAGCAGGAGAAGGATTGGGACCGCGCCGCCGCCTACTATGGCACGATGCTGCAGGTCAACCCGGCAAACGACGAGGCGCGGCGGCGGCGCGCGGGCGCGCTGCTGCTCATCGAGCGCAAGGATGAGGCGTACCGGGAGTTCTGGGAGCTGGCGGACCGCAATCCGAAGGACGTGAAATACCTGAAGGAGCTGGCCTCACTGCTGATCGAGGACCGGCGCTACCCGGCGGCGCGCTCTGCGTACACCCAGGTTCTGCAGCGGGCGCCCGGCGACGGCGTGGCGCTGATCGGGATCGCGCGCACCTACGAACTCCAGGGGGATGTGGTGACCGCGGAGCGGCAGTACCGTGCGGCCCTCGCGGCAGACCCGAAGCTGACGGACGCCTACCGGCTTCTGTCGGAGTCTCTGGCACGCCGGAACCGCACCGAGGAGCGGCTAAAGCTGCTGGACCAGTGGCTCGAAGCGGACCCGCGCAGCAATGAGGCGCGCTGGGAGCGGGCGCTCATCTACCGGGAGCAGAAGCGCGACGACGAGGCTCTGGCAGAGATGCGCAAGCTGACGCTGCGGACCGGCGACCCGAACCGCCTGAACTACCGCGTCGGCCCCGCCCGTCTGTACCTGGACCGGGAGATGTGGGACAAGGCCGCCGCTGAGTACGAGAAGGTGCTGGCGGAGGAGCCGAATGAAGATTCGCTGCGCTACCCGCTCGCCTACGCCTACGAGAAGATGGGGCGTGTGGACGAGGCGCAGAAGATGCTGGAAGGTCTGGCAACCAAGGCGGGCGGCGGCCCCAAGGCGCTGCAGCCGAAGACGGCGCTGGCCGGGCTGCACGAGCGCGCGAAGCGGCTGGACGACGCCCGGCGTCTGTATGAGGAGGTCCTGGTGGTGGACCCACGCCACCGTGACGCCCGCTCGGGACTGCAGCGAGTGGGCGAAGCGATGGGGAAACCGGATCTCGCCTTCGACCTGCTCAACCGCATCGCCACGGCGTCCCCACAGACTCCGAACCTGGAGGCTGCCCTGTCCCTGGAGGAGCTGCTGACGCAGGGCGCCAAGACCGATTACGATCGGTACGTGGCGTTCGCCCGGAGCCTGGCCGAGAAGTATCCCGGCAGCACGGAGGCGAAGGCCCGTGCCGAAAAGGCCGTGCAGCAGTATGGGGGCGCGGCCGCATCCGGCGGCACGGCACAGAACAGCGGCGCCCCGCCGGAGAAGCAAGGAGCATCACAGACCCCATGAAGTGCGCCCGCCACCCGAACGTCGACACGGAGCTTTCGTGTACCCGCTGCGGAACGCCCATCTGCCCGGACTGCATGGTGGCGGGTGCGGTCGGATTCCTGTGCCGCAAGTGCGCCTCGCTCGGCCAGTCGCCGCTCTATCAGGTGCGCCCGGAGCGCTTCGTGCTGGCGCTGGTCGCCGGGGTAGGCGCGGGCACCCTCGCCGGGTTCATCCTCCAGTTCATTAACTTCTTTATCTTCTTCGTGGCGCCGATCATCGGAGGGCTCCTGGGCGAGGTCATCCTGCGCGCTACCGGGCGCAAGCGCGGCCTGAAGGTGGAGATTCTGACGGGGGTGAGCGTGGTTGCCGGAGCGGCGCTGTCCCTGGCGTTCACAGGCTTCGGCGTCCTTTACCACCCGATTAGCCTGACCTTCTTCCTGGTGGCCGTCGCGCTGGTCACCGCCGCCGCCATCGGCAAGATCCGCTACCTGTAGGCGCGGGCGGGAGGCGCCCGCGCTACGGCAGGCGCCCGCGCTACGGCAGGCGCCCCGGTTCGATCCGCAGGAACGAAAACTCCGCGGCGTACCCCGTCCCCTTCGGGCTACAGGCGTACAGCCCGCACCGTACCACGGGCGCGTCCACGCGCTCCAGCAGGTGCGCCATGCGAATCTGCTCCCACGCCTCACCGTCCCGGGACGCCTCCACGATACAGTCCTCCCCCTCGGCACGCACCCGAAACCACACGTCGTGGACGCCGTGCGGGAGGGCCTGTGTAGACCAGTCGGAATAGCCGGCGTTGGTCACCACCGCCCCCAGCCGGTTCGGCCCCTCCGGCTCGTACTCCACGGAGGTCTTCAGCCAGCAGGAGGGGGACAGGCGCACCATCAGGCCCGCCTGGTCGTACTGGTGCACGGGGTCGAATCGGACACGGGTCGTGAGGACGAAGTCTCCCGCCATCTCCGCGAACAGGAAGTGGCCGTTGTCCACCGCAAATCCGTAGTGCGTCTTCTGCCAGAAGTCCGTTTCGGCGTCCGGTTCGATCCGCAGGCACGCGCGGGACGGGTCCAGACGCCAGCGGGCGGGCTCGCAGTGCCACCGCAGGGCGGGGTGCAGGTGCGGTTGGTCGAAGGACTCGCGGAGGGGCAGATTCGTCATGGGGCGGTCGCCTTTCGGGAGAGTGTAGCCGCGCGGGACACGCGCCGTCAACGGCGCCCGGAAAATACGATGGGCCGGGAGGGTAGCCCCTCCCGGCCCATGCGCCCAATGCCGCCCTCGACTCCCGGCCGGGGCACTACGGCAGCAGATGGAACGCCATCTCTACCGGGTAGAAGACGCCCCCGAAGGGGATGGTGACCAGTGCCAGCCCGTTCGGCCCGACCTTCGCCTCCGCGAACACCGAGTGGTTCTTTGGGGGAACGATGCGGCTCTGGACCAGCAGACCGTTCAGCGCGGCCACGAGGCCCGACTGCCCGCCGCGCGGCGAGAAGGTGACGCGCACTTTGCTGCCCGCTGGCGCCTGGACGTGGAACGTGTAGACCAGACCGTAGGCACCGTCCATGCCGCCCGTCATGCCCTCCTCCGGGATGCCGATGCGGTAGTACTGCTGCGCCGCCTCGGGCGATAGGGCGATGGTCACGTCCCGGTGGGGCGCTTTGACCGCGGTCACGCGGGCGTTGGTAACGACCTGGTTGTTGTTCTGGAAGTAGATGCGCAGGCGGACGTCCTGGTCGGCGCGCACCGTCAGCACGCCGGAGGCCACGTCCCACGGGCGCAGATTCATGGGCAGACGGACGCCGCCCTTGCCCACGAACCGCTGGTCGGGCGCCTTCAGGTAGCGCGCCATGGCCTGCTGTCCCGCCTGCGGCGGGTCGTTCTGCGGATCCGCGATCCCCTTCCGGATGTCCACGGTCAGCGGCTTGCCGACCGAGCCCTGGAACGCGATCACCAGAGGCTTGACCGCCCCTGTGACGTTCCTGTAGTGAAAGAAGATGCGGTAGGTGCGCCCGCCGGTCAGGAGGGCGTCCGCGTAGGCGCCTGGCGCCTGCAGGCGCTCCGGCTGGTTGCAGAATAGCAGCGTGTCCACCTGCTGCGGCAGGCGCGCGCCCGGAGCCGTGCTGGCGACCGAGGCCCGCGCGGGCGCGGCGGGAGCCGCCACCCATGCCGCGAGCAGCGCCAGGAGAAACGCCGCCGCACGGCGTGCGACCGCGATGTATGCGTGGTGCGCCCCCCTCAGGACTCTCTCCCCTCTCGCGAACGACTTCGCCATTGAAGCCCTCCCCTTCCTTACCGCCGGGCGGCTCCGATTAGCCGCCGCTCATCCCTCAATTATCAGACACAAGTTTACCGGTCTGAGTTGCAGGGTATTTCAGAAGGTTCACCGTCGGGAGAAGGGCGCTAGCCCGCTACGAGGAGTTCTTTGGGAGCAGTGGTGAGTATTTCGCAGCCAGATTCGGTCACCAGAACATCGTCCTCGATGCGGACGCCGCCGAAGCCCTCGACGTAAACGCCCGGCTCCACGGTAAGGACCATGCCCGGGGCGAGGGTGACGTCGGAAAGCTGCGAGAGCGCCATACCATCATGGCACACGCGGCCCAGCATATGCCCGAGCCCGTGGGCGAACGGCGGGAAGCCACGGTCCGCCAGCGCCTCGCGCGCCAGCGTGTCGATGTCCCTTCCCTTTGCGCCGGGGCGGATGGCATCGAGCGCGGCCTGCTGCGCCGCACGCACCGCGTCGTATTGCGCCCGCATCTGTTCCGTCGGCGCGCCGCCTACAACCAGCGTGCGTGTCAGGTCCGAGCAGTAGCCGTCCACCTGCGCGCCAAAGTCCAGCAGCAGGAACTCCGGCCCGCCGCTCTCGCCGATGCGCCGGTCGGTGGGACGGCCGTGAATCAGCGCGCTGTTCGGCCCGGAGCCGACGATGGAATCGAAGGACAGCCGCTGCGCGCCGCGGGTGCGCAGGAAGACCTCCATCTCCCAGGCAAGTTCCCGCTCCGTCATCCCCACCCGCACGGTGTCGCGAATAAACTGGAAGCAGTCGTCGACCAGGCGTATCGCCCGACGCATCGTCGCCAATTCGTCCGCATCCTTGAACTGGCGCACCGCCTCCACCGTGTTGTTCAGCGGGACCCACTCCAGCGGCGTTTCGGCGCCCGCTGCCGCCGTAGCAGCAGCGCCGCGGAGGGCGTCAAAGGACCGAACGGTCAGGTGCGCCGCCTCGAAGCCCACGCGGCGCAGACCGAGCCGCTTCGCCTCTTCCACCGCGGCCTGCTGCATGGTGGTGCCCTGAGGCACGATGATGCGGGTGAAGCCGGGCACCTGCTGCGCGGCCTGAAGCTCGTAGCGCCCGTCGGTCAGAAAAAGGGCGTCCTCGGGCGTCATCAGGACAAGCGCGTTCGATCCGGTGAAGCCCGTCAGATACTTCGCGTTCTCCAGGTGCGTTACCAGCAGCCCATCTATGGAGGGGTCGGCAACGGACGCGATCTGCGCACGGAGCGCGGCGACACGGTGGGGAAAGGCAAATGCCTCGCTATGACTCATCGGCGTCCCTGCTCCACCACGGCGCGGGCGGCATCCAGTCCCAACAGATAGGAGGCGGTGCCGAAGCCGGCGATCTGCCCGACGCACACCGGGGCGATGACGGACTGCCGCCGGAACTCCTCACGGGCGTGAACGTTGCTGATGTGCACCTCGATAGCGGGAAGGCGCACGCCGCGGATGGCATCCGCGATGGCGTAGGAGTAATGGGTATACGCCCCCGGATTGATTACGATGGCGTTGGCCCAGTTCACCGCGTTCTGAATGGCGTCGATAATCTCGCCCTCGTGGTTGCTCTGGCGAATGTCTACCTCGATCCCGATACGCTTGGCGTGCTCCAGGATCTTGCGGTTGGTTTCGTCGAAGGTGTCGGTCCCGTAGATATCCGGCTCGCGCAGGCCGAGCAGGTTGAGGTTGGGGCCGTGCAAAACGGAGACCTTGATGTTCCCCGTAGGTGCGATCTGCATGGCGTCTTACGCGTCTTCCCGTGCCGGTGGCGTTTCGTCGGTCGTTTCGTCGGCACGCAGGTCCGGCAGTCCGTCCACGACCGGGTAGACCCGCCCACATCGAGTGCAGGTCAGGGTCCCCCCCTCCGCGTCGTAGTCGAGCGGCGGTCGGTCCGGACAGTTCGGACAGCGCACGAGCGCAACGAACTCCGTGGAAAGGGTGTTGCCCCTCGTGCCGGGCGCGGGGGGCTCCGTCTGGTTCTGTGACATCGGGAGAAGAGTTTCGCCGCGCGCCACGGAGAATCCTCCGGCGCCCCTTGACTACTCTGGCCGTCAAAGGGGGTGGTGCGGCGCGCCTGCGGAGGGAGCGCGAGAAAAAGCAGGACAAGGCCGGAACTCCGGGGAACAAAAGGTGTTAGCAAGTTGGATAACAGCGGCCCCGCACACACGCCGGGCCGGCAACCGAGAGGGAGGTTTTGTTTACCATGAGTCAGGCCACGCCCGTCACCTCGACGGACTTTGATACCCAGGTCCTGCAGTCGGACGTCCCCGTCCTGGTCGACTTCTGGGCTGCGTGGTGCGGCCCCTGCCGCCGCGTCGCACCCGAAGTCGATGCGGTCGCGGAGCAGCTCTCCGGCAAGGCCAAGGTCATGAAGGTCGATATCGACGCCGAGCCGGACCTGGCCGCGCGCTACGGCATCCAGAGCATCCCGGCCCTGTTCATCTTCAAGGGTGGGCGCGTCGTGGAGCAGCTGGTGGGCCTTCAGCCCCGCCAGGTCATCGCGGAGAAGCTGTCCGCGCACGTGTAGTGCCCTTTCCGGGTACATCCAGATCAGTGAGTCAGGGGGGAGCGGCGCTTGCGCCGCGCCCCCTATCCTTTCTTAAGGAGGCCGAAGGTCATGAGCCATGCAGTGACGAAGGCGCAGTGGGACGCGGAGGTGCTGAAGTCGGATGTGCCCGTCCTCGTGGACTTCGGGGCGACCTGGTGCCCGCCGTGCCGGGCTATCGCGCCGGAGATCGAGGCGGTGTCCGAGATGGTGGCGGGCAAGGCGAAGGTCGTCACGGTGGATGTGGATAGCGACCCGGACCTGGCCGCGCGCTACGGCATCCAGGGCATCCCCGCGCTGCTGGTCTTCAAGGGCGGGCAGGTCGTGGAGCAGACCGCGGGGTACATGCGCCGCGCCGAACTGGCGAACCTGCTGCTCGACCACGCGTAGCGCGCGGAAGACGAAACGGCGCCCCCTCCCCATGCGGGAAAGGGGCGCCGTTTTCGTGGCGGGCTACTTTACGCCCGCCAGGGCGTCCAGCTCCTTTTCCGTCAGAGACTCCCGCCCTTCGGCTCCGAACTGCACCGCCTGCCGGGCGTTCGCGGCGACCAGGACACTGTCACCGAGCGCCGCCCACTTGGCAAACGCGGCGTTGCGCCGGGTGAGGGCAAAGTAGGCAGGCGAGTAGAGCTTGACCTTAACGATCTCCTTCTGCTTCTTGGCGTCGTAGGTGGCGTCCTGCCAGGTCGTGCCGACCTGGTAGAAGGTGCGCGCGGCGACGTTCTGGATGCGCTTCGCCAGTTCGGCGTCCTTCTCCCTTTCTTCGCCGGCCTTGGCGGTGTAGGCATAGGTGTTGCCCACCTGGTTCGCGCTGCGCTGCGCCCGCGCGCCCTGGCTGGCATTCACCGCCGCCTCGCCGGATCGGGAAGCGGGCGCCGCGGTGACGGGAACCCCACCACTGGCCGCGCCGCCGAACCCGCCGGCCATCCGGCCGAACCGCTCCGTGTTGTCGGCGCCCCGGGACATCATCGGGCCATCACCGGGTTCGGGGACGAACAGGGCGGTGTACGGGGTCAGGATGCCGTACTCCTTCGAGAGCGCCACGATCTGCTCTACGATCTCCTTCTTCACAGCCGCATCGTCGCGCAGGCGCAGGTCGTCCATCAGGTAGCCGATCTTGCGCGACGCCCACAGGCGCGGCAGGAACGCCGCGTCGGTGTCCACCGCTGGGAACTTCGCCGCGAGGGTGTAGGACTGCGGCTTGCCGTTCGCCTCGCCGGACAGAGTCATCGTCACGTTCTGCGCGGCCCCGGTGTAGCGGCCCACGAGCACGAGTTGCGATCCCACGAACAGGTCCGGCAGGTCGTCCGGCTTTGGGTAGATCTCGCCTGCCGTGCCCCCGCTCACGGTCAGCTTCAGGTTCTCCAGGACCGGCGCGCTGGTTTTGGCGACAAACCGGCTGGTCTTGACCTCGATATCCTCGTCGGGACGCACATAGTCGGCATCGCCCCGTAGCGATCGGGATAGGTCGTCCAGGAACGGCACGTCCACGTCGTAGCCGACGCCGAACACGAAGGTGCGCGCCTTCCGGCCGTTCGCCTCCACAGCGGACCTGACGATCTGCTCCTGGCTGCGGACACCGACCGTGGGCAGGCCGTCCGTGAAGAACAGCAGAGTGTTGCCGGACCCGCGCTCCGGGAACTGCGCCAGTCCCTTCAGGAGCGCGGCGTTGATGTTCGTGCCGCCGTCCGCCACGATCTCGTCCACGAAGGCGTTTGCGCGCTTGAGGTTGTCCGCCGTGGCCATCAGCGGTTCGGGGGAGAACGTCTCCACGCTATCCGAGAAGGTGATCAGGTTAAAGCGGTCCTGCGGGCGCAGGCGCCCCAGCGCAAACTTGAGCGCGCCCTTGGCCTGCTCGATCTTCTTGCCCTGCATGGAGCCCGAACGGTCCATCACCAGCACCACGCGCCGGGGTAGCGCCGCCTTGGCGGCGTCCGCGACCGCGGGCGAAGCGACCACCAGGAAGTAGCCGGACGAGCGCGCCCCGCCCGACAGGCTGGCTACCTGCGGCAGCGACGCGTTGTAGGTCAGTACCGACAGCGCCACGTTCCCGGCGCCGGTCTTCGGTGTCAGGTACAGGTCGAACTCCGGGTTCTCCGCCAGCGTCGCCCCGTCCGCCTTCGACTCCCAGGTCGCCACGACCCGGCTGTCGCTCACGCGCTTCAGGCTCACGTCGTGGGTGGGCGAGTACACGTTTCCGACGCCGACACCCTGCCCTGTGGAGACCTCCACGCGCACCGACACCCGCTCGGGCCGCTGCGCCCCCGGCAGGTGCGGCCCCACAAGCGTCCACGCGTACTTGCGGGCGTCGCCCTCGCGCGGCAGCACGGTCACCAACTTCAGGGTCACCTTGCGGGTGGAGCGTGGGGCGATGGGGAAGACGCGGGCGCGGAGGGCGGAGCGCCCCTGGAACGTCAGCAGCGCCGGGTCGCGGCGTCGGCGGACGATCTCCTCATAGGTGCGAGTCGCCTCGTCGCGGTCCAGAAGACGCGCCTCCATCTTCTTGTCGCCGTCGTACATCGCAAACGACGAGACGCTGGCGCCCTCCGGAATCGGGAACAGGAAGTCGCCTTCCGCCTGCGCATCTGTCCGGTTCTCGAAGAGGTGCTCCACCTCGGTCTCGGCCACGCCGTCGCGCACCACGGCGTTTACGGTCACGGTCTTCACCGCCACCTGCGGCGGCGCGGCGGGGACCGGCCGCGGCAGGGGCACCGGGCGGGGATGCGGCGGACGCGCCCCTTGCTGCTGCGGCGGCTGCGCCGCCCGCGCCCCACCGCCCGGGATCGCAAGCCACACGGCCCCGCCAACGGACGCCACCGCGGCGAGCGCGAGGACGCGCCTCTTCCAGGTCTGATGGTTCTGCTGCTGCGTCATCGGATCCTCTCCTTCCTCCACCGGCAACTCTTGAGGTTCCGACCCTGCCAGCACGCGGCGGCTTCACCCCGATCGGGCGCAGCGGGAAGCGTCGCAGAGCGGCAGGAAAGCGTCCCCTCTGCCGCCTTAGTTCCTCCGCACGGCGAAAGGGTTCACGCCCAAAACAGAGAGGCGCCGCCGGGGCGGGAAGCGAGTGGCGGCGGGTCTCCCTCCCCCTCCGGCGCATAGTTCACGGCCGGTTTAGGTACAATCCCCACAAGTTTATGCACCACAATATTCCACTTATCTCCACTATCGCGGTCGCCCTGGTCTATGGTCTTATCTTAGGATTGTTAGCGGTTCGATTGCGGATGCCCCCTCTGATCGGTTACCTGCTGGCAGGCGTGCTGGTGGGGCCGTTTACGCCGGGCTTCGTCGCGGACGCGGCGCTGGCGCCGCAGCTCGCGGAGATCGGCGTCATTCTGCTGATGTTCGGCGTCGGCATGCACTTCTCGCTCAAAGACCTGCTGGCGGTGCGCAATATCGCCCTGCCGGGAGCGATTCTCCAGATCACCGTGGCGACCCTGATGGGGGTGGGACTCGCACGCCTGTGGGGCTGGCCGCTGGGCGCGGGTCTGGTATTCGGCCTGGCGCTGTCGGTCGCCAGCACGGTTGTGCTGCTGCGCGCCCTCGAAGCGCGGAACGCCCTGGATTCAGAGGGGGGGCGCATCGCTGTCGGCTGGCTGATCGTCGAGGACCTCGTGATGGTGGTCGTACTCGTGCTCCTGCCGGCGCTGGCCCCCGCGCTGGGAGGAAAGGCGGCGCAGGCCGGTGACGGTGCGACGGCGGCGGCAGCAGCGGGCGGCCTCGGCATGGCGCTGGTGGTGACGCTGGGGAAGGTGGCGGCCTTCGTCGCCGTGATGCTGGTGGCCGGAGCACGGGCGCTGCCTTGGCTGCTGTCGCGGGTGGAGGACACCGGCTCGCGCGAGCTGTTCACCCTGTGCGTTTCGGCCATCGCGCTGGGCGTGGCCTACGGCTCCGGCCTACTCTTCGGCGTTTCCTTCGCTCTGGGCGCCTTCTTCGCCGGTATCGTCGTCAACACCTCCGACTACAGCCGCCGCGCGGCGCGGGAGCTACAGCCGCTCCAGGACGCCTTCTCGGTCCTGTTCTTCGTGTCGGTCGGCATGCTCTTTGACCCGTCCATCCTCCTGCGCGAGCCGATACGCGTACTGCTGGTTCTCGCGGTAATCGTGGTAGGCAAGTCGGTCGCGGCGCTGGGGCTGGTCCTGGCGCTCCGCCGTCCCCCGGAGACAGCCCTCCTGATCTCGGCGAGCCTGGCGCAGATTGGAGAGTTCTCGTTCATCCTGGCCAGTCTGGGCCTTTCGCTCGGGCTGCTGTCCAAGGAAGGGCAGAGCCTGGTCCTCGCCGGCTCCCTGCTTTCCATCATGCTGAACACGCCGGTCTTCGCCCTTGTGTCGCGGATTCGCCAGCAGGAGCAGGCAACGCACGAAGCACCAGATGAGAAACCGGAAGAGGTTGTCGCGGCAGCGCCCTGAACCGTCGCGGGCATCCGGGCTATGTCTGCTCAACTACTTGACCTACTCCCCTGGTCGGAGTAGGATCGTATTCATGCACTCTTTCCACAGCCCGGGGCGCCGTCGCCGCTCCCCCGGCGCAGCGATGGCGGCGCTCGCGCTCTGCGCCCTCTTTGCCCCCCTGCCCGCCGCGCGGGCCGACTACACCGCCACCGTCACGCCGGCCTGGGATACCTCCTGGAAGGGCTGGGGTTGTTCGCTGGCCTGGTGGGCGAAGGGGGTCGGGGACAAGCCGCAGGCGGACACCTATGCGGACGTGCTCTTCGGCGACGGCGGGACCGTGACCTACAGCGGGCGGACCGTGACACTGCCCGGCCTGAGGCTCAACGCGATCCGCTACAACATCGGCGGTGGCGGCCCCGGTAACACGCTCCACAACAACACCCCGGATTACAAGGACATCGAGGGGTTCTGGCAGACCCCGCGGGGCAGTTGGGACCCGGCCACCGCAGACTGGAACTGGCAGGTCGACGCCGCGCAGCGCGCCATGATGGGGAAGGCGCGCGACCGGGGGGCGAACGTTGTCCAGTTCTTCTCGGACTCGCCGATGTGGTGGATGACCCGGTCGGGGAGCACCAACGGCGCGAAGACCCGAGGCGAGAACCTGAACCCCGACGCCTTCCCCTGGTTCTCGCACTACCTGGTGCAGGTGGTCAAGCACGCCCGCAGCCACTGGGGTGTGGACGTCGCCTCCGTGGAGGCGCTGAACGAGCCGTCCGCGTACTGGTGGAACATCGCGGACGGGAGCGCGCAGGAGGGCGCCACCTTCTCCCCCGCCTCCCAGGCCGGCATTATCCGCCGGCTGCGCGCCGACCTGACCGCGCATGGATTGGGCGGCGTGGCGGTAGCCGCCTCGGACGAGAACGACCCGGGCACGGCGAAGAACACCTGGAACCGCTTCCCGCCCGCCGTCAAAGACAGCGTCGGCATCGTCACCGCGCACAGCTACTACGGGCTCCAGCCCTACCGCGACAACGCCGGGCGAGCGGCGCTGCGCGCCGCCATCGGCGACCGGGAGCTGTGGATGACCGAGTACGGCGATTCGGACGGCAGCGGTCAGGCGCTCGCGACCACCATCACCACCGACCTCCACTACCTGCGCCCGCGCGTGTGGTGCTACTGGCAGCCCATCGAGCCCTTTTCCACCTGGGGCCTGTTGAACGCCGACTACGGCACCGGCGCGACCACCTGGGTCTACACCAAGTACTACGTCTTCGCGACCTTCACCCGGTATGTCCGCCCCTCTACCTACCTCTTCCGGAGCACGGACCACAACTCGATCTTCGCCTACGACAACGCGACGAAGAAGCTGACCATCGTGACGGTAAACTATGAGAACGCGCAGAGCGTGACCTATGACCTGTCCGCCTTCGCCCGCATCGGCGGGTCGATTAGCGGCGTAAAGACCACGTTCGACGGGTCGTCACAGCTGGCCCCGTCCTACGCGCGCGCTCTGAACGCCGCGGAGACCTCCGGGCGCCGGTTCGCCGTCGCCTACCCGGCGAACTGCGTTTCCGTGATCGAGTTGACCGCGCACCTCTGACACGCGGAGGAGATGACCATGCAGGGACGAATCACCGGGAGGGGCGGTTTGCGGTTACGATGGCGTTCGCAACGCTTCCGCGTGCTGGCCGCGGCCTTCGCCCTGTACGCCGCTCTTGGCGGTGCGTTCCTCTACTACGCCGAGCGGGTGTTC
>Ga0065721_10049916_pt1 | contig 25437 bp, 27 predicted proteins | sample Mesricmetagenome_FD_59108 | JGI IMG/M metagenome (GOLD analysis project Ga0065721, IMG submission 59108) | Mesophilic microbial community from rice straw/compost enrichment Sample: eDNA_1 v2 (version 2) | ecosystem: Engineered > Solid waste > Grass > Composting > Bioreactor | place: USA: Davis... | reverse complement strand
GCCCCCGCATCCCGGAGGACGTGGCCTTCGCCGAAAGCCGCATCCGGCGCGAGACCATCGCGGCGGAGGACATCCTGCACGACCTCGGCGTCTTCTCGATGCTGAGTTCCGACAGCCAGGCCATGGGCCGGGTGGGCGAGGTGATCATCCGCACGTGGCAGACCGCGCACAAGATGAAGGTCCAGCGCGGCCGTTTGCCGGAAGAAACGGGCGAAAACGACAACTTCCGCGTCAAGCGCTACGTCGCGAAGTACACGATCAACCCCGCCCTGTCGCACGGCATCGCGCACGTCGTCGGCTCGGTCGAGGTCGGCAAGCTGGCCGATCTGGTCGTCTGGTCCCCGGCCTTCTTCGGCGTGAAGCCCGACATGGTGCTGAAGTCCGGCACCATCGCGGCGGCGCTGATGGGCGATCCCAACGCCTCCATCCCCACCCCGCAGCCCATGCATTACCGCCCGATGTTCGGCGCCTATGGGCGGTCCATGCAGGCCAGTTCGCTGACCTTCGTCAGCAAGGCGGCGCTGGAGAACGAGATGGTGCGGTCGCTGGGCCTGCACCGCGAACTGGTGGCGGTGACGGGCGTGCGCGCCATCGGCAAAAAGCAGATGATTCACAACGATTCCACACCCCACATTGAGGTCGATCCGGAAACCTACGAGGTGCGCGCCGACGGGCAGCTCCTGACCTGCGAGCCGGCCGATGTGCTGCCCATGGCGCAGCGGTACTTTTTGTTTTGAGCACTGCTTTGGGGTTCTGACTTCGTGATCGGTGTCTTCGATTCCGGGCATGGTGGGCTGACGGTGCTGCGCGCGCTGGTCACCGCGGCTCCCAGCCGGCCTTTCGTCTATCTCGGTGACCATGCCGCCGCCCCCTACGGACCACGCAGCGAGGAGGACATCTACCGCCTGACGGTCCAGGGGGTGGAGCGACTGTTCGCCCAGGGGTGCACGCTGGTCCTTCTGGCCTGCAACACGGCGGCGGCGGTGGCCCTGCGACGGATGCAGCAGACGTGGCTGCCGAGTGCCCATCCCGGACGCAACGTGCTGGGCGTTCTGGTGCCGATGGTCGAGGCCATCACGCGGGTGCCCTGGATGCAGGACGGCCCCTCCGCCGACTGGAGGCCGGAGCCGCGCACGGTCGGCGTCTTCGCCACCCCGGCAACGGTCGCGTCGGGTTCCTTCCCGCGGGAAATTGGCAAGCGTGCGCCCGACGTGCAGGTGGTGCAGCAGGCCTGCCCGGACCTCGTCCCTCTGATCGAGCGGGGCGCGGACGATGCGGTGCTCGCGCCCGCGGTGCGTGGCTATGCGACGGCCCTGCTGGCGCAGTTGGGTGGCAAGCCGCTGGACGCGGTGGTCCTGGGCTGCACCCACTACCCGCTGGTGGCGCATTTGTTCGCGGAGGCTCTGCCGGCCGGCGTGGAGGTGCTGTGCCAGCCCTCGCTGGTCGCCAAGTCGCTGGACAACTACCTGGAACGGCACCCCGAATACGCGCCTGCGGCCAGCGGCCCGGCGGGGGCGCTGCATTTCTTCACCACGGGGGCGGCGGAACCGGTCGGCGCGCTCGCGGGGCGATTCTTCGGCCGGCCCACTCCCTTCGAACGGCTTTCTCCATGACCGACACGCTCCGCCGCGCCACCCAAGCCCACGCCCGCGGCCATTGGCCCGCGGAGTGCGAGAGCGGCACCGTCACGCTCGCCTTCGACGACCGCCACCGGCGGCGCATGGTGATGAAGGACGATGCGGGGACGGACTTCCTGCTGGATCTGCCACGCGCGGTGGCGCTCGATGACGGCGACGGGCTGGAACTCGGCGACGGCGGCTTCCTGCGCGTCGTCGCGGCCGATGAGGATCTGATGGAGGTGCGTTGCGGCGGCGGGACGGAGGGCTTCGCCCGCATCGCCTGGCATCTCGGCAACCGGCATCTGCCGGTGCAGATCGTCGGCGAGACGATCCGCCTGCGCCGCGACCATGTGATCGAGGATATGCTGCGCGGCCTGGGGGCGAGTGTGCAGGCCATCCATGCGCCGTTCTCGCCGGAGGGCGGGGCCTACTCGGGGCACGGGCACAGCCATGGTCATTCGCATGACCACGACCATGGACACGAGCATTCGCACAGCCACGAACACACGCATTCGCACGGGCATTCGCATTCCCATTCGCACTCTCATTCCCACTCCCACGGGCATGACCATGACCACGCCTGATTCTCCCTCTCCCCCCCGGGGAGAGGGTCGGGGTGGGGGGGAAACGCTGCGAGACTTTGGGGATGCCGGGAGCCGAGCCCCCTCTCCCAGCCCTCTCCCCGGGGGGGAGAGGGTGTCCGTCACCCACCTCACCAAGCTTCTCGCGTGGCTTTCCCCCTCCTTCCCGGTCGGCGGCTTTTCCTACAGCCATGGGATCGAGGCGGCGGTGGAGCAGGGGCTGGTCCATGACCGGGAGACGCTGGCACGCTGGATGGACGGCATCCTGCGCCATGGCGCCGGGCGCACGGACGGCATGCTGTTCGCGGCGGCGCACCGCGCGGTGACGGCCGGCGACGAGGCCGGCTTCGCCTGGGCGGTGGAGCGCGCCGATGCGATGCGCGCCTCGTCCGAGACGGCGCTGGAAAGCCGGGCGCAGGGGCAGGCCTTTTTGATTGCGGTGCGAGCCGCCTGGCCGCTGGAAGGCATGGAGCGGTGGGACCGCGTCATCGCCGAGACCGGGCGGCCGGTGGCCTACGCCGTCGCGGTGGCGCTGGCGTCCGCGCTGATCGGCGTGCCGGAAGGGCCGGCGCTGGCCGCCTATCTGCACGCCTTCGCGGCGAACCTCGTCTCCGCCGGGGTGCGTCTGGTGCCGCTGGGACAGACGGACGGCCAGAAGGCCCTGGCGGCGCTCGACTCCGTGGTGCACCATGCGGCCGAAGCCGCGTTGTCCGCACCGCTCGACGATCTGGGCAGCCGCGCCATGGCCGTCGATTGGACCTCCATGATCCACGAAACCCAATACACGAGGCTGTTCCGCTCATGACCGCTGCTGTTTCCAAGAGCCCCGCCCAGAGCCCCGTGAAAAGCCATGGCGGCCCACTGCGGGTGGGTATCGGCGGGCCGGTCGGTTCCGGCAAGACGGCGCTGACCGACGCGCTGTGCAAGCGCATGCGCGACGATTGGGAAGTCGCGGCCATCACCAATGACATCTACACCAAGGAAGATGCCGAATTCCTGACCCGCTCCGGCGCGCTGAAGCCAGAGCGGATCATGGGCGTCGAAACGGGCGGCTGCCCGCACACGGCGATCCGCGAGGACGCGTCGATCAACCTCGCCGCCGTGGACGAGATGAACCGCAAGTTCCCGAATCTCGACCTGATCTTCATCGAGTCGGGCGGCGACAACCTTGCGGCCACCTTCTCGCCGGAACTGGCGGACATCACGATCTACGTCATCGACGTGTCGGCCGGCGACAAAATCCCGCGCAAGGGTGGTCCGGGCATCACCCGGTCGGACCTGCTGGTGATCAACAAGATCGACCTCGCCCCGCTGGTCGGCGCCAGCCTGGAGGTGATGGACCGCGACGCGAAGAAGATGCGCGGTGACCGGCCCTTCGTCTTCACCAACATAAAGACGGGGCAGGGGCTGGACGCCGTGCAGTCCTTCATCGTCCAACGGGGCGGGCTGCCGCTTCCCGGTTGATATGATCCCTCCGGGTTGAAACGGTCGCGGAACCTCCGTCTTGGCCGTGCTGTTCTCTTGAGCAGACGCAGCACGCACGAGAACCGACCCGGAGGGACCGACGATGAGACGCCTGCTCCTCAGCGCCACCATGCTCATGGGGGTGCTCGGGCCATGGCCTGCGCTTGCCCAAAGCTGCCCTGAAGGCATCGACCGCCTGGGCCAGCGCATCGCCGCGTTCGAGGCGGCCGGCTCCCAACCTCCCGGCGCGGCGACCCCGCAGGAGATCGGGCAACTCCGCGCCCTGCGTCAGACCGCGGAACACGCCGCGCAGGGCGGCAACGACCAGGGTTGCCAGCTGATCCTGGGCGAAGCCGACGCGCTGGTCCGCTCCATCGAGAAACCGCGCGTCATTGCCGCCGATGAACTGGCGAAGGCCAAGCTGCACAGCCCGAGCGGAGACGAGATGGGTACCATCTCCGAACTGGTGGTCGACCCGAACACCGGGCGCGTCGCTTATGCGGTGGTCGAACTGGGCGGCTTTCTGGGGCTTGGCGAGCGCAATTTCCCGGTGCCCTGGGCGCTGTTCCAGCCGACGCAGGGGGGCGACGGCTATGCGCTGAACGTGCCGAAGGACCGGCTGACGGCGGCGCCGCAATTCACCCGGTCCAACCGCCCGGACATGTCCGACCGGCAATGGGCGCTGGCGCTGCACACCTATTATGGCGTTCAGCCCTACTGGATCCGCGATTCCGCGGCGCTGGCTGCCGCCGGGTTGCCGGCCGGTGCCGCCACATCGCCGCAAGTGCAACAGGAGGTGCAACGCCTGTCTCAGGAGGTGGACCGGCTGAAGCGCGAACTGGCGCAGGCGCGCACACTGGCCGACACGACCGCGCAGAAGCCGGGGCAGCCGAGCGAACCCAATGCGGGGGCCAGCGGGGATGCGCCGCCGAACCCGGCCCAGGGCGGCTCCACGCCCCCTGCGCCTGCCGCCCCTGCACCGCAGTGACGACCGGGCCAAGGGCTCGGGAAGGAACGAGGAGACGAAGCATGGCAATGACAAGTCAACAGGGGACGAGCCAACAGGGATCGGGCCGGCAAGGCTTGACTCATAAGGACGATTTCGAACGGATGATCAACGTCGGCCACACGGAGCGTCTGGTGTCGTTGGTCGGCGGCGGCCTGCTGGCGGTGCTGGGGCTGCGTCGGCCGACGATGGCCGGTGCGGCGATGGCATTGGCCGGGGGCGCATTGGTGGCGCGCGGGCTGACCGGCTACTGCCCGGCGAAGGGACTGCTGGAGGACTGGCGCGGCCACGACGACCGCAGCATCCCCGCCCAGGACATCGAGCGTGGGCGGGACCGTTTCTCCCGACATCCGGGCGACATCTATTCGGATGCCTGCGACGACGAGGTGGTGGACGAGGCCTCGAAGGAATCCTTCCCGGCCAGCGATCCGCCGTCCTTCACGCCCGGCGTGGCCTGAGCCGCATCGTTGATGTCCGCAAAGGGCCTCTCCCGCCTGGGAGGGGCCTTTCGCGTTCCCAAAATGTGGGGCTGAGGCGCAAGAAAGGGGTAGCTTTGCGCCCGAAACATACTCGTCTGCGGCGTATGGCGGAACCGTTGCAGAAAAACAAAGCGATAATGTCGGATATATTGCGACTTTAACAAGTTGCCTATGACCTTTGCCTGGATTATGGTGCGTTGCACAATCTGAGTGTTCCACTTCACGCACTCAGAATCCGGCCCATCTGCAATCCGGGAAAGTCAGCCATGACCACGATCATTCCTGCCGCCGCCTCTCTTGAAGGCAAGAAGGGCCTCGTGCTCGGCATCGCCAACGATCATTCGATCGCGTGGGGCTGCGCCCGCGCGTTCCGCGCGCTGGGTGCGGACCTTGCGATCAGCTACCTGAACGAAAAGGCAAAGCCGTACGTCGAACCGCTGGCAAAGCAGATCGAATGCGAGATCTTCGAACCGGTGGACGTCACCGGCGAAGGCCAGCTGAAGGCGATGTTCGAGAAGATCGGCGAAAAGTGGGGCAAGCTGGACTTCGCGCTGCATTCCATCGCCTTCGCGCCGAAGGAAGATCTGCACGGGCGCGTGGTGGATTGCTCGCGTGAAGGTTTCCAGATGGCGATGGATGTCTCCTGCCATTCCTTCATCCGCATGGCCCGCTATGCCGAACCGCTGATGAAGGACGGCGGGACGCTGTTCACCATGTCCTACTTCGGCGCCAACCGCGTGGTCGACAACTACGGCGTGATGGGGCCGGTGAAGGCCGCGCTGGAAGCCAGCGTGCGCTATCTTGCGGCGGAACTGGGGCCGAAGGGCATCCGTGTCCACGCGATCTCTCCAGGCCCGATCAAAACCCGCGCCGCGTCGGGCATCGCGCATTTCGACGAACTGATGGAAAAGGCAGCTGAGCGCGCCCCGGCACATCGCCTGGTGACCATCGAGGAGGTGGGCTACACCACCGCCTTCCTTGCCACCGATGGTGCCAAGGGCATCACCGGCGACACCACCTATGTCGATTGCGGTTACTCGATCATCGGGTAAATGGCCATAGGGTAAACGGCCATCGGGTAAACGGCATCGATTTTTGGGGCGGACAGACGCCCTCCCGCCAAGTGGTGGCGGTGCAGCGGGCGGGAACGGAACGTTCTCGCCCGCTTTGCTGTGCTTGCGAACAAGGTGCGGCAAATTGCCGTGTGACGATTGTATGTGTTCGGTTTTCTTCACAAATCACCCATAATCCGGCGTGCGGGCGCACCGAAGAAAGCGTTTGGGAACGGCGTTTCCTGAATTTCCGGTTGCCAAGGCGTTCCGCAGTTCTCTTGCAGGGCGGAACCCAGGCGGTCGTGGGAGCGAGGGATCCGGAGGGTTCATGGGTGTTATTTCCTGGAGGCGGCAACTCAGCGTCGGGCAGCCGTCCATCGACGAGGATCACAAGCACCTGATCGAGTACCTGAATGAACTCGATTCTGCCTTGGCCGCGCGTGCGTTTTCACCGGTGCGTGTCGCCAGGATCCTGATGAAGCTGCTGGAATACACGCAGCAGCACTTCAGCCGCGAAGAAAAGATCATGCAGTTGGTGCATTACCCGCGGTACGATGACCATGTCCGCCAGCACCGCGAGGCCGTCCGCATGTTGAGCGAACTGTCGAACGCCTTCACCAACGAGCCCAGCCATCACAACGCGGAGCGTATCTACACTTTCACCGCTGGTTGGCTGGTCAACCACATCATCATGCAGGACACGCAGCTTACGCCCTACGTCCGCGGCGTGTGGGTGTAGGGCCGTTCAAAGGAAGGACGCGCGGCGGCGAACCGACGCCTTTTCCCAGGCCCATTCGACGATGACGCTCATCAACCGTTCCAGCGACGGGCGGACCTGCCGCGCGAGGTCGTCGCGGTAGCGGAAAGGCGCATCCTCGTCCATGTAGGTGTGCTGGGTCATTTCCAACTGAATCGTGTGGATGTTGTCGTCGGGATTGCCGTAATGGCGAGTGATGAATCCGCCCTTGAAGCGCCCATTCTGCACCGCCGAATAGCTTTCCCGCGCGGTCAGCACGTTCATCAGCCGCCCGACCAGCGCCGGGGCGGCGGTGACGCCGTCCGCGGTGCCGAGATTGAAGTCGGTCAGGCGCCCGTCGAAGAAGCGCGGCACCTGCGAGCGGATGGAGTGCGCATCGAACAGCACGGCCACGCCGAAACGCTCTTTCAGCGCCATCAACTCGCTGCGGAGCTGTTCGTGATAGGGGCGCCAGAAGGCGCCGACGCGTCGCTCGACCTCCGCCGTATCGGGTTCCCGGCCCGGCTTGTAGACGGGGCGGTGGTCGAAGGTGGTGAGGGGGCAGAGTTCGGTGTTGCTGGCGCCCGGATAAAGGATGCTCCCGGCCGGATCCCGGTTCAGGTCGATGACGTAGCGCGAACAGGTCGCCTTCAGGAACCCAATCCCGAGCGCTGGGGCGAAATGGTAGAGACGGTCCAGGTGCCAGTCCGTGTCGGGCAGTGCCAGCGCTTCATCGGTCATGGTGGCCGCGATGTCCGGCGGGATCGCGGTGCCAACGTGGGGAATGCTGAGCAGGACGGGGGTTTCCCCCGGCTGAAAGCGGAACGTCTCCATGCGACCCTCGGGCGGCGGCGGTTTGGGTGCACCGCAACATGACCGAACTATGGTATGTCCTTTCCCCAGCGTCAAACCATATTGCGCTCTTGTTATAACCTCCGGCCGAAGATGGACATTATGGGTCCAGGTCGCCCTCGCTCTCCGCGACATGGTCGACCATGTCGGACAGGACGCGGCGTATGTGCTCGTCGGTGATCAGGTAGAAGACGCGGTTGCCCCGCCGCTCCGCCTGGATCAGGCGACCGGCGCGCAGCAGGCGCAGGTGGTGGCTGACCAGCGAGGGCGACAGGCCCAGCGCCGACGCCATGTCGCCGACCGAAGTCGATGTTTCCAGGCAGGCCAGAATGATGCGCAGCCGGCTTGGGTCGCTCATCAGCCGGAACATGTCCGCCAGTTCCACGGTCTGGTCTTCCGTCAGGCGCAGATGCGCCGGCTTCGCTGCAGTCCCTTTTTGCATTCAGACGTCGTTCCCGATGAGGAGGTTGCTGAAAAAGTATAGGCCGAGCCTGCGCTCAATCCTATAGGGCGGCGTAACGATGTCCGAAGACATGACCGGGCAGAGCCCTTCCGTATGGCCGGCACCATGCCTGTTGACCTACGCGGCTCCGTAGGAAACAATTCGCCAAAATGCATGACGGTCTGCCGAACGGCAGCGGCCGGTCATCAGGACGGACGGGGCGAACCTGTCGGGATCGAGCGGGCCGGCATCGAATGGATCGGCATCAGGGGAGGACTGCCATGACGACGCGCCGACAGGTGCTTCTTCCGCTGGCGCTTGCGCCGGTGGCGGGCTGGGCCATCTGGGCCACCAACGCCAAGGAACCGACCCACCCGGTCGGACCCTTCCATCTTCCGTTGGACGACACCACCGCGCTGTGGCGCGATCTGGTGCAGGTTCGCATGGACGGGCCGGCCGCCGGCCTGAAATTCCCGGCAAAAGTGACGGCGCTGGACGGCAAGGTCGTCACGGTGCGCGGCTTCATGGTGCCGTTGAGCGACGCGGCAGCGCACAACCGCTTCATCCTGGCGGCGAATCCGGTCGCCTGTCCGGCCTGTCTCAGCCCGACGCCATCCAGCATGATCTACGTCCACAGCCAGATACCGCTCCGCGAATCGCAGGAATCGGTGATCCTGACCGGCACGCTCCGGCTGCGCCCGCTGGAAGGGCTGTTCTATCGCCTGGACAGTGCCGAAGTCCGCTACGCCTGACCGATTGAGTCTCTTCTCCTCTTCCACGCGCGCTGCGCGCGTGGGATGGTGCCCCCGTGCGGCGGGACAAGGGCGGTGACAGGGGCGGTGACAGCGGCGGCGAGGGGCATGGTGGCTGAGGCGTGGTGTGCGCAGGGGCTGTTCCTGGCATTGGCGCTGTACGGCCTGCTGAGCGTGCCGGCCCCGCCCGCCCTGCGCGCGACGGAAATCACCATAGGCGTTCTGCTCGGGCTGGCCGTTGGCGTCCGGCGCCCCCTGTACGTCCTTACCGGTCATGCACTGAGCGAGTCCGGTACGGCCCGATGGGAACTGCCGGCCATCCTGGCGTTTGCCTGGCTGTTGTGGGCGCCGATGATGCGGGGCGTGTGGGTCGGTTGGGCGCCGGCCGACATGCTGCGGGACGTGGTGCCACTCTTCTTTCTGTTCCTGCCCGTGTTTCTGGTGCCGCTGCTGCGCGCCAACGCCGACCGGGCCGCAAAGCTTCTGGCCTGCGGCATGATGATCGCCGGGCTCGGCTTCGCCCTGCGCTGGTGGAAGCAGGTGGGGTGGGGATTTGGCGCGGTCGGGTCGCGGGTGATGGCCGATGGGGCGGCCTATCTGCTGAATGCACCGTCCGTGCTGTTCGCCGGCATCGCCTTGCCATTAGCCGGATTCGGGCTGGCGGCGCGGGGTGGACCGTTGCGCTGGATGGCAGCTTTGGTGTGCTTCGCGGGCGGGGCCCTGTGCCTCGCCGCGCTGGCCGGGGCGGTGCATCGGATGGCGCTAGGCCTCGCCATTGCCGCTTTCCTGGCTGTTGCGCCGTGGTGGGCGCGGCGGGCGCCGCTGGCAGTCGGGGCGGCGGCCTTAGTGCTGGCGGCGGTCTTGCTCGGACTGTCGGACGCGGTGCTGGGCGCCCTGCTGAAGGTGGCCGAGAAGACCCGGCTGGCCGGGGCCAACACCCGGTGGGAAGAGGCCGCCGCGATGCTGGACCTTGCCGTGTCCTCGCCGGAGATGTTCCTGTTCGGCCATGGGTGGGGCGCGCTGGTTGCCAACCCGGCGGTGGGCGGGTGGCGGGTGTCCTACACCCACACCCTGCCGACTTATGCACTGACGAAAGCGGGGGCCTTGGGGCTGGTCGCGCTGGCGGCCTATCTCGGCGGGCTGGCGTCCGGGGCTCTGGCGGTGCTGCGGTGTGACCCGCCACTGGGCTGGGCGGTGCTGCCCCCGCTGGTGATGGCGCTGTGTGCGCACACAAGCTTCAAGTATCTCGACACCGGGATTCTGTTGACCCTGATGCTTCTTGTCGCTGAGCGTCGGAACGCGTTGTCTTCGGCCTGACCGGAATGCATACTTTCGCGTGCTTTTCGGATTGGATGGCTTTTCCTTCGTGCGCGATCACTCCATTCTGTTCATCAATCGCGTGTTTCCTCCGGATCGTGGCGCAACCGGGCGCTGCGTGTCTGATTTGGCGGGACGGATGGCCGCGGCCGGCTGGCGCGTGACGGTGGTTGCCGATGGCGCCGGCCCGAGTCCCAGTTCCAGCGATGTGCCGCCGGGCGTCACCGTGGTGCGCACCGGCGGCGACGTGCGAAGCGATGGCGCGCCGGGCGTGCGTGACTACCTGTTCGCCTTGCGCCGGCTGATGGTGCGGGCCATGCGGTTGCCGCGGCAGGACGTGGTGGTCACGATGACCGACCCGCCGTTGCTGGCGCTAGCCGGCCCGATGCTGGCGGCAAGGCATGGTGCCGCGTCTATTCATTGGTGCCAGGATCTGTATCCGGCCCTGCTGCCGGTGTTGGGTGTACGCGTGTCAGGGCCGCTGTTCGGCGCGGTGGAGCGTGCATCCGTCTACGCCTTGCGCCATCACGACGCGGTGGTGACCATCGGCCGCTGCATGGCGCGGCGCATGGTGGCACTCGGCGTTCCAGACGAGCGGATCACCGTCGTGCCCAACTGGGCCGACCCGCGCATTCATCCTGTGCCTCGCGCAGAGAACCCGTTTCGATTTCGCAACGGCCTTGGCGATGGCTTTATCGTTGCTTACTCGGGCAACCTCGGACTGGCGCACCCGATGGCAGGCGTCCTGGACGCGGCGGCGGAATTGGACCGCACCGATCCCGACATCACCATCCTGGTGATCGGGGAGGGGAAGGGGCGGCCGGCGCTGGCCGAGGCGGTGGCCGCCCGCGGCCTGCGCAACGTCCGTTTCCTTCCTCTTCAACTGGCTGAGGGTCTGGCCGAAAGCCTGTCGGCGGCGGATCTCCACTTCGCCACCATGGATCCGCGTGCCGAAGGACTGCTGGTGCCGAGCAAGGTTGCCGGTGCGCTTGCCGCCGGGCGACCGTGCCTGTTCCTGGGGCCGGCGGGCAGCGAGGCCGCGGCCCTGGTGAATGGTTGCGGCCGGGTGCTCGACCCGTACGACGGCTCGGGGCTGGCGGCGGCGGTGCGGACCTATGCGCGCAACCCGGCGCTGTGCGCCGATGAGGGCAGGCAGGCGGTCGCCACCGCGGCCGCCTGGGACGCCGACGCGGCGGCCCGAAGTTTCTCCGCACTGGCGGCAGCGGTGCTGAAACCTTCGGCACGCCCGATGACCGGTGCCGTGGGGCGGGGGCTGCCGCATGCCTGACGGGATTCTGGGGCTCTGCATGCCGGGCGAGGTTCCGGCGGTCGCGGCGGGGCGGCAGTTGCGCGACTTCGTGCGCACCCTGCGCGACGGATGGCGGATTTTGCTGGGCTGCGTCGGGGTGGCCTTGGTGCTGAGCACTGCTGCGATCCGCATCGTTCCGCCTCAGTACACCGCCAGCATGGTGGTGGGGCCGACCGCGCGATTGGGCGCCGCCGCCATGGGTGCGCGGCTGCCGGTGTTGAAGGGCTATGACATGGCGTCCGCTGCGGCGGAGCCGGGACCGGGTGACGAGATTCTGTCGGACTTCGCCCGTTACCTGGAACTGCTCACCTCAATTCCGATAGCGGAACGGTTGTTGGGCGACGCGGACCTGTTACACGCCCTGTTCCCGGACCGCTGGGACGTGGAGAACGAGCGCTGGCGCCCGCCATCCGGACTGGTGCCATGGTGCAAGCGCCTGTTCCTGTCCATCGTGGGACGGGAGGATTGGGTGGAGCCGGACGCCGAGCGCGTGGCGCGCACGCTTCAGGATCGCATCGTCATCGAAACGATCCGCACCGGCCCGATGCGGCGGATCAGCCTGCGCCACACCGACCGGGACGTTGCGCTGCGTCTGCTGGGCACCGTCGCGGCGGCGACCGACGCCCATCTGCGGGCAGAGGCATCGCGGCGCAGCGCCGCCCAGATCGCTCACGTCAAGGCCCGGCTGGCCGGTATCACGGTGGCGGAGCATCGCCGCGCGCTCGCCGATCTGCTGTCGGAGCAGGAGCGCGTCGCCATGATGATCGAGGTGGATTTGCCGCTGGCTGCCGATCCCATTGAACCTCCCGCCGCCGCCCAGCGGCCGGATTGGCCGAATCCGCTGCTTATCGTGCCGATGGCCGGGCTGCTGGGCCTGTTCGCCGGCGCGTTGTTCCTGTTCCTGCGCCGCGTGTGGCTGGCGGTGGACACCGCAACCGGGGCCGGGGAATGAGCGTGCAACCAATTTTGAGATCGGCAATTCCGGTCTCGGTCGTGGTGATGACCCGGAACGAGGCGACGAACCTGCCCCTTTGCCTGCCCCTGCTGGAGCGGTTCGGCGAGCGGTTCGTGGTGGACAGCGCCAGCACCGATGGTACCTCGGCCATTGCCCAGGCGTTTGGCGCAATAGTCGTGCCGTTCCTCTGGAATGGGCTCTACCCGAAGAAGAAGCAGTGGTGCCTCGACACTTTGCCCTTTCGCTTTGAATGGGTGCTGTTCATCGATGCCGACGAACGGGTGAGCCCGGAACTGGTCGACGAGATCGCGCGCCTGATGGCGGATGGCCCACGCCATGCCGGCTATTTCATTGTGGGTCGGCCAGTGTTCCTGGGAACGCGGCTGCGCTTCGGGGCGCGCAACTGCAAGTTGGCCTTGTTCGATCGGCGTCGCACACGGTTTGCCCCCGTCCCCGACCTGGACGTTGCGGCCATGTGGGAGGTGGAAGGGCATTATCAGCCCGCCGTGGATGGCCCGGTCGGGCGCCTGCGGTATGCGCTGGATCACGCCGACGGAAAGCCCGTCTCAGCGTGGTTCGAGCGGCACAACCGCTATTCGGACTGGGAAGCCGCGCTGCGCGCCGATGGCCGCATGGCGACGTTGATCGACCGGGAGAGTGGATTTCGGCGGGGTTTGAAGCGGTTCCTGAACCGTGTGCCCTGCCGGCCTTTGCTGGTGTTTCTGCACGGCTACGTGCTGCGACTGGGCTTCCTGGACGGAGGTCCGGGCCTGCACCACGCGCTGGCGCGCGCATTCTACTACTGGCAGGTGGGCGTGAAAATCCGGGACGCGGAGCGGAGGGGAACGCTCCGCGCGCCAGAACATTGACGGGTTGCCGGCGGCTGGCCGGCGAGGATCACTCCTCCTCGTCGGACGCCTTGTCGCCACCCAGCGCCTTCAGCAGGTCGAAGGTCCGCTTGCGCACCGACGCATCCTCGATCCGGTAATAGGCGCGCACCAGTTCCAGCGTTTCGCGCCGGGCCATGGACTCGAACTCTTCCGTCTCCGACGGGGGCATGTCAGGCGAGGGGGCCGTGAAATGCTCGGGCGACGGCATGTCTTCGAAGAAGTAGCTGACCGGCACGCCCAGAACCTGTGACAGGTTGAACAACCGGCTGGCGCTGATGCGGTTGGAACCGCGCTCGTATTTCTGCAACTGCTGGAATGTGATCCCGACCGCTTCGCCCAGCTTTTCCTGGCTCAGGCCAAGAAGCGTACGGCGCAGTCGCAGCCTCGCCCCGACGTGGATGTCGATGGGGTTGGGGCCCTCACCACGGCGCGACAGGGTGTGGGCGGGTGCGAGCTTGGTCTTGGTCGAACTCATAAATAGACCCTCAGTATGGAGGCGGCAAGCGCCACCAGGGGAAAATGGTTAGTTCAGAAAGTAAATTGTATGCAACTATTCGTGCGTATCAACACTTAGATGCGTCCTCCGACCCCGAAAACTTACGAAAGACATGATGTTTCCATGGCCTGGAAACGAAATTTCGCGTACAGCTTCGGAATGTGTTTTCTCATCATCAGTGCAAGCCATTGTAGACACCACAATGTTGCGTTCGCCCAGTTTCCCTGGCCCATCAGCTCCCGCCGGATGATGGCCTGCTCCTTTCGGCCACGCGCCGCGTCCTGTTGCGAGGCGCCGCCGGGGGCGAAAACGCACAATGGGATTCGCAACCGAAGCGCGTTGTCGCTGCGGCGCAGGACGGACAGCGTGAAGGCATAATCGGCGGCCAAGGCGAAACGCAGGTCAAAACGCAAGCCGGACACGGCTTTTCGCCGGTAGAGAATGGCCTGATGGTGGGTGAACATGCCCAATACAGCGAGCCGGTGGCTGCGCGCAGGCTTCTTGACGACGCGTCCATCCGGCAGCCGTTCCAGCGCGTCGCCGTAAAGCAGGCCGGCGTCCGGCGCCTCGGCGATGGCCTCTCCGAGTCGCGCCGTCACCTCCGGCCCGGCGAGCGTGTCTCCGGCGTTGAGGAACAGCACATGGCTGGTTGTCGCAGCCTCCAGCGCGATGTTCATGGCGTCGTAGATCCCACCGTCGGGTGCGGACCTCCACCAAACCGTTTCCCCGCCGTGGCGGGCGAGCCAGTCGGCGGTGCCGTCGGTGGAGGCGCCGTCCACCACGATCCAGTCGAAGTCCTGACACCGCTGGGCGCGCAGGCTGGCGCGGGTGGCAAGCAGCCCGGCCAGGTCGTTGCGCACGACGGTCAGTATGGCGATCCGTACGGTCATCGCGCGATCACCGACACCGATGCCGCCGTGATGGCGAGATGGCTGAGAATGCCGCCGATGTTCTTGGAAAATTCCATGAAGTCGAAGGGCTTGGGATCGCGCGGCACGACGATCAGCGAGCCCGGCGGGATCGCCTGCACGGTGTGGTTCCAGGACGAGACATGCAGGGGCTGCGCCCGCCCGTCCGGCAGGACCAGGAAGATGCGGTCGGTGTCGGCGTTGCGGGTCGGACCACCGGCCTCCCGCAGGTAATCGGCGGGCGTCTTACCGCTGACGAACTGCGCGGCGGTGGGGTGCTGCACCTCGCCGGTCACGGTGACGGTCAACGTGCGCTTCGGCACGATGATGCGGTCGTCCGGCTCCAGCAGCGTATCGAGTTCGGGCTTGCTGCGCAGGACCGCCGGGTCGGCTTCCACCACGATGCGGCCCAGCGGGTCGATGCCGCGAAGCTGGGTGGCCGCCTGCCGGGCCAGCCCGATCATGTCGGAGCGCGCTGCCTCGCCCTTTTCCACCTCATGCACCATCCACTGCTCCATCTCGCGTGCATGCCGGTCGTTCTGCTCGCGCTCGCGCTGCCGTTCGCTTTCCCGCAGGAAGGCCGTGCCATAGGGATAGGCTTCGTCGATCAGGCCGCCGGCCCGGTCGATCAGCGACGACAGGGTCTCACCGCGGGCAACGTCGTAACTGCCAGGGCGCCGCACCGCGCCGGTGATGGTGACCGCGCGCGCTTCCATCGCCTGGGCGGTGGGATTGATGCGGACCGAGTCACCGGGGGCGGCGCCTTGGCGACCCGCCCCGGCACCGGCGAGATCGACAAGCCGCCGAGTGCCGGTCGACGCGGTCACCTCCACGGACCGCGGATCGGCGGTGGCGGAAAGGCCTCCGGCGGCTGCGATCAGGGCTTCCAGGCTTGCGGATTCCGCCACCGGAAAGGGGCCGGGATCACGCACTGCGCCACGCACCTGCACGATGCGCTCGTTCAGCAGGGCGACAATGGCGGGTGCGACCGGTTCCGCGGTGTTGCTCGCGGACGCGGCCTCGGGAGACGACAGCAGGGCGCGGACGCGCGCGGCGGAGAACAGATGCAGCCGGTCTCCGTCGGCCAGCACGCGGTTGGCCCGCCCAGCCGCCACTTCCTGTGGCGAAAAGGGGATCAGTACGCGGGCGAGCGTCCGGCGGTCGAAGCGCTCGATCACGCCGAGCAGCGGGTAGACGTCCCGCCTCAGCCCGTCGCCGCCGGTCAGCGCACTGCGCAGGGTGGCGCCACCGGCCAGGGGGCGGATGCCGGGGCGACGGACATGGCCCAGCAACTCGTAATGGGGCTCGTCCGGTTCCAAAATCCCGCCTTCGTCGCCGGAATACCCGCCGGACGCGCCCCCGTAGGAGGGCGCTTCGGCCCCTCCGGCGGCAAGGGCGAGGCGATCCGGGCCGGCGCGGTCGGTCGACGGGTAGAATCCAGGGCGTGGCACGCCGCCCAGCAGCAATGTCGAATGCTCCAGTGCGAAAACCAGCAGGTCCGGCACCGCGTCGTACAGGGGCGGGCAGGGCAGGCGGGAACCGGTCAACCCGGCGGCGGCACGCGCCTGCGCACCGCGAGCCAGAGTGCCGTCCGGCTGTGCCGCCAGCGCCCGTGCCAGCACGACCAAGCCCTGGCAGGCCTCGGCCTGCGGCACCCTGGCGCCGCGCAGCAAATCCAGCACCGGCTCCGCGGTCAGAAAATCCACGTCATCAGAGCTCAGCACATAAAACGTGTCGCCCTCCGCCAGGGGCCGGCGGTCGCGTCCCTTCAGCACGGGGACCAGATCGATTGGCAGCAGGCGGCGCGCGTGGGTCGTGGGATCGGTGGTGGCCAGGACGGCGAAGGGCAGGTATGGATCGGGGCCGAGGTCCGCCTTGCCGACCAGCACGTCGATGCTGCGCGCCTTGGCCAGCGCGCGCGGACCGGGGCGCAGGACATGGCCGTCCAGCCGAACCTCTCCTTTGCGGTCCTCCCGCAGTGGGGCGAGCACCAGCAGGTCCCCGTCGGCCAGCAGCGGGCTGGTGACGTCGGCCAACTCCTCCGTCACCTCTTCGCCCATGGCGCCGATGGTGAAGCGGAGCGCGCGGTGTGCCCCGGGACGCAGCAGGCCGCCGGCCAGTTCCTTCGCCGCGGCGACGGACAGTGAGGCGCGGTCCGGGGGCAGTTCGTAGATTCCGGGACGGTTCACCGGGCCTGACACCGCCAGGGTCGGGCCAATGGGCGGGACGAACAGCCGGTCGCCGTCGCGCAGGCGCAAGCCTGCGTTGGTGCCATTGCCCGTCACGAACAGGTCGTACAGGTCGATGGGCCGCGCCTCCTCCGCCGATCCGGCCCGGAACAGGCGGATGCGTCGCATGGAGCCCGCCCGCGTCACTCCTCCGGCGGCGGACAGGGCGTCGAGCAGCGTGGCGAAGGCGCCAACCTCCTGCCGGCCGGGATGATTCACCGCCCCGGTGATCAGGACACCGATCCGGCGCACCTCGGTGACCGATACGAACACGTCGGTGTTGGGGTGTGTGGCGGTAACGGCGTTCGTCAGATCGGCGCGCAGTTCCGCCAGAGTCAGGGCCTGGGCGACCACCGGGCGCACGTCGTCCACGGTCAGCAGTCCGGCGTGATCGACGACATAGCGCTTGCTGGAGGATTGCTGGCCTCGCAGAGTCACCAGCAACTCATCCCCAGGCCCGAGCGTGTAGTCCGCCTGCACCGCGCCCACGCTGCCGCGAGCGGCGGGCGGGCCGAACTGGTCATAGCCGAACTGGCGCAGCGACACCCCGGCCCGGGCGGAATAGGCGGCCTCGATGGGGGAAAGGGCGGCGGAGTCCTGCGACGCTCCGGGCAGATTCCGGGCATGAGGGGCCGAACGCCCCGGCTCGGCAGCTGACGCGGCGCAAACCCATAGCATCAGCGCCGCCAGCGGTGCCAGTCGGGCGAATATACTGCGCGCTGCATCGAACATAGATTGCCAAAACTCGTTCTCGCGATCCCTTTGGAAGGGACGGCCACGAATACGTATACCGTTGCGTGTAATTCCTGAAAAAATCAATGCGCATCCAGTGGTGGGGAGCTGAAATTTGCCGCTTCGCCCCTTGGTGCGACTGTTTATGATGCGCGACATGCCGTCCATGGGGCGGATGGTGTGGTAGCCCTACCAAACCGCTCCGGACCCACTGGCTTCGGAGCGTCCTCGACACGGTTCTGAAGGCAGACGCAGCGTGATCATCGTCTACAGCGAGGAACATCGGCTTCAGGCTGGCCGGTCGGAATTGAACGACGGCCAACTGGTCCCTTGCTACGAGAAGCCGGCGCGTGCCGACATCATCCACACCCGCGTCGAATCCGCCGGACTCGGCCCTGTCGTGGAGCCGGATGCCCACGGCGTGGAACCGCTGGTGCGCGTGCATGACGCTTCCTATCTGGAATTCCTGCGCACCGCCTGGGCCGAATGGCTGGCAGAACATGGCGACTGGGACGCGCTGCCGCTGAACTGGCTGGCGCCGGGCATGCATCGGCGGGTCGTTCCAAAGAACATCGACGGGAAACTCGGTTACTATTCCTTCGACGCGGGGACGCCGATCACGGCGGGCACCTGGCAGGCCGCGACCGCGGCGGCCAACGTGGCGCTGACCGGGGCCGACCGACTGCGCCTTGGCGACCGGGGCGCCTTCGCGCTCTGCCGTCCGCCGGGGCATCATGCGGGCCATGCCTTCTACGGCGGCTACTGCTTTTTGAACAACGCGGCGATCGCGGCGCAGAGTCTGCGCGATGGCGGCGCACAGCGCGTCGTGGTGCTGGACGTCGACTACCACCACGGCAATGGCACCCAGGAAATATTTTGGGAGCGCAACGACGTCCTGTTCATCTCGCTGCACGCGGATCCGGTTCAGGAATTCCCCTATTTCAGCGGCCACGCCGACGAGACGGGAGCGAGCGCGGGCGAGGGGTTCAACCTGAATCTTCCGTTGCCCTGGGGCACCAACTGGGACGGATACGCGGCGGCGCTGGATATGGCCGCTCGGCGGATTGCGGGTTTCGGCGCCGACGCGCTGGTGGTCTCGCTGGGCTGCGACACCTTCGGGGGCGACCCGATCTCGCGCTTCCGGCTGCTGTCCGAGGATTTCCTGCGCATGGGGGAGGCGATCGGCCGCATCGGCCTGCCGACCTTGTTCGTGATGGAAGGCGGCTACGCCGTGGACGACCTGGGCATAAACGTCGCCAACGTGCTGACCGGCTTCAACGGTGTGTCCGCGTAAACGCGCCCTGCCGTCGCGTTGCCGCCGCGGCCGAAGGGGTGTAGACTACCTCCTTCGGCGTGGATCGCGCAGGATTCGCGGACCATGATCACAGGTGTGTCATCCAATGCTCTGTCCGGGCTGCCGCAACTGCGAGCCGGCCGGCTGAATGGCGCCCAAGCGGCGGAAGGGCAGACGGGGCGCACCCAAAAGGCCGGCACCCAGGGCGCGAGCGGGCAGGACACTGTCCAGACGCCCGAGCAGCAACAGCAAATCCAGGAACTTCAGCGCGCCGACACGAGCGTCCGGCAGCACGAGGCAGCGCATCAGGCGACCGGCGGCCCCTACGCGGGCGGAGCCTCCTTTACCTACACGCGCGGGCCGGACGGAAAGAACTACGCGACCGCGGGCGAAGTGCCCGTGGACACCAGCCCGGAGCGGGACCCGCAGGCCACCGTCCGCAAGATGGAGACGGTCAAGGCCGCCGCCCTGGCACCCGCCGATCCATCGCCGCAGGACCTCCGCGTCGCCCAGCAGGCGGACGCCACGAAGGCTCAGGCCCAGCAGCAGATGCGCAGCAAGGCATCCGGACAAGGCGGGGAGGCCGGCAGTGGCCGGTTTGGTGGCGGTCAGTTTGGCGATGGTCAGTTTGGCGGCGGTCTGGCCGACTCCGGAAGCGATCCTTCCGGAAACGCCGGACCTGGAAACGGCACCGCCGCCCCGGCGCTGGCGGCGCGTGGGGCGGCGGCTTATGGGGCGGCGTTCGGCCTCGGGCGTCGGGTCTCCTCGGCCGGCATCACCGTCTGACGATCAACGGCGCACCGGGGTTTCACCGTCCAGCGTCAGCAGCGGGCTGTACAGCTCCGGCCGACGGTCGCGGAACACGCCCCAGGAGGCGCGCTGCGCCGCGATGCGGTCGAGATCGAAAGACGCGGTCAGCACCGTCTCACTTTCCCGGTCGGCCTGTTCGACCAGTTCACCCGTCGGCCCGGCGATGAAGGACGAGCCGTAGAAGGTGATGGCACAGGTCTCGCCCTGCTCCTTCCCGACGCGGTTGGAGGCCACCAGAGGCATCAGGTTGGCGCCGGCATGCCCCTGCATGACGCGGGTCCAGTGCGCCTGACTATCGAGGGAGGAATCCTGCGGTTCCGACCCGATGGCGGTGGGGTAGAGCAGGATTTCCGCCCCCTTCAGCGCCATGGCGCGGGCCGTCTCCGGAAACCACTGGTCCCAGCAGATGGCGCAGCCGACGGTCGCGTAGCGCGTCTTGTAGACCTGGAATCCGGTGTCGCCGGGGCTGAAATAGAACTTCTCCTGATAGCCGGGGCCATCGGGGATGTGGGATTTGCGGTAGACGCCCAGGACCGCGCCGTCGGCGTCGATCATGGCCAGCGAGTTGTAATAGGCGTTCCGCGCCCGCTCGAAGAAGCTGGTGGGGATCACCACCGACAACTCGCGCGCCAGCGCGCTCATCCGCGCGATGACCGGATGATCCTCCACCGGGTGGGCGAGCGCGAACAACTCCTGCTTCTGGTCTTTGCAGAAGTAAGGAGTCTCGAACAGCTCCTGCGGCAGGATGATCTGGGCGCCGCGCGCGGCCGCCTCGCGAACGAGGCGCTCGACGCCGCTCACGTTGGCCTCGCGGTCCCAACTGCAGGCCATCTGGGTGGCGGCAACGGTGACGGTGCGTCCGGTGGTGGGGCGCATGGTGGCGATGCTCCTGTGCTCTCGTGTGCTGCGGTGATGCCGTTTGGTGGCTCTGTGCGGGGCGAAGCGCTGGCCTTGTTTGAACGCGAAACGCTCAGGGCGCAACCGTTCTTGCCGCGTGAATGCGCCTTTTCACAAAACCTTCAAGGGGTTGATCATTGGTCGTGAATGAATGTGAAGTAAATTCGCGTGGTTTTTCATCGAGTCCCGATGAACATACCCAAGTATGTTGCCTTGAGCGATAAAACTGAACTGTCGTTCCGCCTTGCCATGCCGTCGCGCGCAATGTTTCCGCCCGGCATTGTTTCTACATGATATGCTTAGTGTTCATAAGGATGTGCTTGTGATTGCCTGCACGTGAAATATGTGTGCGCATTTCCTTTGCGATTTATCCGCGCATCGATATGATCGGGGAAGTTGATTTCCGATGCTCGAAACCAGGGCGGACGCCAATCGGGGCGCCCTGCCGAACGGCTGCTGAGAGATTGTCTTTATGGACGCGCGTTTCAAGAGACAGGACCCAAGGTTGGCTTTCGTCGGGGCTGAGGAGATCGACGCCGCGCCGGAGGCGGAGGGCAACTTGGCCTATGTGGCGCGCGAGGTGCACCGCGCCTACGCCCGCGCCTTGCAGACCCGGATCACCCACCATGGCGTCAGCATGGGCCAATGGTACTTCCTGCGCGCCCTGTGGGAAGAAGACGGGCTGACCCAGCGTGAACTCAGCCAGCGCGTCGGCATGATGGAGCCTACGACGGTCACCGCGCTGAACAACATGGAGCGCTGCGGGCTGGTCGAGCGCGTCCGGAACGCCTACGACCGGCGCAAGGTGAACATCTTCCTGACGCCGAAGGGGAAGGCGCTGCGCGACGACATCCTGCCCTGTGCCGACGAGATTGCGGAACTGGCCGTCCGCGGCATTCCGCAGAACGAGGTCATGGCCGCCATCGGCGTGCTGCGCCGGGTTTCAGCCAACCTTGGCAGCCTGCCGTTCCTGGCCGCGGACGACGATCTGGCCTGAATCCCCAGCCGGGTTTCGATCAATCGTCCAGATCGGGTGGCGGGGGCAGGCTGGCGCCGGTCAGGTTGGCGCCGGTGAATCGGGCGTCGCGGATGTTCGCGTCGCTCAGGATCGCGCCGGTCAGGTCGGCGTTGGTGAAGTCGCAGCCCGCCAGATTCGCGCCGCGCATGTTGATGCGCACGCAGGATGTGCCGACGAAGACGCAGCCGGTCAGGTTGGCCGCCCACAGCCGGCCGGTCGGCTTGCCGTCCGGGCCCTTGATGTCGACCCAACCGATGCCCGCCCCGTCGAACTTCGCACCGCTCAGGTTCGTGCCGCGCAGCGTCGCCCCGTCCAGGATCGCGCCGGTGAAGTCGCTGTTGGACAGGTCGGCGTTGGAAATGTCGCACATGATCAGCAGCGCGTCGCGCATCTTGGCGCCGGTGAGATTCACGCCCTTCAGGTTGGCGCCGGACAGGTTCACGCCGTGCAGGTCGATGTGCGACAGGTCGGCGCCGCTGAGGTCAGCGCGCGAGCCCATGGCACCGTTGGTGTTGATCCAGGTGAAGTGGTTGTGCAGGGATTCCTGGATCTGCACCGAGAAATTCTCGGCCGAGCGGGCGAGGTTGGCGCCGGTCGTGTCGGCCCCGGCGAGGTCCGCCCCTTCCATCCGCGCGCCCTGAAGGTCGGCGTTGCGCAGGTTCGCACCGGCCAGCACCGCGCCGGTCAGGTTGGCGTCGCGCAGGATGGCGCCCTGAAGGTTCACGCCGGACATGTTGCAGCCGCGCAGGTCGGCCCGCGCAAGGTTGCAGTTCTTCATGGCGGAGCGCATCAGAGTCGCGCCGGTCATCAGCGCGCCTTCGCAATCCGCCCCGTTCATCGACACATCGGTCAGGTCGGCGCCGGACAGGTTGGCGTTCGACATCATCGCGTCGTCAAAATCGCTGCCGCTGAGGTCGGACCGTACAAAGTCCAGTCCCTTGCCGCCCTTGCCGCCGCCGCCGTACAGCAGGGCGCCGCCGCGCAGGTCCGCTTCCTTCAGGATGGCCCGCTTCATCTTGGCGCCGCGCATGTGGGCACCGCGCAGATCGGCGCGGTAGAGGTTGCAGCCGGTCAGGTCGGCCTTGGTCAGGTGCGCCGCGAACAGGTCGGCGTGGCTGAGGTTCGCGTTGGACAGGTCGCAATGCGCCAGATTTGCGCCCGACAGCTTGCCCTGCGTCAGATCCACGCCGGCCAGATTCGCCCCTTCCAGGTTTCCCATGGTGAGGTTGGCGCGGTTCCCGCCCGATTTGTTCTTCAGCCAGCGCTCGTGCTTTTCCAGCACGGCGACCAACTCATGCGGAGTCATGGCCCAGTCCGATGTCTGCGTCCGATGTTTGACCTTTCCGCAAGGAAAGGGCGTCCTTTTCCAAACGCGGCGTCACTGTCATCGGATAATCCGTACCATTCGTTAAAAATCTTTCCCGCGGTGAGATAGACAAGCCGTCAAAACGCCCTGTAAGCAAAACGGACGCCCCAAAAAATGGGACGTTTACGAACGGTTTCAGGCAGGAGGACTTCGGGATGGCCGGTGGACATACGGTTGCCGCTTTCGATGCGGAGCTGGCGCAGCTCCATCAGATCATCGTTACCATGGGGCGGCGGGTGGAGAGCCAATTTGCCGCAGCCATGGACTGCATCACCCGGCGTGACGCCGAGATGGCGGCGCGGATCATTCAGGGCGATGCCGAAATCGACCAGCTGGAACTGGAGCTGGAAGGCCTGTGCGTGCGCCTGCTGGCGCTTCGCCAGCCGATGGCCAAGGATCTGCGCGACATCGTTTCGGCGTTGAAGATCGCGTCCAACCTGGAACGGATGGGAGATTTCGCCGGGTCTGTGGCAAAGCGGGCGGTGACGTTGTCGGCCCTGCCGGTGGCTCCGCCCGTCGCGTCGCTGTCCTGGATGGGGCAGACGGTGCAAGCCATGATTCGCGACATGGTCCGCGCCTATGAGACGCAGGACGCGGATCTCGCCATGTCCGTCCGCGACCGGGACGGGGAGGTCGATTCGGCCTACACCAGCCTGTTCCGCGAATTCCTCACCTACATGATGGAAACTCCGGCCCAGATCACCGGCTGCACCCACCTGCTGTTCGTCGCGAAGTCGATCGAGCGGATCGGCGATCACGCGACCAACGTGGCCGAGAGCATCTGTTTCATGGTTCGCGGGCGCCTGCCGTCGGAGGAACGAGCGAAGGGAGATCTCAGCAGCTTCGCGGTGGTGGACGAGAAGGGCGGGGAAGGGAAGTAGTCCGTCCGGACGATGGGCGGACGCGCCGCGGTTCCGTGGAACAGCCGGGCCGCGGCGGGGTTCTTGGCTGCGAGCGCAGCAACCGGAGGCCGGGTGCCATGATCGCCGCCATCATCGAACTCGACCAGGAAGCCGGGCGGGAATTCTTCGCCGACGTCGGCAACGCCACGCAGCCGGCTTGGGACAGCCGTGGCGAGAGCATGCGTGAATTCCTCAACTTGTGGGAAACCCACGGGGCTGTCCTGGAGCAGGCGGTCTTTCCGCGCGTGTCCACGGCGGCCGGGCGGACCGGCCTTGTCGACGCCTTGCGCGTTCAACAGCGGCGAGTGGTCGAACTGGCGGGCGACCTCGCCCGACGCGCGCCGGGACATGACGCCGACGGACGCTGGCTGACCGATTTCGAAAGTTTGAAAGGGCTGTTCGACGCCCAGTGCCTGCGTGAAGGGGCGGAATTGATCCCCCTGCTGCGCGACCGGATGCCACCATCCGACGTGGCGGAGATGACCCGGCAGGCCCGGACGTTACGTCAGGTGCGCGGGCGCTGAGACGCCCGCCCCCTGCACGGAGTGTGGTGGCTCAGTGCCTCAGCTTCCAGCCGTCGCCGACCTGTTCGTAGCGCCGCTTCACAGCCGCCCATGCCACTTTGCGCGCCATTTCTTCGCGTTGGATGGCTTGGCGAACAGCGGGGGAGCGGCATTCCTGCCAAGCGTGATTGAAGGCCGAGCGATAGATATCCTGTGCGTGGGGCGGCAGGTGGCCCTTCACCGATTCGGGGAGTTCGGTGTTGCTGCGATAGGGCATTGAACGGTTCCTCCGGAAATTTTCAGCTTCTTTTTTGCCCATTATAAACAGGAATCCCTCAGTTCCCGTAGGGCTTTCTTGCTGTGCGAATGGCTAGCCCAATCTGCCAAAGGTTGTAGGCGATTTTGGCTTCGGGTGATCGGGAGAAAAGAAAAAGGCCCTTCCCCGGAACACGAGGAAGGGCCCTTTCTGGGCTCAAGCAGACGACGAACAACCGATTTTATGGCGTACGGCGCGCAGTGCGGTGGGCCGGGATCGGAATGGGACGAATCGCCTGCTCTTCGCGGCGGCTCGCCGACATGTCGATCTCAATACGGGCCAGCGCCTTGCGCAGTTCGTGCACCGCGTCCGACAACGCCTGGATGGACGTCTCGCCCGGCTGCTGGCGCCAGCCGCGATAGGCGGCAAGACAACCGCGCGCGGTGTCCCGTAGGCGAGCCTCGACCGCGTCCACCGGCGGCGGGTTGCTGCCGGTGCGGCCGGCATCACCCGCTGCCGCTGCCTGCGGCGCGGCAGCCGGGGCGGAGGCGGGCTGCACCGGAACCGGGGCCG
>Ga0065721_10049915_pt1 | contig 25452 bp, 22 predicted proteins | sample Mesricmetagenome_FD_59108 | JGI IMG/M metagenome (GOLD analysis project Ga0065721, IMG submission 59108) | Mesophilic microbial community from rice straw/compost enrichment Sample: eDNA_1 v2 (version 2) | ecosystem: Engineered > Solid waste > Grass > Composting > Bioreactor | place: USA: Davis... | reverse complement strand
AGAGCTGGTGCGCAAACTGGTTCGTGAGATCGATCTGCTCGAGGCGCGGCTCATCTCGATCTGAGCCGCGCGAGCTTCAGCCGCCGCTCAGATTGGAACCGCCCACCGCCAGCAGCAGCTGCGCTGTGTTCACGAACCGTTTGGATTGCGCATCCAGCAAGCCGAGCCGCGCCTGCAGACTCTGACGTTCGGCATCGAGCACCGACAGCACGCCGACGTTACCTGCGCTGTAGCTCTTGCGAGCGAGCTCCACGCTGGAGCGTGCGGTCTCCATCGCCTCGGTCTGCGACTGCAGCAGCTCTTCATCGTGTCGCGCCGCCTGCAGCAGGTTCGCGACCTGTCCGAACGATTCGAGCACGGTCTGCTGATAATTCGCAGCGCTCACCTGCACGGCCTGCAGCGCCGCGCGGCGCTCGGCCCGCAACGTTCCACCATCGAACAACGGCGCGGTGATGCCGCTGATGATGCCCCAGGCGAGGCTCGAAGCGTCGAACAGATGGCCGGTGGTGGTCGACTGCTGACTCACGTTTCCTGACAGCGTGACCTGCGGATACAGATTTGCTGTCGCGACACCGACGGCGGCCGTGGCTGCGTGCAACTGCGCTTCGGCGGACAGGATATCCGGTCGATGCCGCACCAGCTCGGAGGGCAGGCTCACCGGCAACTGCTCGGGCAGGCGCAGATCGCCGGCCGACGCGAACTGGGTTTGCGCATCCGCCCACTCGCCCGGCGTCTTGCCCAGCAACACTGCAAGCGCATTCCGAGCCGTATCCAACTGCTGACGCAGCGGCGGAAGCAACGTTGCATCCTGCGCCAGCTGTGCACGCGCGCTCAACTCGTCCACCTTCGTCACCATGCCCGCCTGCTGCGCACGAGTCACCAGCTCGACATTGGTCCGATCTTCGGCCAGCAGTTCCTCGAGCGCCTGGATCTGCGCCTGCGTGAACACGATGGTGAAGTATTGAACGGCCACGTTGCCGGTCAGCGATAACCAGGCCGCCTCCAGCTCGTGCTGATAGTACTCGGTGAGCGCCCGTTGTTGTTCGATGGAACGCGCGATACCGCCGGTGTAGTCGAGGGTATAGCGAACGTCGGCGCCGATCGCATAGTAAGTAAACGTCGGCAGATGGAAGTCGCCGAGCGCCTGCGCGCCCATCTGCTGTCGGCCCGCGCCACCGGTCAGATTCACTTTGGGCAGACGGGTGCCGCCGCGGGCCGCAAGCAATTCCTCGGCCTGCGCCAACGATGCGCGCGCGGCGGCGAGCGTGAAGTTGTTCTCCTTGGCCTGCTGCATCAGCCGATTCAACTCATCGTTCTGGAACAGCGTCCACCAGTCGTTCGGCGGCGTTTTACCGTAAATGAAATGTTGGGTTGGATCGGCCGCTGCGACATAGCGGCTCGCGGTCGGCGCGTCCGGCCGCTTGAAATCCGGCCCGACTGCGCACGCCGAGAGCGCAACCAGCACGCCGGCCGTCACCAAACTACGAAACATTCGACTCATCATCTCGTCAACTCTAATCCGCGTGCACGACGGGCGCCGCCCCGCCCTGCGCACGGCGCAGGAACAGGACCAGCGGCGTCACGGCCAGCGTCATGATCAACAGCAGCTTGAAATCATTGATGTACGCGATCAGGGTCGCCTGGTGCGTCACCACCCCGTTCAGGCCGTACAGGCCGGTGACCGTCGACGCATCGAACACCGGATGCATGCGCGTCGCCAGATCGTACGGCGTGATGTGCTCGACCAGGCGCGCATGCATGAACTGCACGTTGCGCGTCAGCAGCGCGGTCACCACGGCCACACCGATACTGCTGCCGATGTTCCGCAGCAGATTGAAGATGGCGCTCGCCTCGTTGCGCTGACTGGGCTCGAGCGTGCCGAACGCGATCGTGGTCAGCGGCACCCAGGTGAATCCCAGGCCAAAGCCCTGGATCACGCCGCTCCAGATCACCAGGTGATTGTCCATCTGCGGCGAGAAGCCGGTCATCATCCACAGCGACAGCGCAGTGGTCAGCAGCCCGAACGTCAACAGCACGCGCGCATCGATCCTGCCGATCACTCGACCCACGATGATCATCGCCGCGAACGTTCCTATGCCACGCGGCGCGGTGACCAGACCGATGGTCACGACGGGATAATCGAACAATCCCTCCAGCAGCGGCGGCAGCAGCGCCAGGGTCGCCAGCAGCACGATGCCGATCAGAAAGATGAACACCGAGCCGAGCGCGAAATTTCGATCCCTGAACAGCGAGGGACTCAGGAACGGCTGGCGCGATGTGAGGATGTGCACCAGGAACAGATAGAACGCCACCGCGGCGACCGCCGCTTCGACGACGATCTCGGTGGAGCTGAACCAGTCGAGCAACTGGCCGCGATCGAGCATCAGTTGCAGGCTGCCAATGGCGGTGCTCAGCATCGCGAAGCCGAAGAAGTCGAACGGCGTCTTCCGGCGCGGCGTCTCGTGCATGAACTTCGAGGACGACAGCATGGCGAGCACGCCGAACGGAACGTTGATCAGAAACACCCAGCGCCAGCTGTGCGTCTCGGTGAGCCAGCCGCCAAGCGCGGGGCCGAGAATCGGGCCGAGCGTCACGCCCATCGCCCACATCGCCGTCGCGCGGCCGTGCTGCTCTTTCGGATACAGGTCGAGCAGAATGGCGAGCGACAATGGCACCAGCGATGCGCCGGCCACGCCCTGGATGGCGCGATAGATCACCAGCTCGGTCAGGTTGTGCGCGATACCGCACATCGCCGAGGACAGCGTGAACAACGCGATGGAAGACAAAAAGACTTTCTTCCGCCCGACCGGCCCGGTCAGCCAGCCCGCCAGCGGCGTCATGATGGCGGCGCCCACGATATAGGACGTGAGCACCCATCCCATCTGCTCCTGCGTCGCCGACAGCGCGCCTTGGATACGCGGCAGGGCGACGTTGGCGATGGTGGTATCCAACGCCTGCATGACCGAGCCGAGCATCACCGCCAACACGATCCAGCCGCGATGGCGCAGCTCCTCGGCTGTCGCTGTCGGAACAGACTCGCTCATCGACTGGTCGCCGCAACCGTCTCGGGTTCAGTGTCCGGCGCAGTGTCGGAACGCAGGCCGAACAACGTGCGCTGACGCCGAGTGTCGACCTCGACGTTCGCGCTCAAGCCGGCGCGCAACGGCACGTCTGCGGCCGTCTTCAGTTCGAGCCGCACCGGCAGACGCTGCACGACTTTGACCCAGTTGCCCGAGGCATTTTCGGCGGGCAGCAGCGAGAACTCCGCACCCGTGCCCGGGCTCACGCTGACCACGGTGGCCGCGAGCTTGTGGCCGGGATACGCATCGATGAGCACTTCGGCCTGCTGGCCCGGCCCCATGTGGGTCAGCTGCACCTCTTTGAAGTTCGCCTCGATCCAGATGTTCTGTGAGGAGACCAGCGCGAACGCCGGTCGCGCGGCGGCGAGATAGTCGCCCACCTGCAGTTGCTCCACTTTGGTGACGATGCCGGCGGCCGGCGCGGTCACCGTGGTGTAGGAAAGATTCAACTTGGCGCGATCCAGCGCGGCCTGCGCCTGCTGCACGCTCGGATGATTGTCGACCGCGATGTTCGGATCGCCGCCCAGCTTCGCCAGCACCGCGGTGATCTGCGCACGCGCGGCTTCGAGATCCTGATGAGCAGCATCGCGCGCCACCTGCGCCTTCTCGACCTGCGCCTGAGAGGAGATGCCCGGTTCGAGCAGGCCCTGCTGACGGGCCAGCTCCTTGGTCTGATACTCGAGCGTTGCCTGCGCCGAAGAACGATCGGCCAGCCGCTGCTGATACGTGGCCTTGAGCGACTCGACTTCCAGCTTCGCCGAAGCGAGCTGCGCCTCCGCCTCCTCCACGGCAATCCGAAACGGACGATCGTCCAGACGGAACAGCAGATCGCCCTTGTTCACCTGCTGGTTGTCGCGCACGGCCAGCTCGCTGACCCGGCCGGCGACGTTCGCGCTGATGGAAACCTGCGCGGCGCGTACATAGGCGTCATCGGTGGACTCGTAGCGCCCACCAGTCACATAAAAATACGCGGCCACGGCCACTGCCAGCAGCGGGCCGGCAATCATCAGGGGACGGCGCAGCTTGCTGGAAGACGCTTCGTTGCTGACGGGATCGGACACGGAATCGTTCATCGGTTGCGAGGAGCTCATGAAATCACTGTGCTTTCTTGCGGACCGGCAAAGCAGCCGGCTTGACGGCAGTCAGGCCCGGCTCGTCCTTGCAGGACAGCAGGTTCTGATAGACATGTTCGAGCAGGCTCATCAGTTGATTGCGTTGCTCGGCGCTCAGCCCGGCGAGCGCCTCCGCACGCATCCGCGCCGAGAGCTTGTCGATCTGTTCCAGGATCGGCCGGCCGCCGGCCGTCACATACAGGGTGCGGGCGCGGCGATCGTGGGGATCCGGCCGCCGCTCCACCCAGCCATCGCTCTCCATTCGATCGAGGATGCGCACCAGGGTCATGGGCTCGATCTCGGCGATCTCCGCCAGCCGCTTCTGACTGATGCCCTCATTGCGCGCCAGGTTGAACAGCGCCTTGCATTGAGGCAGGGTCAATGACAGCTCCTGGGCCAGAGCTTCGAAGCGCCTGGTGTACAGGCGCTCGAGGTTCTTCAGGACGAACCCGAAGTTCCGAATGCGATCCACGGCGACTCCACGAGCGATACAGGGATGAGCTGCCCGAGCGGGCAGCTGGATAGTAGCGGACTATATAGTCATCCCTGAGATAGTATCAAGTGTTATTATATAGATCGTGAAGCAGTTCCCGTACTTCACGGGCGCGTCGGCTGTCCGTTGCAGACAGCCTGACGCGCACTGCGCGCGCTCATGGGGTCGAGGGCGGCGGGTTCGGAGGCGGAGTCGACTCCGATGTAACCACGTCGATGACGCCGTAGGCGCCATTGGTTTCATCGTTCGGTCCGGCGGCCCAGAACAGCGAGTTGGTCGGCTGGTTTTCGACGCCGTTGCCGAACTGTATGCCCCACAGCCCGTCCACTTCGATGGGCTGGTTGTTCGCGCCCCGCAGATTGCCCAGGAACCGGCCGGTGCGCGCATCGTAGCCATTGATCCTGCCGTCGCCGAGGTTGCCGATCAGCAGGGCGCCGCCGAACGAACCGAAACTCGCGGGCGCCAGCGCGATGCCCCAGGGGGCGTTGAGCTGGCCATGCGCAGCGATGCGGCGGATCAGATTGCCTTGCGGATCGAACACGTTGACCACGCCCAGCCCCGCGCCTTGCTCCTCTTCACCGCTGCCCGCCTCCTCCTGTTTCGCATAGGTCACATAGATATCGCCGCCGATGGCCTGAATGCCGAACGGCGCATAGTTCTCCGGCAGCTCCGGATCGTTGAAGCCGCCGGGCACGTCGACCGACTTGAACGTGGCGTCGAACGCGTCGATGCGCGCCTTGGGGAAATTGCATGCATAGATGAGATGCGTGGTGCCGTCGCCGCTGAGCGCGAGCCCGGTGTAGGACGCACCCTGGCCGGAGTTGTCGACGACGGTGATTGCGTTCGTGGCATTCACGTCGGGCGACCAGCCGGCGATCGTGCCCTGCTCGGTTGCGAACAGAAATCGAGCCGGACCCTCGGTGGTGCCATTGCTGACGGGGAAGTCCATACCGCCGCTGAACACGATGCCGGTCGGATTGCTGGGCGCTCCACCGACCCCGGGAATGGTCACCACCAGCGACTGCGGCTGCCCGTTGCCATCGAACAGCAGGGCTTTGCCCGTCCCCTCGGCATTCACCCACGCAAACGCGGTCGGATTGAATGCCACGCCCCAGCCGTTGATCAGATCGGCATCCGTGACGTTCGCGGGCATGCTGCCGTTGGAAACCAATACCTTTGATTCATATGCAGTCCGCGCGCTACTGTTCCCGCCGGAATCGTCTTGCGCGATGGCGGGAATGGCTAGCAGCGCCAATGCGGCGCATGCCAGGCCTGGCCATGGGAAGTTCGCTGTGCTCATGGGAGTTGCCCTGTTCAGGAGTGATCGATAGGGCGCGCTTGATCGAAGCGTGCTGATGTGAGTACCGCACCGTCCAGTCGCGGTTCACCATCCGCAGCAAAGATCAGGGAGCCTGATGAGCACGTCGGGCGTTGTGCGGGAACACTGTAGGAGAAGGTGGAGATCACATGCGATCGAAGACAGCGACGAAGAAAAAGACCACGAGCCCGAAAGGGCCCTCTCACAAGGGCAAGAGCAAGGCCAAGGCCAGCTGGGCGCAGACCCTGAAGCAGGCGCTGGAAAAACGACAGAGCGGCGGCGGCTTTCCCAAGCAGCCGAAGCCGCGCGATTCCAACGTTCATCCGTTGCGGAAGAACGCTTACTGAGCGTCCCGTCGAGCCCCGCCAGATAGAAACGTCCGCGGCGGGCTGTCGCTCATTGCGAGCGTCGCGCAGCCCCGCGCGCTTGCCGTTGCCGAGTGCGCGCCATTCGGCGCGTCGAGCACGCTTGTATGTTTATTCTTGGGGAAGCGATGTTTGAACCGGATCGCGGCGCCCTGACTCACCGAAGCGAACGCAGCTTGAAGGCGGCGAGAATCTGCAGCACGCCGTAGACCAGTGCGCCGGCGCCGATCCACCAGGCGGCGACCACCAATCCGGTCAGCGGGCTCATGAAGAACAGGATGCCGAGCACGATGCTGAGCACGCCGCTCAAGGCGACCAGCCATTCTCCCTTGATCTCCTCGCGCACCCGGATGGCGAACACGATGCGATAGATGCCGGCGACGATCAGCCATGCCGCCAGAAACAACAGCAGGGTGCCGGCCATGGTGACCGGGTTCATGACGGCCATGATGCCGAACACGATCGACAGCACCGCATACAGCGCCACCCACCCTTTGGGCACCCCGACCTTGTTGCTGAAGGCAGCAAACAAACTCACGAGCCCTTCGGCGAGCGCCAGTACACCGATGGCCCACACCAATGCGGTGGCAGCGGCCAATGGCCGCGCGAGCGCGAACAAACCGAAGATCACGCCGAGGATGCCGTACAACAACAACATCCACCAGCTGCGGCTTACCAGGGGCAGGAAGCCTGGCATCGATTCCCGTTCCAATGTGCTCATGTTCATCTCCTGAAGCAGAGATTCACGTCGATCTGCCGCGCGGTACGCCTGGCACTCCGATTTCACACTCCAGCGCGGCACGATCCCATTTGCCGCACACGGCCGCCGCTTCATAAGTCGACTGCAGAAAGCTCAGCAGCTCCGCGACAGGATCTTTCGCCGCACGCACCTGCTCGTACGGCAGCAGAAATTCCCCGAGCGCCTCGTTGAACTGCGCCCCCTGCGGCTGCACGCGATATTCCTTGAATCCGGCCGGCGTGGGATAAGCATATGAATAGAACGATGCGTCGACGCCACCGCCGCCCGGCCAGAAGCCGGCGCTGCTTACTTCGTGCGAATACGCTTCCTGCATCACATCCTGACGCAAGCCCGGCGCGTTGCCGGTGAACAGCGGTGCCGTGCGGCCGGAGAAACGCGTCACGGCCAGATCGAAGCTGCCCCAGAAAAAGTGCACCGGGCTGCTCTTGCCGAGAAAGCCGGTGCGGAATTTCTTGAATACCTGATCGACCTGGCGCAGCACCTGAGCGAAGCGTTCCACGTACTGCCGATCGTAGGAGGCGTGAGTGTGATCGCGTGAGAAAGGAATCGCGTCGGGGATTTCGCTCGGCAGATCGGCGATCTCGATATGGATCCCGACCGAGTCGAGCGCGCGGAACACGGCGGCATGGAAATCCGCCACCGACATGGGCTGGAGCGCAATCCGCCGCACCTGGCCATCGCTCACATCGATGTCGAGATGATGGTGGCGTAGATCGAAACTCAGCTCGAAAGTGCGATCGCCATCCGGGATGGGCGACGTCGTCAGGCCGCGGGTCGTCACGAAATACGTGACCTGCCAGCCGTGGTTGAGCCACGGCGCGCGCGCCAGCCGGATCTTGCCAACGATCTGTGTCCACAGATGCAGCGTCGAGCAGGTGTCTCGCCACGCTGCGTAGGGCAATTCCGGCCAGGGCTCCAGACTCATGGAAGCACGCCTCACCGCAGGTTCAGGTGGCGAGCATCTTCCGGCCGCGAACGGTGCCGCGGCAAGTCAGGGTTGCCCTCCAATGCGGCGGCGGGCAATCAACCGTTCACTTGGCCTGCATGCCGGGTCTACGCTGCGTATGAAGCCTGGCGACGCGCACGCACGGCGCCCGCGAGTAGTTCCAGGATCTGCACGGAGGTGTGCCAGTCGACGCAGCCATCGGTGATGCTCTGGCCGTATTCCAGCGGCTTGCCCGGCACCAGATCCTGACGCCCCGCCTTCAAATGACTCTCCACCATGACGCCGCTGATCCGGTGCTCGCCGGCCTCGATGCGTCTGGCGATATCGGCGATGACCAGCGGCTGGTTCTCGGGCTTCTTCGAGCTGTTGCCATGACTCACATCGACCATCACGCGCGCCGGCAGCTTGGCCGCGGCGAGTTGCTTGCACACTGCATCGATGCTGGCCGAATCGTAGTTCGGCTCCTTGCCGCCGCGCAGGATCACGTGACAATCGCCGTTGCCGCTGGTGGTGGCGATGGCGCTGTGCCCCTGCTTCGTGACGGCCAGGAAATGATGCGGGAACGATGCCGCCTGCACGGCGTCGATCGCGATCTTCACGTTGCCGTCGGTGCCGTTCTTGAAACCGACCGGACACGACAGGCCCGAGGTCATCTCACGATGCACCTGGCTCTCGGTGGTGCGTGCGCCGATCGCCCCCCAGGTGACCAGGTCGCCGATGTATTGCGGCGTGATGATGTCGAGGAATTCACAACCGGCCGGCAGGCCGAGATCGTTGATGTCTCGCAACAGCTGACGCGCGATGCGCAGACCGCGGTTGATGTTGAAACTGCCGTCGAGATCGGGATCGTTGATCAGCCCCTTCCAGCCCACCGTGGTGCGCGGTTTTTCGAAATACACGCGCATGACGATTTCCAGTTCGTCCCTGAAGCGCTCCCGCTGTTCCCGGAGCCGGTGCGCATAGTCCATGGCCGCTTTCGGGTCGTGAATCGAGCACGGCCCGATGACGACGGCGAGCCGGTCGCCGCGGCCGTGCACGATGTCCTGCATCGCTCTGCGGCCTTGCTCGATGGTGGCGGCAGCGGCCTCGCTGCAGGGGTACTCGCTCATCACCTGATGAGGAGTGACCAGTTCGCGGATTTCTCGAATTCTCAGGTCGTCGATACGGGCGTTCACGGGAGCTCCAGGGGGCTGGCCGGCGGCGCAAAAAAAAACCGCCAGGTGGCTGGCGGTTTTTGGTGACTCGGTTTCGTTTCAGTCAAACGGGGTCAGTCCATCCGCCAGCGGTTGGATAGGTAAAGTAGAACCAATAGCGGGCGAAGGAGAATTGCATGGAGCGCTTGATAACACAGGGATATTGACCGGCGCAACTGCCGGATTCCCATTCTGTAAGAAGAGGCGACGCTCATGGGACCTTCGGTCGCCTCCTGGAGGTAGCATAAGGCCGTCCACTCACAGGAGCCGTGCCATGGCCACACAATCCACGATGCTCGAGCTCGGCACCGCCGCGCCGGACTTCCGACTGCCCAGCTTCGACGGCAAGGTGACCGCCCTCGATGATTTCCGGGACGCGCGGGGCCTGGTGGTCGCATTCATTTGCAATCACTGCCCTTTCGTCAAACACATCCGCGCCGAGTTCGCGAGCTTCGCCCGTGAATATCAGCCCAAGGGCATCGCGGTCGTGGCGATCAATTCGAACGACATCCAGGCCTATCCCGCCGACGCTCCGGCCGGCATGTCCGCGGAAGCGAGCAGCGCGGGCTATACATTTCCCTACCTGCTGGATGAAACCCAGGAAGTCGCCAGGGCTTATCGAGCCGCCTGTACGCCTGATCTGTTCCTGTTCGACGCGCAGCGCAGGCTGGTCTATCGCGGCCAGTTCGATGACAGCCGGCCCGGCAGAGGGTCGCCCACCGGCGCCGATCTGCGTGCCGCCTGCGATGCGCTGCTCAACGGCACCGAAGTGCCGAAGGAACAAAAGCCGAGCATCGGCTGCAGTATCAAATGGAAGAAATGAATTTGCGGCGCCCCCGCTCGACCGACAGGCGGTGAGTGCCGGCCAATGCAGTGCTGCGCGTCTGTATGGTCTTAAGGAACAACCATTCACCGGTCACCCGCTGCGGAGCGATATGGATCATCAGGTAGCCGCGGTGACTGGTCTCGGCCCACGCGAGCTCCGGATTGGTAGTGACGAAGGCACGCGCCACCTCCTTGGGATCCGCGCCCAGCTGTCCTTCGATGCCAGGAGACGTCACGCTGTGGCCGGCGAATTCCACGCCCGCCGGCTGCCCATCCTCGGCCAGCGAGTACGCCCAGGCATTGTGACTATCGCCTGACAGCATCACCAGATCCGCATCGGCCCGCTGCGCGGATTTCAACAAGCGCGAACGCGCGGCGGGATAGCCGTCCCAGCGATCCATCCACATCGGCACGCCGAGTTTGGAACCTCGCACATCCTGCTTGAACTTGTTCACGACGCGCTCGCCGGCCGCGGGCCGAACCCAGTCAGGTGCCACTTCCGGCATCAAGGTGCGGCCCATGATCGTGGCCATGCCGACCAGCTGCCAGGTGGACGCAGCTGCGTTGCGCTTGAATTCCTGCGCCAGCCACGATTCCTGCGCGGAGCCGAGCATCGTTGCCGCCGGATCACGCCAGACAGTGTCACGGAATGCGCGCAGCGCTGCGTCGGAATCACTGCCTTTGTGCGCCTCCGACAGCTCTGGATATACCGGCCGCGTGCGGGCAAACAGTCGTGACTCGGTACGATACAACGTCGCGAGCGTACCGATGCGATACGATTTCCAGGGCTCCTCGGAAACCGGCAGCCACTCGCGATTGGCTTGAATCGACGCGGCGCGGCGGATACTCCACTGCCCTTCCGACCTGGGTTGATGATTCTGCGCACCGCCTTCCCAACTGTCGTTGGCGCTGTCATGGTCATCCCACAACGCCACCATCGGTGCGTGCTGATGCAACCTCTGCAGATCCGGATCGGCACGATAACAAGCCAGCCGCAGACGATAGTCGGCCAGGCTGATCATCTCGTGATCATGCGCGGGCATGAGGTCGCGACCCGCAACGATGTTCTTCTCCCCATACATGGCCAGCGCGTACTCGTAGATGTAGTCGCCGACGTGCAACCACAAGTCGAGATCGTCACGCGCGGCCGCATGAGCGTAGGCGTTGAACCAGCCCAAGGGCAGATTCGAACAGGAAAACACGGCCAGGCCGAAGCGATCGATCTCGCCGGTCGGCAACGTCCGGGTGCGTCCCACCGGCGACCGGGCGCCATCGGGCGCGATGAATCGATACCAGTAGGTGGTGCGAGGTTGCAACCCGTCGACGGTCACCTTCGCCGTCCAGTCGCGATACTCGCCGGTCCGCACGCTGCCGCCCGAAACGACGCGCGTGAACTCGGGATCCAACGCCACTTCCGCATCCAGGCGAACTTCGTCGATGTTTGCAGCGGGCACGTAACGAGTCCACAGCAGCATGGAATCGGCGCCCGGCTCGCCGCTGGCGACGTTGTGCGTGAAGCCCTTCCCAGCCAGCACTTCGCCGGCAAGGCTGCGACCGATGGGCAGCAGCAGCGCGCCCAAGCCCAGCGCGCCCCCAACGACCAGACGGCGTCGTTCGATGTTGATCGTCATCGTGTCTGTACCGAGCTCACAGGAATGAAAGGTTGGTTGGCATCTCCGGTCCAGCGCATCAATGTGAGATCCGCGCTCTGAGCGCCTTTGCCGCCCGAGCTCATGGACACGTAATAGAGCTGCCGGCCGAGGGGCTGGAATCCCACATCGGCCTTCTGACGCCAGCCGCGCACTCCGGTCTCGGCATCCCGCAGCCCATCGTCGGCCAAGGCGAGCAATTGACCTCGTTCCCAACCCTTGCCGTCGCGATGCGGCACCCCGATCAGAATGCCCGGCTTCGGCGGCGTGCGCGCATCGACCGCAAACAGCAAATAGTTCGGAAACGACTGCTTGCGGCCCTGGTACACCCCCAGGAACCAGCGTTGCAATGAATCGTCGTAGGAAAGGTTCTGCACGCCCCAGGTCGTGTTGCCGGTGCGCACGAAGTATTTTCCTCGCAACGTGTCGGGGCCGCTGCGGTGGAGCGCCGCTTCGTTCAGCGGTTGCAGGTACTCGCTCCAGTCGCTCACGTCGTACTGCAGGAGCACTTGATGGTCGTTGTCGTTGCGCGCGGTATCGCCATACACACCGTACGCGACGGTGAGATAGCGTGGTCCATCCACGTGACCGAAGGCGGGACCAAAACCGACGCCATCGATGCCCGAGCAGCCGTAACGGTGATCACGCTCGCCGTCGGTGCTTCCATCGCCATCCATGTCGGCGACGAAGTCCTTGGTCACTTCCGGAAGATGGACCGTGCGGAACAGTTCCGTGTCGGTAGCCTCGATGCCGATCCGATCGAGCCGCTTCGCGTCGATCACGGCGATGTAGAACGCCCGGTCCTTGCCGTATTCCAGCGAGCCATAGACCTTGCCATCGGCCGGATTGAAATCGAGATCGCCCAGATGCCCGGTCCAGCCCACCAGGGTGCCGATCAGCCTGCCGCTGAAATCGTATCTGGCGAGCAGATTGGTGAACGAGTAATAGATGTAGCCCCCCTGCACGTCCACGGCGATGCCCTGCACGTGACCCGAACTCCAGGTGCCGCCGTTGTGGTGAAGCGGCAATTCAGGCGCGGGCTCGGCTGCGGCCATGCACGAGGAGACGAGCAGCGCGGCGGCTGCGACGACATTGCGGGCCATCAGAACGTAACCTTCACGCCGAGGTTCCACATCGAGCCGTACACAGTGTACTGCTGACGCCGGCTTTCGATGTTGGAGTAGATGATGTCGGGCGAATTGAAGATGTTGCGGCCGGCGAGCTGCACTTCGATGTTGTCCGCGTACTTGTAGCTCGCACTGATGTTCCAGAGATCGCGCGAGGTGTGATACAGGATGCCGTTGTTCGGTGTAGTCGGCGTATTGCTCAGCGCGCTGACCCGATACTTCGATTGATAGTTGCCATTGATCCTGAAATCGAAGGGCCCGTGGCTGTAGCCGATTCCGAAGTTGGCGACGCGCTCCGGCGTATTCACACGCTCTCCATCCGGATCGATCCGCGTGACCGAGCCGAACACGCTCAGGCCTTTGAACGCGCCCGGCAGGAACGTCATCTGCTGACTGTATTCGAACGTCAGGCCCTCGTTGGTGCTGGTGCCGGGCACGTTCTGCGCGCTCCGGAACGTATAGCCGGAATATTCATCGGGGCTGAAGCCCACGTCCCGCGGATCGACCGTGAGTCCGGCCACCTGCATGTCCTCGATGTCGAGCTTGTAATAGGACACGCCCACGATGCCGGAGGGCTCGAGGAAATATTGCAGGCTCGCGTAGTACTTGGTGGAGTGCTCCGGCTTGAGCTCGGGATTGGGCACCGTGACGATCTGGGTATCTTCGTTGATCGACACCACGCCACCGAGGTTGCCATAGTCGGGCCGCAGAATGGCCTGGCTGAAGGCGAGCTGACCGACCAGATGCCTGGTGAAGTCGTACTTGACGCCGCCGCTCAGGAACCAGTCGTCGTATTCGCCCTGGCGCTTCGCATACGTGCCATTGTTGTACTGATACAGCAGGCCTTCGACGGTGCCGGTCGACAATCCGGCCGCGGCCACTTCAGCCGGCGTGCGTACCTGTGCGATCTGTGCCGCCGTCCTGGTCTTCTCGTAACGCACGCCGAGATCGAAGCGAGCGTCGCCGACGCGGGTCTCGCCCTCGAGATAGGCAGCCTCGACGTCTTCCTGAATGCGCTTGTTGTTGTCCAGCTTGCGCTTCAGATTGCCGACCGTATCGGGCACGAAATATTCGGGATGCGCCTTGTAGATCTCATAAACGGCGTAGTTGTTGTCCGCGCGCCAGTTCTGCGCATTCATGTTGCCCGCGTTGAAGCCGTGGATCGCGAAGTTGTAGTGCTGGGTCCAGGGGATGACGGCCGCGGGATCCTGCTGTGTGAGATCGCCATTCGGGCCGACATACTGGAACTGCTGGTACGAGCCCTCGGTGGTGCGCCAATCGTTCTTGCGGCTGCCGACGCCAGTCATGAACGTCACCGGCAGGTCGCCGAAGGTGAGCTGCTTCTTCAGGTCCAGCCTGGCGCCGTACTGCTCGTTGACGGCATCGGACTCGGACGTCCGGATGTTGTTGCCGATGTCGGCGTCACGATTGAAGTTGGTCGGATCGCTCCAGTCCCGGCCGGCGGTCTGCGTCAGCGTCCAGGCGTTCGAATCGGAGGATGGGCGGTCGAGCGTGAAGCCGATGCCGGTCAACCAGCTGTCGGTGCGCACGAAGAAGCCGTCGCTGTTGTCGCGAAAGTTGAATTCGGAGCGCGAGTAGCTGGGCAGCAGCGTGACTTCCAGAGTGTCGCCCTTGAATTCGAGCCGCGGAGCGATCGTATACGTCGGCGTGCCGGCGTAACGATGGGAATATTCGGTGCGCAGTCGAGTATTGGTCCCGTCGGGATTCACGACGATGTGCGTCGGCGTGGAATCCGGTGTGGCGTAGGAGCGTGAGTCGGTACCGAAGTACAGATAGGTGTACTGGTTGAAATACTCGACGTCGTACAGCGAATAGGTGCTGCGCAACGCAAACACCAGCTCATCGGTAATCCGATAATCGGCGCTCAGATTGGCGGCGGTCCGGCTGGTCATCTTCGGACCCGGGCGCCACATCAGGCGATACGGCATGACGCGCCCATCGGGCAGGTACGACCAGTCCGTCTGGATACGATCCTGCTGCACGTAGTTGGCGTTGTAGCTGGTGTTGAACGCGATGCCCAGGCGACCGTCCAGGAAGCTGTCGCCGTAGCCGAACTGGGCCGAGGGATAGAGGGTCGAGTGCTTCCTGTCGTCCGGGAAGTACTTGCGCGAAGACGTGGAGTCCGAGGTGCCGACGCCGCCGAACTGCAGAATCAGATCGCGGCCGGTGCGATCGAACGCGTACTTGCTGCGCAGGTTGATCTGCCCGCCCGGCGAGTCGGCATCCATGCGGGCCGTGAGCGTGTTGCTCAGCTCGATGGCCTCGATGCCGGTGATGGACATCTGCTCGAAGGAGTTTTGCCGGCCGGTGTTGTTGTTGGAGGTCGCGGTGGCCATGCGGGCGCCATCGATGGTGAACGTCGAGTACTTCGGATCGAGGCCGCCGATACGCACGGCGCTCGCGTCCACTTCCGTGTAGTCGAGTGAAATGCCGGGCATGGACTTCATGAACTCGCCCACGTCGCCCATGGTGAGCGCGCCGTAGTTGTCGGCCGCAACCACGTTCTTCGCATTCATGGCCGCGCGACGTTCCATGAGGGCGCTCGCTTGGCCTTCGCGCTTGGCGGTGACGATGACCATGTTGAGCTCATCCGCCCCGCCGGCGGCGTTCGTATATGAAGGCACGCGCAGCTCGAAATCCAGCGTGACGATCTGATCGGCAACGACCGTGACCGCGGCCTGCGACTCCTGCAGACCGGTATATCTGACCACCACTGTGATTTCACCGGCAGGTACGCCGTTGAGACGGAAGTTGCCGCCGTTTTCGGAGTAAGTGACGAGCGTCGTGCCTTCGACGCGGATCTCGGCATTGCGCACGTACTCACCGGTCGCCGTATTCAGCACGCGACCGCGCACACCACCTGTGCCGGTCTGCTGCCCGGACCGGGCACGCACGGCCGCGCTCCCGGCCTGCTCCAGCAAAATCACGTTGCCTTCGTCGGACTTGACGATCAGTCCGGTGCCCGCCAGCAACGTGCGCAATGCTTCGCGCGCATCCATCTCGCCGGCAATGGCCGGTGTGTTGATTCCTTCCAATGAACCCGCGGGCGCAATGATCTGCACCTGTGCCTGACGGGCCAGCTCCGGAATGGCAGTGACCGCGGCCTGCGCGGGCACTTCGAACATGCGCTGTTGCGCATTGGCGTGAGGAGCGGCGGCCAATGCAGCGGCGATGGCACTGGCCAGCAGGACGTTCTTGCAACGATTCATGTACAGCGTTCTCAACAGGCGTAGCGAGGTCGAGAACAGAGAGCGCTGGTGAATGCGTTTCCGTCAGCCTGTCAAAAAAAGTTCAAGCTTCGCGCTTCAACGCGCGCGAGCGATGATGATTCGATCCTCCTCCTGTCGCACTTCGGCGCCAAAGACGTCCGCGACGGCGCGGCTGAATCCGAGCGGATTGCTGACTGCAAACAGCCCGGTGACCGGCACCTGCGCCAGCGCCGGATCCTCGATGACGATCAGCGTGTCGCTGTAACGCGCGTACACAGCCACGGCTTCCGCCAATGTTTCACCTTGCAGGGCGATCTTGCCTTCGCGCCAGGCCAGTTCTCGCCCGAGTTGCCCGAACGAGAGTGCCTGCAGCTGCCAACCACGCGCTTCGCCATCGAGCAGCGACGCGCTGGTATTCGCCGAGAGTGGAATCGTTTGTTGTTTGTCTTCAGCCAGCAGGACACGACCGTCTTGCACCAGCACCTGCGCCGGCCGATCTTCGAATTTGCGAACCACGAAGGTCGCGGCGGCGCCTTGCACCTGCTTGCCGTCGACTTCTACCAACGTCGGCGCGGCTCCGGCCCCTTCGATCAATACTTCGCCGCGCAGTACACGAATGCGCCGCCGGCCGTCATCGTCGTAGATCTTGATCTGCGTATCGGTGTTGAGTGTCACCGTGGTGCCATCTCCCAATGGCACAGTACGCATCTCGCCTTTGGCGGTCGCATAGGCTGTGGGCATCTGCAATGTCGCCACCAGCATCACGACGACTACGAGCGAAGCGGCCAGAAAACCGCTCCACTTCATCGCGGGTCGTCGTCGTTCAGCGCGAGCGGGAGGCTCGTCCTCTGTCGCGGGCACAGCTTGGAAGTCGTCCGGATCGTACTGCGGACCCAACGCACGCGCGGATTCGCTGCGCATCCATAGCGCCTTGGCGCGAATGAAGGCGCCGCGCCGGCGTCGATCGCCGGCCAACCAATCCTTCAGCTGTTCGACTTCGCTGGCGCTCAGCGGCGCACGATCCGCCCTGCCCACCCAGTCGGCCGCGATTCGCTCAATATCCTGGCTGGTTTCGCGCTCTTGCACCGGCTCGCCTTGGTTCACGTTTCATCTTGTTAGAGCGTTGGCCGGGTGGCTTTCCGCCACTGGCGAACCAATCCGCCAACCAGCGCAGTCCCCGCACGATGTGCTTCTCGACGGTATTTTCGGAAAGCCCCATGTGCGAAGCGATCTCCCGCTGCGACAGGCCCCGCACCCGGCGCAGGACGAACGCCTCGCGCGTCTGCCCCGGCATGCTGGCGATGACTTCGGCCAGCTCGCGCAGATCGTCGTGCGCGATGACGTTCTGTTCGGGAGTGGCCGAGTCATCGGGCAGATCCAGCAATCCGAGATCTTCGACTGCGACGATGGGCACGATGCGCGCGCGGCGAATGCTGCGGACCACTAATGAGTGCGCCACCTGAAACAGGTAGGCGCGCGGATTCAAGATATCGTCGACGCGCTCGCGCTCGGCCAGCAATGCATAACTCTCCTGCACGATGTCATCGACGTCGAATGCCGCAGGCGCACGCCGGCGTGCCAGCCAGCCTCGCAGGGCCGCCTCATGCGGCAGGATGTGATGCATGAACCAGCGTGTTCGTTCGACATCCTCCAGAGGGAAATCCCTGTCCCCCGCTGTTTCCGTTCGCTCCGACACCGGTTCCCCGACCCGAAAAATGACCGCACATGCTAGGGGCGGTGCATGACGGAAATGTTGCGGCCCAGGTAACTATTCGTGATCTGCTGATGGCCGCCCGGCATGAAAGGTGACCGTTTCGTGACCGCTCTGCGACTGAACCGGTATCGAGCAGCTCCTAGGATAGCCCCACGAACGGCAGCACTCAGGCGCTGCCGACTGGCCACTCATCAAGGATCACAACAATGCGCGGACCACAGAATAACGGCGAGTCCTTGGGCTACTCCGCCCTGCTCGCTTTGATCGTTGCGGGGAGCGCAAATCCGGCGCTCGCTGCGGAGAGCGACAGCACCACGAACGCGGTGGCGGATTCACGCATCGAGAGCGTGACGGTTACCGCACGGCGCCGCGAAGAAGCGATTCAGGACGTGCCGCTGGCCGTTTCGGTGCTCAATGCCGATGCGATCGAACAGACCGGCACCATCAACGTCGGCCGCCTGTCGCAACTGCAGCCGTCGGTGCAGTTCTATTCCAGCAACCCGCGCAATTCCAGCGTGAACATTCGCGGCCTGGGCACGCCGTTCGGTCTCACCAACGACGGCATCGAACCCGGTGTGGGCATCTACATCGACCAGGTTTATTACAACCGTAACGCCACCGCGACGTTCGACTTCCTCGACGTCGAACGCGTCGAGATCCTGCGCGGACCGCAGGGCACGCTGTACGGCAAGAACACCACTGCCGGCGCCGTCAACATCACGTCGCGCAAACCGACGTTTACGCCGGAAGCCCGCGTCGAGCTGACGCACGGCAATTACGATTACCTGCAGAGCAAGGCGTCGGTGTCCGGCCCGTTGATCGGCGACAAGCTGGCCGGCCGGCTGAGCGCCTCGTACACCTCGCGCGACGGGACCATCTATAACGTCGCCACGGGGCAGCACATCAACGAGCTCGACAATCGCGGCGTCAAGGGCCAGCTGCTGTGGCAGGCGAGCCGCGATTTCAAAGTCACCTTCTCCGCCGACTACACCGAGCAGGATCCGATCGGCTACGGACAAGTGTGGGCGAAGACCGGTTCGACGCAGCGGCCGCTCAACCGTCAATACGACGCGCTCGCCGCGGCATCCGGCAACTATCGGCCGCCGAGCTTCGATCCATTCGATCGCCTGACCGATCTGGACTCGCCGCTCACCGCCATCCAGCAATTCGGCGGTGCTTCCGCGCTCGCCGAATGGAACATCGGCTCCGGTCAGCTCACCTCGGTGAGCGCCTATCGCAAGTGGGACTGGGGTCCGTCGAACGATCGTGACTTCATCGGCCTGCCGATCACCACGGTGTCCGCGAATCCGTCCAAGCAGCGTCAGTACTCGCAGGAGCTGCGCTACTCGGCCTCCGGCGACAAGCTCGACTACGTGGTCGGCGTGTACGGCTTCTATCAAACGGTCGATACCGCCGGGGTGCAGGAGCAAGGTCCGCTCGCCAGCCGCTGGTTGTTGAGCGGCGCGAATGCGAACAATCCGGCCATCCTCGACGGTCTGCGCTCGGAGAACGAGATCGGTCTGAAGAACACCAGCGTCGCGGCCTTCGGTCAGCTGACCTGGCACATCACCGACGATCTGCGCCTGCAGCCGGGTCTGCGCGTCAATTACGACAAGAAGGAAGGCAAGTACATCGCAACGGTGACGAATGCGACCAACACGCCGCTCACCGCCGCGCAGCTCGGTGTGCTCGCGCCGCAAAGCTATGAACCCAAGTTCGACGACACCAACGTGTCGGGCGACTTCACCGTGTCGTACGACCTGAGCGATGACGTGCTCGCGTATGTGACTTATGCGCGCTCCTTCAAATCCGGCGGCATCAACCTGTCGGGCTTGCCGCTGGATGCGAACAACCAGCCGATCACCGCGGTGGAAACCGTCGCACCGGAAAAGACAAATCATTACGAGGCCGGCCTGAAGACCCAGTTGTTCTCGAAGAGCGTGACGCTCAACCTGTCGGCATTCTGGACGGACATCGACGATTACCAGGCGACGGTCACCAACAGCCAGGCCAACGTGATCCGCGGTTATCTCGCGAACGCCGATAAGGTGCGAGTGCGCGGCGTGGAATTGGAATTGAGCACGCGGCCGATCGAGAATCTGAACGTGTTCGTCAACGGCGCCTACACGGATCACGAGTATGTGAAATTCCCGGATGCGCCGTGCCCGCCGGAGCTGTCGGGCGGAACGGCTGCGAGCGCCGCGAATCCGCCGAGCGCGCCCGGCACGCCGGGCGGTTTCAGCCCGCCCGCTTGCGATATTTCCGGCCAGTGGTTGCCGGGCATTTCCAAGGTGGCGCTGTCGTACGGTTTCGAATATGACTTGCCGCTGGCTGCGCTCGGTTCGGATGGCGGCGCGTACTTCGCGTTCGACGGCAGCTATCGTTCCAAGTTCTCCTCGAACCCGTCGCGCTCGATCTATACCGATGTGTCGGGTTATTCGCTGGCGAACTTCCGCGCTGGCGCCCGCTTCGGCGAAGGGTGGAACGTCTATGGCTGGGTGCGCAACGCGTTCGACAAGAACTATTTCGAGTTCCTGTCCACGCAGTCGGGCAGCACCGGCCTGGTCGTCGCGCAGCTGGGCGACCCTCGCACCTACGGCTTGACCATCAACAAGTCCTTCTGATCGCCTCCCCTCGTGACGACGGGCATCCGAGGTGCCCGTCGTCTCCGCCAGCCCATCGCGCTTCGCTGACAAATGGAACAGAATGTCCCGCCTGACCTTTACTGACGGTGGACCTCTCACTGAACACGCTCTTCAGCATCGCGCTCGGCATTGGACTCGCGGCGGCGACCGGCTTTCGAGTGTTCGTGCCGCTGCTCGTAGCGGGGCTCGCGGCGCGCGCCGGATACATCCCGCTGGCCGACTCGTTCCAATGGCTGCAAAGCACGCCCGCCTTGATCGCCCTGGCTACGGCCGCTGCCATCGAGACGCTCGCTTTTTATGTTCCGGGCGTCGATCACCTGCTCGATGTGCTGGCCGGTCCGTTGGCGATCGTGGCCGGTGTGCTGGCCAGTGCATCGGTGATGGTGGATCTGCCCCCCGAGGCCAAATGGCCGGTCGCACTGATCGCGGGCGGCGGGATGGCCGGCATCACCAAGACCGGGGCTGCCCTGCTCCGGCTGAAGAGCACGACGTTCACCGGCGGCCTGGGCAATCCCGCCGTCAGTACCGCCGAGACCGCGAGCGCCGCGACCATCTCCATTCTCGCAATCGTGGCGCCGATTCTGTGTGTGGTGGCCGCGGTGGCGTTGGTAATTTATCTTTTCCGACGATCCCGCCGCGCTCGCGCGCGCTGAAAGACTGTAAGGTTCGTGCAACCTTCGGCTCGAAAGGCGCGTCAGAACGCCACGATGCCAAAAGGAGCGACAAACCATGCAGGGATTTGGCCTGGCCGTTCTGATCTGTAGCTTCGCATGCTCGGCCTCGGCCGCAGCCGCGCAAGGCCCCGAGATTCAGATCGAAGACGTCGAGCGCTTCTACGAGATTTACGATGCCACGAGCGGCCGACCGAGCGTCGAGCAGCTCCAGCGTGACTATCTGGACGCGGGCACTGCGGGGCTGCACACGCTGGCGAAGCTTCGCAATGTGACCGCACAGAGCATCGCCGACAACATCGCGAAGCAGCCGCAGATGTACCTCGACGCCAAACGCTGCCTCGCCGTCCTGCCGCGCGTTCGGCAACGCCTGGAACTCTCATTGCGCGAGCTGGTGCGCCTTTATCCGCAAGCCCGCATTCCGCCGGTCACGATCGTCGTGGGTCGCGGCAGGCCGGTGGGCGTTGGCTATCCCACCACGGGCTTGCAGATCGGCCTCGAAGCGCTGTGCGCGGTCGACTGGTTCACTCCGAATCTCGAGGACCGTTTCGTGCACGTGATCACGCACGAGTACGCACACGTTCAACAAGTGGCCGCCGCGGAACTGGATCAAGAGCGACCCACAGTATTGCAACGCTCGCTGCTGGAAGGCGCCGCCGAATTCGTAGCGGAGCTCACCTCGGGCAACACCGCCTATTCGCACTTCGGCCCGTTGACCCAAGGCCGCGAGAAGGAGATCGAGACCGCCTTCGTCGCCGACCAGGACGACACCGATCTGTCCAAATGGCTGGACAACAGCACGCTGCAACAGCCTGGTGATCTCGGCTACTGGGTGGGTTATCGAATCGTCAAATCCTACTACCAGCAGCACCCCGACAAGTCCCAGGCGTTCCGGGACATCCTGGGAATGAGCGACGTGAAAGCGTTCCTCGCCCGCAGCGGCTGGTATCCGGGCATTCAACTGGCGCCCTCCCGCGGTCCCGGATGACGCACTGATCAGAGGGCAGGCGCTGACACTCGGCGAGCTGGCTGCGCGTGCGCGGCCAGGCATGAAACCACGCTGAGAACCACCAGCATGAACGCAACACATTCGAGCACGGTGGGCAGGCGCTGCTCCCACAGAAATCCGTACACCAGTGCAAACAGGGTTTCGAACAGAATCATCTGCCCCACCAGCGTGAGCGGCAGCAGCTTGCTCATGCGGTTCCACAGCGAATTGCCGACCATCGAGGCCAGGATGGCTACGCCTGCGGCCACCCCGGCGAGCTTCGCCCAGGACGGCGCGGTGTGAGATTCGGTGGCAAGCACCAAAGCAACGGGAACCAGCAGGAGCGCTTGGATGCACGTCACCACGCCAGTGAGCAGATTCCATTCGTGCGCCGACACGTGCTCGAGCCGCACCAGCCAGCGGCTGTTGCCGACCGCATAGCACGTCCATGAAACCAGCGCTCCCACTGCGCAAAGCAATCCGACCGCTTGTTTCAAAACAGACGTAGCCGCTGGCGCAGCGAGCGCCTGCCATCCGATGCACACGGCGCCAAGCGCACTGAGCACGAGTGACGGCACGAGCCGCCGCAACGGCACCGCACCTTGATCACGGCTGCCGACGATAGTCACGGCAACGGGAAGGAAGCCAATGACGAGCGAGGTCATTGCAATACCGCCGAGACGAACGGCGCTCGACAACAGGATGTAATAGAGAACGTTGCCCGTGAGCGCCAGCCAGCCCAACGCGAGCCACTCGCGTCGGCCCAGCAGCGGCATGAGCTTGCGCCAGATCGGCGCGATCAGACACACAGAAAACAGGCCGTAGAACAAATAGCGGCCGATGGTCAGCTGCAACGGGCCGAACTCCGGCACGAGCTCCGGCGCCAGAAACACCAACCCCCACAGCGCGCCCGCGCCGATGCCATATGCGACACCGGCAATTGTCCGCCCATCGTTCCGCATGCATGCCTCCGCGAACGCGCAAGGTATGCCTACGTCGCTACGCAGTCTTGACCCAGACTCTCGCGTTTTAGTCCCGGACTCTTGCCTGACGTCGATAGGCCGCCGGCGTCAGCCCGGTCGCCTTGCGCAGGGCGCGCGTCAATGCACTCTGATCTGCGTAGCCGATGCGATAAGCCAGCTCGGCGATCGGCAGGTCCGTGCTGGTCAACAGGCGGCACACACGCTCCAGGCGAAGATCGCTGAGCCACGCGCGAGGAGATTTGCCGAGCGTTTCTTGAAAGATCGCATGGAGCCGGCTGGTGCTGACGCCCACCTTCTCAGCCATGTGTTCCACGGTCCAGTTCCTGGCGAGATCTGCCTCGACGGCCGAGATCAAGCGCGCCAATCGTGACGGCAATTGCGGCTCGTCGCCCAGCAGCGCGTCGACCAGCAATGGCACCCACAACTGCAGTTTGTGAGGAGCCATGCGCTCGCTCGCCAGTTGCGCGCCCATGTAGTCGATCAGGTTGTTTGCTTGCGGCGTCAGCGAAAGGAACGGACGCGATGCCAGACGATCCGCGGTACGCGCATCGAGGTCACGAGGATGCAGGTCCAGGATCAATGAACGGTTGGCACGATCGCTCACCTGATCATGTCGAGAGCCCGCCTCCACGTAAGCGGCGACCGTTCTATCCACCACCGCCTGTCGTCCCGCGATGTCCATCGACAGCTCCCCGGCGAGCGGCAACACGAACTGGGAGAACTCGTGCGTGTCGACGGTGCTCTGGTTGCCGTAGGAACGAACAGCGATTGAATAAGGAGCCGCGGCGGTCAGGAGATTGATGGCACAGCCGGAGTTGACGGCCAGCGCGGCGTTATCGAGCTTGGCATTCATACCGGCTGTATTGTGCAACTGGGCTCGCGGCAGTCGCAACCGACAGGCCCGAGCGACGCCGAGCCTGTCCAATGGGCGGCGCTGGTCAGCGTTGACGCCGGGGCGCGTACCACAAGACGACGGCCACCGGCGCGCCGAGAGTGAGCCACGCAAGGACGTCGCCCGCCGAGTCGGAAAGCAACGCGGAGATCAGCCCCACTGTCGACAGCACACCGAGCACGATGGGTGCGGTCCACACGCGGATCGGTGCTTTCGCACTCATGGCGCAGCTCCTTCAGCGGCGAGCGCCCCCAGTCGCGCTTCGATGGGAACGTTGCGTTTCTTGATCCACAGATACACGCCGCTGCCGAGCACGACGATCGCGAGCACGTCGAGCAACGCCCAGAGAATCTTCAGCACCATGCCGCCGTAGTCGCCGAAGTGCAGCGGCTGCGAAAGCAGCAGCGCCTTGACGTACCAGGGCAGCGAGCGGCTATCCACGATCTCGCCATTGGCCGCGTCGATCAGCACCGGCGTCAGCAACTTGGAGGTCAGCGGCGTCGCGCCATACATGAAGGCCACGTAATGATGCGGACTGGAGAAGTTCGTGCCTGGAAACGCCATGAAGCTCAACTCGGTGCCCGGCACCGTCGCGAGCGCCTTCTTCACCGCGTCGTCCGCCGAGCTGAGCCGCTCGACCGGCGGCTCGTTCTGGTATTTCGCGGTCATCTCGCTCATCTCGGTCTGTTGCCACACGCCGAGAATCGGAATCGCCAGGGTGTTGATGACTCCGGTCACCCCCACGGTCAGCAACCAGATCAAGGTGGCGATACCGAGCAGATTGTGCAGATCCAGCCACTTCAGTCGCGACGAGCGTCCGTGGCGCACGGTGCCGAACGGCAGCTTGCGCATGAAAGGTCCGTAAACCACGGTGCCCGACACCAGCGAGGCAGCCAGCAGCAAGCCCATGAAACCGAGGAACAGCGTGCCCGGCAGCCCCGCGAACATGTCGTAGTGCAGGCGGAACATGAAATTCATGAAGCCCTGGTTCAACGGATAGTCGTGCAGGAAATCGCCGGTGCGCGCGTCGAACATATAAAACGCCGAAGTCTCGGGCGACTGTGGCGTCTCGGCCATGGACACGAACCACGCCTCCGGCTCGTCGGGATCTCGCAAGACGAATGTCACGACATCCTGCGGCCGCTTCTCGCGCGCCGCCGAAACGATTTCGTCGAGGCTGACTCTGCCGGTCACGCCCGGCAGTTCGGGCGGCTCGATCGAGTAGCCGGTCGCATGATCGATCTCGTGATAGAAAATCAGCGGCAGGCCGGTGATGCACAACATCAGCAGAAACAGCGTGGACACCAGGCTGGTCCACTTGTGCACCCAATACCAACGACGAATCGCGGACGCGCTCAGCATGACGATGATCCCAGGGAAGTGCGCCTGTTATACCGCCATACGATTCTAAATGCGAACGATTCCCGCCTGATAATGGTTTGCAGCAGCGTTAGGAGCGGG
>Ga0065721_10049914_pt1 | contig 25456 bp, 24 predicted proteins | sample Mesricmetagenome_FD_59108 | JGI IMG/M metagenome (GOLD analysis project Ga0065721, IMG submission 59108) | Mesophilic microbial community from rice straw/compost enrichment Sample: eDNA_1 v2 (version 2) | ecosystem: Engineered > Solid waste > Grass > Composting > Bioreactor | place: USA: Davis... | reverse complement strand
AAAAAAGTCAGCTTTAAACTGCTGAATATTTGGATGCTGATTCATCGCATATGCTCCTTAACACCTGAACTTTTGATTATAGGAATATGATAGCACATTTCAAATCAACCATCGTGAATAAAACATAGGTCGGAGCATCAATTGTTATTTTGATGGATCTGAATTATAATACTTAAATATTCAAACTTTTGAATATTTGGTTTTTATGAAAGGTGGAAGCGAATGCCAGGTTTTAATCCTGATAACCAATCTAAGCCCAATTCGCAGTCATCTTGCGTGCCAGCCTCCAAAAGAATGAGTATAAGCAGACAAACAGTAATCCAGATTGGCATTGATGCTTTGAATGAGGTCGGCTCCGATCTGATTTGCGAGGTCTGTATCATGAATGGGGGATCTTGTTGTAAAGGCTGTCACCATCTTGCAAATGGAATTGGATGTAAAGAACGCAACACAAGTTGTACGGCATGGTTATGCGGATTTCTAAAATATCTATTGTATGCAACAGGACTTTTGAAGGAATGGGATGACTTTTGGAGACAAGTTCCGGGACAATATTTTCGAGAAGACTGCACTCCGGAAACTTTTCCCGTAAATAAACTGTTACACATGCAAAATATTCGAAAACTTAGTGAAGCCCTAGCGACTGATCTGCAGGAAATAGCGGCCAAACATATTGCAATCGGGTTCATCCTCACGCTCCAGGATAAAATAGATAAGAATATTGACCAATGGAACTACTTCAGGGATGATCCTAAAAAACGTATCAAATTCGAAAGGAATATTAAAGTTTTATCTAGTCCATTTCATCGATTCCAGATAGAACTGAGTGAATATCATCTGAACAAGCCAAACACTATTAATGGTGCTGCTCGCATAGGAAAAGGAGATAATGAATGATGGCGGATTTTCCAAATTGTCCTCAATGCAATTCGGAATATACTTACGAAGACGGAGGACTATATATTTGCCCGGAATGCAGTCATGAATGGTCCGAAGAAACGGATATTGAAACGGGTGAAGATCATAACACGATCAGAGATTCGAACGGAAATGTATTAAGTGATGGCGATACCATAACCATAATCAAAGATCTAAAAGTTAAAGGGAGCTCTTCGGTAATAAAAATAGGTACTAAAGTAAAAAATATTCGCTTGGTTGAAGGCGATCATAATATCGATTGCAAGATTGATGGCTTTGGAGCCATGAAATTAAAGTCCGAATTTGTAAAAAAAGTATAGGCACGATGAATGAAGCGAGGGGCTTTCTCTGAAAAGAGAAAGTCCCTTTGCTTTGTTGTCAGCAGAAGCGGTTGCACATAAAAATAAAAATCTAACGTTTGTTGACTGCGTTCTCATGTTTTTAGTCTAGAACAGAGCAGGTGATTTTCTATAAAATGACATCAACTAGATTGATCAGCACCGCTTATTGAATGCGCTTACGGGAAACTGAAAGCGTGTACATATTGAATAAAAATAAATGTAAGGAGTGGCGAACATGGACATGAAGAGCGGCCGAAAACGCTTGCGAACACGCTGGCGCACACAGGATACGGAACTGACGTTTCTGGCCTTGCCAACAACCATCTGGTATATCTTGTTTTGTTTCTTGCCAATGTTCGGCCTTATTATTGCCTTTAAAGATTTCAAGATCCACGGCGGTTTTCTGAGCAACGTCATCAACAGCGATTGGACCGGCTTCAAAAACTTCGAATTTCTGTTCAAGTCGAACGATGCCTGGGTCGTGATTCGCAATACGCTGGGCTACAATCTGATTTTTATCGTGCTGAGCATTGCGGTACCCGTCACGTTAGCATTGATGATTGGTCAACTGCATAGCGGCAAGGCCGGGAAGATCTATCAGACGTTGATGTTCTTGCCGTATTTCCTTTCGTGGGTCGTAGTTTCCGCTATTGTGTGGGCGTTTCTGAGCTTCGATAAAGGGATCGCTAATCAATTCTTGTCCGTCCTCGGCAACGATCCGGTGAACTGGTATATGGAGCCGAAATATTGGCCGTACTTCCTGGTGTTTATGAATGTATGGAAGGGTCTGGGCTACGGTATGGTGGTCTACTTGGCGACTATCGCCGGCATTGACAGCACCTACTACGAGGCTGCTGTCATCGACGGTGCGTCCAAGTGGCAGCAAGCGCGCTACCTTACGCTGCCGCTCATGAAGCTAGTCATCGTGATGATGTTCATCTTGGCCGTAGGCCGTATCTTCTACACCGACTTCGGCTTGTTCTTCCAAGTGCCGCGGGATTCCAACTCGTTGTTTAATGTAGCGACCACGATTGACGTTCTTGTGTATAAGCAGCTCAAGTCCGCTACGCTAGGCATGGCATCGGCTTCTGCATTCTTGCAATCCGTGATGGGCTGCGTGACCATTCTGATTGCCAACTGGGTTGTTCGTCTCGTAGACCGAGAGAGCGCAATGATGTAAAGGGGGAAGCGGGAATGTCATCAAGAGCGAAATTCGACACGGGGCTGGACAAGTTCAACCGGATCCGAACCGGCACGAACATGGTTTTCCATCTGATTTTTATCGTATTGGCGCTGCTTTGCCTTATTCCTGTCCTTGTGGTGTTGTCCATATCGCTGACCAGCGAGGATTCTATTCGCAGCAGCGGGTATCATCTTTTTCCGACGGCCTTCTCCGGAGATGCTTATCGCTATATCGCGCAGCAAGGGACGATGATCACGAAGGCGCTTGGCATCTCCGTGCTCGTTACCGCCCTCGGTACCGTAATTGGCGTAATACTTACAACGTCGATGGGCTACGTCCTTTCCCGGCCGAATTATAAGCTGAAAGGGCTTCTCACCTGGATCGTATTCATTCCGATGGTGTTCAACGGAGGATTGGTGTCCAGCTATTATATCAATTCAAATATGCTGGGCTTGAAAGATACGGTGTGGGCGCTTATTCTGCCGCTGGCCGTCTCCTCGTTCAACGTTATCATTTGCAAAACCTTCTTCCGGAGCACGATTCCGGACGCGCTGATCGAATCCGCCGAGATTGACGGCTCGAGCCAACTGCGCATTTACTTCTCGATCGTGCTGCCGATCTCGCTGCCGGTCCTGGCGACCATTGGATTGTTCCTCTGCTTCGCCTATTGGAACGACTGGTTCCAATCCATGCTGTACATTGATAACCAGAACTTGTACTCGCTGCAGGCGCTCTTGAACAGCTTGATGACCAACGTGGACGCCCTGGCGAAAAATGCTTCCAGTATGGGCATCAGTTACGCGGAGCTTGTCGCAACCATGCCCAAGGAATCCGCGCGGATGGCCGTTGCCATCGTCATCGTGGTTCCCGTTGCCGTTGCTTACCCGTTCTTCCAGAAATATTTTATTTCCGGTCTAACGGTAGGCGCTGTGAAAGGTTAACCCGAAATAAACTCGGATTCTTCCGGTTTATGATATCCACCGCGCAAATGCAGACGGTGGGAATGAAGATGGCTATATAAAAGGGAGGAAATGTACATGAAAAGGACGAAGAAAAAATGGCTTGCAATCAGCGCCGTAGCGCTCCTGACAACCGCTCTTGCAGGCTGCGGCAACTCGAATTCCAATTCCGATTCAAGCACCAGCACGCCTTCGAACACCAACAAGGCAGAAAACACACAGACGGAAACAAGCAAGCCTGCTAATTCGGGCGATGTGCCTACGCTGGTATGGTGGACGATCGGCGGACAGACTCCCGCCAACTTCGATAAAGCGATTGCCGCGATGAATGATTACACGGCCGAGAAGATCGGCGTGAAAATCGACATTAAGGTGGCAAGCTGGGGCGACTGGGATACGAAGATCAATACCATCGTAAATACCGGCGAACCGTTCGACATCATGTTTACGAATAACTCCAAGTATAGCCAGCAAGTGACGATGGGCGCGTTCGCCGACCTGACCGACCTGGTGCAAAGCGAATCGCCCGATCTTTACAAGCTGATTCCTCAGAAGGTGTGGGATGGAACAAAAATCGGAGGGAAAATCTACTCCGTGCCGACGTACAAAGACTCGTCTTTGACTCAATACTGGGTGTTCGACGACAAGTACGTGCAGAAATACGGCATCGATACAGCTGGCATCAAGACATTGAAAGACCTCGACAAACCGTTCCACGATATGAAGGCAGGCGAGGGCAAAAGCTTCTACCCGCTGTCGCTCACCCAAGGCGACGGGTTTAACGGATTCTTCAACGGCTACGACGATATGACGCTTGGTCTGCCGCCGATCGGCGTGAAAGTCGACGATGCTTCCCGCAAGGTTGTCTCCGTGCTGGAGCAGCCGGATATCATGGAAGGGCTCAAGCAGTTGCACCAATGGTACCAAGACGGCATCATCAATCCGGATGCACCGACGAAAACGGAAGCGGATAAAGCCCGTCCTTTCTTCGCGGCTCAGGCATTCCCTGGTGCGGAAGCGAGCTGGCAGATCACGGAGGGTGTCGAGAAGTACGACATGTTCCAGATTTTTGGCCCGATTTATACGACAAGTACGATCCAAGGCTCCCTGAACGCGATCTCGGCCAACTCGAAATATAAGAAAGAGGCTGTGAAATATTTGCAGCTGGTTAATACCGATCCGAAGCTGCGCAATATGCTGGCCTTCGGCGAGCTGGGCGTCGATTACGACAACGTGGATGGCGAGAAAGTGATTGAGCGCAAGTCCGATACATGGCCGCTTGCCGCTTATACGCAAGGGACGTTCTTCGACCTGGCTGTAACGAAAGGCGCTCCAGTAGATCAGTGGGATCAAGTCCGCAAGCTGAACGATCAGGCGACTTCCTCCACGAACTTGGGCTTTGCACTGGACATCAGCAAGCTAAGCACCGAAGTAGCCAATACGAAAGCGGTATGGGACAAATACCGGTATGAGCTATTGACGGGCGCTTCCGATCCGGAGAAGATGGTACCGAAGATTGTGTCTGAATTGAAGGCCGCTGGCATGGATGCGATTATGAAGGCCGCTCAAGAGCAAGTCGATACGTATTTCAAATAAGTCTTGTCTGTCATCAACATCCGGAAAACCCGAACGGAGATCGCCGTTCGGGTTTTCTGGCACAAAATTTAGGATTGCTTTTATCGATAACAACGTTATATGTTTGAGCAGTGGGGTAGGGCAACAGCCTATTGCAAAGGAGATGCCGCATGCGTTCATTTATGCAAATCAAGATCTATCGCGGCAAGTTCATTGCATATGCGGTATTTGTGGTGTTCATCGGCCTGGCGCTCGGCGCGCTCACCTGCGCGGTACTTCTGGACCAATGGGTGGGGAATTCCAGGAACGAGGCCACAGGTGCATTCTCTCGGGTGGAAAACAGCCTCCAGTACGATGCCGACCGTATCGAAGCGTTTATGCAGCGAGTGTATTCCAACAGCGGGCTGGTGTCCGACATTCGCAGCTTTCTAGGAAATAACGCGGAGGGCTATCTGACGAGCAGGCTGCAGGGCAGTCAATATAACCGTCCGCTTGTCTCTTTTCCCGACGATATGAAATCCTTCTTAAGCAACGGGGGGAAGGGAGACATCACGCAGATCAGCCTGCATACCGAGCAAGAGGGCAATGTGGTGAGCTTCGACAATAACGGCAATACGAGTTACCTATTCCGTCTGCCGAACTCCGATGAAACGTTCCGCGAAACGATCCAAAAAGGATTCGTCTATCACAAAAAGCTGTCCGATCCGAACCAAATCTCCCGTCAGCTCGGCGAATTCCGGTTCCTGGTCAGCAGCGACCGGATTTTTAAAACGGTACAAAATTACCATCTGGATGAAGCAGCTGCAGTCAGCGATTCCGGAGACGTGTACCTGATCGCCGGCAGCGGCCGCAGCTCGGAGAAGCTGATTCGCCGGATCGTGGCGGATGGGCGCACGCATGGCTTTCTATCGACGGGATTCCTGGACCGTGCCTATTTCGTGTCGTTTCATTCGAGCGAGTTCGATTATCGGTTCGTCAGCGCCGTGGATTTGGGCTCGCTAATCCGTCAAAAAGCAAATGTGCTGCTTATCGTGTTTCTTATCGTACTCGCCGCGATGATTTGCGTTCTGCTGCTTATCGTTTACAATCTGCGGGAGGACGCGAACTTCCTGCGGCGGATTATTAATTCTATCGGACGCGTAAAAACGGCGGATTTTACGCCGGTTAACCCGGCCCGGTACCGAAGGAACGAATACGGCATGATCGCCCGAGAATTGGACGATATGATCCGTCAGCTCGACCGGCATATCCGCACCAACTATCTGTTAAAACTCAAGCAGCAAGAGACTGAAATGAAAGCGCTTCAGCATCAGATCAATCCTCATTTTTTGTACAATACGCTTGAGGTGATCCGTTCCTCCGCCTTGGTGAATAGCGCCGACCATACATCCGACGCCATCGCCACATTGGGTGCCCTGTACCGTGATATCGTAAAAAACGAGAATATCATTTCGCTGGGCAGTGAGCTAAACTTGCTTCAAAAATACTTAAAAATTATGGAATTCAAATACCCGGATCGATTTTATTATCAATTCAATGTGGAACCCGCATTAGTTTCTTTGCCCACCGTCAAATTTTGGATGCAGCCGCTGGCGGAAAACTTTTTTATTCACGGTTTTCACCCGGAGAGCGAGTTTAACCTGCTTATTGTGAACGGCTGGGAGGAAGAGTCACGCTTCGTGCTGGAGATCGTGGACAATGGCAACCGGATTTCCGAAGAGCATTTGGCCGAAATCAGGAAAAAGCTTTCCAGAGGCGATGATGCCCCGGTGGACAGCATCGGCCTGCGGAACGTGTATACCCGGCTGCGCTTTTTCTATGGGAAAGGCTTCTCCATGACGATCGGCAATAACGAGGAAGCCGGCGTTAAAATAACCGTAATCCTATCCAAGGAGGCGACTAACGATGTACAAGCTGCTGATCGTAGATGACGAGCCGCAGATTTTGGAAGGAATGAAGCGAACGCTGGATTGGGAGAAATACGGCTTTGGTCGCATCGAGACGAGCGAGACCTATGAAGGTGCAATTTCGAAGGCTGTGGAAATTTTGCCGGATTTGGCGATCTTTGATGTATGCATCGGCAAGCAGCGCGGTTATGACGCCATCCACAAGCTCAACGAGCTGCGCCTTCCCTCGAAATATATTATTATGAGCGGCTATGGCGAGTTCCAGTATGCGCTGGAGGCGATTCGCTGCGGGGCTAGGGATTACCTGCTCAAACCCGTGGATCGTTCGAAGCTGCAGCAGCTGGTCGAGAAGATTATCGTAGAGGATCTACACGGAAAGCTGGCTGATAAGGATCGCAGCGATCTGGACATAGACCCGGTACTCGGCGTACATTACGACAGCCTGTCTAAGCTGACTAATCGCATTCTGTTGATCGTCAAGGCAGAGTATGCCCAGAACCTCAGCTTGAAGTCGGTAGCGGAACGTTTTCGCATGAACGGGACGTATCTCGGGCAGCTTTTTCTCAAGGAAACGAAAAAGAAGTTCTCGGAATATTTAATGGCTTACCGAATGCTTCGTGCCCAGGAACGCATACAGTGCACGGACGAGAAGATTATCAGCATCGCGCTTTCTGTCGGATATCCCAACCTGAACTATTTCTATTCTCATTTCCACGCTTATTTCGGCAAATCACCCTCGGATTTGCGTAGAAAGGAATAACGATGCCATGCGGGAACAACCGAAATTGAGCCGTCTCCTTGCATCCTTCATGCTCGTCATCTTGCTGACGCTGTCTATATCAGGCTGTTTCTCTGCATCCGGCAATGAAGAGAATGCGGAAGTAGCGGGCAATACGGTGAATTTGATCTATTACACGATTGGCGATCCGGACAAGGACCTTAAGATGGTCAACGACAAGATCAACGAGATCCTGGCCAAGAAAATCGGCGTTACCATTACATATATCAAGGTAGGCTGGCAAGAGTACGAGGAGCGTCTGAATACTCTCGTGTCGGCAGGAACTCCCTTCGACATCGCTTTTGCGCCGGAGTATGCAAATTACGCGCAGCGCGGCGCTTGGCTGAGGCTGAACGACTATCTGCCGAAAGTAGGGAAGGATATGTATGATGCAATCGACCCTATATTCTGGCAAGGCGTACGGATGGATGACGGCGGTATTTACGGCGTGCCGACCAATAAAGAATTAGCGGTGCGCGATCAGTGGATGTACCCGGATGCGCTAGTGAAGAAATATCATATTGATATCTCGAAGTACACAACGCTTGCTTCCCTCGAGCCGCTGCTTCGGACGATCAAGGAGAAGGAGCCGGCTTATATACCGATGGAGCTCGATAAGGAATCTCAAAACTTCTTTGCCTTGGACGGCTATGAATATGTATCGGATAAAACGCTACCGCTCATGAGGAATGTCTTGGAGCCCGATTCTCCGGTTGTGAATATCTTCGAAACCGACGAAGCCCGTAAAGTACTGGACCTGCTTCGGCGCTACTATGTGGAGGGTTATATCAATGAGGACGCAGCCATGCGGGAAACCGAAGGGCTGAAGCGGGGCGCGCTCGTCTTCTGGAAGGCTGCGGGGGGAGGACCGCTTGCGGAAAATAGTTGGAGCAAGGATCGCGGTTACAAGCTGGTGGCTTACCCGGTAACCCCTGCACTCATCACGACGGAATCCATCCGAGGAGGAATCATGGCGATCAGCGCGGAAACGAAGCATCCCGTTGAGGCCGTAAAATTTCTCAATTTGCTGAACACGGATCCCGAGGTGCGCAATCTGTTCAATTTCGGGATCGAAGGCGTGCACTACTCCCTGGACCGTAACGGCCAGGTGGTGCCCATTCCGCCCAAGGACAAGAATGGTAATCCGATTCCGGACGCGTTGCCAAGCTATGGAGGCGTGCAATACACCCAAGGCAATTGGTTTATCTTGAAGACCATGGGCGGAGAATATCCGGATCCCTTGGACAAATGGAATCAATTCCGCGCCAGCAACAAGGAAGCGGTTGTATCGAGTACGCTGGGTTTTACCCCGGACCTGTCACGGATGCCCATCCAGATGCAGAACATCCAGATGGTCTGGGAGAAATACTTTCCTAGCCTGATGACGGGCAGCGTGGATGTCGCTTCGGTGCTGCCGAATTTTAATCAGGAGCTTCGGCAGGCGGGCATCGACGAGGTGCGGGCCGAGGTGCAAAAGCAGCTTGACGTCTGGCGAGCCGCCCATTCGTAACTCGGAGGGGAGGAGCGCAGGGTTAATTGACTAATCGTTAACTTCTGCAAAACGAAGAATAGCACTACCTAATATTTTAATGATATAATGTAGTCAGAATAATGTCATTCAGAAAGGGGTTGTAAAGAATGAATATCAAACCCTCTACTACAATACGACAGGATTATAATGGGTTTTCAAAATATTGCCACGAGCTTGATGAACCGGTGGTTCTAACCCGGAACGGGGAAGCTGATTTAGTTGTTATGAGCCATGAGGCATATCGGCGAATGGAGGCCCGCATCAAACTTCAATCTAAGCTCTTGGTCGCAGAAAAACAGATTGCTGAAGGAGCAGAATTACTTGATCATGATCAAGTAATCGAAAGAATGCGGAGGAAGATCAATGCTGCAAAAGAGGAGGGTTAAATATTCACCAGCTGCAGTTGATGATATGGATGAGATTTTTTCGTATATTTCACAGCATAATGTTTACGCAGCGGAAAACATGTTGGAGAAATTAAACTCATCCATCTTAGGTCTGGCAGATTTCCCTAATGCGGGCTCTGTATTATCGGAAGATGAGTATTCCCTTATTCAACGGGGGTATCGCTTTATTGTCGTGAATCCATATTTGATTTTTTACCGAATTATGAATGGTGATACAGTGGTTATCCACCGTATTTTACATGGGCGTAGAGACTATCTTCGCGAGTTGTTTGGTTCGTTTGAATGATAAGCACGGAAAGCCTCTCCAACGCGAGTGGCTTTCCGTGCTTTATCATTGTCAGTATGGAGATCGGCACTACAAAGAGGAAAAGTTTTTGAACGAGAGGGTAACGGTTGGCTTTAAAACGGGATGATCATGCTACATCCCTCCTGCATTTCCACATCCATTTGCTCTCAAAGCTTATTTATTCTTTCGCCATCAGATTGGGAAGAAAGTCGGGGAAGTATTTACCGGCAAAACGCATGAATTTTGAAAAACCAGGCACCACACGTTTTTTGTTTTTTTCCATACCGTTGATTCCATGCTTCACGAGAGTCTTCAAACTCATATTTGGACCTATCTTCTGCATGTTTGGTTCAAGATTGGTCTCGGCAACGAGAGGCGGGACAAGCTCCATTACGTGAATATGTTTATTCGATTTCTTTAGCTGTATGCGAAGTGCGTCGGTAAACATATGCACACCTGCCTTGGAGGCGGAATATACAGGCTCAATGGGCGAAGTAATATAGGAAACGCCGGAGCTAACGGTTACGATCATAGCTTCTTTTTGTTTGGAGAATTGGGGAAGTAATGCTTTTGTCATCCATATGGTCCCGTTTATATTCGTGTCAATTTCAGAGGTTGCGTGCTCCAGATCGATGTTTTCATCTAATATTTGAAATGGATGCATGATGCCCGCCGAGTTGATTAAAATATTGGCCTCGGGATAGCTCTCATTAATGAATAATGCCATTTTGCGAACAGAATCCGCATTTGAAACGTCACCTTGAAGCCCGATTAGCCCTTTATTATCTTTGGTTATTTGATCGATGGTTTCTTGATTGCGACCAATAACAATAACTTTATTGCCACGTTTCATCAATTCATTGGCAAAGGCAAGACCAATACCTGAAGTACCGCCCGTAATGATAATGGTATTATTTTTAAGCTCCATAGAATTCTCCTTTGTCGGTTACAAATTTAAATATTTGTAACCAGATGATACCATTAAACTACACTGTTAAGTTACAAAAGTCAACAATTGTAACTGAAGGTGTTTGTATGTATAATGAATGCATGAAAAATTTAAGCAGAGAACTAATATTGGAAACCGCTCACCGGATGGTGGCTGAACAAGGCATGGAGAAAGTGAATCTTTCAAAAGTCGCAAATGAACTAGGAACAACTCATGCGGCGATCTATAAGTATTACACCGGGAAAGAAGAACTATGGACTGCTCTTGCAAGTTCATGGCTTAATCATGAATTGGCAACACTGTTCCCTTTTAAAACGGAAAATTATTCATCTGTAAAGGAAATCGTTCATGACTGGCTATGGAGTTTAAGCGAAACCAAATACCAATCTTATTTACGCGAGCCAGAAATGTTCAAGTTATATACTACTTATATTGATGGAAATCCAATTGTATGGACCCGACATGTTGAAGATTTAGTGGGAAGCTTAAAAGCGGCAAGTAAAATTGAAGACAACAGGCTTATACATGCTATTCTGCTGGCATTTTCCTGGTTTTCCGCGCCTGCCTTTGCAGAAAAGTGGTTGCTGACTGATATTAAAAGAGAATTTGAAGCGGTCTGGAAGCTGGTTGAAGCGGGGTTATTGGAATAACGGTAAAGAGGGGGAGGAGCTATGTTTCATTTTATAGCTCCTCATCCTCTCTGGTTTTTAAAAATTCAATTTTTTCACCTACGATTTCCTTTATCCGATGGAGTTCCTTGATTTCTTTTTCAATTTTGACTTGATAAACTTCAAGATATTCTCTTCTTTTTCTAAAGCTGGTGGATTGTGCGCCAATAAATTCCGCTGTTCCGATCCCAATTCCTCTTAAGTATTTCACCAAAATAATCCAATCAATATCCTCTTTAGAATACATTCTATAGTTATTAGTATCCCTTTCAATATGCCGGAGAATTCCTGCTTTCTCATAATACCGCAAAGTATCCTTTGATAATCCCGTTAATTCAGTGGTTTGTTGGGGGGAATAATAGATCTTCTCATCAGACATTGTAGTTCTCCTCTTGCTGTAGAGTTGACTCCATAGTTTATATTGTACCTGCATTGCAGAATAAATAAAGGAGGATTACTTTGGAGAATGTTGCGGGCAGAAGGAAAGTTGCTGTCATATCGGGAGGGACGTCCGGAGTAGGGAAAAAGACCGCTTTAGATTTAGCGAAGAGAAATATAAATATCGTTATATTAGGCAGTAATAAAGAAAAGGGAAGCCGGGTCAAGGATGAAATAGTTAAGAAATCCGGCAATGCTAACGTTGAGTTTTATCCCGTTGACTTATGCTCCTTGGACGAAATTAAAAAATTCCGCAGTAATCTTGAAACGAAGTATGGTCATATTGACATTCTTGTTAGTGCAGCAGGTGTCATGTTTTCGGATTTGAAATTAACCAAGGAGGGGTATGATCAAAATTTTGCAATCAATTATCTGGCACATTTTTGGATGATAAATGAGATGCTGCCCCTCTTAGAAAACTCCGGGCAAGGGAGAATTCTGCTTGTTGGAGCTATTCCCTTTGTGATCAATCGCAGTAAAGTAGAGCTGCCAAAGCTTGAACGGGCGACTAAATACAATGGGTTTAAAATAGCCGGAGAAGCCACTATTTCAAGGGTGCTGCTGACGGTTGCTTTAAGTGAGAAGTTAAAGGGCACTCCCGTAACGGCCAATATATTTCATCCCGGATATGTTACGGATTCAAATTTTGGAGCAGACTCATCATGGTTTATGAAACTATTGGGGAGTATCGCTGGAACGCTATTCTCCAAGAAAAACCCGCCAATAGGCATGGAGCTGGCGCTGGACCCGGCCCTTTCGACTACAAGTGGACAACTGTTTAATGAAAAAGGAGAGATAATCCCCTTGTCTCCTAAGTATACAAAAGCTTTGGCAGATGAATTATGGCGCTTTAGCTTGAACTTGTATAGATAATAAGATGTAGCATCCAATTATAAACTAACGCTGGCTCAGCATTACAAAGAGAGGGCCATCCCACCAAGGATGGCCTTCAAAACTTACCGTGACAGACTGTGCGGGGGAACCGCATAAAAGTAGCTGCACAGAATCCGCTAAAATCCCTCTAAAGTTCTTTGTATTCCTTCGAAACAGGCTGCCATATGGGCATTTCCTTCGTCTTTGTAATAGTCGGTTAACCGTTCAGCCCAATAATGCATACGATTCGCCAGCATATATTTCAGTTTTACTGACCATTCATCGGAGAACCCGATTAGATAATTACGATTACCAAAGAAACTGGCATAGTTAAATAAGATGGTCTCAAGACTAACTCGGTTTTCATGAAAACTATCATTCATCAGTATCCGATAGAGTTCATGAACATCCGATTTCACGTCAGCATTTATGCTTACATACGCACGTTCTGCCTTGTAGATTTCTAAATAATTATAGTCTTTAAAAATACGCTTTAGATAATTCAAACTTACCCGTAATTGGTTTTGTGCATCAAGCAAATTTATTTCGGGCCAAAAGTCTTCAAGGATTTGTTCCCGTGCCGCAGTTTTATAAAATGAAAAATAGAGCAATAGATTTTTTGCATTTCGCTTATTTAATCCTTGTTCAATCCTAGTGTTGTTGATGCTTATGGAGAATTCCCCGATCAGTTTCATTGTAATAATTGGACGGACAACCAAAGGCTGATGCTGATAATCCGTAAATAACTGTCTGGATTTTTTATGTAATAGGCCAAGGATATCCTGCTCTACGGTACTAGGTGAAGGACCTGTATTATCAATAAAACGATGAATATATCTTAATGTTTCCTCAGGCTTATCAATAAATACCATATTTGAAGCATCGTGAATATTTACGTATTCCGAGTTTTCCAAAAAACAACTGGTAACAAGCGAAGGATACGGCGTAAAAATAGGATCATTTTCACCGGATATCACCAAAGTGGGGGTCTTGATTTTTTTCAGTTCTGTGATCCAGTCCGTTTTCGCTACTAGATTATAAAAGTGAAAATGCATTTCCAAAGATACAGCCTCATATCCACGACGCAATGTTAGCCATTCCGGTGAAAGTTCACCCAGGACGGTTATTTTGGGTAGCATATATTCAATTAGGCGGTTCTTTCCAAAGTCGTGCACCAATTTTTTGCGATAATCGATGTATTTTTGAATTTCTGAAACGGGGAAGAAACATGGCGTTGAAATGATACACAGGGTCTTTACATCGTCAGGATAAATATTGGTGTGTATGATGGCTAAATTCCCGCCTGCTCCATGCCCAATTAAATGATAGGTATGTATATGCAAATGCCCAGTTAGTAATTTTAAATCCTCGCACAATTCTCTCCATGATGGAAGAGTTGTTTTTAAAGGGCTTCTGCCTTGGCCCGGAAAATCGTACATAAGGATATTGTAATACTCTAAGAGCCCGTCCAGAACCTTATACCAGCTTTGTGAATCCAAACCATTCCCGTGCAATAATATCAGAGTTTCTTCCGTTTCTGCATTGGAACGCAAGTATTCGTAATGTATCTCCGTATTATTCCTGTTTATTCTATATGTCTCCATAATGATCCTTTTGGTTTTCTTCGTCGTTTTCGAACTTGTTGACGATATTTTTAAATACAAATGATTTCATTCGTTCGCCTTCCGTTTCATATAAAGACGCAAGATGATGGGCAGAATCTATGAATAATGTTTCGATGTCCCGTTTTAACTGTGTGCTCCAATCATCATAAAATCCAATTAAATAATTGCCTGCTACAATACAAGAAACGTTATTTAGAACTTGCTCTTCAAGAACTACTCTCTGTTTTACATGATCGCTAATATTTAGCAACAGGTATAATTGATTAATATCACAGTGTACAATAGCATCAATAAAAATATATTCACTGTCAGATTTTATAATGTTATTAAAGCCAGCTGCTTGCAGTATTGATTTTAAGTTGTTTAAACTTACCCGAAGTTGATTTTTAGCGCTTTTTATATCAATTTCGGGCCAGAAAACATCAATTAATTTTTCTCTTGTAACCATGCGATAGAAAGATAAATAAAGAAATATATTTTTAGCCAGTCTCCTGTTCCATCCTGCCTCTATAGGTACATCATTTATTGAGACAGAGAATTGACCGATAACTTTAAAGCTTATTTCGTAGGGAGTGATATCTGTTTGATGCATAATCAAAAAATCATTTTTCATTTTATTTTGATAGTATGTAATGTTAAAAGGAGAATTGATCCTTTCTAAGGAATCATCGGTAGAAGTAATAATAAAATCGATCATTCTCGCTTTCGATTCCTCAGGTTGATCAATAAACACCATGTTTGAAGCATTTGGGATATTAATGAAGCTTGATTTCGATAAAAGGCTACTAGTTATCAGTGAAGAGTACGGAGTATAAATATCGTCCAATGCACCTGCTAAAAGTAATACCGGCTTGTTTATTTGTTTTATTTCCGTTCTCCAGTTGGTTTCAATAATAAGTTTATAAAAATGATAATGCATATCTAAATCTACTGATTCGTAACTATTTTGAATCAGTTTGCGTTCCTCGGTTGTCTCTTCAAATATCGTTAATTTGGGAACCAGATAGTTCACAATCCCCTTCTGTCCGAATTGGGCAACCTGTTTTTTAATATAAGCCACATACTCGCGCACGCCTTCCGTTGGGAAACAAAGAAGTGTAGATATTAGAGACAATGTTTTAATGGTACTCGGGTAAACGTTTACAAACTTTACAGCAAAGGACCCTCCAATTCCGTGTCCAACCAAATGGCCGTACCGTATATCCAAAAACTCCATTAATAGCTTTAGATCCTCGCAAAGCTCCTCCCAAGAAGGGAGACAGGTTTTTAAAGGACTTTCCCCATGACCCGGAAAATCATAAATGAGAACATTGAAGTATTCTAAGAGGCCATCGATAATTTTGTACCAGATTCGTGAATCCAAGCCATTCCCATGCAATAAGACAATAGTTTCTTCTGTTCTCGTGCTTGTGCATAGGTATTCATAATGAATTTCAGTATGATTCCGTGGGATTCTAAATACGCTCATCTTCAATTCCCTTCATCCCGGATAGCCCTATTTGTTGATGCGCTTTACGTGCTTTTTATATGCCCAAATAAGTTCAAGAATATATAATTGTTCTTCTTCGGATAGTTCTTTGACGATGGTGTATATGTCGGAGAGTACGTTAGCACTTTGCACAACATCATTCTTATTCTCAATTTCGCCTTTGCCATAAAGCAGCCAGTCTTTATTTAACTTTAAACACTGACTGATGGCATTGATGACAATCATCTGCGGTTCAGTTTTATTCTTTTCAATATTAAATATGACGCCGCGAGATACTCCTATTGATTCGGCTAATGAATCCTGGGAAAATCCCCTGCTTTTCCTGGCATAAGTTAACCTCGCCCCCAATGAATTCATATCATCACCTCACCTTTATTATAGTTGGAGAAAAAGTCATTATCAATGCAATAACCCATTGTCAATGGTACATATGCTTCATTAATTGCTTCTATAATGCGATTTTAAAATGGATAACTTCACTGACAACGCAAAAAAGCTGTAGGATCTATGTAATGGTCGTGTAATGGTGTATTTAGCATACTGGACGTATCGGAAGATGAATGAATTTGTCGAATACAAATGATAAGGATGGTGCAATATGGGGATTTCAGGGAAGGTCATAAAAAGAATAGCGATAATGGGAGCAATAAGTGCGGTTGTGCTTGCCAATCAACCGTCAGGGAGATCTTATGCTGCAGATGTATCTCCAACTATTTTGATAAATGGCCAATTACTCAAATCTGACAAGAAAGCGCTTATCATTGATGGGACTACTTACGTTCCATTACGTGCTATTGCGGAGAACTTCCAAGCCGAGGTTATATGGAGGGGACAGGCATCACGCGATGTTGTGATCTTGAAAGACGGCAATGTCATTCAATTGAGTTCTAAATATGCTTTAAATAAAGCAAATATTAATGGAGAAGAGAGATACATAGAAGCCAATCCCAAATTGATTGACAACACTACCATGATTCCACTCCGCATGATTGGAGGGCTGCTCAACCTTAAGGTGGCTTGGGAGAATAAAACAAGTACTGTGCGATTGGAGCAAAAGGAAAGCAAGGTTGTTAATCTAAATAACCAAAAAGGATATGTCATCTCTGCTTCACAAACTACAATTGAAATATTGACACCGGAGTTAAGAATTGTTGATGTGGATGCGGTCTATCCTGAGTCGGAGTATACAAAGAAAATCGATAATTATAATGCGGAAATTAAGGCGAATTTGTCAAATGAGAAGAAAGTAGAGGAGTTGTTGGATCAACGGAGAGAAGTTTCTTCAGAGTATGACAAGTTCCTCCGAAATTATGATGGCACTGAAGTGACATTTAACTTGCAGTGGAATCATGATTGGAATCAGTTAGAAGCAAAGGATATGGTATTCTCCGATCTATCGGCTAATGCTGAGTATGAAAAAGTAAATTTAACTGCAGTTCCTGAAAGGATTCTATACTGGACTGGCGGAGCGAATGTATTTCAATTGAAATCTTTAACGGATGGAAGTTCAGTTTCAGTATTAAATACATTTAATACCGAAGCAAAAGTAACAAATCTCGTTCCTGACTCCAATCCTGAGATTCAGGCTATTTTGGAGAACAGACCTTTTAGAGCAGTAGGTGCAAGGGCAATGAACAACGAACTTTTCACTTATAAGCTAGAAGTTGAAGGTCTACGAAATAAATCAACAGGGCTGGTCGTTGCGACTAACATGCACTATATCGAACAACCGCAGCCTTACAACAGTCTCTATAATGGAGAATTGCTGTTTACGGTTGATAAAAGGATCGTAAATGAACCAACAAGACAAGTATATACTGGGCATTTTTTAATAAATGTGGACAATCCTCAGGTTGAAATTGAGTTCAAAAAAGGTATTACTGAAAACTTCACATTAAATAATCTGGCCGGCTCCAGTCTGCTTGTGTCGACAGAACAGGACAAAGTGAAAAACTGGTCGTTTGATTTCCAGAATGTCTATCTGGCAAATGGCAAGGTTTCTAAGATCGTGGCTCAGACAGATGAGGAAGTCACCTTCGAAATCATTCCGAATGAAACAACCGTTAAGTTCGTCACCGTTAATCTATCGAAACTGAATGGTCATCCAGCAGACTATTTTGTTGGTAAAAAAATTGCAGCGTCAGGAGCACCAAAAGGCCTGGAAAATCTCGAAGTCATCTGGTTCAGTTTATTTGAATAAACGGTTGGGGGATCGGGAGATCCCCCTTTAAAATAGGGCGAAGAGGAAGTGGGAATATGGGAAGAAATCAAGGCGGCTTAGAGGATCTATATTGGGTCATAAAATTATTGTTAGATGCGAAACGTCAAGGAACATGGAGAGCAACGCATAACGTTTTAGTGACGGGTCTGATCTTTTTTGTTCTGGGTATTGTTGGATTTGTAATAAGCCTGGTCACCCATTCTACTCCTATTATGCCTCTTTTTTTGGGATTATTTATAATTGGAGTATTGCTATCTAGTGTATCGCTATTCATTATTCGCGTTCGGTCCGGATCAAATAAATTGGTCCCATCAAGCCCGGAGGAAGCAGGGAAAGAAGGGGAACGGCATACGGCCCACCAGCTTGAATATTTAGGCCGCGAGTACAAAGTTTATAACCATATTTATCTTCAGCATAATGGGAAGCAGCAGGAGATCGATCATATTGCAATAGGCCATAACGGAGTTTTCCATATCGAATCCAAAGCCTATTCAGGAAATTTATCGTTCTCTGCAACGGGATTAAGCAAGAATGGTCAGCCGGTTGAAGATCCGACGGGGCAAGTCTATCGCCATCAATTTATATTGGATGCCATCCTGAAAGATGCTGGTATATCCAGTGACGTTGTAGGAGTTATTTGTTTTTCACATCCGAATTGTACCCTCAGCGGTTCCAGTCCCAAGTTTATCACATGTAAGGCAGACCGTCTGATTCATTCAATCGTATCCTATCAGCCCCAGACCCGTCTGGATTCGGCGGCTATGGAAAGAGCGTCAGAAATCATCCAAGCGTACATCAAACAAAAGAATACAAATTTAAAAAGGGCGTGAAATGGTAAGATACCCCCCCATAGACGTATTAACTTGCGAGCGCTACACTAGGAAAGGCAACAGAGAATAAACATAGTAGGAGCTTGCAAACGTGATTTTATCAGACCATACCCCATCATGGAAAAAACTTAGCCTTTATGCCGTGACATGGCCCATTTTCGTAGATTCCGTACTGCGGATGCTGCTGGGCACAGTTGACGTGTTTATGTTAAGCCGCATCTCCGACACGGCGACAGGTGCAGTAGGCTTAGCCAATGAAATTATCTATTTTTGCATTATGATGTTTGGCTTTGTTGGTATAGGCACCAGCGTCGCGGTATCCCAATACATCGGTGCCGGGCGGGCGAAAGAAGCAAGCCGTATTTCAGCGATGGCCATTTCAATGAATCTGGTCTTCGGAATCCTTGTCAGCATCGTTCTTGTATGTTTTGGAGAATCGTTATTGCGACTCCTGAATTTAAACCCTGAACAGATTGGAATTGCGAACCACTATTTAAAAATCATCGGCGGATTTATTTGGGTCGAGGCGCTTTCTTACGCCGTCTCTTCCGTTATCCGTTCGAGCGGAAACACGAAGAGCGTTATGTTTGTAACGCTAGGCGTCAATCTCCTCCATATGGGAGGAAATTATTTGCTTATCTTCGGCAACCTGGGTTTTCCGGAATGGGGAGTAACAGGAGCAGCTATATCAACGGTCGTGAGCCGTCTGCTTGGCATCGTCATTCTTTTTATCCTTTTGTACCGCCGGGTTGCTGCACCGATTCAAAGGAAGGATTACGTGAGCTGGAAAGGCTCTTATGCAAAACAGGTCCTGAGCATCGGATTGCCTGCTGCAGGCGAGCATCTCTCTTATCAGTCGCAATACCTGATGATTATTGGGTTTGTCAATATGATTAGCATCACCGCGTTAAACACGCATGTATACGTCATGAATGTATCGAACTATTTTATGGCGCTGGCGTTGGCAATTGGGATGGGGACAGAGATCATCGTCGGACAAATGGTGGGTGCGGGAGAAATGAAGGAAGCTTACCGGAGATTGATGAAAAGCGTAAAAATCAGCTTCCTGTTAACCATAGCTGTCGTTGGGGTGGCGGCGATATTCCGGCATGAACTGATCGGGTTGTTTACAAAGGACCCTGAAATCATTGCTGCAGGGGCGGGTATATTTTTGCTTTCCATCATACTTGAACCCGGGCGCACCTTTAATATGGTCATCATCAATTCGCTGCGCGCCGCCGGGGATGCACGGTTCCCTGTCTTAGCGGGCGTCATCTCCATGTGGGGAGTCTCGGTACCGCTTGCTTATTTGTTGGGCGTTCATTTCGGGATTGGCCTGCTTGGCATATGGATTGCCTTTACGGTGGACGAATGGCTGCGCGGGATTATGATGCTGCTTCGCTGGAGAAGCAGAGTTTGGGAGAAGAAGGCACTAGTAAAGCCGGCTCCCGTCGTTTCGGATAACGGCGCGGGAGCACAGGCCTAGGCTGGAATTAGTTAAAGCGCTACTGACATGACGTTGTCAGTAGCGCTTTTTTATAATCGGAGCATGCGAGTAACGCATGAATAAGAAAGGCGGAATTTATTTATGAACATGATGAAGTGGGAAGTAGATCCAGACCATAGCTCTGTTGAGTTTTCGGTGGCACACTTGATGATTAATAAAATTAAAGGGTACTTTGAGCAATTTCAAGCGGGTTTACAGTTTGATCCCGCAGATTTAACCACTTTGGATATTCGGGCTTCTATCGAGGCAAATAGTATGACCACACGCCAGCGGCAACGAGATGAACATTTGAGAGGCGAGGATTTTTTTCACACAGCAAAATATCCATCTATTTCGTTCGAAAGTACCGGCTGCATCATTATTGGCGAAAGGCAATGCGAGCTTCACGGTCATTTAACGCTGCATGGAGTGACTAAACCGGTTACTTTTTATACCGTATTTGAGGGATTAGGCAAAGACCCCCGCGGGCGGGAACGAGCGGGATTCCACGCAACGGCTAACATCGACAGGAATGAATTTGGCCTCGTATTTGACTCTCCGCTGGAGACAGGCGGTATTATTGTCGGGAATGAAGTGACAATCGAACTTAATATTGAAGCCATCAGAATGGATTGAAAATCCTTCAAGTCCTCCTAATGAAACCGTCTGCTGTCAATTGTCGGCAGGCGGTTTTTGGTGTGTGCTTTTTACGAATTTGAATCCGGAATGTATCAAATCCGGCATAGGATATAGAGGAAATATTTTCTTGCTGGTAGAATAGAGAGAGGAATCGAATTATGTATATAGACATGGAAAATCAGGGTCTTTAGTCATAGAAGGAGGCATACAATTATGGCCGTAGTTGAAGTCGTCAAGTTTGATGGACCGCCGGACGTATTCGTCTGGAAATATCCGAATCAGGCATTGGGCACCTGGACGCAATTAATCGTCAACGAGACACAGGAAGCGGTGCTGTTCAAGGGAGGAAAGGCACTGGATCTGTTCGGGCCTGGCCGGCATACGCTTGATACGGCGAACATCCCCTTTGTTCAGTCAATCGTTAATTTACCATTTGGTGGACGTTCACCGTTCACAGCGGAAGTATGGTACGTCAATAAAATCAACTCTCTGGACGTGAAGTGGGGGACGGCATCGCCGCTTCAATTGCAGGATCCAAAATACAACATTATTATTTCCGCACGCTCTTACGGGCAATTTGGCGTACAGATCGAGGATTCGCGCAAGTTCCTGCTCAAGCTAATCGGCACGCAGCCGTCGTTCGACAAGGATACGCTAGTAAAATATTTCCGCAGTCTTCTGATGATGAACATTAATGAGCTGATAACGACCTACTTGGCTTTGAAGAAGATCAGCATTTTAGAGATCAATGCCTACATTACGGAGATCGCCAAACATATCGAGGAAAGAATTAGCCCGACTTTTCAAGAGTATGGCATCAGGCTGCTCAATTTCTATATCGATTCGATCAATACGCCTGACGATGATCCAGCGACGGTCCGACTTAAAGAAGCGTTGGCCAAGAAAGCTGAGATGGATATTATCGGATACTCGTATCAGCAGGAAAGGACATTTGATACGTTAGAAGGGGCAACAAACAATGAAGGGGCCGGCTCTATTTTTTCCAACATGATGGGGATGGGCATGGGCCTTAACCTGGGTGGTGTATTCGGCAACCAAATGTCGAATTTGACACAGGCGATGAGCGTAACGGTGGAAAGATCTTGTCCGAAATGCAACTCGATGAATCGCGATGGCTCCCGGTTCTGCAACAGTTGCGGATATTCATTCGTTTCGGCACCGTCAGCCCCGGCACCATCCGTACCAGTCTCTGGCCAGAAGGAGATACAATGCAACGAATGCGGCCAATCTTTTTCCGCGAACTCGAAATTTTGCCCGCATTGCGGGGACAAGAACCATCCATGTCCGAATTGCGGTTCGGATAATGCTGCTGAAGCCGAGGTTTGCGCGAAATGCGGACATACGGTTGGAACCAAGCTATGCCAGGGCTGCGGAGACCCGTTGATAGCAGGCGCAAAATTCTGTCCCAATTGCGGAACGAGCGCAGTGATGAAATGCGGGCAATGCCAGCATGAAGTAAAGCCGGGTCAAAAATTCTGTCTCGAATGCGGCAATAAACTCATTCCATAAGGAGGTTTGGCATGAACAGCTTTCGATTAAATGAGAAGGCGTGGACCTTTATTTACGCATGCGCGCTAGTGCTGACGGCCGTACTCCTATTCGGGATAAATCTCTTGCGACCCGGTCATTTATGGATTTCCTTGGAGGCACTGGCGCTGGCGGAAACGGCAGTATACGGCACGGTCATGTTTGGTTTTTTTCTGCAAAAACGAAACGGGAGCCTGTCAATTGGATATTCGGCGTTTGTAACGGTCTCAGCACTTTACTTGCTCGCGGCGGCGGTCATCGTCGTTCTGTTCTCCCTATTATTCAATGTGTCGACACTGTCCTACTTTCTGATCCATATCTTTGTGCTTGCCGCTGCAGGAATTGCCGCGGGGTTAGCGGCAATCGTCTTCAGAAAGTCTGTGCAGGAGGATAATGCTGCATCCCAGACGGAGCTTGTACAAAGTATGCAGAACGCGCTGCGTGATGCGTTGAGGCAATTGCGGGGCGGGGAAGAAGGAGAATTGTTGCGAGAGTTGGAGCGTCTGGAAGAAAAGGTCCGGTTCAGCGACCCGGTATCCCACCCGACAATGCTGGATGCTGACCGCCGGCTGGTAATAGAAGCGGAACAACTGGCCGCCGACATTCGCTACTATACGGAGCAGCCCGAGCGGACGGAGAACAGTTCGTTCGGGCGTCGCATTCGAGTTCTTTCGGATATGCTGACAGATCGCAACGAGAAGCTGATTCAACTTAAATAACGAGCGGGGGATTGATTGTGCAGAAGGCGGTAAATGTTAAAATTCACGGAGCTATCATATTGCTCAGTTTCCTGATTTTTTTTCCGATCGGGATCGTGTTGCTCATCATTAGATATGGACTCCATTCGAAGTACAACTATTTGAGGGAGAAAGACCACAGGTTGACAGCCAATATTCTGTTAACCATACTCGGAATTATTGCGCTCATATGCCTGATAGCAACCATGACCGGTGATAATCTTATGATCTCCCTCATTATATTTCTAGTTCTGCTTGGGGTGCCTGCCTTTCTCTTCTATGCTGCGGCTTCATCCCGGAAGAAAAAGATGGATGCTCTGTATAAACTGTATTACTTGCTTATCACCGAGCAAGGAAAGAATTCAATCGCTGCTTTGTCCCTATCGGCTGGCGAACCGGCCCGAAAAGTGAAAGAGGATGTCCGTTATATGATTGCCACGGGGCAGCTTCCCGATGCCAGTATAACTATAAATGGAGACATTGTACTCCCTAATCATTGGGAAAACGCAGGAAGCACAAACAACTCCGGCTTCACCCAGCAGGCCGCGGCTGCAAAAGATTCGTCCAGCAATGGGCCGAAAAGCGAAGTCTGCTCCGGTTGCGGAGCTGCCGTAAATGTATACCCCGGCAAATCGCAGGAATGCGAGTTTTGCGGAAACATTATAAATGGCAGGTAAGGCGGATTGCCCACAACTTCGTTCAACAATCGAAATCCAGAAAGAGCCGCCCCTCGGATAAACCGGGAGGCGGCTTTTTTTGGCGTTGCATTTAATACACCGCTGGAAAAGGGAATTATTACTTCATCGCGATGCGTCCAGATCACCCTACCATGGCGCTTTGCGTGCCGGGAGCGGATCGACGGTCATCGCCATGCGGTTGCAGAGCCGCTGCATCAGCTCCAGCTTGACAGGAGCTGATGCGGGGTCTTCCCATGCATTACGGTTCTCGTTCGGATCGGCCTTCAAATCATAGAGCTCGCCGGAGTTATCGTTGTGGTACAAAACCAGCTTATGGTTATCTGTCCGCACCATGGTCGCCCATGCTCGGAGATCGCCATGCGGGAAGTTGGCGTCGTAGGATTCGCAGTACACATCCTCGCGATGATTGAGCACATCTTCGTTCCCGTTGCTCAGAAGCGGCCATAAGGACTTGCCTTGCATCCCCTCGTAGACCGGGGAATGTGAGGCTTCCAGCAATGTAGGAGCCAGATCGGCCAGCTCGGTCAGCGAAGCAATGCGCCGGCCTCCCCGGATTCCGGGACCACGGACGATGAGCGGTACGCGCACACTGCAATCGTAGAAATGCGGTCCCTTCAAATACATGCCGTGATCGCCAAGCAGCTCGCCATGATCGGACATAAAGATGACGATCGTATTATCCAGTTGTCCGCTGCGCTCGAGCGAATCAAGCATTCGTCCCACCTGGTCGTCAATCAGGTCGCACATGGCCCAATAAGCGGCACGAATCAAACGGTGGTCACGATCACTCATGCCGGAAGCGGCCAAATGCCCCTTCATGCCATAAGCGCCATCGCGGTCTATCCGTTGGTAGACCGGCTTGTTGTCCAGTTCTCCGTCCACATAGTTGGGAAGCGGGATTTCGTCCAGCCGCTCCAGGTATCTGTCCAGGTAGTCCTTTGGCGGATCAAACGGATGATGGGGATCAAACAGATTGACAAGGAAAAACCAAGGCCGTTCATAATCCGCATTGGTTTCGATAAACTGTACGGCCTTCTCCGCGCACCAGGTTGTCTGATGATGCTCCGCATCAGGCCCGTAACTCACATGGGGGGATGCTTCATAAGGCTGCGGCTCGAATACCTTCCCTTTTGCTTTCAGCCATTGTATATATTCATTCGTCGGCCATTCCGCATGGGGATGATGCGACCAGAAAAATTGATCGAAGCCATCATCAATCCGCCGCTCTGTTCCTTTATTTACCGATGGATGGCAGGCGGATAGATGAAGCTTGCCGGCAAGACCGCAAATATATCCTTCCTCGGAGAGCAGCTTCGAGATTAATTTCTCGTCTGCCGGAATGTCCTGGCCGTTGGCCCGGCATCTTGTCG
>Ga0065721_10049913_pt1 | contig 25463 bp, 24 predicted proteins | sample Mesricmetagenome_FD_59108 | JGI IMG/M metagenome (GOLD analysis project Ga0065721, IMG submission 59108) | Mesophilic microbial community from rice straw/compost enrichment Sample: eDNA_1 v2 (version 2) | ecosystem: Engineered > Solid waste > Grass > Composting > Bioreactor | place: USA: Davis... | reverse complement strand
CTGCCAGGCTCTCGCGATCGACCTCGCCCTGAACGGGCACGACCTGCGGCGCGAGCCGCTCCGCCTGCTGGAGGGGAGGCTCGGGCCGGACGAGACGGTGGCGCGGGGCACGAGGATCGGGATAACGAAGGCGGCCGATCTGGTGCGCCGGTATTACGTTGCCGGCAACCCGTTCGTCTCCCGTCCCTGAACGTGCGCTCGACGACCGGGCGGCGAAAACGCGATTCTCGTTGCAGCGAACAGGGACGTACTTGACTCGCCCGGGTCACTTCTCCTAACGTCCCGTTCCTTCGTATCCTCGTCTAGCCCAACCGCACCCGGACCAGCGCGGATGGGGGAAAGCCAACGGAAGTGCCTGAGATCTCGGGTCTTTATAGGGAACCGCCCCGGTCGGGAGAAACCCGGGTCACGGATGCGAAATACGCGCTCGAGATCGCCTTCGATCTCTCTCCGGTCGGCATGGCCGTGCTGGACGAGGGCCGCGGCTTCCGGATGGTGAACGAGGCGTACTGCGACCTCGTCGGCTATCCCCGGGAGGAGATCCTGTTCCTGCGGCTCGGCGACATCACCCACCCGGAGGACCGCTGGCTGGACCGGGAGTGGCGGCAGTACGTGAAGGACGAGCGGGCGGAGAAGGTGACGCGTCGCAAGCGTCTCCTGACCCGGCGCGGCGACACCATCTGGGTCACCCACCACTCGCGAAAGTCGAGCCTCGGCCCGGACTCCCCCTTCTTCTCGGTAAGCACCTTCAAGCCGATCAGCGACGAGCGACTGGCCGAGGTCGAATCCGAGACCAAGGCGGCGTGGACCTCGCGCATCAACGATGCGCTCAGCGACGACCGGTTCGAGATCTACGGCCAGCCGATCGTCGACCTGCGGACCGGCCGGGTGGAGCAGCTCGAGCTGCTGGCGAGGATGAACCGGGACAGCGGTCCCGAGGACCGGCTGATCCTCCCGGCCGAGTTCATGCGACCGGCCGAGCGCTACGGCCTGGTGAACGAGATCGACCGCTGGGTGGTCGCCCGGGCGATCGAGCTCGCCCGGAGGCGGAAGGTGACGGTGAACCTCTCCGGATCGACGATCTCGGACCAAGAGCTGGTCGAGGAGATCGAACGGTCGGTCCGGGAGTCCGGGGCCCCTCCCGAGAATCTCGTCTTCGAGATCACCGAGACCGCCGTCGTCGACAACCTCGAGGCGGCGCAGTCCTTCGTCGAGCGCCTGCACGAGCTGGGGTCGAAGTTCGCGCTCGACGACTTCGGCACCGGGTTCGGCAGCTTCTCCTACCTGAAGCGAATCCCGGTCGACTACCTGAAGATCGACCTCGACTTCGTCCGCGACATGGTCGCCAACGAGGCGGACCGGCGGGTGGTCAAGGCGATCGCCAACACCGCCGACCTGTTCGGCATCGACACCATCGCCGAGGGGGTCGAGGACCCGGCGACGCTCGAGCTGCTGCGCGAGATCGGCGTCGACTACGTGCAGGGCTACCACGTCGGCCGGCCGTTCCCGATCGGCCAGGTGGACCCCGAGGAGGAGCCCGGCCGGGGCTAGGCGTCAGGCCCCGACGATCAGGCCGGCGCCGAGCGCGACCATGACCGCCGCGATGAGGGCGTCGAGGACGCGCCACGCGCCGGGCTTCGCGAAGAGCGGCTTGAGCAGACGGGCGCCGTACCCGAGCAGGAAGAACCACGTGAAGGACGCGGCGGCGGCGCCGGCGGCCCACCACCAGCGGCCCGTCTCGCCCTGCTGGTTGGCGATCGAGCCGAGCAGCATCACCGTGTCCAGGTAGACGTGGGGGTTGAGCCAGGTCAGGGCGAGCGTGGTGAGGACGATCGCCTTCATGGAAGCGTCGGCCGGGCTCCCGTCCACGCTCATCCCCCGCGGGTTCAGGGCCCGTCGGGCGGCGAGCACGCCGTACGAGATGAGGAAGACGGCCCCGAGCAGCCGCACCACGTCGACCACGGCGGGCACCGCCTCGATCGCCGCCCCGATCCCGAGCACGCCCGCCGAGATCAGGATCGCGTCGGAGCACGCGCAGATCAGGATCACCGCGACGAGCGCCCGCCCGCGACCCTCCACGCCGAGCCGCAGCAGGTAGGCGTTCTGCGCCCCGATCGCGACGATCAGGGTGAGGCTGGCACCGAAGCCGAGAAGGATGAGCTGGAGGAGGGAGGCGTCCATCGGGACGCGGAATCTAGGACGAGGGAAGGTATTCAGTCAAGCTAAACTTTCTTATCTTTGTTTAGATCCTCTTATGACCGGATTCCGCACCGAACACCTCGAGACGCTCGTCGCCCTGGTGGAGGAGGGAACCTTCGAGGCGGCGGCGGGGCGCCTCTCGGTCACGCCCTCGGCGGTCTCGCAGCGGATCAAGTCCATGGAGCGTTCGGTCGGGCAGATCCTGGTCCAGCGGACCAACCCCGTCGCCCCAACGCCCGCCGGCGACGTCGCGCTCCGCTACGGCCGCCAGATGAGGCTGCTCGAGGACGAGGCCGCCCGGGCCCTCAAGCTGGATGCGGGCGAGGGCGGAGCCGTGACGGTCCCGCTGGCGATCAACGCGGACAGCCTCGGGACCTGGTTCCTGCAGGCACTGGCACGGGTCGATACCCCCGGGGTCGTGTTCGAGGTGCTGCGGGAGGATCAGGAGCACACGACCGAGCTGCTGCGCGCGGGCAAGGTGATGGCGGCCGTCACCTCCACCGCCGAGGCGGTGCAGGGCTGCCGCTCGGAATACGTCGGCTCGATGATCTACCGGGCCGTGTGCTCGCCCTCGTTCTTCGAGCGCGAGCTCGGCGGGGAGACCACCCCGGCCGGGCTGGGCCGGGCGACGGTGGTCGACTTCGACCGCAGGGACCGGACCCAGAGCCGCTTCTACCGCGAGTTCGCCGGAAGGGCCCTGCGCGCCCCCCGGCACTACGTGCCCACCTCCACCGACTACGCCGGGGCGATCCTTCTCGGACTGGGCTGGGGCCTGCTCCCGGACCAACAGTGCCGGACGGGGATCGAGGCCGGCGAGCTGGTCGAGGTCGCGCCGGAGATGCCGGTCGAGGTGCCGCTCCACTGGCAGCGCTGGACCCTGGAGTCGCCCCTGCTCGACGACCTGACCGCCGCGGTCCGAGCCGTCGCGGAGGTCGAGCTCGAGCGGCCCGGCTAGCCGCCCGCGTACTCCACCGCGCGCACCTTGGGCAGGACCTCTTCGCGGTATACCTTCAGGGCCCCGAGGGGATCGGCTCCCGATGCGTTCTGGACGCAGACGACGGTCGCCCCCATCTCCACCACCTCGATCAGGCGGGCGGCGTGCTCCTCCGGATCGGAGCCGATGATGAAGGCGCTACGAAACTCCTCGTCCGAGAGCTGCTCCTCGCCGCGCTCATACATCGCGGCCGGGTCGTGCCAGTCGTCGCGGAAGAACTCCTGGGGTTGTGCGCCCTTCCAGCGCCTCGCGCCCTCGAGCGCGGCGTCGTCGTCCTCGGCCCAGGACATGCCGGCCTGCAGGATGATCTCCCCGGGCTCGCGATCGGCGTCCTCGCACGCCTCTCGGTAGGCGGCGATCACGCCCGGCGCCTGATCGGGATCGGCGAGGGTCCAGAGCCCGTCGCCCCGCCGCGCCGCGACGCCCGCCGCCTGCTCGCCGAAGGCCGAGACGTAGACCGGGGGACGGCGCGCGCCGAGCGTGTGCAGCCGGGCGGCCTTCGTCCGGAAGTGTTTGCCGTCGTGGTCGACGGTCTCCCCGTCCAGGAGGCGGCCGATTATCTCCAGCGCCTCGTCCATCCGCTCGATCTGCTCGCCCACCGACGGCCAGTCCATGCCGGCCGGGGACTCGTTCAGGGACTCGCCGGAACCGATCCCGAGGTACCCGCGGCCAGGGAAGAGCTCCTCGATGGTCGCGACGAACTGCGCGACGACCACCGGGTTGTAGCGGAAGACCGGCGCCGTGACCCCGGTCCCGAGCCCGATCCGGGAGGTCGCCTGGCCGATCGCGCCCAGGAGGGTCCAGGCCTGCCCGGACTCGCCGGGTTCCCACCACGGCTGAAGGTGGTCGCTCACGTTCACGGCGTCGAAGCCGGCCTCCTCGGCCGCCCGCGCGTGCGAGACCAGCTCGCTGGGCGGGAACTGCTCGGTCGGTAGCTGGGTCCAGATCTTCATTCCTGTCCACCTTTCGGTCGCCGGTGCGAGTTGGCCTGGTACCCGCGCCACGCAGGCTCACACCGGGATTCGGGGACTCGGACTGGAAACTGACGCGCGTCAACATTAGTATGGGCGCATGTCAAGGTCCCTGAGGTCCCGCATCGCCCTGTCGATCGTCCGCAAGAAGCTGCCGGAGCTTGTCGCCGCGGACCCGATCTCCCGCCTGGAGGACGGGCTGCACGTGGCGATCGTCGGATCGGGATCGCCCTTGCCCGATGCCAAGCGCGGCAATCCCTGCGCCCTGATCATCGCCGGCGGCAAGGTCTACGTGATCGACGCCGGCGAGGGGGCCTCCGAGACCATCAACGGGATGGGCATCGACGCCGGCCTGATCGAGTGCCTGCTGCTCACCCACTTCCACTCCGACCACATCGGCGGGCTGGGCTCGGTGAACCTGCAGCGCTGGGTCGCCGAGGGCAGCGACTCGCCGCTCCGGGTGATCGGTCCGCCCGGGGTCCAGCGCGTGGTCGACGGGTACAACGCCGCCTACGAGCTCGACCGCAAGTACCGGGTCGACCACCACGGGGAGGCCGCGGTGGACCCGGCGATCGGCGCGATGGTGGCGGAGGAGTTCGCGGTGCCGCCGGCCGGCGAGACCGCCGTCGTCCTCGAGGACGACGGCCTGGTCGTGACCGCGTTCGAGGTCGACCACTCGCCCGTCGCGCCGGTGGTCGGGTTCCGCGTCGATTACAAGGGGAGGAGCGCCGTGATCAGCGCCGACACCGTCTACTGCGAGAGCCTCGTCGCCGCCGCCAAGGACACCGACCTGCTCATCCACGACGCGCTTTCCGAGGAGCTACTGACCATGGTCTCGGAGGCGCAGATCGAGGCGGGCAACGAGGCCCGGGGAAAGATCCTGGCGGACGTGCTCGACTACCACGCCACGGCGCCGCAGGCGGCCGACGCCGCGCAGCAGGCGCGTGCGAAGGCCCTGGCGATCACCCACGTGATCCCGCCGCTCCCGCTCAAGGGGCTCGAGGAGATCTTCCTCGCCGGGGCGGGCGACCGCTTCGACGGCCCGCTCTGGCTGGCCTCCGACGGCGACCTGTACACCCTCCCCGCGGCCGGCGGATTGAAGCGTTCCAACCTCCTGCGCCGACGCTAGTCTGGGGCCATGCTCGTCCGCAGCGTCGCCCGCCTCCTCGTCCCCCTGCTGGCTTCCGCCCTCTTCCTCGCGGCGGCGGCCGGTCCGGCCTCGGCGATCCGGCCCGATCACCGGGCAGTCCTCTCGCCGGTCGCCTTCGAGGTCCAGAACCGCCCCTCCCCCGTCCTCGGCGCCGACAACCGGCGGCACATGGTCTACGAGCTCGTCGCGATCAACCAGTCCCCGCTCGACGTCGACGTCCTGAGGATCGCGCCGCGGGCCCAGGGCAACCGCCTCGGCCGCCCGCTGGCGGGAGCGGAGCTGGCCGGGCGGATGCGGATCAACTCCGGCGCCGCCGGGACCACGCTCGGCCCGGGCGAGAGCGCCATCGTGTTCGTCGACGCCATCTACAGCCCGGCCCGCAAGCGACCGCGCACCATCGCCCACGCCATCACCCTGGCCTGGAACGACAACGGCGATCCGGCCGCCCCCGTGCGCAAGACGTTCCTGGGCGTACCGTCAAAGGTCTCGCGGGTCAAGCCGGTCGTGGTCGCGTCGCCCCTCCGCGGCCCCGGGTGGGTCGCCGCCAACGGCTGCTGCACCCTGAACGCCCACCGCGGCGCGACGCTCGCGATCGACGGGACCATCCGCGTGCCGGAACGCTTCGCGATCGACTTCGTCCAACTGAACTCCCAGGACCGGCTGTTCGACGGCGCCCTGACGGACCTCTCCGCGTACGCCTACTACGGGGCGCCGATCCGGGCCGCGGCGCCGGGCCGGGTGGTCGGCGTCCGGCGGAGCCTCCCCGAACAGGTTCCGGGCTCGCTCCCGGCCGGGGCGACGATCCAGATGGCCGGGGGGAACTACGTGGTGGTGAAGATCGGGCCGGGACGGTTCGCGTTCTACGCCCACCTGAAGACGGGGAGCCTGCGCGTGCGCAAGGGACAGAAGGTGAAGACCGGCCAGGTGCTCGGCCTGCTGGGCAACACCGGCAACACCGACGGGCCGCACCTCCACTTCCACGTCATGGACTCGCCCTCGCCGCTGCAATCGAACGGGCTCCCGTTCGTGTTCCGTTCCTTCCGCGGCCAGGGGGTCGTGGAGAACGTGGCCGAGATCCAGGCCGGGGCGACGGCGAACATCACGCGCTCCCGCCTGCGCGGGCGCTACGCCAAGATGCTGCCGATGGAGAACCAGCTCCTGAGGTTCGGGCGATAGCCGCCTCCGCCAAGCCGCGCACCCGGAGGGACCCGGCCGCCGAGACGGCCGCGATCAGGGTCTGCCTCGCCCTGCTGGCGCTGGCCGCGCTCTCGATCGGGCTCCCCGCCTCCTTCGCGCCGGAGACGTTCTACACCGACTACCCGTTCTACACCTCGCTGGTCAGCCTGCTGCCGCCCTACAACGAGCACCTGGTGACCGACGTCGGCGGGCTCTACCTGGGCTTCGGGGTGATGCTCGCGTGGGCGGCGATCCGGCCGAGCCGCCAGCTGGTCGTCCCGCTTTGCTCCGGCTGGATCGTCGCCCAGGCGCTGCACTTCGCGTTCCACGTCGGACACCTGACCGGCTTCACCACGTCCCAGGCCGTCGGGCAGACCGCGGGGCTGGGCCTCTACCTGGTCCTGGCCGCGATCCCGATTGCCCTTCTGCGGCGGGGGTAGGTTCCCGGCATGGAGCTCTGCGTGATGATCGAAGGCCAGGAGGACGTCTCCTGGGACGACTGGCTGGCGATCGCCCGGTCGTGCGAGGAGAACGGGATCCCGACCCTCTTCCGGTCGGACCACTACCTCTCGGTCTTCGGCGCGGACGGGCGGGGATCGCTCGATGCCTGGGGCACGATCTGCGGGCTGGCGGCCGCGACCAGCCGGCTGCGTCTCGGCACGATGGTCTCGCCGACCTCGTTCCGGCACCCTTCGGTGCTGGCGAAGCTGATCGCCACGGCCGATCAGATCTCGGGCGGGCGGATCGAGCCCGGGGTCGGTGCCGGATGGCACCAGCCCGAGCACGACGCGTTCGGCTTCCCCTACCTGCCCATGGGCGAGCGCATGGACGTCCTCGAGGAGCAGCTCGAGATCCTGGCCGGGCGCTGGTCGACCGGCGAGTTCGAGTTCCACGGCGAGCACTACGAGATGACGCCGGTCGACGCGCAGCCGAAACCGGTCCAGAGTCCGTTGCCCCTGATCATCGGCGGCAACGCGAAGCCGCGCAGCGCCGCCCTGGCGGCGCGGTTCGCGACCGAGTACAACACGACGAACCCGACCCTGGAGGACGTAGTCGAACGGCGCGCCAGGGTGGCCTCGGCCTGGAAGGACGCGGGGCGAGACCCGGAGACCCTCCGCTTCTCGGTCATGACCGGCGCGGCGGTAGGCCGCGACGAGGCCGAGGCCGACGACCGGCTTCGCCGGGCCCGCGAGCGAGCGCGAAGGCCGGATCTCGAGTACCGGTTCCACGGCGCGCCGGAGCGCCTGATCGATCAGTTCGGGGCCTGGGGCCGGGCGGGAGTCGACCGGGTGATGGTCCAGCTGCTCCTCCACGACGATCTGGAGCAGATCGAGATCCTCGGGCGAGAGGTGGCCCCGGCGCTGCGCTCGAGCTAGCCGGCGTCAGGAAGGCGACACCTGGATCGGGGAACCTCCAAACGCGCCGGAAACGAGGGCGGCATCGCCCGTGATCTCGCGAGGCTGCTCGGCGGGGAACGAGTGGTGAGCGGGGGCGCCGGCCTGCGAGCCGCCCTGCAGGACGGAACCGGCAACCGTGGGATCGTCGGCGAGGCCGAGGCGCTGGCGCTCCCCGCCGACGCCGAGCAGGTCGCGCAGGTCCTGGCCTGGTGCTACGAGCGCGGCATCCCGGTGACCGTGCGCGGAGGCGGCACGGGGCTGGCCGGGGGCGCCGTCCCCCACGGCGGGATCGTGCTCTCGCTGGAACGGCTGGACCGAGTCCGCTCGATCGACCCAGAGCTCTGGCGCATGGAGGTGGAGGCCGGGGTGCGCACTGCCACCGTCCACCGGATCGCGCTGGAGAACGGGCTCCTCTTCCCGCCCGACCCGGGGGCGAGCGAGCAGTCGACGATCGGGGGCAACGTCGCCACCAACGCGGGCGGTCCTCACGCCTTCGGGTACGGGGTGACGGGAAACTGGGTCACCGGGGTCGAGGCGGTCGTCCCGCCGGGCGAGATCCTCACCGCGGGCGGCCCGCTGCGCAAGAACGTCGCGGGACTCGACCTCACCGACCTCTTGATCGGATCGGAGGGCACGCTCGGGATCGTGACGTCGGCATCGCTCAGGCTCGTGCCGGCCCCCGAGGAACGAGGCCTCGCGGTCGCCTTCTACCCCGACGCCCGCGCCGGCTGCGAGGCCATCGCCACGATCATGGGCTCGGGCATCCAGCCCGCCGCGCTCGAGTTCCTCGACCGGGGGGCCCTCGCCTCCAGCCTCGGTTCCTTCCCACACGACGCCCCGGCCGCCCCCGGGTTCGCCGTGATCGCGGAGGCCGACGGAACGGCCGAGGAGGTCGCCCGAATCCAGGCCGAGCTGTTCGGGGCGATGGGCGACGGCGCCCTCCGGGCCCCTACCCTGATCGCCGATCGCGCGCCGATCGACCGGCTCTGGGCCTGGCGGGACGGGGTTTCCATCGCCGTCACCGCCCAGCGCGGCGGCAAGATCTCGGAGGACGTGGTCGTCCCCGTCGAGAGATTGGCCGAAGCGGTCGACGAGACGGTGCGGATCGGCGAGCGCCACGACCTCCCCGCCTGCTCCTGGGGACACGCCGGGGACGGGAACCTGCATTCCAGCTTCCTCGTCGACCTTGCCGACCCGGCCGAGATCGAACGCGGGAACGAGGCCGCGGCGGAGGTCTTCGCGATGGCGATGCGGCTCGGTGGTTCGATCAGCGGCGAGCACGGCATCGGCTCGCTCAAGACGGCCTACGTGGAGGAGGCGCTCGGACCCGTCGCCGTCCGGGTGCAGGCCGAGGTCAAGCGGGTCTTCGACCCGAAGCTCCTGCTCAACCCGGGGAAGAAGATCCCCCTGGGTTGAATGCGCTCAGGCCTCGGCCGCCCGCGGGCCCGGAATGTTCCGGAAGCGGAACTCCTGCGGCTCCATGCCCGCCTGGACGAAGTGGCAGACGCCGGCGTCGTCCGAGAGGAAGAGGGCCTCGATCCCGTCGACCACGTGCTCGACCGGGATGATCGGCACGCCGCCCGATTCCAGGTTCTCCTTGAACCCGTCGATGATCCGGGTGTCGGCGAAGCCCGGGCAGATCCCGTTCACGCGGATGCCCTCCAGCGCGTAGATGGGCCCCGCGGATCGGACCAGGCCCACCACGGCGTGCTTGTTCGCGGCGTAGATCGGGTCGAACGGGACCGCCGTGAGCCCCGCGAGCGAGGCCGTCGCGACCACCGAGCCCCCGCCCCGCTTCCTCAGCGCCGGGATGACCGCGTTCAGCCCGAACACGACGCCGTCGAGGTTGACCGACATCGCCCGGCGGTAGAGCTCGAGGTCGAAGCTGTCGTCGAGCCCGCACCCCGTGGCGACCCCGGCGTTGAGGAAGGCCATGTCGAGCCCGCCGTGGGTCGCGACCGCGTGCGCGACGGCCCGATCGTTCTCCTCGGGATCGCGCACGTCGCAGCGAACGAACGTCCCGCCGATCTCGGCGGCGGCCTCCTCGCCTCGTTCCTCCTCCACGTCGGCGAGCACCACTTTCGCCCCCGCGGCGGCGAGCCGGGCGCCGGTCGCGCGCCCCAGTCCGTTGGCGCCGCCAGTGATCAGTACCACCCTCTCCTCGAAGCTCATGCCGGGTAGCATGCCACCTACGAAGGCAGGCCGAGGATCACGGTCCGCCCCAGCTTTTCGATCTACCGGGAGAGGTAACGAGTTGAATCCGAATCTGGCGACCCTGCTGACCGAGTCCGCGGCCAAGTTCCCCGAGCGGACGGCGATCCGGCTCGACGACGTGGCCATCCCCTACGCGGGGCTCGACCAGACGAGCAAGCTGGTCGCGGGGCTGCTGCAATCGAAGGGCATCGAGGCGGGCGACCGGGTCGGGATCATGCTCCCCAACGTCCCCCACTTCCCGATGGTCTACTTCGGCATCCTGCGCATGGGGGCCAGGGTCGTGCCGATGAACGTGCTGCTCACCGCGCGCGAGATCAGGCACTACCTCACCAACTCCGGCGCGAAGATCGTCGTCGCCTGGGAGGACTTCGCGCCCGCCGCGATCGAGGCCGCCGAGGGCACCGACGTCGAGGTCATCTCGATCAACCCGACCAACGTCGGCGAGCTGATCGCGGGGATCGACCCGTACGAGGACGTGCTGGAGGTCGCCCCGGACGACACCGCCGTGATCCTCTACACCTCCGGCACGACCGGCCAGCCCAAGGGAGCGGAGCTCACCCACCACAACATCCGCTCCAACATCGAGTCGATCCGGGACCTGTTCGCCCCCTCGGAGGAGGACGTGTTCTTCGGCGGGCTGCCCCTCTTCCACGTGTTCGGTCAGACCGTCGCGATGAACGGCGCCGTGTCGGCCGGGGCCGAGATAACCCTGCTGCCGCGTTTCGATCCGGCTAAGGCGCTGGAGATCATTCAGCGCGACAAGGTGACGATCTTCATGGGCGTCCCGACCATGTACGCCGCGATGCTCCAGGTGCCCGACCGTTCCCGGTACGACATCAGCTCGCTCCGGCTCTGCGTCTCCGGCGGCGCCGCCCTTCCCGTGGAGATCATCCGCGCCTTCGAGAGCGAGTTCGACACCGCGATCCTCGAGGGCTACGGCCTCTCCGAGACCTCGCCCGTCGCCTCGTTCGGCCGCCTCGACATGGAGCGGAAGCCGGGGACGATCGGCACGCCGATCAAGGACGTCGAGATGAGGATCGTCGACGAGGACGGCAACGTGCTCGGCCCCGGCGACGTGGGCGAGCTCCAGATCAAGGGGCCGAACGTGATGAAGGGCTACTGGCGGATGGAGGAGGCCACCCGCAATGCCATCGACGAGGACGGGTGGTTCGCGTCGGGCGACATGGCGACCGTGGACGAGGACGGCTACTACTCGATCGTCGACCGCAAGAAGGAGATGATCCTGCGCGGGGGGTACAACGTGTACCCGCGCGAGGTCGAGGAGGTCCTGTACGAGCACCCGGCCGTGGCCGAGGCGGCCGTGCTGGGCATCCCGCACGACGACCTCGGCGAGGAGATCGTCGCGGTCGTCGCGTTCAAGGAGGGCGAGTCCGCCACCGAGGACGAGCTCCGGGAACACGCCAAGAGCGGCGTCGCGGCGTACAAGTACCCGCGCCACATCCAGATCGTGGACGAGCTGCCCAAGGGCCCGACCGGAAAGATCCTGAAGCGCGAGATCGACCTCAGCCGCGTCGCCGGCTGAGGGTCCCGGCCGGGGGGCGGGCGAGGGCGCTCGCGCGGGGTGCCGGCCGGTCCCTCAGGACTCGGTGTGGCGCTCGATCACGTCGCGCTGGTCAGGCCAGCGGCGGATCAGCTTCTCGCGCCGGCCCAGCTCGAACCGGTCCCAATCGAATCCGGGAGCCATCGTCGTCCCGAGCAGGGTCCAGGCCCCGGTGGTCTCCGCTGCCTGCCAGGTGCCGCCCGGCACCAGGATCTGCGGTCGCTCTCCCTCGGAGAGCCCGATCCCCAGCATCGGGTCGCGGTAGTCGCCGTACTCGGGGCCGAGGATGTGGATCCGGGCGGGGGCGCCCGCGTAGAAGTGGAAGATCTCCGGCCACGGCAGGCGGTGGAGCATGGACGGCTCGTTCTCCTCGATCAGGAAATAGATGGAGCTCGAGTGATCGTCCGAGAACTTGCGCCGGTACATGCCCCCTTCGTGGGGGAGCGGCTTGAGCCGGAGCTCGCGGATGATCGTTTCGCGGTCCATGTCCGAACCTTACGGCAGGTACCCGACGGCGCGCGGTTCAGCAGCCGGCCGGCGCCGGCACCCGGTCGGCCAGGTTCGCCGCCGCCCAGCGCGCGATCTCGCTCAGCATGGATCCGCCGCCCTCGAACGTGCCGTCGTCGGGGATCGCGGCGATCGCAATGACCATCTGCTTGCCGTCCACGTCCATCACCCCCATCTGCCGGACGAGGTACCGCCCGTCGGTCCCGGGCCCCCAGCCTCCCTTCCACTTGGCGGGGTAGCCGGCCGCGCCGATCCCGAACGTGTCGCTGCCGCCGACCGCGGACATCTCGCCGAGCAGGTGGGACCGGGTCCCCGCCTCACCGACGCAGCCCCCGGCCAGGGCCGCCATGTAGGTGGCCTGGTCGGCCAGCGACCAGTCGGTCTGACCGTACGTGGAGAACCCGTCCCTCCCGACGGTCGAGACCACCGTCTGAGCGTCGCCGGCGCGCCGGAGCATCCTCTCGACCGCCTTCGAAGCCCCGCCCAGCCCGCCGTGCCGGCCCTCGAGGCTCTCGAACAGCGCCGCCGCCGCATCGTTGTCCGAGAGGGTGATCGCGGCGTGGATCTGGCCGTTCTGATCGGCCGTGATCCCGCCCGGCCCGCCGGCGTCCTCGAGCACGCGCTCCGCGATCGGGACCTTGATCGTGGACCAGGCGTCCCCCGTGGCGAAGCCCCCGGCGACGATCGCGGGGCCCGATGCTCCCGGGGCCGAGACCGCCAGCCCGGTGGTTCCGGGCAGCTTCGCGAGGAAGCGGCCCGCCTCGGCGTCCCCGGCACCCGGCGACTCGGCCGACGGGGTCGAGTTCTCCCGCCGGGCTCGTTTCGCTTGTGCCCGCAGGCGCTTGGCCTGGCGCTTCAGGTCGGCTACCTCCTCGCTCCGATCCTTGGCGGGAGCAACCTTCGGTTCATCGTCGGACGAACCGCCGCAACCGGCGAAGAGCAGGCCGAGCGCCACGCACCCGACCGCGAGGGCGGACCGCGTCACGGGAGGTAGACCGAGGCTTCGTCGCCGCCGGTGCACACGGTGCCGCCGCCGCTCCAGGGCTCGCAGGTCATCGTGTAGTGCTGGTGGGTCTTGGGGCTGTAGGCGCGGATCGTCGAGGCGTAGGGGTTGCTGCCCTGCTCCCCGGCGACGTTCATGGCGAACTCGCAAGACGTGTTGGGCCCCACGCGGACCCCGCCGCCGCAGTCGGAGACGGGACCGCCAGCCTCGGATCCGCCCGACTGGCCCTGGCCGCCGCCGCCGCGATTCTTGGTCTTGGCGCGGTTGTTCTGCTGCTGAAGCTGCTTGATCTCCTTCTGGAGCTGCTCCACCTTCGCCTGCTCCCGGGCCTCCTTCGCGCCCTCCGCGCGGGCCTTGTCCAGTTGCTCCTGGCTCGGCCCGTCGTCACCTCCGCAGCCGTACGCGAACAGGCCGAGGCATAGAAGGACGAAGACGCCTGACACTCCCTTGTGGCGAGACATGACCGAAGCTTAGCCACCGATCCGGTGTTCATGGCAATGCCCGTCCAGACACCGACCTTTACCCTGGAGCCCATGAGGAGAATCCGCATCGCCATCGCCGGCGTCGTCGCGCTCTGCGCCGTCGCAGCCCTTCCCGCCGCCGCCGCCGCAGACTGCGGCCTGCCCACGAGCCGCGGGGGAGCAAACACCGACTTCCTCGACGGCGGGACCATCCAGGAGTTCAAGGGAACCTTCGCCCCGAGCCTCAATGGCAAGTTCGTCCAGATCCCGTTCGAGGTCGGATCCGAGATCACGGGCATGAAGATCCGCTACTGCTTCGACCGGCCGTCCGGAGCCGGGGGCGACGACGCACCCACCCTGGACCTCGGGGTCTACGGCCCGAAGCCGGCCGACGCCGACGGCTGGTCCCAGGCCGAGCGACGGGGCTGGAGCGGCAGCGCGGTGCGCACGATCGGGATCGGCGAGCGGGGCTACACGGACGCGGCCACCTACGGCACCGGCGACGACTCGCGCAAGGCGTACGTACCGACCTATACCTCCCGCGCCTTCAAGCCCGGCCCGATCGAGCCCGGCCAGTGGGCGGTCGAGCTCGGGGCCGGCTGGATCGACCCGGACGGAGCCGGCGTCGAGTGGAAGGTCGAGGTGACGACGACGACAAATACCGCCTGGTCGACCGACCCGTTCCAGCCCGACCCGTACGTCCCGTACGTGGCCAACCCGAACGCCGGCTGGTACACGGGCGACACCCACGCCCACGGCGAGATGGAGCCGGGCAACGCGTTGATGACCGACACCCTCGACCTCGGCTTCAAGCCGGCCGCCCAGGGCGGCGCCGGGCTCGACTTCGTGAACCTGGTCGACCACAACAACGACAACTCGCGCGCCGTCCTCGGGTCCCTGGCCGGTTCGTACCCCGGCAAGCTGATCGTCCCCGGCGTCGAGGTCACCACCTACAACGGGCACCTCAACGCCCAGTACTCGGACAACTTCGCCGACTTCCGGTTCAGCGAGGTCTACCGCTGGGACGACGAGAACGGCGACGACGTGCAGACGGCCGACGAGCTCGGGCTCGTCCGCGGCAAGATCGACCCCGCGTCCCAGCTCCAGCCCCTCCTGGACGGGGGCGGCGTCACGCAGGTCAACCACCCCGAGACGCTCCGCGACGCGCCCGCCGCCTGCCGCGGCTGCGCCTGGACCTACAGCGACGAGCAGACCGACTGGAGCCGGGTGAGCTCGATCGAGGTCTCCAACGGTCCGGGCGGCATCCCGAAGGACGACCCGGCCCTGATGAACCCGTTCACGATCGACGCGATCGAGCTCTACGAGCGGCTGCTCGGCCAGGGTTTCCACATCGCCGCCGTCGCCTCGAGCGACGACCACCGGGCCGGCGGCGCGACCGGCCCATTCGACAGCGCGGTCGGGGTCGGCGCGACCGTCGTGCACGCGACCGAGCTCTCCGCCGAGGCCGTGAACGCCGCGGTCCGGGCGGGCCACACCTACATCAAGCCGTTCGGATCGACCGCCCCGGACGTCGAGCTGGCGGCGACCACCCCCGAGGGGGGTTCCGCCCTGCCGGGCGACTCGGTGACCGGCTCGGGCCTCTCGGTGAAGATCGACGTGAACGGTGCCGCCAGCGCCGTCCGTCCCGGGCCGTTCACGCTCACGCTGCTAAAGGACGGGGCCCCGGCGGATTCGGTCGCCGTCGCCGGCGAGGCGTTCTCCCACACGTTCGAGGTGTCGGAGGACGGGCGCTACGGCTTCAAGCTGACCCGGCGCGTGGGCGACAACGAGCTCATCGAGGCCTACTCGACCCCGGTCTGGTTCACCTACGAGGCGAAGGTCGAGCCCGAGGTCAAGCCCTCGAACAGGTTCAGCTTCAAGAAGTTCAAGGCCAACCGCAGGAAGGGCATCGGCAAGCTCAGGGTGAAGGTCGCGAGCCCGGGCAAGCTGAAGCTGACCGGCCGCGGGCTCAAGACGGTCAAGGCGAAGGTCCGCAAGAAGAACCAGGTGGTCACCCTCACGCTGCGACCGAAGGCCCAGCTGAAGAGGAAGCTCAGGAAGCGTGGCTTCGCGAAGGTCAAGGTCAAGGTGACCAACACCCCGACCGGGGGCCGGGCCCTGACCAAGACCAAGGTCGTCAAGCTGCTCGCGAAGAAGGCGAAGCGGAAGCGCCGCTAGCGGGCTACTCGTCGGGAACGTCGGGGGTCGGTGGCGGAGGCGCCGCCGAGATCCCGGCCAACTCGGCCTGGGCGGAGGCGGCGGCCGCCTGGGCCTCCCCGGCCCAGCGCTCGCGGACGATCACCGAGGCGTCGGACTCGGCGGCCATGCCGCCGGCCACCAGCCCGTGCCGGTGCCCGGAGCGCTTGCCCTCCTCGTAGCCTAGCCGCGCCATCTCGCGGGTCACCTCCCTCTCCGCGCTCTCGCGGGCCTGCTCGTAGGCCTCCTGCTCGCTCAGGTCCGGTCCGTCCGAGCCGCCCCGGGTCGCATACCCGATCCCGAATCCGGCCGCTCCCGCCGCCAGGAGCAGGGCCGCGCCCACGACGACGAGCCACGGCCGGGGACGCCGGCTTCGGTCCTCTCCCGCGGACCCTTCGGTCGGGCTCGAGTCGGCCGCTTCGGTGCCCTCCCGCTTCGCGGGGTCGCCCTCAGTCCCGGCCATGGCCCCGCTCCTTGCGATCCGTCATCTCCTTCTCCGCTTCCTTCTCGGCCTCCCGCGCGGCCTGGACCGCGGCGCGATACGCCGCCGCCTCCTCGCCGGTCGGGCACCAGCCCGGCGCCGCCGCCACGGTGCCGCAGTTCGCCTGCCGGGCGGCGATCTCGGATTCGGCCGCGGACTGGGCCGCCTCCGCCGCCTTGGCGGCGGCGACCGACTCCTCGATGTCCGCGTTCCCGGCACCTATGTCCGCCCCCTCCCGCGCCCCGGTCTTGGCGCCCGCGATCTTCCCGCGCTTCCAGCCCGCCGCAAACGCCCGCCTGGAGACCGCGGCGCTGGTCGCCCGGAAGGCCTCCTGATAGGCCCGCTCGTATCCCCGCTCGCGCGCCGCCTCGGCCTCGCTCCTTCCCGTCGCGGACCCGGTGCCGATGACGAAGCCGGCGACCGCGAGGACCGTGACGGCCATCGCCCCGCCGATCAGCCAGGGCATGACGCGCCCGGGAGTCACGGCTCCGGCACCTCGATGTCCTTGGGCTTCGGCACCTCCATCCCGGCCTTCTCGTAGGCGCGGCGGTAGTTGCGGATGTACGACGCGCGGTAGGCCTTCTCGAAGGCCGCGTCGCGCCCCTTCTTGAAACCTGCGGCGTAGCCCTTCGTGGCGCCCTCGACGGCGCCGGCCTTGCGGCCGCGGTACTCGCCCTCGAGCCGGGCCGAATCCACGTCCTCGCCGGCCCCCTTGCCGAGCACGTAGCCGGCGGCGCCGACCAGGGAGAGGGTCAGCACCACCCCGGCGACGAGCAGCACCTTCTGCCCGTCGAGCTCGTGGTGGGGGAGGCGGATGTCGCCGACCCGTCTCAATCCATCCTTCCACCGCGCCGACGCGCGATCCCGCAGCTCGGCGAACCGCGCGCCGATCTCCTCGACCCACTGCCCGACGGCCCCGGGCTTCGTCTCCTCGACGGCCCCGCCCGCCTCGTCTTCCGCTCCATCGGGCTCGGGCTCTTCGCCGTCCTCGGGCTCCTCCTCGTAATCCTCGTCCCAGTCCTCGTCCCAGTCCTCTTCGGGCCCGGGCTCGTCCTCGAAGCCGACTTCGTCCGTCTCCTCCGTCTCGAGCTCTTCCTCGACGATCTCGGCGTCGGCCGGCCCCGGCGGTTCCTCGGTTCCGTCCGGTTCGGCGGTCTCCACCCGCTCGACCGTGCGGTACTCCTTGGTTTCGGGCTCCGCTCCGCGCTCCTCCCGGGCAGGTTCGGCACCCTTCGTGAACATCTCCTGGGTGTCCTCTGGAGAGACACCGTTCCGGGGCTGGCTGGTCTTTCCGGATCTGCGCAAGTCGGCCTTTCGGTTGGCGGCTGGCTCCCCCATGTTTGCGCAACCGCGGGCGGAGGGAGACCCCGACGGGCGATCTGCGACGGCGCGTGCTTCCCGCCCCTCCCCGCACCAACTAGGCTTCGGCCCGATGGCGCAGCACTACCTGAAGCCCCTCTTCGACCGGGTCGTGATCAAGGAACTGGAGCCGGACCGCATGCGCAGCTCCGGCCTCGTGGTACCCCCCGGCACGTCGGAGCCCCCGCCCCAACACGGGATCGTCCTGGCCGTGGGACAGGGCGTCGACTGGTGGGAGGCGGCCGGGGTCCGCATGCCGGTCCGCCCCGGCGATCACGTCGTCTTTCCCGCCCAGGCCGGCAACTGGGTGGAGGTCGACGAGGAACGTCTCCTCGTCTGCCGGGTGACCGAGCTGCTCGGGGTCCTGGAGACCGCCAGCGACCCCGAGACGCCCGAACTGGGCGGCGAGCCGCGAGGCTGACGGAGACGCGCTCGGACCCGATCCCCCCCGGATCGGGCCCGGCGCCTCCCTGCTTGCTGGTTCCCTCCCATTCGTGGAACCCGGTTGCCGTTCCTGAGGTCGGGCAACCGAACTGATAACCCGATAACGGAGAGCGAGTTTCGCTCCGTTCGGAGAATTCTCTCGACCGCGGCGATAATGGCGGCAACGTCTTCGACAAGGAGGAGCCGCCGTGTCCACCCGCCTCAACCCCTACATCAACTTCAAGGACGACGCCCGGGAGGCAATGACCTTCTACCACTCGGTGTTCGGAGGGGATCTCCAGATCCGTACCTTCTCCGAGTTCCAGGCGAGCAACGACCCCGCCGAGGCGGACAAGGTGATGCACTCGCAGCTCGAGACCCCGGACGGCTTCACCCTGATGGCGTCGGACACGCCGAACTCGATGGGCTACGCGGGGCAGGAGGGCTTCGCCGTGACCGTGAACGGGGACGAGGAGGAGAAGCTGCGCGGCTACTGGGAGGCCCTGAGCGAGGGAGGCACGGTGGTTGTGCCGTACGAGGTGGCGCCCTGGGGAGCCACGTTCGGGATGTGCGTCGACCGGTTCGGCACGAACTGGATGATCAGCTACGCGGCCGAGCCGGTCTGAGCCACCGGGCGCCGGCGCTTCCGCACGCCGGGCCCGATGCGGCCCGTCCCCGCGGCCGCCTAGCCGACCCGAGCCCTCGCGGAGCCGTAGTCTGTCCGGCGATGGCCCTCTCGATCGGAATCGTCGGGCTTCCCAACGCCGGGAAGTCGACCCTCTTCAACGCCCTGACCAAGAACGACGTCCTGGCGGCGAACTACCCATTCGCCACGATCGAACCGAACGTCGGGGTCGTCGGCGTCCCGGACCCGCGCCTCGAGAAGTTGGCCTCGCTGTATGGCTCGGAGAAGATCCTCCCCGCGACCGTCCAGTTCGTGGACATCGCGGGCATCGTCAAGGGCGCCTCCGAGGGCGAGGGTATGGGCAACAAGTTCCTCTCGCACATCCGGGAGTCCGACGCGATCTGCCAGGTGACTCGCGTGTTCCAGGACGACGACATCACCCACGTGGACGGCGAGGTCGAGCCCAAGAACGACATCGAGACGATCCGCACCGAGCTGATCCTGGCCGACCTGCAGACGATCGAGAACGCCCTCCCCCGCCTGACCAAGGAGGCGAAGCGGAACAAGGATCTCGAACCGCAGGTGAAGGCGGCCGAGCAGGCGAAGGAGATCCTCGAGTCCGGCAAGGGCATCTTCGAGGCCGGCTTCGACCCGGAACCCGTGCGCGAGCTGCACCTCATGACGGCGAAGCCGCTGCTCTACGTCTTCAACTGCTCCGAGGAGGAGCTGGGCGACGAGAAGCTGAAGGACGAACTTCGCGCGCTCGTCGCCCCGGCGGAGGCGATCTTCCTCGACGCCAAGTTCGAGGCCGAGCTGGTCGAGCTCGACGACGAGGAGGAGGCTCGCGAGATGCTCGCCGACATCGGCGTCGAGGAGCCCGGCCTGGACGTCCTGGCCCGCGTCGGGTTCCAGACCCTCGGCCTCCAGACCTACCTCACGGCCGGCCCGAAGGAGACCCGTGCCTGGACGATCCCGATCGGCGCGACGGCCCCGGAGGCGGCCGGCGTCATCCACACGGATTTCCAGAGGGGATTCATCAAGGCCGAGACCATCTCCTTCGACGAGTTGATGGAGTTCGGCTCCATGGCCGACGCGCGGGCCGCCGGCAGGGTGCGCCTCGAGGGCAAGGACTACGTGATGCAAGACGGCGACGTGGTCGACTTCAAGTTCAACGTCTAGCCCGGCTGTCGGGCCGCGGGACGGCCCGAGCATGACCCGGTCCGGTCGGCGCGCTTAGTGCAGGCTGTCCTTCATGTTGCCCACCCGCACCGCCATCAGCTTGATCAGGTTCTCGAAGAAGACCGAGACGAGCGTGGGGTCGACCGCGCGGAGCTGCTCCAGGTCCGTGACGTCGAGGACGTAGGCCGAGACCTCCGTGTCGGCGATCGAGGTGCCGATCCGGTCGCGCCCGCTCAGCATCGCGACCTCGCCCAGGGTCATCCCCGGGGAGAGCGTGGCGATCCTGCGATGGCCGCCCTCGCCGTCGCGGACCAGGATGCTGATCTTGCCCGCGGTGACCAGGAGCATCTCGTCCACCTCGGTCTCCGACTCGTCGTAGATCTGTTCCCCGGCCTCGTACCGCCGGTGCTGAAGGTGCCGGGCCAGGAGCCCGATCTGCTCGGGGCTCATGCCGATCGTGGCCCCGTGCTGGGCCAGGCTCAGCTCGGGCTCCGACTCGACCGATCCGTACTTCTCGATCAGGCCCTGTTCGCACCACTCGAGAGCGAGGTCGAGGTCGGGGAAGGTGCGTACCGGATGGAGCCCCTCCCTCTCCCGGTGCCTCGCGAGGTCGTCGGCGAAGACGGGATGCCGGTCGAGGTCCGAAAAGGCGATCTCGCCGCCGGCCTCCTCGTAGCTCTCGATGAGGTGGGAGAAGATCGGGACGTCGACGAGGTCGATCGATCTCACCGCCCGGAAGTCGAGCACCGCGAAGTCCGTCTCGTCGGACCGCTCGAGGGCGGAGCTCGTGACCAGCTCCCCGGCGGCGAACGAGAGCTCGCCCTGCAGCTCGAGGATCTTGGCGCGGTCGCCGTGCTCGGCCAGGATCACCTGCTCGCCGACCGGCCGGAGCCGCTTGGAGCGGGAGTCCCGGCTGCTGTGCTCGACCCGCACCGGCGGCGGCGGGCGGCGGGCGGGGCTCATCACGTGGAGGTGGAGCTCGTCCGAGAGGTCCTCGCACACCTTGATCCCGCGGACGCTGTTGCCGTGGACGTCCAGCGGCGGTGAGTAGACGGCGATCCCGAGCTGTCCCGGCAGGACGGCGATGATCCCTCCCGCGACTCCGGACTTGGCCGGCAGGCCCACGGTGTAGAACCAGTCGCCGGCCGAGTCGTACATCCCGCAGCTCGCCATCACGCTGAGCACGTTGCGAACCGTGTCGTCGCGGAGCACCCGCTCCTGCGTGACCGGGTTCACCCCGGACGAGGCGAGCGTCGCGGCGATCACCGCCAGGTCCTTGCAGGTGACGAGCGTCGAGCACTGCTGGAAGTAGGTCTCCACCACCTCCTCGACCTCGCCCTCGACCACGTTCGAGTTGCGCAGCAGGTAGGCGATCGCCCGGTTGCGATGGCCGGTCTCGTTCTCGGACGAGAACACGGACTCGTCGATCGAGAGGTCCCGGCCCGCGAAGGCCGAGTACTCGTTCAGGATGCGATCGATGGGCCGGTCGAAGCCGAGGGGCTCGATCAGCGCGGTGGTCGCGATCGCCCCGGCGTTCACCATCGGGTTCAAGGGCCGGCCGGTCCCGGGCTGGAGGGTGATCGAGTTGAAGGCCTCGCCGCTGGGTTCGACGTCCACGTGCCGGCGGACCGCTTCCTCGCCGATCGCCTCGAGGGCCAGGGCGAAGGTGAGGGGCTTCGAGATCGATTGGATCGTGAACTCGTGACGTGTCTCGCCGACCTCGTAGACGGCGCCGTCGGCGGTGACCATCGAGATGCCGAACCATCCGGGGTCGGCGGAAGCCAGCTCCGGGATGTAGGAGGCGACCTCTCCGGAGTCGTCTCCGGCGTGCCTCGCGTGAAGCCTCTCGAGCAGGGCCTGGACCGGTGACGCCGTTCGTGCGGCGGATTCCTGCGGCGACATGTGGGGAAGTATCGCGCCAAGCCCGAACCCAGGCTTGACAGCATACCCCCGGGGGGTATAGTGGGAGCATGTCCTCCGCCACCGAAACGGAAAAGATCGCCTTCGAAGTCCCCGACATGAGCTGCGCCTCGTGCGTGGCCAAGGTCGAGAAGAGCCTGAACTCGCTGGACGGGGTCGAGGCCGAGGTCAACTTCGCCACGCGGAAGGCGACGGTCGAGTTCGATCCCGCCCTGGCCGGCCCGGCCGACTTCATCCGCGCCGTCGACTCCGTCGGATACACGGCCGCGCTACCGGCCACCTCGGGCGGCGCAGGCCACCACGGAGACCACGCCGAGGGGCACGCCGAGGGGCACGCCGGGGAGCACGACCACATGCATCACTCGGTCGCCTCCGCGCCCAACCTGCTCCACCGGTTCGTCGTCAGCGCGATCCTGACCGTGCCGCTGCTGCTCATCTCGATGATCCCCGCGTTCCAGTTCGACTACTGGCAATGGGTGGCGCTCGCCCTCGCCACGCCGATCGTTCTCTGGGGCGGGCTGCCCTTCCACCGCTCCGCCCTGAGGGCGGCGCGCCACGGGGCCTCGAACATGGACACGCTCATCTCGCTGGGCACGCTCGCGGCCTTCGTCTGGAGCCTCGCCGCGCTGATCTTCGGCGAGGCTGGCGAGATCGGCATGAAGATGCCCTTCAGCCTGGTGCCCACCACCAGCGACGGGCTGAGCGAGATCTACTTCGAGACGGCCGGCATCGTCACGACCTTCCTCCTGGCCGGGCGCTGGTCCGAGGAGCGGGCGAAGACCCGGGCGGGGAACGCGCTCGAGGCGTTGCTCGACCTCGGTGCCAAGGAGGTGTCCGTGCTGGGGCCCGACGGCGCGGAACGCCAGATCCTCATCGACCGTCTCGCGGTCGGCGACCTCTTCGTCGTACGCCCGGGAGAGAAGATCGCGACCGACGGGGTCGTGCGGGAGGGTGAATCGGCGGTCGACGAGTCCCTGATCACGGGCGAGTCGGTGCCGGTCGAACGCAAGGTCGGCGATCCCGTCGTCGGCGCCTCCGTCAACGCCTCGGGCCGGCTCGTCGTGGAGGCGACCAAGGTTGGCTCGGAGACCGCCCTGGCCCAGATCGCGAAGATGGTGGAGGACGCCCAGACCGGCAAGGCCCCGGTGCAACGGCTGGCCGACCGGATCTCTGCGGTGTTCGTCCCGGTCGTCCTCGTCCTCGCGGCCCTGACTCTGGTCTTCTGGCTGATCGAAGGCTCGGGTGCCGCGTTCGCCCTCACGGCCGCGGTCTCCGTCCTGATCATCGCCTGCCCCTGCGCGCTCGGGCTGGCCACGCCGCTGGCCCTGCTGGTCGGGACGTCCCGTGGGGCCGGCCTCGGCCTGCTCATCAAGGGTGCCGAGGTGCTCGAATCGACCCGGCGGGTGGACACGATCCTGCTCGACAAGACCGGGACCCTCACCACGGGGAGGATGACCCTGGATTCGATCGCGACCCCCGACGCCGAGTGCGAGAACCACGCCCTGCGGCTCGTCGGCGCGCTCGAGGACGCCTCCGAGCACCCCATCGGCAGGGCGATCGCCGCCGCGGCGGGGGAGGACCTGCCCCCGGTGGAGGGGTTCCGCAACCTGGAGGGACTCGGCGTCGAGGGCATCGTCGAGGGCCACAGGGTCGTCGCGGGAAGGCCCTCCCTGATCGCCGAGCGCTTCGGCGAACTCCCCGAGGAGCTCCGGCGGCGCATGGAGGCGGCCCGGGACGGGGGTCGGACGGTGGTCGCCGCCGGCTGGGACGGCGAGCCGCGCGCCGTGTTCACGGTCGCCGATCAGGTCAAGCCGGAGAGCGAGCGTGCGATCGCCGAGCTGAGGGAGCTCGGCCTCGAACCCGTGCTCCTCACGGGGGACAACCAGGAGACCGCCGAGGCGGTCGCGGCCCGCGTCCAGATCGGGCGCGTGATCGCCGAGGTCCTGCCCGGCGAGAAGGCGGACGCCGTCCGGTCCCAGCAGGAGCAGGGCCGGGTCGTGGCGATGGTCGGGGACGGTGTCAACGACTCCCCCGCGCTGGCCCAGGCCGATCTCGGGCTCGCGATCGGGACCGGCTCCGACGTGGCTATCGAGGCCTCGGACCTGACCCTGGTCTCCGGCGACCCCCGCGGCGCCGCGGCGGCGATCCGGCTCAGCCGCGCCACGCTGGCGACCATCAAGCAGAATCTCTTCTTCGCCTTCTTCTACAACGTCATCCTGATCCCAGTGGCGATGACGGGCCGGCTCAACCCGATCCTGGCCGGTGCCGCGATGGCCCTCAGTTCCCTCTTCGTGGTGAGCAACTCGCTCCGCCTGCGGCGCTTCGGACGCTGACCCCGGTCATTTTTTTGGCTAGGCTCAAACCGTGAGCCCCACCGCTGCCCGGACATCCGGAGGAAAGCCCGAGGGACCGCTGCCCACGGCGGCGGTCGAGGACTACGCGAAGGCGATCTACTCGTTGACCGGCTGGGGATCGGAGACCGCGTCCACGAACGACCTGGCGGAGCGCCTCGGCGTGAAGGCCGGGTCGGTCTCGGCGATGATCAAGAAGCTGGACGAGGCGGGCCTGGTGGAACGGGTGCCGTACCACGGGGTGCGCCTGACCTCGGAGGGGACGCGGGTCGCGATGCAGGTGCTGAGGCGGCACCGTCTGTTGGAACTGTTCCTGGCCGAGGTGCTCGACGTGCCCTGGGACCGGGTGCACGACGAGGCCGAGGTGCTCGAGCACGCGCTCTCGGAGGACCTGACCGAGCTGATCTCGGCGAAGCTCGGCGACCCCGCGTTCGATCCGCACGGAGACCCGATCCCGGATCGGGACCTGGCGATCGCCGAGACGGAGACGGTCGCCCTCGCCGACCTGGCACCGGGCGATTCGGCCCGGTTCGTGCGGGTCTCGGACTCGAATCCGGACATGCTGGCCTATCTGAGCGAATGCGGCATCGGGGTCGGCGACGAACTGGAACTCGTCGCCCGCCAGCCGTTCGACGGACCGATCACCGTGCGGATCGACTGCGAGTCGCACGTGCTCGGGCTCACCCTCGCCCGCGCGATGCGGGTCGAGTAGCCGCACGCCACCGACCGTGGGATCAGCCCGGCGTGGGACCGCCCGGGGCGGCGATGGTGGGCGGACCGCCCGGGATCGGCGTCGGATCGGTCGGCCTCGGGTCGGTCGGCTCGGGGGCATCGGGCGGTTCGGTCGTCACGGGCGGCGGGGCCGGATCGGGGTCCGGCGTTGTCGCCGGCGGCTGATCGACCGTGCCCGTCGCCGGTCCGCCGGGCGTCCGCCCTCCGCCGCTCCGCTCCGGCGGGCTGCCGCCCCGACGCGGAGACGAGGCGTCTCCGCCGCCCGTTGGGGCGGGCGAGACGACGACCGGCTCCCCCGTCTCGGGATCGACCGCGGTCGCGCTCGCTTGCGCCGCCCCGCGGTTCCTCTTGGTGCGCACGGGAGACTTGTTTTCGGTCGACGACGGCGCCACGGCGAAGGACTCGTTCACTGCGCCCACCCGTTCCGGCGCGTCCGCGTCGCCCAGGAGCAGGATCGCGAAAAGCCCCGCGACGAACGAGCCGACACCGATCAGGGCGGCACGTCGCCCGCGCCCGGCCGCGCCCGACGCCGTGCCCGCGGTGCCGCCGCCCGCTCCCGCGCCG
>Ga0065721_10006571_pt1 | contig 25470 bp, 16 predicted proteins | sample Mesricmetagenome_FD_59108 | JGI IMG/M metagenome (GOLD analysis project Ga0065721, IMG submission 59108) | Mesophilic microbial community from rice straw/compost enrichment Sample: eDNA_1 v2 (version 2) | ecosystem: Engineered > Solid waste > Grass > Composting > Bioreactor | place: USA: Davis... | reverse complement strand
CTTCGGAGAGTACTCTGCCCTCGTGGCTGCAGGAAGTCTGTCGCTTCCACAGGGACTCCGCATGGTAAAGGCCCGGGCCGATGCGGTTGCCATGACGGTTCGGGAGCCGGGGCAGCTGATCTCGGTTCGGGGAACACCACATGCGGTGGAAGCTGCGGTTCGCAAATCGGGGATTGCTGTCACAATCACCCACTACAACGGGCCTCAGCAGACTGTGATCGCTGTTGCAAGTCATCAGGTGGATGAGGTCCGAAAGGCCCTCAATGCACAAAACTTTGCTTCTGTTCCCGTACCGGTTCCTGTTGCGTACCACACGAGCCGGCTTGCCGGTGCAGAACAGATTCTGAAAAGCAGTTTCTCGAGCGAGACGTTCCGCCCCGCGCGATGTGGGTTCCTTTCAACCTGTTCTGCCAGCTATCTGGCGGAACCTTCCGAGTTGCGTTCCGCCCTGATTCATCACCTCACCAATCCGGTTCTGTACGTTCCATCGATGGAACGGCTCCTTGCAGATGGTTACTCCATCTTCATTGAAGTCGGGCCGAACCAGATCCTCAGTCGATTGAATCAGGAGATTGCCGGGGACCGCGCTCTGGTCTTGAGTCTCGACCTCCCCGGGCGCGCTCATGAAGAACGTTTGTTGATGGTCAAGGCAGCCATCGAGATCGCCAGCAGTGATCGCGTGATCGAATCGTCCATTCCGGTTGCACGGACTCAAGCTGTCTCGCTGGAGCGGCCTGTCGAGAAGGCTTCCCCAGTGGCCCCTTCTCCCGCCCCTGTCTCCGCATCGATTCCAACGGAAATGGATGTGGAGATCGTCGACCTCCGTCGTCCGAAGTCACGGGCTTCGACACCGGTCAAGCCGTCACCAGCGTCCACGGAAGACAAGCCACTTCATTCAGGAAATGGACACGCTCATCATGGCCTTTCCTCTGCGAACGGGAACGGGCATGTTGCTGCGGTGGGAGAAGAGAACGGAAAAGCAGCAGGTCCCATCCCGGTCGAGGAACATCAAAATCGACCCAGCCTGCAGGAAGTCCAGAACTTTCTGCTGACAGTCGTTGTGGACCTGACCGGATATTCTCCGGATGTCATTGATTTTGATGCAGACCTGGAAGCAGATCTTGGTGTGGACAGCATCAAGAAGGCTCAGGTCGTGGGGGAACTGGCGGAGTGCTTTGAGCTGTCGGTCGCTCCTTCTGGCGTGACCATGTCCGATCTGAAGACACTCGGGGATATTGCAGCCATTGGAGTGAAGTACGGAACCTCCCGTCATTCCACGACGACCGGGGTGGCTGAATCCCACTCCTCCGGGACGCCGACATCGTTGCCCCCCTCCGACAACGGACACGTGGCGACGTCTACTCCTGCGGTATCGGAGCCTGCCTCTTCGTCAACCTCGACCCCTGTCCTGTCCGCAGTGCCAGCAGGTGAGGGGGTCGGTCTGGATCTGGCGTCCATTGAGCGATTCCTGATCGATCTTGTTGTGGATCAGACCGGATACTCTCCCGATGTGGTCGACCTTGATGCCGACATGGAAGGAGATCTGGGGATCGACAGCATCAAGCAGGCGCAATTGCTCGGCGAAGTTCAACAGCAGTTTGAACTCCCGGTTGTTGCCGTTGAAGGGAAGTCGCTGACCAGCTTCACCACGCTGCGTTCGATTCTCAATTTCCTTGCAGAAACCCTGCCGAATTCCGGCTCAGCCGCGTTTCGGGTTGCGATTTCCGAGGATGGTTCCGGGAATGGTCGCGGCGATGCCGTGCAAACCTTCGCAGAGGCCTCAAAAAAAAAGACTCTAGAGTCTGAAATGGGGGCTCCCGCGGGGGGGAATGCACCTTCGACTGGAAGCTCGCTGAATGGGACGCACAGCGGCCGTTCATCAGCGTTGTCTGATGAAGGGGAGCAATCGAGTCAAAAGCCTGCTGGAGGAGTCGGCATTTTGGGAGTCGACCCGGAGGATGAGGTCTCTCCCGAAGTGATCGCCCTGTTTATGCCGCAGGAAGATCAGGATGACCAGACCCCGTGGAATCGCGGGTGGTTACGAGGTCAGCAGTTTGGACAGGAGATCCGGGCCGCTTTACGACTCCTCATTGATCGGGGCGAACATCTGGACTCAGAAGTCACTGTTGCTCCCGCTGTGCGGGAAGAGCTGGCAGGGCTGGCTTCCGGAGCAGGGGTCTCCTTTGACTCTGTTCTCCATGCTCATGGATTGTGGCGGGTGACCGATCGCTCCACAGGTTCACAAAAAACGGAGCCATCCGCATTTCCCTCTTCTCCCACGGGGAATCAATCAGGCATTCGCAAGTCCATTGCCACCGAGGCCGAGAAGGCGGGGCCTCCGCTTCGCTCCGAGCAGTCGATGCGGTTTGCCATGCGGATTGCACGGGCGCCTCAGCGACGGGGAATGCCGATTCATCCCCAGTTTTCGGGACCGGCACTGATTGTTGGGGATAATGCACTCTCTCGCTCGATTCAGGAGCGGTTCCAAAAGGAGGGGCGGAACTGCCACATCCTCCCCCGATTCAGTTCGCTTGAGGAACTCAATTCCTGGCTGAGCCAGTTATGGTCCAATGAACTGACTCCTCATCTGTTTATCACGACATCGCATGATACCGATGCCCTCACCCGGATCGACGTCCGGCAATGGAAGAATCGACGCTTTTCCGCAGTCGAAGTTCCGTACCGTGTCTGTCAGCTGTGGATGCAGCGGATGATCGATGCCGGGAAGATGGATGGGGCAACAGTTGTCGCGGCCCTGAATCTGGGAGGGGATTTCGGGTTCAGCGGGGAGACCTGTGTATCTCCGGAAGGGGGCCTGGGAGGCTTGATCAAGGCGATGTTGATCGAAGCATGGATGCGAGGCTTCCGTGCGACACCCATGAAGGTCATCGACATCTCACCGGAAACTCCCACGAAAACAGCGGTGGAAGGGATCTGGCGCGAACTCGCCATCCCCAGCTATGACATGGAAGTGGCCCTGATTGGCGAGGAGCGCTTTGCCATTCAGCCGGTCTTCAAACCGCTGGATGATGTCCCACGTCCTGCGACTCCCAAGATCACACGTGGAGGAGTATGGGTCGTGACTGGAGGGGCTCGCGGGATCACATCGTTCGTTGTTCGGGAACTTGCCAAACGACATGGGCTGAAACTGCATTTGCTCGGAACAGCACCCGCTCCGAATGTCTCGGACGAGTTACGACAGTCCGCGCAGACAGATCGACTGCAACTGCGACGTGCGGTGATGGCCGATGCAGCCCGGCGGAACGAAAACGGAATGGAAGCCTGGCGGAACGTGGAAAAGGCACTCGAGATCGATGCCACACTCCGACAGTTCCGCGCGGATGGAATTGCCGTCCAGTACCATTGCTGTGACGTCTCCGATGTCGAAAAACTCCAGCAGACGCTCGAGACAGTTCGTCGCATGGATGGCCCGATTGCGGGGGTCATTCACGGGGCGGGAATTGGTCAGGACGCCCGGTTCGACCGGAAACGCCCGGACAAAGTGGATCAGTGCCTCCGTGCGAAGATTGATGGCTGCATTAACCTGATGGATTCCACCCGTCAGGACCCGCTGGAATGGTTCGTGGCCTTTGGTTCGATCAGTGGTCGATTCGGAGCCAATGGACATACGGACTACTCCTATGCCAATGACAGCCTTGCGAAACTCGTTGACCGTTACCGCCGCGAGCGAGCGGAAGTCAACAGCGTCACGTTCCATTGGCATGCATGGGGTGACATCGGGATGGCCACCAAGCCCGAAACGAAGCTGGCTCTGGAGATGATTAATCTGGAGTTTATGCCCGCACGGGAGGGGATCGCCCATTTCCTCAACGAACTGGAACGGGGAGGGGACGAACCGGAAGTTCTGATTACAGATCGGGCGTACTATCGAAAATTCTTCCCGGTTGACCGGAATGTCGTCCCCACTGATCCAGATGCCCCGCAGCCGATCGGATTTCCATTGCTGGACCCGGAAGGGGATTTGCCCCCCACTCATGGCGGTCCGTTTGCCATCGAACTGAATCCAGAGAAAGAACGTTTCCTCAATCAGCATCTCGTTCAGGGGAAACCGACTCTTCCGTTCGTGGTCGTTCTGGAGATGATGGCCGAGTCGGCACGGGCGGTGACCGGTCAATCACTCGTGGTGGAAGCTCGAAACGTCGAAGCTCTGCAGGCCTTCAAATGGTCGACTCCCGCTCCGATGACACTTCACGTTCGCACACAGGTGAACGGCGATCGGGTGGGGTGTGCGTTGATTGCGGATGTTCGCCGACGAGATGGCCGGATTGTGGCGAAGGACCGGACGTATTTTCAGGGAGAATTCCGCGTTGCGGAGCGGTACGAGCTTCCGGTGGTCACTCGACCGGATGTGGCAGGGCTCCAGTTCACTCCGATCGAATACCTGGACTCAAACGCACCGATTTATCACGGCCCGGATCTCCAGTGCCTTCAGTCGATCGCTGTGGACGGGAATCAGGCGGTTGGACAGATCTCCGCCTCTTCCACTGTTCAGCTGGGCGGAGGCCATCGGCCGACATTTGGCTGGTCGGTTCATTGTGCCGCGTTTGATGCCTGCCTCTATGCTGCTGCTGTCTTTGCCGGAAGACGTTTCGGTCGCCCGAGTCTTCCGGTACGATTTGAGCGAATCCGTTTTGGACGACTGCCGGACCCCGGTGAACCATGCCTTGTGAGTGTTCAGTTGATTGAAGAACTCAATGAAGGGCTGGTTCTGGCATTCCAGCTGGTCGGCCTCAATGGGGACCTCCTTCTTGATGTGGAGGGGTACCGGATCGGATGGCTTCAGTAGTGGCCCTTTCCGGTGGACGTTGCTGAAACGGATCGTGTCACGTCACAAGAGCAGTATCAACAGCGACAAGGGAATCGCGTTCAACCATGTATCTGACCCCAGTTTCATTGAAACCGCCGCTTTCTCCTGAGGACTACTACTCGGAGGAGAGCTGGGAACTGGAGCGTCGCGCGGTCTTTGCTGAATCGTGGCACCTGGTCGGGACCGCCAGTCAGCTGAACCGCCACGGGAAGTTTCTGACTTGGGAACTTCTTGGTGTCCCGGTTGTCGTACGAAATTTCAATGGGGAACTGGTGGCGTTAAGAAATGTCTGCGCACACAGGCAGGCGATCCTCGCTCCCAAACCTTCCGGATGCAGCCCCTCGCTGAAGTGCCCTTATCATGGGTGGGAATATGGTCCCGATGGCCGAACCCGAAAGCTTCCGGGAGCCAGCAATTTCCCCAAGTTCGAACACGCGCACTACTGTCTGGACAAATTCGCTCTGGAGCAGTGTGGCGATCTGGTTTTTGTCCGCCTGAGTGCAAAGGGGCCGACTCTTCGCGAATGGATCGGGGAACGATTCGATCTGCTGGAGAGCTGGTTTTCAACCCGCACCCATCATCTCGCGACGCATCTGAAGTTCGAGCTTCCTGCAAACTGGAAAATCCCAGTCGAAAACTCACTGGAGAGCTACCACATCCCCTTCGTCCACCCCAAGACATTTCACGAGGACCCGGCGGAGAAAAACAGCACACACGTGTTTCATGACACGGGGACCAGTTTCATGTCACCGTTTCATCCTCCACGGTTCATCGACTACCTGTTGGACCGCATCGAAATCTGGGTGATGCATCGGTTGGGACATCCGCCTGTGGGGATGTATTCACACCATCACATCTTCCCGAATCTGATGATCTCCCATACGGACACAACCAGCTTCGTGCAGATGGTTCATCCGACGGGACCCCGGTCATGTCTCTCAACGGTCTGGCAATATGGGCTGGGGGATGCCGGGCAGAATCTGTTTCAGAGGACACTCAGCTGGTGGTGGGGGAAATTCACAGGGTTCCTCACAAAGACCATTGTGACGGAAGACATTTCCGTCTTCCCGCTGGTGCAGGCCGGTTCTGTCGGCGCACGTCAGCCGGGAATTCTGGGGCGATGCGAAGAGCGGCTCTATGAGTCGCAAAAGTATGTGAAGGACAAGGTGGATGCCTGGAAGCAGGCCAGAAATGGTCAGGAAAATTGCCAGGCAACCTGTCAGACAACGAATGTGGAACGACAGCAGGACGGACAGGAAACATGATTGATCTGCGGGGAAAAACCGCACTGGTCACGGGGGCATCACGCGGAATTGGACGGGCATGTGCATTGCGGCTCGCAGCCTGCGGAGCCAACGTCGCCGTGAACTTTCTTTCCTCAAAAGAAGGGGCTGCCGAGACGGTTCGGCAGGTTCAGGCTTTCGGGGTTCAGAGCATCGCGGTTCGCGCGGATGTTTCTGATGCGGAAGAAATTCGCGCCGCTGTTGAGTTCGTCCAGGATCGTTTCAATGGACTGGATATCGTCGTCAGCAACGCTGCGGCGGGCGGGTTCAAGCCTCTCATGCAGGTCAGTCCTGCCAATTGGGACAGCGTTCTCCGCAATAATGCGGCTCCATTGTTGTGGCTGACACAGGCTGCTGCTCCGGGGATGGAGAAGAACGGCGGGAAGATCATCACAATCTCCAGCCACGGAAGCATTCGTGCGTTTCCGAATTACGGAGCGATTGGAGCGTCAAAGGCGGCACTGGAAAGCCTGATGCGGTTTCTGGCCTTTGAACTGGGAACAACCGGAATCAATTTCAATTGCGTACTGGCGGGGATGGTGGCGACGGAAGCGGTCCGGACGATGCCGTTCAGCAAGGAAATCCTCGCAAAGTCTCAGGAACTCATGCTGGTGCGGAAGCGAGAGCTGCTTCCTGAAAACGTTGCCGATGTGGTGGCGTTTTTGGCAAGCCCGCTCAGCGATCTCATTCAGGGGCAGACAATCATCGTTGATGGAGGAATCAGTATTCGGGTTTGATCCAGCTGCCTGTTGCAGCTGCGAAGCTGCGTCAGCAGGGAAAATCAAAGGATGGGGATTCGACCTGTTCAGGTTCCTGGACCGGAATTCCGTATGCATGCGATCTGTTGACGTTCGTTTGGCCCTGCAGGGAGAGATTCCAATTGCGGCAGGGAGAGGATTACGTTAACTATCCTGTCCACCAGCCATTTGCCTTGCTGTCAACCGCAGGATTTCTGAAAACCATCTGAGTTCATGTCCAATCCGACGATGGAGCTTGTCACTGCGACGAATCCGATTCCCCCGGGGATCAATGGATTGCCGCTCACTCCTATTGAGCGTTTTCTGCTTCGCAATGATACCCCTGCTCATCCCATGGTTTTTCGGGTCCTGCTGCGGTTTGATGGCCCGGTCCGAAGCGAATATCTTCAGACGGCGTTCGATCTGTCGGTCGCACGTCAACCGATGCTCACCAGTCTGGTACAAGGGGAAGAACTGGGTGCTGTCTGGAACTTCGCTGATCGGCTCCCTGAACTGGAGTGGCAGCCAGAGGGGTTGGCCCCAGAAGAGATTCCCCATGTCAAAGTTGATTACTGCGATCTTCGGCGTCGACCGGGGCTCCGCTGCCGGATCTGGCCAATCGCTGGCGGAATCATCATTTTGATCGATATTCATCACGCCTGCTGTGATGGTCAGGGGGCGCGACAGCTGATTGCCGAATGGTTCGGAATCTATCAGCAGTTGATCCAGGGGGAATCCCCTCGGCTTCCGACGCTCGCTTATGACAAATTGAAAGCACGCGCTGACTATCGCGTCGTCAATCCACCGATCGGAACGTTTGAAGGGCTGAAAAACCTCTACCTGACGGTGCGCGGGCGCACCACTCGACTGCCGGAAAAATACCCCGATTGCACTGAGGCAGACTATCTTTGCGAACACACATTCAGTGCCGAAGAGACGGCCACGCTTCGCGGCAATCTGAAGAACGCCGGATTCACCATCAACGATGCTGGTCTGGCCGCATCGTTTTCTGCACTTGTGGAGTGCTGTCCGAGCGAGACGCGAAAGGGATACATCACCCTGATGCATCCAGTGGACCTCCGATGGCCTTCTGATCTGCGGACCCCAGCCTGCAATCTCGTGGGGGTCACCTTTATGCGCCGCAAGCAGAAAGCCTGTCTGGAACCGAACCGGCTCATTGACACTCTTCGCAATGAAATGCGATATATCAAGAAACGATATGTCGGTGCTGAATTCCTTCGGGGGCTGGCAGCGGCAGACGGGTTTCCGGGAGGCCCCCAGCGGATTCAGAGCTGGGGCTGGTTCGTTCCGACGTTGCAGTTTACCTGTCTTGGAGATACGACCCGAGCCCTGCACTATCGATTCAATCAGGTGGATGGGGTGATCAACTTCGGCGGGATGAAGCTGGACCGCATTTCAGGCTTCATGCAGCTGGGGGGATATCTCCCGATCAGCCTCGCCGCTTGCGAAACGAATCAGAAGCTGTCGCTAACGGCCCGTATCAGTTCGAAGCACTTTGATCGGACGTCAGCAAATGACTTCCTCAATGTGTTTGTTCAGAAGATGATTTCTTTCGGATCGTTGCAGTGAATCATGACGCTGCCGAAATCCCTCTGAAACGGGACCCCGACACGGGTCTCTTCATCTGGTGGCTGGAGGATGATCGTGAGCATTCTCTGGATCTTTCCATTCTCTCTCAAGAAGAGCGTCAGCGAGCCAGTCGCTACCGAATCATAGAAAAGCAGAGACAGTTTCTTTTCACTCGATGGGCGGGGCGTCTTCTCTTCGCTGAGGAACTTGGCGTTTCCCCAAACGATGTNGTCTGGCCTGCGCAAGGGGTTCCCAAGGTCACTGTTGTCGGGGAACNGGTTCCTCAACTTTCGGTCAGCATCAGCCATACAAGGAATCATACGTTCATTGCGATTGGTCCCCGGAAAATTGCCCTTGGGATCGATGTTGAACCAGTGGTTCGACAGGAAGATATCTCAGGGATCGCCGCTGCTGCACTGACACAATCGGAACGGCAATTGCTTCAAGAATGTTCCCCCAAGGAACAGCCAGACTTGCTGACAGGGATCTGGACGATCAAAGAGGCGGTTCTGAAGTCATTGCAACTGGAAACGTTCCCTGACTGGAGATCAATTCAGGTGGAATTGGGACCGGAGCGGCGACTGACGACCGTTTCCGCTTTCCATCCCAGTCAGCACAGCTCCGAGGTCGAAAGTCGCGACGGAAACGTTGTTGGCAGCGAGACTTTGGAAAGTCTTCTGATGCGAACCAAAGTGGAAGAGATCTTTCATCCCAGTCTCCGTCAAAGCAAATTGACAGGGAATCTGGCACTTCGGGCGAGGAATTCCAGTGCAATGGAGTCGGGGAGAGTGCAGCTCACCTTGAAGCCATTGCTCGCTGGAACTTTAGCTAATTTTGCAGGTTGCACGAAATTTTCAAAATTTCCCTACATCAGGTTGTGTCAGGGGAATGTTATCATTTCTGAGTAATTTGAGGAATTTTTGCCATTTTCCGATATTTCGAGGAGAAGGCGAGTCGAAAAATCTTACGAATCCTCAAATGTGTGCGGGTCATTGCGCCGTGATCAATTAGATCGGAGCCGTTGTGAAATCGACGACTATTTACTTCCTGATTGCTGCTGCTGCTGTGATTGGAAGCGCGGTAATTATCGTTACGAAAAAAATACCTCAAGAGGAGCTTCACCTTCTGTTCACGAAAGGGGTCATTCCGGAAACGGTGATCCGCGGGAAGGCTGGTCGCCCCGGAGCAGGGGTGTCGGATCTGGTCGCTGCTCAGGAGCCTGCGCCCCCGTTAGAACGGACGGATGAAGAATTGAAGCGGGTTCTCTCTCTCGTTCCCGTTCTCGAGGAAATCCCCTGGTCGAGTTATCAAATTGCCCAGATGTATGCCAACAAGACAGCACGTCCCTGTCTTCTGCTTCCCCCCGGGACTCCGGTGGAAATGATGCCGGGGATTCAAGTGGCAGAAGCGACGGAGTTTGGCAAGCTCGTCGGGAAACGGAGCACGGCATTTCAGGTTGGTCTGATGGTGGACCGACGTGCAAGGGCCACAATGCCGAGTATGTCCAAGGCGACGATTGAGAATTATCTCGATCAGCATTTGCTCGCGATTCAGCCTGAAATCTTCCAGAGTCGGACCGGGGAATATTTGCTGACGGGAGACATTCATGCCGCCTTCTTCTCCAGAAAGTCTCCTTCGGTGACGGGAGATCCTGATCCGATGATTCGAGATGCTGTTCGTTCGCTTCGAGTTCTCGGAGTTCTCCCGCCCGCAGCTCCAGAAGAAGCCACGGAAGAGGCATTGCCGCGAACGCTCGTAATGGCGTTTGCCTACAAGCGGGATCGAGACCTGTCATCAACCTTGTCACTCGGTCCTCAGGATGAATTCGAGCTTCTCTTCCTGCATCTGCTNCCGCAATCTCAACCAGGTGGTGGACCAAACCTTGCCGTATTCGCAACCAGTGATGGTTGCAAGGTCTTCCAGGAACTGGACACAAGCTCAAATACATCCTACGGAGCGACTCCCGCTGTCATGGCGTCGATTCGGTTTGAATCCTACAACATGAAGGTCATTCCGCAGGACCCTGTTGTAACGGCCATCTCGAATCGGGTTCGGAACTCCATGTCAGTTGAAGAACTTCGGAGCCGTGTTGCTTCGAAGGGGGATTCGGCATCGTCTCTTGAGCTGGTGCTTGATGAAATTCACTACGGCGGTCAATCTCCGCATGAGTTTCCGTCTCAAGTGAACGTCAATCCCTGATCACCCGATTCGTTCCGAAAGTTTCCATCAGATCGTTGAGATCCTCCTGAGGTGCCCCCTGAGGAGGATCTTTTTTTGTTCGACGACTTCCTGTTCAGAGGGGATCGAACTGACTGACAGACCAATATTTCCTGTCATGCTTGCTCGGAGTGATCATCCTCCTGTTCGATGAAAGCCCCAGCTCACCAGATGAAAGTTCTTCGAGTGCCTTCGAAGTTTCCTGACCAGAATGTTCCTTCTTTGTCCTCCTGTTAATCGAATGCCAGATCGCAGGCGACGAGACTCAGGAATCAGACAGCCTCGAAGGAATCGCAACTTCAACGGACGGAATTGGCTATTTTATTTGGTCCGATATGATGCGAAATGACGTTGCGATGGTGGAGGCCACCTGGTCTCCTGATCCCTGACATCTCTCTTGCAAAGCCGAAACCGATGCAGAACATGTCTCGAATCGTCTCCCTGTCAGTGCTTCTGGTCATCATTATTGCATTGGGGATGACATTCTTTCGCGTCGTTGCTCCATTCTTCCTGCCGCTGTTTCTGGCAGCAATGACCGCAATTGTCTGTCAGCCGATTCATCATTATTTCCTCAAGCGAACGGGCAACAGAGAGCCATGGGCTGCCGTTCTGACGACGGTGGCGGTTCTGGCACTGGGATTGATTCCCACTCTTGTCGCCGTCGTCGTCTCCTCTCTCCAGTTGTATGCGTTTGCGTCTGCACTGGATCGGGAGTCGGTCCAACCGGTTTTGAAAAAGGTGGTCGTCCAAGGAGCCGAGTTTGCGAATCGATTTCTTCCTGCGGAGACGCAATTTGATGTCTCCAAAGTGACGCAGGATGCAACGACATGGTTGCGAAAGTCCCTGACGGAGATCAGCGATCGATCACTTGGAAATGCTGCGGGGACGACGTTCGGCGTTTTGAAAGGGGCAGCCGGTTTCATGGTGAAGGTCATCATCGGACTGATGATGTACTCTATTGCCTTGTATTATTTCTTTGCCGACGGAGCAAAACTTCTTCAGGCGGGGGAGGCAATGGTTCCTGTCAGCCTGGACCATCAGCGGCAGATGAGTCGGGAGTTTGCAAAAGTCGTGCGCTCTGTTGTTGTGGCGACATTTCTCGCAGCGCTCGCGCAAGGATTGGCAACGACCGCTGCCATCGGCTTACTGGGATTCAAACACCTGGTTCCACTCTTCGCCCTTGCCACATTCGCAGCGTTGATTCCGCTTCTGGGGACGTGGCTGGTCTGGATGCCCTGTGCCTTGTGGTTATTTTCACACGATCAATGGGGGCAGGGGGTGTTTCTGGTGTTGTACGGGATTTGCGTTGTCGGTCTGGTCGATAACGTCGTCCGCACCTATGTGCTCAACTCGAATACCAAACTGCATCCCCTTCTGGCGTTCGTCAGCGTGTTAGGAGGGATCGAAGCAATGGGACTTTGGGGGGTCTTTATTGGCCCCATTGTCGCCTGCTGCCTGCATGCACTGGTCAAGATTTTCAATGTCGAACTGAAAGAACTTTCGCAGGAACATTTCAGCAAGGAAAGCGTCCCTCTCCCCGGAGAGCGGGAAGTTGTTCCTGGTATCCCTGTTGAAAATCTCAGTCCAAAAGCTTCTGAGATCGCTGCGGCTTCGGCTTCTGCCTCTTCTGATTCCAAAGGAGGGGAATAGCTCCGGGAACTTCCCGGAGGCTGAACTCTCCCTGTTCCATCAAAGGGGGATTTTTGAGAAGACTCTTTGCGACGGAGCTGTCAGAAACACTGATCGCTCATCACGCCGCACGTCGGGCCGGTGTTTCTTCGGGGAGAACAGTCGGAATAACTCTGTTTTGTGTTCCCTCTTTGACACCATTCAGCAGTAAACCAATCCAGGTCTTTCGGACAAGTCCTTCATAGGTTAGCAAACAGATTCCGAGTGAGATTCCCGTCGTCAGAAGACATTTCGTGAATGGGGTGACCTGGAATGGTTTCAGATTGATCTGCACCAGACCAACAACTGGATGATGGAAGAGATAGATCCAGAAGGAAGCTCGGGAAAGATAGCGCACCGCTTCAGGAATCTGCATTAGCTTCATCGACAGAGCCCCGGCGAAGAGTCCCGTCGACGTCGCGATTCCCGTTGCAGCAAACAGGAACGGGACCTGAGCCCGCTGAACTGGAATGGTTTCATTCTCGAGGTGGAGGCAGAGTTCTGGCCAGAGGACGATGAAAAATCCGCAAGCAATGATCAGATGCGTTACAGCTGTTCTTCGCAGCTGTGGTCCGTCAATCAGGCGAGGTCCCCACGAGTCCCAGAACCATCCCAGTGCAAATGGAATCGAGTAATAAAGCACGTTTTCCCACATTGGGAGCCAGTGATGTCGAAACCCGATGACGATTCGCGGTTGCCACCATAACGTCGCTCCAGCAACCACTATTGCTATTGCCATGATCGACCATTTGAACCGCCATGTGGCGGAAGACTGTCTCTCCTGAATCTGCAATACCTGCGGACTCTGCTGGCTGGCGACAAATCGACGAATGACCCAGGAGATTCCACATGCGGCGACGCAATACAGGAGGACATACTGCAGAAACCAGAGATGCGAGACACCCTGGAGTGAGTCGCCCAGTTCTCCCTTGATTTTCAGCGATCGCAGTTTGTTGATCGGGATCAATTCGTCCCCTACCCATCCCAGCAGCCAGGTGTAGAGATCCATTGGAAGAATGACGATTGCTGCAAACAGGAATGGACCTCCCAGCCGGTTGAGGCGGTGACGAAGGAACTTGCTCTCTCCGGATTTCTGAAGGAGTCTGGCTGCGAAGTACCCATTCATCAGGAAGAAGAGGGGCATGATGAATGTGTTAATGGTCCATGCGATCAGATCAACCGCGGGACTCTGTTCCACGGGTTGAACAGCCCAGACCAGTCCGGGAAACGGATGAACCAGATAGGGCATCGCAGCATGAAGAAACACGACGAGGATGGCAGCCACTGCTCTCAGCCAGTCCAGCCCCAACAACCTGTCCACTGCAGAGCTGCTTCTGACATTGGAAGGAGGAGAAACGGGTTGGGGGAATTGTTGCAGCGTGGTCAAATTCCGCACCTGAGGGCTCTCTGGGACTTGGCTTGGGGTTCCGTGGCGGGAAATTTCCGGCCTAATGTGCGGATCTTCATCCAGACATTCGTCCGGCCCTGTTTTTCCGCCTTGTGAGACATCATTGGGGGTAAGGTCTGTCAACCGGTTTCATGAGCGGAAGCAGTTCGGACGATGTACCAGATTTGTTAAATTTCTCCGAGAGCGATTTTTTCAGAAACATTGCAGCGCGGGACTTGCGTCCTGCGTCAAAACGTGGTCCATTTCTACGACTTCGACAGGAGTGACCATGAAGACGCTGCGCATTGCTCTCCCCTTTGCAATTCTCCCGTTTTTCTGGGGCTGTGAGATGAATCCACGTCCCGTTGGCGAGGCGACTGAGGTCCAGTCGGTGGCTGGGGGCCGCTCCGGACCGCAGCAGATTTCTGCTGATGCGGATTTCACTCGCCTTAAGTTGTCGGACTTCGATCAGTTCAAGTCCGATTCCACGACCTGGACAGAAGATTCCGGGGACATCATCTGCAGTGGAGTCCCAAAGGGATACATCTATTCAAAAAAGAAGTACGGGAACTTCACCCTGCGGGCAGATTATCAGTTCACCCTGACTGAAGAACAATTGGAGACTCCGGACAAGGCCAATACCGGTTTTATGATCGCCATTCAGGAACCACACAAGGTCTGGCCGGTCTCGCTCGAGGTTCAGGGGCGGTTCGACATGATGGGATCGATCAATGGAAACGGAGGAATTCCACGAGTCCCCATCATGGATCATCCTGACGTTCGCGAACGGGTCCGAATGCCGCTGGACCATTGGAACTCGATCGATATCACCGTCCGTGATGGTGTCATTACATCGAAGCTGAATGGCGAAGTGGTTTGCGTTAGCGAGGCCACCGATCTGAAAGAAGGCTTTATTGGCCTTCAGGCGGAAGGATACATCGTCCGCTTTCGCGACCTGCGGATTCGGGAAGACTAGAACGCGTCTCGCGAACGTGTCGCGTCCCTGAGCTGAAAAACACCGTGTTTCAGCGACAAGCAACCGCTGCACTCCCCTGAGACAGAGGCTAGTCAGCAATTGCAATACAGGTCAGGAAGCGGAATTTCTTTTGATGCGGAGCAGGGGTGATTCGCTTCGATGGAACGAAAGTTTCTCCGGATGAATTGAGGAGAAGTTGAGGAGAAATTGCTGGGGTGAAGTCGCTGGCTACGACGGGTTGCGAAACTTGCTGTACCGTCACGACGATTGCTGAAAATCGACGCACCCCTGATGGAGTCAACGTCAGTTCCGGGTCTCAAATGGCTTTTTGAGTGAAGAGACCACGTAAACAGGTTTCCCGTTCTGGTCCCGGACGACGTCATCGATGTGGCCATGAACTTCAATGACGTCCCCATCTTTCAATTGTTCGAGATAGGGGCTCGGGGCGAGTGACAAGGTTCCCGCCCATTTATCATCAGCCTTGTTGTCGATGTTGTAAGTGATGCTCCAGTGAGCTTCGTGAGGGGCTTTGGTGGCGATGCCGCGCAGCCACTGAAAACGGGGGTCGTGGGCGAACGTCTGCTGATTGGAAGTGATCACCTTGTTGGCTTCAATTCCCCATGGCATCGACCCGCTTCCAGGGGTTTCCGAAGGGGGAAAGCCGTCGGGAGTAGACGGAGGAGGTGACATCACCGGAGGAGCGAATTCCAGCTGGGCCGGAGGAGCCCCGGTGGGGGGCATTAATGCGGTCGCTGGAGCAGGGGCCGCCAGCTCCGCACTGACCGGCGTGACACCATTCATGCGAGGTTCATAAGTTCCGGACTGTGTTCGAATTTCCCGAAGGCTCGCGGTCGGAGGGTGAAGCGGAGCCGGCTCCAATGGAGACACCGGGGGGATGGATGCCATTCCTGCGGAGGGAGCTGGCGTGATCGATGTATTAGGGAAATAAGGATTTGGTGTCTGCGGGTTCGGGTTGGGTGTCGTTCCCGGGTTCGGGTTGTATTGGGGAGCACTATTGTTGTTGTCCGGAACAGGTTGTAGCGTTCCGTTCTGGTATGTCGGATATCCGCCACCCGGTTGGACGGGCTGGTATGTTCCCGGAGCAATCGGTTGACCGGGAGTGTAGGGCTGACCCGGCGTCAGCGTTTGGATCGGTGTTCCGTAATCAATCGTTCCGGGATAAGGAGTCCCGACGGGGGCACCGGAATAGCCATAGGGCTGTGAATACATGTGGTAACAGCCGGGGATAGCTGCTGCGCAGTACAGTGAGAACAGCCCCAATGGGAGATTTCTCCGACAGGCGAGCGTTCGTCGCATGGCCTACCTCGGTCTTGGCGGAAGAAACCGGCTTCATGTCGGCTTCAAGGATGTACAAATTGATATCGGAAGCTGCACGTTAGACGTACGTCCGATTCTGAAACCCTGACCGGCACGAAATGCATGTGTCAGGGGAAAAACTGACCCGGTTCGGCAGAAGGTGCCGATCCGATGGCGCGGGGAGTATAAGGATCGCGGGAATTGTGTAAAGACGGGTTTTGCCGATTGGCCCCGAAAAAACTGGGGTCGAGTGAGATCGAATTGGGCTTTCTCCAGCAAAATTCCTCACAAAACTGCAATTTGAAGAATCTTGACGGGATGGCGAGTCTTTGAGAGAAGCCCGTCTCATCACCGATGATCGTATCGGAATTCCCTGTCTTCCTACGGTCGGACATCTCCAGCATTCCCGTGCTGTGCCGACCCGTCACTGATGTTTTGGATTGAACATGCGTTTCCGTTCCTCGTGGATTGTTGCACTTGCCGTGGGGGGGGCCATGACCTCCGGATGCACCGGACTGTTCACCAAACATGCGATTGAACGGTTCGCGGTCAGCATGCAGGAACAGGACCTCGAAAAGCTCAAGCAAAGTACATCCAGCTACTTTGAGGAAAAGGCGCTGCGTCAGGAAGATGCAGCCAAGGGGCTTTCCATGCTGAAAGTCCCTGTCGGGAAGGTGGAAATCGTCTCCGTCGAGGAGCTCGAAGACGGCCGTCGGAGAGCCAGGGTCAAGGTCGGGGAGAAGGACAACAAGCGGGAAATTGAATACATCCTGGCCAAGGATCGAAGTAAAGCACGATGGGTCGTCGACGACGTCATCATGATCCAGGATTCAGGAAAAGGGAACATTGTTGAGCGGTCTGTCACGGAGCAGATGGACTTGCTGTTAACCTGCCGTGAACTGCTGATCAGCTGGCGCGGCAGCAATCGTGAAGAGCAACTTTCTTTCTGTGATGAGAAGCTGCAAGGGCATCTCCGCCCCCTCCCACCTGTCTGGCTGGAGCAGTTATTCAACGAAATTGCCGGACCGGGGCGTCAGCAGACGTTCAAACCGGATGCCCGACTCAATGGCAATACGGCGGTTGTTGTCCTGCCGCATCCCAACGGCAGCATGTACCTTGAACTCGTTCGCGAGTCGGACCGGTGGCTGCTGCATGATCTGGCGGTGGAACCGAAGTCAAAGGAGTCGACGGGAATTCGCAGCCTGATGAAGATGGTCTCCAGTCTCGATCAGACAGCGAAATTCCTGACCGCTTATCATGAGGAAAATCGCGAGGCACTGGCCAAACTGACGACGAAGCACCTGTCGAAGCAATGCCTGATTGGTGCTGACCTGAAGGAAGTTCCTCTTCCGGCTCCGGAACTGCTGGAGACCAACTATGAAGCCCGGCAGTACACGGACGGCACCAACGTCATCAAGCGGGTGGAGCTGCTGATTACGAAGGAGAAGCAGACGTACATGATCACACTTCGGGACGAAGAAGTGGATCTGAACGAGAACGGAGGGAAAACCTCCCAGCTCCTCGTCGACGAGGTGACCATTTATGAAAACGGCTCAAAAGATGTGAAGCGGCTCTCGTCCCTCTTCCTCACCCGGGCCATTGCCGATGCCTATCTGGATGCTTTGATCAAACGGGACGTTGCCCGGTTGAAGGAAATTTCCTCATCTGATTTCAATCGGCGGGTCTGGAGCCGTCCGGAGTCGTCTCACTTCGCCATCATGCCGGATCCCGCGTTGACCGAAGGAGAGACGGAGGTAATTTCCACGACTTTCCGTGGCGACACATCCGAAGTGACTCTGGTTCAGGCGGGGACTCCGTTGACCATGGTCCTGACACTCGCCAATGGATGGATGGTGGTTGATGATGTCCAGATGCCGGCGCTCGATCGTCCGACATCGCTGAAAAAGAATCTCGAATGCCTGCTGACAATTCATGCCTTCACAACGGCACTGAATATGGGAGATCTTGACGGTCTGATCCGTCATTCCGCAGACGGGCTGGACCGAATTGTCTGGAGACAAGTCGCGGAAGTTCCGCCATTGACCCGCCAGATGGTTCGACCGATGCTCAGTGAGGTGGTGTCGATTCAGATTGCGGATGATGCCGCACACGTCCGCACCAGTGATGGGGACATTGAAGCCCATATTCAGCTGGTCCGGGAAGGGGATCGGCTGGTGGTGCATGACGTCACTCTGACATCAAACTCTGTCCCCGACCAGCAGTTTGCCCTTCTGGGGACGCTCCGGCAGATGATTGCCGCCGGACAATTGGGACCGGCGAACAAGAAGACTGGCCGTATCCAGCCAGTGGGGGGAACACTGCCACTCCCCTCGATGAAGAAAACCTCTTCATTCGAGCCGATTGATCAGGCGGTCTATCGGGAAGAGGTTCCCATTGAGCCGGTTTCTCGCGAGCTGAAACACTCCGAAGAAGCTCCGAACCTGACCTCCCCACAGCCTGAATGAGTCTATGGCAGCACCAGGCCGATCGGATGCCAGCTGAGCATGACCCCGTAGGGAAGGGGACGGATCAGCGAGATTGTTCCCTGTGCGATCAGCTGTCTCTCACTCATTTCGATTCCTCCTCACTGGGGGCGATCAGCTGGTTCTCCGAACGGGGAGAGTGGGGCGTTGCTGGTCGGGCGAATGGCTCTCTGGAATCAGGAGTCATCGCTTTGAAATTCCTTTCACCGGGGAGACCGGCGGTCACCTGCACGATGTGCCCGGGTTTGCTCTAATGCTGTCATGACCGCCTCTGCTTCATTTGAAACTGCAACTGGAAACATCGCTGATCGTCTCACCCGAATGGCGAGGGAATACCCGGATCGACGGGCCGTCGTCGTCCCCGTTAAATCCCGGTCCGGGCCTCCGCGACGTTATCGCGAGATGACCTTCCGGGAGCTGGATGAGGAGTCCACCCGGATCGCCTGCGGTCTCATTCAGCATGGGTTGAAGCCCGGCATGAGACTGGTTCTTTTCGTTCCGTTCGGAAAAGAGTTCATCTCGCTGACATTTGCCCTGCTGAAGGCGGGGGCAGTTGCGGTTCTGATCGATCCCGGAATGGGACGAAAAAATATCTTTCGCTGTCTTGAAGAGGTGCAGCCAGACGGCTTTGTCGCAATCCCGATGGTCCATGTCATTCGGTTGTTTTCGCGGAAGGCGTTCCCGAATGCGATGTTCAACGTTTGTGTTGGCCCGCGAGTTCCCGGAACGTTGACGACCTACCGGGCACTCTCCCGGGCAACCCTCGATCACGCAGCACTTCCCCCCACAACTTCCCGTCAGTCCGCTGCGGTGATCTTTACCAGCGGAAGTACCGGGGCCCCGAAGGGGGTTCATTATGAACATGGCATGTTCGATGCTCAGGTCGATCTGATTCAGGACTTTTATGGGATTGAGCCGGGGGAGATCGATCTCCCTGGGTTTCCCCTGTTCGGTTTGTTCAATGCAGCGATGGGAGTGACGACCGTCATCCCGGATATGGATCCAACAAAACCGGCCAGGGTCGATCCGGTGAAAATCGTGGGGGCAATCCGTGACCAGAAGGTGACTCAGGCGTTCGGTTCTCCGGCATTCTGGAACCGCGTCAGCCGATACTGCGTGGAGAACAAAATTGAACTGCCCGGGGTGAAGCGGGCTCTCTCTGCAGGCGGCCCGGTGCCTGTCGATCTCCTTGAACGAATGCAATTGATTCTGACAGGACCGGGGGCCGATCTGCATACCCCCTATGGAGCCACCGAAAGCCTCCCGGTCTCGTCGATTGCTGGACGGGATGTTTTGGAGCGAACTGCCCCATTGACCAGACAAGGGAAGGGGACCTGCGTTGGAAGACCGTTCCCCGGAGTTTCCGTCAAAATTATTCCGATCACCGACGGTCCCATTAACGAGTTAAGTGATGTCCCGGAACTTCCCCCCGGTGAGATCGGGGAAATCATTGTGCAGGGGCCATCAGTCACTCGGGAGTATTATCTCCGCCCCGAAGCAACCTCGCTGGCCAAGATCCCGGATGGGGATCGATTCTGGCATCGGATCGGAGATGTTGGGTATCTCTCCGCTGAGGGGGACCTCTGGTTTTGCGGTCGGAAGGCACACATCGTGGAGGCGGGGGGAGAGCGGATGTTCTCCGTCTGCTGTGAGGCAATTTTCAATCAGCATCCAAAGATTTATCGAAGCGCTCTTGTCGGAGTCGGCGAAAAGCCGGATCAGCGTCCTGTAATTGTGGCAGAACCGGAAGAGGGGAAATTTCCAGGAACGGAAGAAGAACGGGAAAACCTGATTCGCGAGCTACTTGAACTTGGAGCAGCCAATCCTCTGACGGAACGCATTCGGACCGTCCTCATTCATCCCAGTCTGCCGGTCGATACCCGGCACAATGTGAAGATTAATCGGGAATGGCTTGGCGTTTGGGCCGCGGAACAACTTGCCCGGAACGCAAACCCTTGATTGCCTGAAGTTGATGGATGGATTCGTCGCTCAGCGGGTAAATGAGCAGGGAACCATCAACCAGATCGGCTGAGAGAACTTGAAACGACCCGCTCTGTTCAGGATCTTCAATGACTGGAAAGAGATAGGCGCGAGACGGTCGGGCGGGAGTTTCGTCCAGGTTGCTGATGGTGACCGGCTGGCCATCCTCGACCGGCCAGTCGGATTTGCTCTCTGGAACGTCTTGCACCGGTTCAATCACAAGGCGGGAACCGGATTTTGCAGCAGAGTCTTTGGAAGAAGGAACGACTCGGCCAATCAGTACCCGATCCGAAGAAAGAATCTGTTCGATATTCAGGGTGACGGGATTGGAATAGCGCCAGGCAAGTAGTGCTAACAGGGCAATCCATCCACATGCGATTCCGACGGCAATCCAGAATGGTCCCGTGGGAAGCGGACGAGCAGCACCTTGGACTGTTTCTTCGGTCATCGTGCTCTCTGTCAGGATGCGGGCATGAGTCTCAGGGTGGGCATATTTCCATCAGAAATCAGAGAATCACCCTGCAGAACATTTCTGATGAGATCGGCTTTGGTCAGCCCGAAGCAACGACTATATGACGATGCTCCTTGCGGACATGGAAGCCAGTCTCCCTGATAGACCGGAAAGGAGGACGGATTATTTGGACTTGGGGATCTCGATCTTATAGTTCTGGACCAGCTCATCTTCGAAGTCATAGACATCGAAGAAGTCGCTGAGTTGATCCCGCTCAGTCTTCCGCATTTCTCCGCGTTCGATCAGTTCGAAGACGATTCGACCAAAGTCACTGGTGCTTTTGACTCCCCAGTGATTGAAGACATTCTTGGCAAGCAGCCCGTAGCGCTCCAGAGCCAGATCCCGGATGCCATACAACAGTTCTGAGCCTGTGATATGCGCTCGCTCGTCGTCCCCATCTGTCGCCATCGGGCGTTTCAGCTTCTGCTGGGTGTGGTGCAGGGCTTCAAAAACGAACCGATATGCATCGTGATGATACTTGTGTCGCAGGGGTGTGCTGTGGCCAATCGCGCTCATTTTATTGCTCCTCCTGTCCGAGGGAGGAATGTCAGTCGTCGCTGGGTCGAACGGAATTGATTTAATGTCAACAGGTTACGGCCCTGCGGCGTGATGTTGAATCCTGAGGTCCGGGAGGGATGAATGATTTGGTGTTTGAGGCAGGATACTCTGTACACCTTTTGTGCCATTCCGCTTTAGAGAGGACGCATTTTCGTGAAATTTGGTTCAACGGCCACTCTGTAAATCGGATTGCATCTAATGCCCTCCAAAATCATAGACTCCAATTACGGAAAAGGAAAAGCTCTCTCCACTGCCATTCTGCGAATTCGTGACATCAGCACCTTAATCCGCAGTCTTTTGCTCCTTTCCACCAACGACGGTGATTACATCACTGAGGTCAATCATCAGTCTGCGATTATCTTCAAATCCGACCAGAATTTTCTTTGCAAGAATTTCCTGTGCCAGAACTTTTCCCTGCCCCTGTCGGGTGAGGACCATTTTCCCCACTTTCGGCAATTCGCGCTGATATTCCTCATAGGTGTCATATTCGTAGCGGAGACAGCACTTTAGCCGTCCGCATCGACCGGAGATCTTGTTCGGGTCGAGCGACGCCTTTTGAAGTTTCGCCATTTTCATCGAGACGGGGGGCATCTCGGTGAGGTGGGTGTTACAGCAAACGGGCTTCCCGCAGTCGCCGTAGTCTGCCAGGAGCTTGGCTTCGTCTCGAATTCCGATTTGCCGCATTTCGATGCGGAGCTGCAACTCCTTGGCAAGAACTTTGACCAGCTCACGAAAATCGATCCGAACCTCCGAGAGGTAATAAACGATGAGTTTCTCCCCGCCGAAAAGGTGCTCGACATCGACAATCTGCATGGCGAGCGATTGGCTGGCAACGATTCTCTGGCAGCTCTGAAAGATCTCCTGCTCTTTTTTCCAGATGCGGTCGCGCTGACGTTCATCCTCTGGAGTCGCTACCCGAAGCAAACGTCCTGAGGAATCGACTTTGCCCAGATAGGCGCGGGTCCGTTCAGTGGCTTCGCACAGAACCTCCCCCCACTCGGTTCCGCGCGGACTGCGCACAATGACTTGTGCGGAACGTTGGTACTCCTCGCCCGATCTCGCAGAGAATTCTGCTATCTGGCGAGTTGAGCCGTATCGGACAATGTATCGCTTGGCCATGAAGAGCAGGGGCAGGGGCATCAATCGGTCCGGTGAGACCGAAGTCTGCCCGGACCCATGGACGCATCCAGCTTCTAACTAGAGTTTCTTGTAGATCTCGTTGATCTGTTCAGGGGTGACGTTGGGACCGTGAATCCACGCACCATACTTGAAGCGGAGAGATTCCCCTTTCTTCAGTGTCCGATCGTGGGGAGGCTGTTTGTCCTCACTGCCACCGGTGTAGGCACCGGCTCCAAAAGGATTAACGGAGAACAGGCCGTAATCGCGAACATGATAACGGGACCGCCAGGGATTCTGAGGGGCATCCATGATGGTGACACCGAACATGTGTCCTTCGATTGGACCATCGTAATTCACCCAGTCAGCAGTCTTGCCCCAGCACTCCTTTGTTGTCTTGAGGCCGTCCGAGTTGGTCACGATCCCGCCGCCTCCTTTTTCTTTCATGCTGGCGGGAACCCGGATGGCGAACATCCCTTCTTTCGTGTCACCAATATGAAGGTCGTCGACTGCTGCGATTAACTCTGCGTCGTACTCGATCAGGCGATTCGGATGAAAAGTGACGGTCGATTTTTCGATCAGGACAAGCTGGCCTTTTTCGTCGAGCCAGTTGTTGACGAGCTTCAGCCTGGCAGAATCGGTTCCTGAACCTTCCAGCTCAACCTGCTGGTTTTGAACCAGATCCCGCTCCATCCAGTGTCGTGACCGATTGATCTCATCGACAGAGAACCAGATTCCCTTGTGGTGGGGGTGATCGTACTTGTCGTCAGAAATCAGGTCTTTTTTGATCGCCGGATCTTCGTTTAACGGGCGAATGACTGTTGCCGCTAGCGGGGCGACATCGGACCGCTGAATCCAGCCATCGCCATCACCAACCTTCAGCTTGTTCCCCTTGATTTCCGTAATTTCAGCAATGTCTCCGTAACGGAGCATCTTTTCATCGTTACTCTGAGTCCCGGTCAGGGGAGCGGTTTCACTGGCGATGACCACCTTTCGGCTCAGGCTCCCCGGTTGACCTTCAGCGACGGCCGCTTTCAGCAGCTCCCATCCTCCCGGGCCTGTGACAGGAAGAAAGAAGGGCTTGCGCCGCTCTTTCCCGTACTTCAGGACGGTGAAGACGTCGTCACCGATCAGGACTTTGACGCTTTCCTTCTCTGGAACCAGTGTCACTTTGGGATCGTCAGCAACGACCACGCTGGCGAAAAGGACTAATGCAAGTCCTCCGGCGGCGAACCACTTCATCTTGGCCTCCTGTGAGTGGAATGGAACTCTCTGTCGTGGAATTGCATCGACTTCGGCCACGCAGGTCAACTCTGTCGCCCGATGAACCTGAAATTCCCGGGATCATTCACAGAAGACGTGNCCAAGGTCAGTTNTCAAAATACATGGCGAATTCCCANGGATGTGGGCGCTGACGCAGTGCNCTGACNTCCTGGGATTCCTTGAACCAGATCCAGGTATCGATCACATCTTCGGTAAAGACATCTCCACGCAGAAGAAATTCGTTGTCTTCCCGAAGCGCCTGCAGTGCCTCTTCCAGTGATTCCGGAACCTTGGGGTACTCGGAAAGTTCTTCCGGAGTCAGGTCATAGATGTCCTTGTCCAGCGGAGGACCCGGGTCGATCCGGTTCTGAATGCCATCAATGGCAGCCATCAGGACTGCGGACATTGCCAGATACGGATTGCAGGTTGGATCAGGGAATCGATACTCAAATCGCTTGGTGTCAACCGAGGAGGCATGAACCGGGATGCGAACTGCTGCCGACCGGTTGCGGAAGCTGTAGGTGAGATTCACGGGAGCGTCGAATCCCGGGACGACACGTTTATAACTGTTTGTCGTCGGACAGCAGAACGCTGCAAGTGCCGGTGTGTGTTTCAGAATGCCTCCCAAGGCATGCATGGCCAGATCGCTCAGGCCGCCGTAACCCGATCCCGCAAACAGTGTTTGCCCCTGTTTCCATAATGAAAAGTGCATGTGCAGCCCGGAACCGTTCTCATTCCAGAGAGGTTTGGGCATAAATGTCGCCGTCTTGCCATGCCGGGCAGCCACATTTTTCACGATGTACTTGAACAGAAGGAAGGAGTCGGCCGCCTTCAGCATCGGAGCAAACCGGAGATCCACTTCGCATTGACCCGCAGTGGCGACTTCGTGGTGCTGCCCTTCAATGTCAATTCCGCACTCCATGCAGGTGAGCATGATCTCAGTGCGCAGGTCCTGAAGCGTGTCGGCTGGAGGCATGGAGAAGTACCCTTCACGACGACGGATTCTCGTCGATCCTCCTCGGCCCGGATTCAGGACCCCCCGATTCCATTCTCCTTCGACGCTGTCGAGGTGATAGTACGCTTCATGCTCATTGACGTCGTAACGGACGGAATCAAAGACGAAAAACTCAGGCTCAAGACCAAAGTTGGCGCAGTCTGCAATTCCGGTCGAGCGCATGTAGGCTTCGGCCTTCCGGGCGACGTTGCGAGGATCGCGTGCGTAGTCTTTTCGGGTAATCGGGTCCTGCACGTTGCAGGTCATCGCCAGAGTTGACTTCATAAAGGGGTCAACCATGGCGGTTTCGCTCTGAGGCAGAACGAGCATGTCGCTTTCGTTGATCGCCTGCCAGCCGCGAATTGAGGACCCATCAAAGGTCAAACCCTCTTCAAAACTCTTCTCCGTCAGGACCGCTGAAGGGATCGTAAAATGCTTCTGGATACCAGGAAAATCCATGAATCGGAGATCGATTGCCTGGATTTCATTCTGTCGACACAGCGCCAGCACTTCCCGCGGAGTCATGAACGGATTCCGAATTGCAAGTAAAAACAGTTCGCCT
>Ga0065721_10049912_pt1 | contig 25492 bp, 25 predicted proteins | sample Mesricmetagenome_FD_59108 | JGI IMG/M metagenome (GOLD analysis project Ga0065721, IMG submission 59108) | Mesophilic microbial community from rice straw/compost enrichment Sample: eDNA_1 v2 (version 2) | ecosystem: Engineered > Solid waste > Grass > Composting > Bioreactor | place: USA: Davis... | reverse complement strand
GGCGTTCGCCTAGGTTCAACCATTTCTTCCGCAATGATGGCCGATCGGCTCGGATGGTCATTTGCGTTGCAGTTTGCGATGAAATCTCATGGCGATGTAGAGTCCGGCGAAACCGCCGTAAATAGCAAACTTGACGAGAATGGCAATTAGCGGGGACAAATACGTCATGGCGCCTGCCTGGGTAGCGAGAACGCATAAGCCAATGGCGAACAGCGCATCGGCAACCCTATTCGACGCGTGAATGTGCCGGCTCCTGTCCCTTCCGGCCATCAAAGCGCTCATGTTCCATATTGCCGCAATAAGCTCCATGGCGACGATGGCAATCGCAATCGCAGCCATTTCAAAACCCGGAACGGCGATGAGGAAATAAATGATCGCCATACCGACGCATATCCCGCAGAAAAGACCCCAGAAGGGAACGTTCCTTCGATTCTGAGCCCATAATATGCTTGTCGTTAACTCCCGCGATCCAACAAGCAGCGGGACGATGGCCAGGTACTTGACGGATAGGGAAGGATCGGTTGTTCCAAAAAATAACCAACATAATTCTTTGGAGAATCCGAACAGAAATACGGCCGCAAACCATCCCCATATCCAGTTCAATTCCAATGCCTGCACGACTCGCCGATAAAATCGTGCCTTTCTCTCTTCCTGCCAATCCGCCGCTAATTTCATGGTCAAGGTATGCGATAAGGCCGAAGTCGCTAATGTTGGCATATAAACCAGGATCACGGCCATTCCGGCGACGATGCCATAGATCTCCGTAGCCGAAGAGGGCGTGAATCCCGCGGCTTGAAGTCTTTTCTGAATCAGTATGGCGTCGATAAAGTCGGAGGCCGGGATGATTAATTTGGTTAAAGCGATGACAAGAGAAGCTTGCAGACCCGCCGCAAGCGGCGGCTGGGCGGCGAGGGAACCGGGATCTTGTTCGGGTTTACGGAAGGACAGCGTTAAGATCAGAAAAGCGATCATTGCGCTAAGGGTTGTCCCGAGTACGCCTCCCCCTACCGCAATGGAGTGACCGGCAGGCAGCCACAAGAAGACAAGCAGAAGCATCGATCCAACACGTATCATTTGTTCGACGACTTCTACCCGAGCTATCAGCCCATACCGTTCCAAGCCCTGCATAAAGCCTTTTAACAAAGCGAGCAAAGGCACGGCGAACAAGGCGGGAGCCAAACAGCGGAGGGCAAAATCGAGCTGCTCGTTCCCCATCAGCCGAGCAATTTCCTTGGAATAGGCATACGTCATAAGGCTCAGCGTTGCGCCGATGCCGACGAGAACGAGAGAAACCTTTCTAAACAACAGCCACCCTTGCGCATGATTTTTAGCTGTTGTTAGCGCAACCGTCGTAGGTAAACCCCCGGTGATTAAGGTCAGCATAAAACCGTAAAAAGCGTATACCAGTTGAAATAACCCGACTCCTTCGGCTCCGATCATGCGAGAGAGAGCGATTCTTCCAAACAGTCCGATAAATTTAATGATTAATAATGCGCTGGCTCTCATGGCTGTTTGTTTGAAGAGTATCGGCAGCTTCAAAACCTAACTCACCCCGAAGTCATCTTGTCCTTCCTGAATTCTATGAAACGGATCGTTGCGGTATGAGAGAAATGATCCGTTCCCTGCGAAACAGGTTTAAGATTTCTTAGCGGGGACAAAATTGAATACATCACCTGGAATTCGGTAAGGAGGAGGAGTTTTGGCGCGCCTATGAATCTGAATTTTATCTGGGAAGCATTAACCGTGTTGTTCGTCGGATACGTTTTGCTGAGAATCGCCGGTAAAAAGACGGTCAGCCAAATGACCGGGCTCGAAGTGATTACCCTTCTGGCAACGGCGTCCATGATCGGACATGCCGTTGCCGGTGACGGGCTATGGAAAACGTTGCTCACGTTATGTACTTTCGTTGCGTTGTTAATCGCCGTGCAATTCCTGGCGTTGAAATTCGATTGGATCGATAAGTGGTTTATCGGTAAAGCGACGATGGTCGTTCAAGACGGAAAAATCATCGCGGGTAATTTAAGAAAGCTGCGGATGTCGGTCGACCAATTGGAAGCTCAACTCAGGGCGAAAGGCATCTCCGATTATTCCGATCTAAAAACCGCAACGATCGAATTGAGCGGACAAATCGGATATGAATGGAAAAGACACGCTAAACCGGTCACGATCGGCGACCTAGAAGCCTTTTTTCATTCGAAATTTCCTCCGCTGCCCGAACAACCAAAGGAAAACCTGTTTCAAGAAGTGGTGCATGGAAAACACCAAAAAGAGGTACCGACGAAATGGGATTGAAGGTTAAGCCCATTTGTAAGCATCGGTTTCATCCTGCGTTCTAAATAAAATGACTTAACCATACTTATTCATTGGGGATAACAGTCGCTCCCTTCCTTGCATAACCACAGAGACCGCCATTCATCGGGCGGTCTCTTTTGTCAGCCTTTCGGTTTGACGATCAGCGCGGCTAGAAACGAGAAAATGATCGCGGCGGAGATTCCCGCGCTGGTGATCTTGAAAATCCCTGTAATGATGCCGATCCAGCCGTCCGTTTTTAGTTCCTTCAGCGCGCCATGAACAAGGGCATTTCCAAAACTGGTTATCGGTATCGTGGCTCCGGCCCCCGCGAAGTCGATCAACGGATCGTAAAGTCCGATCCCGTCCAGTGCCGCTCCAAGCACGACAAGCAAGGTCATCGTGTGCGCCGGAGTGAGTTTAAACACGTCGAAACAGATTTGTCCGAATACGCAAATGGCGCCGCCGATGACAAATGCCCATAGCAAGATCAAGCAAAGTCTCCCCTCTCGATGGAAACTGCATGCGCGATACAAGGAATGCTTTCCCCCTGCTGATAAGATATCGGCGATAATAAAGCGCCCGTTGCTACGACCAATATTCGGTTGAACTCGCCTTTGCGCAATCTCTTCAGCAGATGCCCGTAACAGACGACCGCGGAGCATCCGCAGCCGCTCGCCCCCGCCTGCACGGATTGGCGATCGAAATCGTAAATCATCAGCCCGCAATCCTTGTATTGGGTTTGATGGATCGGTATCCGGTGCTTTTCGAACAAGTCGCAGGCAAGTTCGTAACCTACTTTCGCCAGGTCGCCGGTAACGATAAGATCATAATGCCCCGGTTCGATTCTCAGGTCCCGAAGATGGGCTTGAATGGTATCGACGGCGGCGGGCGCCATCGCCGCTCCCATATTAAACGGGTCGGTCAGCCCCATATCGACGACTCTGCCGATCGTCGCCGATGTGACGACCACCCCGTCCCCTTGTTGGGACACGACGGATGCCCCTGCTCCCGTCACTGTAAATTGCGCGGTAGGAGGCTTTTGGGAGCCGTACTCCGTCGGATACCGGAATTGCTTCTCGGCCGTCGCATTGTGACTGCATGCGCTCGCCAGCGTATGCTTGGCGTTCCGCGCATTCACCATCATCGAAGCGATGGCCAAGCTTTCCATGGAGGTCGAGCAAGCTCCGAAAACGCCCAAATAAGGAATAGCCAACGTTCGAGCGGCAAAGCTGCTGCTGATGATCTGATCCATCAAGTCTCCGCCGACATAAAAGTTGATCTGTTCCTTCGTTAAGCCCGCTTGATCGATAGCTAGCTGAGCGGCTTCCTCCAATAGCGCCTTCTCCGCCTTCTCCCAGCTTTTCTGTCCAAGCATCAGCTCTCCGTGTATCCGATCGAAATCGTCGGCAAGCGGTCCTTGGCCTTCGAAAGGACCGACAACCGTTGCGGCGGCCGTGATAACCGGCCGGTTCTCGAATATCAAGCTCTGGTGCCCTTTAAGCATCTTAATGCCCTCCCGTTGCGTTAGGGTTAAACAGAAGGTGAAGGATGCCAATGACGAAGGCCGCGACGACTCCGAAAACGATAACCGGCCCCGCAAGCTTGAACATTTTGCTTCCCACTCCCAACACCAATCCCTCGCTGCGGTGCTCGATCGCGGACGAAGCCATGGAATTGGCAAACCCCGTTACGGGAACGGCCGATCCGGCACCGGCCCATTGCGCGATTTTGTCGTAAACGCCTAAGCAAGTAAGGATGATCGACAAAATGATCATGACGGCAACGGTTGGATTGGACGCCTGCTTTTTATCGAAACCGCCCCAATGCACGAATAACTCTTGGACGGTTTGCCCCAAAAAACAAATCAACCCGCCGACGAGAAAAGCCCGCAGGCAATTTTTGAGAACCGGTCTCTCCGGCTCTCTTTTATCCGCCATGTCTTTATAAGCCAACTGAACCGGAGTCAAGTTTTTTTTCTGTTCATTCGCCAATGGAATGACCCCCTCACCGCATCAAAATTGGTTCCAGATCCTCGATAATTCTTTCCATATGTCTCGCGCACTGCTCGTACATCCCTTTTGCTTTTTTATTTCTTGTCGTCAATCCAAACAGCATGAGGTCGGCCTCGCACTTTTTCATCGTCGAGAATAGCATGGCTTTTTCCTGCGGCAACGGCACGTTGATCTGATCGTCGTATAGATCGACGTATAACTGCCCGTAGGAATCGACCTGACCCGCGAATACGTTTTCGACAGCCACGCCAAGCTTCTCCAGTTCGGTATTTAACCAGCCTCTGTTAAGACCGATTTCCGCAAGCGGCTCGTCCATGATTTTGCCGTCCATGATGACCATTTGCGCTTCCTTCTCCGGCGCGACTTTAATGCCCAAATGTTTCGGCGTGAGCGGTTGATTTTCTTTCATCAGCAATACGTTTATGTCCCCGCTCGGCTCCATGATCGCAAACTCGACGTCCGCCACCTTGAACGCCATTTTTTTTCTGAGTTGTTCCATCAATTCGTCGGACGTGAGCCGTTCCTTTTTCATATTTTCTTCCAGAATTTTTCCGTCTTTGATCAGAACCGTTGCCTTGCCATCGATGAAATCGCGTGCCTTTTTGCTTTTCATTTGCAAATATACAATCCCCAATGAGACGAGCGCCCAGACCGATATGGCGATCAGCCCATAAAACCAACTTCTATCCGTGTCCAATGAGATGTATCCGATCAAATTACCGATCGTGATTCCGGTAATATACTCGAACATGGACATCTGGGACACTTGTCTTTTTCCTAATAATTTCGTGAAAATAAACAAGCCAAAAACAGCGATTAATGTTCGATAGACGATCTCGATCCAAGTCGGCACGGATGTTCCTCCTTTTAACCCCTTAGGAAAGCCTTAATTAGGATTCCCGCGGCCGATTGGATTATGAAAGCAACTAAGTGGAAATAAAATGTCATTCTTACCGATAATTGACATGTGTTTTTTCCTCCGGCTTGTTTACTCTATTGTTCAGCATGGATCGGAGGTGAACGAGATGACAGTCGCCACGCAAGTCAAAACCTGCGTCGCATCCTTAAAAAGCGTACAAGCCAGCTTAGAACAATTCGCTCTTGAAACCCAGAACCAAGACGCTAAAACGTTGTATACCAATGCCGCTACGCAAACCGGACAGATCCTTGAGCAGATTGAAGGGCGAGTTCAGCAATTGGAAAACGAAGAACCGCAATATAAAGGCTTTTAAGTAGGTTTCCAAAAAAGCGATAATCGACTTTTCCGATTATCGCTTTTTGGCTATTATTGGACGTGAATGACCAAATATTCCGTATTTTTATCCCACCCCAGATCGAACGGAACCCGATAGCGGTCTGCCGTGTGGGAATTCACGAGCGGGTAACCGTTCGAATCAAACCCGGTGACAACGGAAAAGTGATCGACGTTTCCTTTCAGAACGTAACCGATTAAATCCCCGGGATACAGTCGGCGATCGGTCTCGATCGAACGAACGATATCCGGAAACAACCCCTTAGCGATCAGGGTTCCGTGGCCTGAATGAAGGAGCTGGTTTTTAAATAAATCCGTATGGATCCATGCGTTGCTGCCTCCCCATGAACGGTAATTCCATTGTCTGTTCATGGAAAGACCTCCCCCTTCGGTCGGATCTCCAAGGACTTGGGATACAAAATTGGTGCAATCTCCGCCGCTGCCCGTGTAATCTTTATATTTGGAGTTATACCGGCGGCCGTTCCCGGCCCCCCATGCCGCTCCCGCATATTTGTTTGCATAAGAGACGGCTCGAGAACGATTGTATTTTTCTTTAGGCAATGGAGCTAGTTCCAAGCTCTTTACGGATGGAGCAGACCCGTTCGGCGTTTGGGGAATTAACTTCGGATTTTCGCTGAGCGGGTCCAGATACCATTCCTTCAGTATTTTCCATTCGTTATTGCGCTTTTGCATAAGAATGGAATGCCTTGTTCCTATCCCAAACGATTGGGGCGGCAAAAGTCGATCTAAGTAGATGTAAGACAATTTAGTGGAATTGTCGAGAAAGATTCTGGCTTGATTCCCTTCGATTATGCATTTCTTAATGAAGATATCGCCGGATGCCTGCGTGAATTTGAGGTTTCTTTTATCCGCCCAACTGTTCACATACTGACTTCGTTTCAATTCTTGAAGAAGCGACTTGCGGCTAAGATCGTTTCCGGCGATATAATATTTTTCTATTCGTTTGCTTTCCCCATCCAGCAACGATTGCGTTCGATCGTGAAATAGGTGCGATAATGTATCCGTTATTTTGGGGTTCGGGGCAGCGGCGCCCGGATCGGATAAAGAATTAGCCGAAGCGTCCGCTCCCAGCAACCAGAAAAAGGCTACAGTAAAAATCAACGTTTTATGGATCGGTTTCCCCCCCTTTATCTCAGTCTTTTGGTATACACGACCAATCTTTCCTGATGCTCCCTTTTTGATCTGCTGTATTTTCCGGCGCACGTAATCAGGTTTAGTCTAGGCTCAATCGACGGACCGAAAATCGCGGTAACCGGGGCAGCGGAAGTTTTATACGCTTTTACGGCTTGAACAACGAATTCCATCGGATTTCCTCGTTCATTTTTAACGATTACGACATCTCCGGGATTCAATTGCTTTAAGCGAAAAAAAACGGCAGGCCCTTTATAACTGTCGTAATGTCCGTCCATGACCGCATTGCCGATCGCGCCGGGGAGGACTCCATTCATGAGATAACCTACTTTTTCGGAGCTTTTTGGCACTCCCATCTGTCCGTTGTCCAATACATGAACCGCCTCGACGGTTGCGTGAAGGTCGATAGCCGGGATATATAATCTCGCCGGAACAATGCCGGTTGGATTTATTTTCTTTTTATTGGGTTTGCTGTCATTATCTTGCTTGGCATTAAAGTTGCCGTTCGGTTCAGGGGGTTTTGTAAACCCGATAATTTGATTTGGTTCGATAGGGCTCTCTTTCGTGACGGAGCAATTGGCAACCGTGACCATAAGTAGGATTAGGAAAAGCATTCGCCGTATTTTCATGTTTTGAAAAGAGGGGTATGGGCTACCCCTCCAGACTCCCTAATTGGTTTGTTCGCTCGCGCCGCCAAAGCCCGTTTTAGGCATTTGAGTGATATCCTTCGCTTTTAAGCTTTTCGAGTGCAGGCTTTTGGCGTGGGATTTCGAATGAGGTTGAATGACATGGCCCTTTTTCGACTTGGCTTTCATCTTGTGCTCAAGGGCCTTTTTGTGGTGATGGACCTTTTTTTCATGCATTTTTTGCTCGTGTTTCTTTTCGGCTGCGGGCACTGCCGCATACGCTGCGGAACTTGCCGACAAAATCATGCAAGCGGACAATAAGGCAACGACCGTCTTTTTCATGTTGGACCTCCTAGATGTGGTTTGGGATTGCTCCCTCGATTAAAATAGCCCTTTGCCGTCAAGACAATAAGCGAGAATTTGTTCCTCTTCTGCCGCATGAATGAAATTGTTCGGGAGCATTCTATGGGATGGAGGTGAGATCCGTTGTTCAAAAAATACGGAATCGCATTGTTATCGGCCATGCTAATCCTTTCGTTGACGGGATGCGGGAAAATGCAAACGAAATCGGCCAAACCCAATCAATCTAACGCTCGTTCGACCGCCCGCGTCGAAATGAAAAACGCCGCGCATCCCTCAACGAACAAAGCCGTTTCCGAAAGAATCGGCAAGCAGGTTTCAAAAATTAAGGGCGTAAGCAAAGCGACCGTTATTGTTCACCGTCGCGATGCGATCGTTGGCATTGACGTCAAACAAGGCGAGAATGCAAAAGCCGTCGAAACTAAAGTCCGCCAAGCCGTGCAGGGATCGGAACCCGGTTTTGCGGTACATGTTACGTCCGACAAACAGCATCACGCGCGAATTCAAAATCTCCATTCGCAGATGGTTCCGCTTGACGGACACCCCGTTCGTAACTTTTCGGAAGACGTCGGCATTCTGTTGAGGGATATGGGTCGAACCGTCACGGCGCCATTTCGGTAAAAATAAAGGAACTTCCGCAGCGGAAGTTCCTTTATTTTTTGATTTGATGTTCCGCCAATTCGCTTAAAGTAACCATATGAAAGCCTCTTTTTTGCAATTCCGGCAAAATGCGCTCTAAAGCTCGAACGGTTTGCGTTGATCCTCGTACGTTGTCATGCATCAAAACCACATCGCCGCTATGCGCGTTGTTTAGAACCTTGCTTACGATTTTATCCACTCCGGGGGTACTCCAGTCCCTGGTGTCTTGGTGCCAAGACCATAAGGCTACCGTATATCCTTTTTCTTTCGCGATTTTGACGACAGTCTCATTATATAGCCCGCCTGGAGGCCGGAACCAACGGGAGGATTGCCCGGTTACGGCAGCGATTTTTTGCTGTGTCGCCATTAATTCGTTTCTAATGGTATCCTTCTGGACTTTTCGCGTTAAGTAAATGTGATTATACGTGTGATTGGCCACTTCATGGCCTTCCGCCGCTTCTCGTTGGATGATCTTTTTGAATCTGTCTATCCGGTTCCCGACAACAAAAAAGGTCGCTTTTGCATCGTATTGCTTCAATAAATCCAAAATGAGGGGCGTTGTCCTTGCGTTCGGGCCATCATCGAAGGTTAAGGCGATAAGCTTCTCGCGAGTGGGAACATCCCACACAATCTCCCCCCGAGATTCGTAATATTTCCGATCGTGTTTCCTGGACGGGTTATAAAATCCCGTCGTTATGACGATGGAACAGCATAATAAGATTATCCATTTCCGACTTGGCCTCAACATGATCTTCCTTTCGCGCATCATTCTGATGTAAGGTGTCCCGAGAATCCTTTAAATATGTCCGACCGACTCCCGACTCGTCGGAAAATACTGAACGGTTTCGATTGATCCGTAATTTCGTTGCGGCTTGGGAATTCGGGTCTATCCCCTTGGGAATGACGCCCATGCTGGGCGTACAAAAAAAGCGACCGCTAAGGAAGAACTTAAACGGTCGCTATTGTTTGAACATGATTGTTTAGCGGCAACACCACGTACAGACAGCTTGGCGGTCAGCCAGGAACCTAAAAGATGCGGAATTACTTTACAACATTAATTCCTAACAACACCAGAATCCCCATTCCAACAGCCCATACTACTATGGCGATCGTTTGCCAAATCATCACATATCGTTTCGATGCACCCGACGCAATACAAACTAAAGCCGCGATATGGTCTCCGATCAACAAAGGACCTAGAAGCGACACTCCGGGAACACCGTACTTATGGAATAGCTTCTGCCCACGTTCTAGACGTTTATTGTGCTTTTCTTGTTTACGTTCGGACGGTTTTCTTCTTTGCAGCCATTGCTTAACGCGATCACTAGCCAGGATAACAACCATAACCGAAATCCAGTTTCCGACGATTGCTGCTACGATCGTCATCACTGCAGGGAATCCGAGCGCAATCCCTACAGGTACTGCAAAGTATCCTTCGATAAATGGGATCATTCCCACAATCATAACCCCAATGAATTGCAATATGGGATTTGAATCTTGCAGCTGTTGCAAAAATTGTTCCAACTTGTCATCATCCTTTAACGATCAAGGATCGCGTCACTATGAAATAGCACTTTTCGAATCGTGGAGATTTTGAACCTCAATAACTGACAAACCCTTGATATGCCTGCGTTTTTCCATACTCTAGTGACAGTCTTCCGTGGCAATTCATTTTACCGCGAGTGACAATCGCAGGTATAACATGTGACAACAGGACGTATTACCCGCACTTCCCTATGGATCTTAAACCTTGTAAGCCTTCATCGCCTTGACGATCTCCTTCACGGAAGGACGCTTGCCGTACATGAGCACGCCCACGCGGTAGATCTTCGCGGACAGCCAGCCGATCGCGAGAATCGAGGCGATCAGGATGCCGACGGAAAGCGCGATCTCCCATACCGCCGGTTCCGCCACGCCGATGCGGAGGAACATGATGAACGGCGAGAAGAACGGGATGAACTGGCAGACGAGCATCAGGTTGCTGTCCGGCTGGTTCAGGCCGAAGATCGCGATATAGAAGCCGACGAGCGTCAGCAGCGTGATCGGCATGACCGCTTGGCCGAGATCCTCCGTCCGGCTGACGATCGAGCCGATGGCCGCGAACAGCGTCGCGTACAGGAAGAAGCCCGCCAGGTAGAAGAATATCGCGAAGACCAGCAGCAGCGGATCGATATCGCTCAGGTTGATGCCGAAGCTCTTCAGAATGTCCGAGTTATGCGGCAGCGTCAAGTTCGCGACCAGCGCGGCGATCAGAATGGCGATCTGGAGGATGGCGACGACGAACGTGCCCAGAATTTTGCCCCACATTTGCTTCAGCGGAGAGACGCTCGTCACGATGATCTCCATGACGCGGGAGCTCTTCTCGGCCGTGATTTCCGTCGCGATCAGCTGTCCCGTGATCATGACGGCCATGAACAGCATGATGATCATGATATAAGTGAGGGCCACGGCCATCCCTTGCTCTTCCTCGGTCTTGCCCTCTTCGTTCGTGAAGCTGACCTTCTGCGTCTCGAAAGCCACCGGCGCGAACAGTTGCGCTTTCTGCTCGTCCGTCAGCGAGGAGTCCTTCAGGATCGATTCGGTCTTCGCCTGTTGCAGGGCCGCCGTCAGCGAGGAGGCCGTGCCGCCTTCGAACGCGCTCTTGGAATTGTAAGTGACTTTCGGGAAGCCGCCCGCACCGACCGCGTCTTCGGAGAACGTCAAGTATCCTTTGACGTCGCCGTTCTCGAGCGCGTTTTTCAATTCGGCCTCGGAAGGATAAGCGACCAATTCCACGTCCGGCTCGGGAAGAGCGGCGTAATATTTCGCAAGTCCATCGACGATCTGCGCCTGCTCTCCTTGCGCGAAGCCGACCTTCGACGCCTGGCCTCCTCCGCCGCCCAATTTATCGATCAGATAAGGCAAGTTGCCTCCGATAATGAGCAGTACCGCGAGCACGGCCGTCATAATAATGAAGGATTTGCTGCGCAGCTTGTTGCGCATCGTAAACGACATTACCGTCCATAAGCTGTTATTCATGGCTCTCACCCACCGTTTTGATAAAGATTTCGTTCAAAGTCGGCTCCTTGATCTCGAACTTCGTGACCGGACCTTGCGCCATCGCATGCTGCAGGATGCGTTGCCCGGCATCGGGCGAGCTCACCTTCAGCTCGTAGCCGCCGTGCTCGTGCACGATGACCTTGTCGACGCCCGGAATCGCGTCCAAGCCTTCGATCTTCCCTTCGGAAGCGACGATCACGCGCTCCTGCGGGAACCTCTTCTTGATTTCCTTGATCGGCCCTTGGAGAACCGGATTGGATTTGTGCATGATCGTAATATTGCGGCACAGCTCTTCGACGTGCTCCATCCGGTGCGTCGAGAAGACGATGCTCGTGCCTCCGTCGCGCAGCTCTTTGACCGTCGACTTGAGCAATTCCACGTTTACCGGGTCCAGCCCGCTGAAAGCCTCGTCGAGAATGACGATTTTCGGGTTATGGATGACCGCGGCGATGAACTGGATTTTTTGCTGGTTTCCTTTGGAGAGCTCTTCGACTTTCTTGTTGTAATACTCGGGCACCTGAAACTTCTCCAGCCAGCGCTTCAGGTTCGCGTCGGCGTCCTTGCGGGACATGCCCCGCAATTGGGCGAGATAAAGAATTTGGTCGCTGACCTTGATCTTGGGGTACATGCCGCGTTCTTCGGGCAAATAGCCGAGCATGCTCAGCTGCTCTTGGCTGTAGGGTTTCCCCAGGTAGCGGATATTTCCCTCGTCCGGCAAAATGAGGCCCAGGATCATGCGCATCGTCGTCGTCTTGCCCGCGCCGTTGGCGCCCAGAAGCCCGTAGATTTCCCCCGGCGACACCTCGAAGCTAAGGGAATTGACGGCTCTTTTCTCGCCGTAGTTTTTAACGATTCTGTCTACTTGCAGCGTATTCATCGTTTTGCTTCCTCCTTCCGGATTAAACAGCTTAATATATCTTCCAATTCCATGCGCTGGACGGCCAGCACCCGGAATCCGTTCTCTCGGCAATAAGCTTCCCCTTGCTCGGGGTCGTCGACATCGAGGCGGTAGACGCCCGCCCCCGCTTCCTCGCAGCCTTGAAACCCGGGGACCCGCTGCAGCAGCTCGCTTCCGCCCTTAGGCGCGTAATCGCTCTGCACGACGATCGTTCTCCAATCGTCCAGCAGCCGGTCTTTTTCATAGAGGCCAAGAATCTTGCCGCGATAGATGAACAGGATGTAGTCGGCCAACCGTTTGATCTCTTCGATAATATGCGTGGCGAGGACGAGCGTCCGGTCTCCGGGCTCCATATACCTCCGAAGCTCTTCGAGCATCGTTTTCCAGGCGAACGGGTCGAGTCCCGACGAAGGCTCATCCAGCATCAGCAGCTCCGGATCGTGGGCCATCGAGATCGCGAGCTCCGCCTTCCGCCGCATCCCCTTGGACATTTTCGCCAGCCTGATTCCGCCGTCCACGTCGAAATGCCTCATCAGCTTGCGGTACCTCTCCCAATCCCAGCCCGGATACCAATGCGAAGCGAATATCGCCTTCTCGTCGGCCGTGGACTGGTTCTCGTGGGCGTGCGGATTTTCCGCCAGAAAACCGATCCGGCTCTTATAGCCGTCGTCCCGCGCTCCGACCAAGCTCGTTCCGAGCACTTCCGCTTCCCCCGAAGGAATGGGTTCGAGACCGAGCAGCGCGCGGAACAGCGTGCTCTTCCCGGAACCGTTAGGCCCTACGATCGCCGTCACCATCCCTTTCGGAATGTCGCACGAGATCGGCCCGAGCACGAACCGGTCGTTCTCCAGCCGGACTCCCCTTAGAGAGATCGCGGCATCCGTTTCCTTAGCGGTCGACATCCAACGGATCTCCTCCCCTGCTTTCCGTTTTTTTACTCAACACTTGCCTGAAAACCGTTTCGATCTCCTCCAGCGTGCAATGCAGCTGCAAGCTCGCATCTACGGCTTTCTCCAATTCTTCCGCGGCGCGTTCCAGCCGATGCTCGTCCCGGGCGACCGCTTCGACGCCGGCCACGAACGTTCCCGTCCCTTGCCTCGTTCGAATCAAGCCTTCGCTTTCCAAGTCCTGATACACCCGCCGGACCGTAATGGCGCTGCATTTCAGAGAGACCGCCAGCTCGCGAATCGAGGGGAGAAGCGTTCCTTCCTTCAGCTGTCCGCCGAGGATGAGCCCGCGAAGCTGCACTTCGATCTGGTGGTATAACGGTTCCGGACGTTGTTCATCTATGCGAATCGGCAGCCACACAAGCTCACCTCGCCTTCTCTCGGGCTTCTCATAGCGCGAGCGACCTTCCCCTCACGCGGTTTTCCGTAAGCCGGCCGAACGCCGCCAGGGATGCAACCGCCACGGCTGCCATTCCCGCGATCAGCACCCAAGCATAACCCTGCCGGACGAGCTCGAGCGTTTCCATGAACAAGTGAATCCCCAGCAAATTAAGCGTGACGGAGATCGCGGCCAGGAGGAACATGAGGGCGAAATAATAGATGCAATAGATTTTGCCGCTGAATCCGAGCTCCAACCAAACAATGAACGCGAGAATCGCGAAAGCGTAACACGTCCAGACGGCTCCGTTCCCGATCCATTCGAGCGGCGTGACCGCGTCTCTCAGACTAGGGCCTATCGCGTACTGAATCCCCATGAAGATTATCGCGCCGATGGGAGCCGTGACCAGACTCTGCAGCATTCTCGCCTTGACGATGGACGAGACCGGAATCGGCATCGATCGCCAATGCGCCAATCTTCTCGAATAAGCGTCGTCCTTCCACAGTCCCCAAGAAAACTTGTTCATCACCAGCCCGAAGATCGGGAACATCGACAGATAAATCCATTCGACGAGAATATGTCCGATGGCGGGGTGCTCTTCATCCGGCTTCACGAGCTCATCCACCGCCGTGCCGAGCACGATGCCCAAGTAAGCGGCAAAAAGCAGGGTGAAGATCATTCCGTATCTTTCTATTCTCCATAAGTAAGTCCCGATGTAACGGACGGCTTGCCGTTCGGTCATGCCGCAGCTCCTCCTCTTCCGCGCACACTGTTCATGTGTGTATATCCATATACACACTATACAGGGTGTGTTTCTATTCGTCAACCCCTGAAATGGAAAAATGATGAAGCCAAGGCGCAGGCGACAAGTCCCTGCGATTTTTGACGGCGCAAAAGCTTTGCGGAAGACGATACAGGACTTGGTAACATGCATTCGGCACTCTAGCCCCCTGCGACCCGCTTTAGGGTCGAAAAATCGGACACATTCGATTTTTCGACCGCAAGGAAGCCGTCCTATAGCGTAAATCCACGGCAAAAAACGCCGCCGGCGTCCCGATAAGGGAACGCCCGAGCGGCGTTTGACGGTTCCATACTATCGCAAATCCGTTGTCCCGCCGGCGGCGGCAGCCTCATTCCGCTCCTTGCGCAATTGCGTCGGCGTACGCCCCTTGTACCGCTTAAAGAGCTCGTCCAAATACTGGGCGGTGCCGAACCCGCAGCTCTCCGCGATCCGCGCGATCGGCAGGTCGGTATCGCGGATCAACGCCTCCGCCTTGCCGATGCGATACAGATGAATGAACTCCGTGAACGTCCGCCCCACCGCGAGCTTGAACATCCGGCAGAAATAATAGGGGCTCATTCCCGCGACCCGCGCCGCTTCTCCGACCGTCAGCCGCCTGGCGTAGTTCGCTTCCACGTAGGAGATCGCTTCCTTAAGCCGTTCCGCGTTGCGTCCCGCCGTCCCGCTGATCCTCTCGGCGCGGACCGAAGCCTCCCCGTAATGGCGGGAGAGCTCTAGCAACAGCAGATGCAGATGGGCCTTCATCACGATCTCGTACCCTTCGACGGACAAAAGATCGCGGGGCCTTGCGTCATGGAGGTGGACGCTCCCCTTTCCCGTTTGCCGCGATTTGAGTTGGTCGATTGAACGAAACGAAAGACCTCTCCAGAACGGCGGAAGTCCTTGTCCGACCGATCTCGCCCGCTTGGGACGGAATGCGAATCCAGAAGACCGGATACGATTTTTCGCCTGCGCCCGCCGAATAAGGTATAATCATTTCCAATAGGATCATGCCATTCGAAAGGGCCGGTAAAGAAATATGCGCAAGAGTCATAAGCCGGAGCGTCCGCAAGCCCGGACCTCCGGAAGAAAATCGACGCCCCCGAGGCGGTTCAAAGTAACGGAGCAAGGCGAGCTGCTCGCCTTCCTGCTGGAGAAGCTCGCCCCCCAAGGTCGGAACACGATCAAGTCCATGCTCGCCCACGGCCAGGTGTCGGTCGACGACCGGGTCGAGAAGCTTTATAACCATCCGTTGCAGCCCGGACAGACGGTCGCCGTGAGCAAGGAACGAACCTCGGAAGCTCCGCCCCTGGCCGGCCTGCGGATTCTCCACGAAGACGACGCGGTCATCGTCGTTCATAAGGACGCGGGACTTCTGTCCATCGCGACCGACCGGGAAACCGAGCTTACCGCGTACCGCCAGCTGACGGCGCACGTCCGTCTCGCCGATCCCGGCGCGCGCATCTTCGTGCTTCACCGGCTGGACCGCGAGACGTCCGGCGTGATGATGTTCGCGAAGAGCGAGAACGTTCAGAAGAAGATGCAGGACAACTGGAAGGACGTCGTGAAGGAACGCACGTACGTCGCTCTCGTCGAAGGCCTGGTGAAAAAAGCGGCCGGAACGATCTCGTCCTGGCTCAAGGAGACGTCCACCCTGAAAATGTACTCCAGCCCCGTGCCGAACGACGGCCAGCACGCGGTCACCCATTACAAGGTGCTGCGCGCGAGCCGCAACTATTCGCTCGTGGAGCTCGAGCTCGAGACCGGCCGCAAAAACCAGATTCGCGTCCACATGCAGGATATCGGCCATCCGATCGCCGGCGACAAGAAGTACGGCTCCAAGACGAAGCCGTTTAACCGCCTCGGCCTGCACGCCCGCGTGCTCGCGTTCGAGCACCCGGACACCGGCAAGCTCATGCGCTTCGAGACCGACATTCCGAAGTCCTTCCTCAGCCAGTTCAAGGAGGAGCCTCGGTAATCGCGGGGCAAAAACGGACACCCCCGACGAGTCAAACTCGCCTGGGGGTGTCCGTTTTTTATGGTTCTATCTCGATATCCTCGCAGGTGTCGTCGTCGACGCGGATGCTCTCCCCCGCGTTCGCGAACCGGTTTCCCCGCAAGACGGCTCCGCTTAACGCGCCCAAGCTGACGCCGGCCCGGCCGTTGCCGTAGACGACGTTGCCCGTAAACGAGAAAGCCCGATGAACGTCCCGTTCGGCCTTTTCGCTCTCCGTCATGAGAGCCAGCGCGGACGTCTCGCGATAGGTCCCGGCCCCGTACCCGCACGACAGGAACGTATTCCCCGCGACCGTCACGTTCTCCGTGCGGACCGACTCCTTCCAATTGTCGGCGCAGTTGACGTGAACGGCCGTCCCCGTGCAATGGTCGAACGTGTTTCCCGAGATCACGGCATCGCGGGTCTGCACGAGAACGGCGCGAGCCCGGTTGTTGCGGACGACGCTGTCCAGGAAGCGCAGCTTCGCGACCCTGGAGGCGTTGGCCAGCAGGTCGACCGGCGAGAACTCCGCCGGCAGCTCCTCCTCGAAGCGAAGCGCGATCTCTCCGCCCGGTCCGGACTCGGCTTCGCGGACCGTCAGCGTGGCATAAGGCTTCAGGGTCGACCGGCGGGTAAGCTCGATAACGTCGCCCGCGGCCGGAATCTCCGGATATTCGGACTGAATATCCGCGTCGATGCCGCAATAGAGCGTTCCGTCCTCCCCGTACCCCCGGCAAGAGAGATAGAAGCCGTGCACGTTCGTCGCGTCGTCTCCCATTCCCTCGAACAGGCAATCGTCGAAGGAAATCGTCCCCTTGCACCCGATAAAATGCGTCGCGTCCGTATTCGCGCTAAGCACGCGATCGCTTCCCGGCCGTCTCATGACGCGAAGCCCGCGGATCGAGACGTCGCCGCAGCCGTGGCCGATGACGCCCATCCCGGGTGCCGCGTACACGGTCGCGTTCTCCAGCTTGACGCTGCCGCAGCCGTAGAACAAGAAAGCCGCTTTGTAATTCATGACGTGCCGCGCGACGACGGACATCCCGACGGCCGGAACCGCGCGTCCGCCGTTGCCTCCCTCTCGCATGCGGGCGCGAAGCCGCTCCTTCAGCGTCACGCGCAGCGTTCGCGGACCCGTCAGCTCCGTCCGCTCCGCGATATGGAACCAGTCCACCGTACCGCGCAGCGGATGGGCGCTTCCCGGCACGTAATCGATCAGCCCGGCGACGGGGGTGCCTGAGCTAACGGGATACTCGGGATCGAACTCGATCTCGAGCGACTCCTCGCCGGCCGCGACGATCGTCCCTTGCGAGAACGGCGGCCTGGCCCAATCGAGCCGAACGTTCCGAATCTCGACCTGCCCGCAATTTTTGAAGAAGAAGGGTTGGATCAGCCCCCGGAACGTCAGGGTCGAGCCTTGGAAATCCAAGGCGACCCTGTCCGCTCCTTCGACCCGGACCCAGACGTTCTTGCTTTCCGTCGCGTCGCCCAGATCCCAGGCGCCTTGACCGGACATCATCGCTTCGAAGTCGCGGATCGCTTTCCCGTCCATGATCTCGTAGCGGCCCCGCTTAAAGCGGAACGCCCGGGCTCCGCTCTGCAGCCCTTCTTGGATAAACGCCCGCATCCGTTCGGCCGAATCTTCTCCCGTGTCCGGCTCGATGCCGAACAATGTTGCATCCCATACCGCGTCCATCCGATCGACTCCGTCTTAGAGGTTGTTCAAAAAGCCCAATTTGGATCACGAGGCGATTCAAGATGCGGTTTCAACGTCGAATCTTGAATTCAGCCGGATCTAAGCGTATGCTTCCGAAGCAGGTTCCCTCCGGGAACCTTTCAGGTACTCATGTAGGGATCTACACTTTGCGATCGCTTCCTCATCACCGGTCTTCATCCAACCTTCCGGGATGCATGGGCGAGCAGTTCGCCGGAGGCGAACGACCAGCCTCGGTGCTGAAAATCGGACTTTTTGAACTCGCATTTTTATTTATTCGCGTTCTTAGCTTTGTAGATATCCGTCCAAGCCTGCTCCACGTCCGCCAAGCCGAGCTTGTCGGCTTTCTCGATGAATTCCGCGTAGAGCTCCATCGCCGTCGCTTCGTCCTTGGCGAAAATGATCTTGGAATAATAGCTCGTGTACAGGTCGATGATTTTCTTCTCCACGATCCCGATTTTCGTCGTCGAATCGAGGGTAATGCCCGCCTTGGCCGGGTCGTATTCCACGTAATCGGCGAACATCTTGTTGTACTCGGCGAACTTCGGATCCGCGGCATCCCACTCCGGCCCGTTCCACCAAGTGGAGTTCGCGGTCAGCCAGTATTCGGACAGGCCGTTCTTCTCGGCGACGCCGGACCAATCCTTCTGCTTCTCCGCCCAATATTCCGGCAGATACGTCGCTTTGCCGTCGACCATACGGTAGTGCGGGCCTTGCGCGGCATCCACGTAGGTTTCCCCTTCGACGCCCCACTTCGTCAGCTTGTGGCCCTCTTCGGAAGACAGGAAGCTCAGGAATTGAATCGCCCGCTTCGGATCCTTGTTCGTCTTCGGAATCGCGATCGCCGTCCAGCCGCTTCCGTCGCGCACCTGCTTATAGGAAGGGAACGGCGCCATGACCGTATAGGAAGTGTTCGGATTGTCCGCCGGCACCTTCGTTCCGTCCCCGATCGTGAAGGCATAGGAGACGGCGTCGCCGTTGTTGATTTTCTGGGTGAAAATATCCTTCGAATCGATGTACGAATCCTTCGTCAGCAGCCCCTTGGTCGACAGCTTGTTCAGGAACTTGATCACGTTCTGGTATTCCGCGCTTCTCAAGCCGGACTTGATCGCTCCGCCCTCTTCCACGAGCGCCTGCGCGCCGAACATCGCCGACGTGCCGAGCGTGACGATGCCGCTTTCGGACAAGTGCTTGGAGTTCGGAATGTTGTTCGCGTTCGTGTAGAAGCCGATTTTATCCTTGTGCTTCGCCTGGATTTGCTCCAGCGCCGCGATGTACGAGTCCGGATCGCTGATGTCCGGCTTGCCGATCTCCTCCCAGTAATCCTGACGGATCGACCAAGTCGGCTGGTTCGAGCCGATCAGCGCGTTGTATTTCTTGGCCGCTTCGACGTATTGCTCGCCCTCGATGAAGCTGACCAGCGCGTAGGTTTTGCCGTCGCTCGCCTTGTAGTTGGCCAGCGCCTCTTTCGGAAGCACGTCCCTCATCTCCGGCGCGTATTGGTCGATCAGCTCCTCGAGGGAGTAGAGCATGTCTCCTTCGATCATTCGCTGCAGGGCGGGATCCGCTTTGTCGAGCAGCACGAAGTCGGTAAGCTCCCGGTTCGACAGCATGATGTTCATTTTCTGGTTGTCGTCGGATACCGGCTTCGTGATGTTGAGCGTGACGCCCGTCTTGTCCGTAATGTTCTTGGCCGCCGGATCCGCCCAACTGAGCGCGTACCAGGAGAAGTTGACGAACATGTCGAACGTGATCGGCTCGGTCGACGGCGCTTCGGCCGACGGAGACTCTCCCGCGGATTCGGACGCCGAAGCGCTCGGAGACGCGGAACCCGTCGCCGCCGGCTCGGACGAACCCGCGTTGTCGTTCTTCGAAGAGCAGGCGGCGAGCAGACCCGTCATCAGCACCGCGCACAGAAGCATGGACAAGCTCTTTTTTCTTTTACCCATTCGGATGACCTCCTAGAAGTTCTATTTATTTTAACTCGCCGGACTCTCCAACAGAAGCCGGCCAGCCAAAAACGATCCGACGGAAACCTAAGCTTTAATAGATCCGACGAGCATGCCTTTGACGAAAAATCGCTGAACGAGCGGATACAGCAGCGTGATCGGCAGCACCGAGACGAACAGCGTCGCGTATCTCAGCGATTCCATCGTCACCTTCGATTGATGGTTGCCCAAGTATTGCTGAATCTGCTGCTGGGCCTCGCTCAGCGACAGCAGCCGGATCAGAATGACCGGAAGCGTCTGCAGGCTCTCCTTCGAGATGAAGAAGGAAGGCACGAAGTAATCGTTCCAATGGTTCACGCCGACGAACAGAGAGATGGTGGCCACGACCGGCATGGAGAGCGGAATGACGATCTTGAAGAAAATAAACAAGTCGTTCGCCCCGTCCATGTACGCGGATTCGTACAGCTCCTTCGGCAGCTCGCGAAAGAAAGCCATGAACAGCAAGCAGTGGAAGAAGGTGAACAGCGACGGAAGAATGTACACCAGGAAGTTGTTGAGCAGATGAAGCTCGTTCAGCACGAAGTAGAGCGGGATCAATCCCCCGGAAAAATACATCGTGACGATCGCCAGCGCCAGATAGAGCTTCTTGAACTTCAGGTTCTCCTTCGTAAGCGCGTAAGCCGCCATCGCCGTCACGAGCACGGCCGCCAGCGTTCCGACGACCGTCCGGGCGGCGGACATGCCGAGGCCCGTCAGGAGGTATTTTTGCTTGAACACCATCTCGTAATTTTCCAAAGAAAACACGCGCGGATAGAAATAGATATGGCCGCTCGCCGCGTCCGCCCCGTCGTTGAGCGAGTTGATCAGCACGTAATAGAGGGGATACGCCGTCACGACGAGCAGAACGAACGAGAGGAGCACCGCCGAGACGTTCACCGCTTTGTCTTCCAGCGTCAGCTTGATTTTGTTCACGCGGCTTCGTCCTCCTTCCTAAAAAATGTTGCTGCCGTTCAGTTTCTTGGCCCCCCAGTTCGCGGCGAGCAGAAGCACCAGCGAGATGCACGATTGGAACAGGTCGACCGCGGTGGCGAACGCGTACCTCATCTGAAGCAGCCCGTTATCGAGCGTATAGTAGCCGAGAACGTACGAAGTGTCCCGGTTGAACACGTTGCCCAGCAAGTACGATTGATTGAAATTCGAACCTCCGTAGATCAGGCTTCCGATGTTGAGAATAAGCAGCACCATGATCGTGCCGCGGATTGCCGGGAGGTTGATGTGCCAGATCGTTCGCAGCCGGCCCGCTCCGTCCACCTTAGCGGCCTCGTAGATTTCCGTGTTGATTCCGGTAATGGCGGCCAGATAGATGATCGCGCCCCAGCCCGTCTCCTGCCACAGGTCCAGCGAGGCCCCGATCGTCCAGAAGTGCCCGGGCTCGGCCAGAAACTCGATCGGACCGCTCGTCAAGCCCAAGCCTTGAAGAATGCCGTTCAGGATGCCTTTCGGATCGAGGAAGATCATCGCCAGCGTAGCGATGATGACGTAAGACAGGAAGTGCGGCAGCGTCGTCAGCGTCTGCGTCCATTTCTTGAACCGGGCGAGCGGAATCTCGTTCAGGATCAAGGCGAACAGGACCGGCGCGAGGAACGTGACGACGAGCTTGATCGAGCTCATGGCCAGCGTATTGCGCAAGGCGCTATGGAACCGCTCGTCCCCGAACATCTCCCGGAAGTGATCGAAGCCGACCCAGGCTCCTCCGAACAAGCCGTCGAGCACGTTATAGTCTTTGAATGCGATTACAATTCCGAACATCGGCAGATAGCTGAAGATCAATAGCGTTAACAGCGCCGGCATAATCATCAATTGCAAAATCGTCTGGTTATTCCAGCCGCGGGACGTTTTCGTTTTTCGTAGCTGCAACCCGTGATCCCCCTTCCTACTCTTCGCTGCGCCTTCGCCTTTCCGGTAGCCCTGACTAAATTGTAGGCGCTCGTTTTCTTGAAATCAGGAGAAAATTTTTAGGTTTAGTCGACGATTTATGGCTCTTTGCCACCCCGGAGGACCGCCTTATAGACGAATATCCGGGCTTCCCCTACAATGAAATCAGGTGATGCGGCATGCGACTAACCCTACTCCCCAGGCGTCTTAGACGGTTCAGCTTCAAGTCCAAGCTGTTCCTTTCCTACATTCTGATCGTCTTGATTCCCGTCTCGATCAGCGCCGCATGGATCTATAGCGAAGTTATCGTTCCGGTGCGCGGGGAGCGGCTGCAGCTGATCGACCAGTCGATGAGCCAGCTGGAAACCGCCGTCAACAAGGACGTCGACGACATCGAGAAAACCGGCTATCTGATTTCCACGAACATCGTTCTCAAGAAAGCGCTCATGAAGCGCTACTACGACCAGTCCGAGCTGATCGACGTCATGAACACCTCGATTCAATCCCTGTTGTCCTGGTTCTCCGCCACTCATAAGGATATCGGGGAATTTCGGTTTTTCACCGTAAACGAGACGCTTCCTGAAAGCGATTTCTTCCTGACGGCCTCCCGGTTTTCCGGAGACGAATGGTTCCGGGACATGCAGCGGAACCTCCTGGCCACCTACCCTTATTGGGAGCCGTGGCACGTGCAAAGAGAATATCCTTACGGCAAAAAAACGAAAAATGCCGTCTATTCGATGTTCTATCCGATTAACGAAGATTTCCCGGACGAGACGTCGTATTTGGAGTTCGAGATCGACATCGGCAAATTTTTCGCAAGATCGAACGCCCACGCGCTCTCTCAATCCGGAGGCGTATTGGCCGTCGATTGGGACGGCCGGCTGCTGTCCGCTCCGCCGGATTCGGGAGAAGCGGCCCGCGAATGGACGACTCTCGAAGCGTTCCGGAGAATCGATCTGTCCGCGGCGGGCAGCGGAGACATTCAGCTTCGCGGGGCCTCCTACCGATACTTCGTGAAGCCGATCGAACGCCTGCACACTTCCCTCGTCGGACTCGTGCCCCATGCCGAGATCGATCGCCCTTGGATCAAGACGAGGAACGTCTTCGTTCTTCTGATCGCGTTCCTCGCCGTACTGCTCGCCGCCCTGTCCTTCCTGCTGGCGGGCCTGTTGATCAAGAAAATCGTCCGGATCGTCGGAGGCGTCCGGAAAATCCAGAACGGCAACTTCCAAGTCCGCATCCCCGTCAAGGGCGACGACGAGATCGATCTGCTCGCGCGGAGCGTCAACTCCATGGCCGGCCAGATCGACGACCTGGTCAACCGCGTGTACAAGTCCCAGGTTTCGCAGAAGGAAGCGGAGCTGAAGGCGCTCCAAGCGCAGATCAACCCTCACTTCCTGTTCAACACGCTCGAGACGCTCCGCATGATGGCCGAAACCGGCCGCCAGCCGAAGCTGTCCGACGCGATCGCCGCTCTCGGCGGCATTATGAGATACAACATTTCCAACGTCAAAGAGCCCGTCACGCTCGAGACGGAGATCGAGCATATTCACGATTACGCGCAAATTCAGAACCTGCTCTACAACGGACGGGTGTCCGTGGACAGCCTCGTTCCCGACTCCCTGGGGTCGTTCCGGATTCCGAATCTGCTTCTGCAGCCTTTGGTGGAAAATAGCATCGTCCACGGCATGAAAGGATTCAGCGGCAATCTTCGCGTCGGGATCGTCGTCGAGGCCCTTCCCGGACCGGCCGTAAGGATCGCGGTCAAGGACAACGGAAGCGGCATGGACGCGGATCGGCTGAGCCGGATCCGGGAGCGGCTTGCGCGGGAGCCGGACCGTCGGCCGGAGCCCGTCGCCCCTTCGGTCGAGCCGCGCGTCGAGACGGGGCGGACCGGAAGCGTCGGGCTGGCGAACGTACGGGATCGAATCCGTTTCTTCTTCGGGGAGGCGTCGACGATGGAAGTGGAGAGCGCGCTTGGCGAAGGCACCGTAGTGACCCTGATCTTGCGTACGGGAACGGCAACCTAGATGAGTTGAACCAAAGAACGTCTGGAAAAGCCCTATGCAATGGAAAAAGGGAATTGTCTTGCAGGCGGGTTTTGGCGAAGCATGTATCGGTTACGTTCGACTCGCGGATAAGCGTTGCTGCGCCCGGCTGCGGGAGCCTAGAAACGAAGATCCGCCGGAGATAAGAAATCGATACATCCGAGGCAAGATGTCCATTACATTCCAAGGATTGGTTTAACCCATACGGACATAAGAGGAGGCGCAGAGCATGTACCGCTTGCTGATCGTGGAAGACGAGGATATCATTCGGGCGGGGATTCGCCTGATCATCGAGGAGATGGAGCTGGGCATTCATCCGATTCTCGAGGCTTCCTGCGGCAAGCAGGCGCTCGAGATCGCGAGGCGCGAAGACGTGCACCTCCTCGTCACGGATATCAAGATGGAGGGCGGAGACGGTTTGGAGCTTCTTCGGGAGCTCTCGAAGGCCGGCCTCCGCTGCAAGACGATCATCCTCAGCGGATACGGCCAATTCGCTTACGCGCAGCAGGCGATCTCTCTCGGGGTCGGCGAATATTTGCTGAAGCCGATCAAGAAAAAGAACCTGCGCGAGGCGCTGACGAAGCTGATCGCCCAGCTCGACGCCGAGCGGATCGCTCCGTCGGAAGCCCCGTCAGGCGAAGCTTCGCGGGCGGCGTCCCCGTCCGGACGATTGCTCGGCGACATCGCCCAAGGCAAGGTCGCGGCCTCCGAGGTCGGGCGGAAGCTGGCCGACGCGGGTTTAGGGGCGGGCTGCCGCTCCTATTATGCCGCCTCCCTCCGCTCCGGCCGCGGAGAGAGGGGGAATGCGGAGCTCGTCCGCCGGTTGGAGGGGCGGCGCGATTCGGGATCGGCCGTGCTGGCGGCCTGCGAATCGGAGCCCGGGCATATTCTGCTGTTCGTCGGCACGGACGAACCCTCGGCGAAGGGATCTCCGCGTCAGGCCCACGTTTATCTTCGCAAGCTGCTCGCTTCATGCGGAATCGACGGCGCGAACGAATGGACGATGGGCATCAGCGAAGAAGCCGGCGGCCCGGAGCGGCTCCCGCGCCTGATCGAACAGTCCGCCTACGCGCTCGACTGCCGGCTGCTGCAGCCGGCCCAACGTCATTTCTACTACAAGGACACCGTGCCGAACGGATCGCTTTCTTCCTCTTCCGCCGCTTCCGGTCCCGCCCCGAACGTCTTCCTGCAGACCGTCAGAAGCTCTTTGCGCGACGGCAATCGGAAGGCCGCGACGGAAGCGCTCGTCGAATGGTTTCGTTTTATCCGCCGGCAAGAAGGGATCACGCCCAGCTTCGTCGTGGACGCGCTCTACGGCTTGCTCGTCTACTCCGAACTGGCTACCGGCGGAGAGCCGACCTGGAGCTCCCGGACCCACTCCGAGCTGACGAGCCTATACCGAAGCTCGGCCTCGTTCGAGGATTTTCAGGCCGCCGTGCTGAAGCGGCTCGACGGCGACCGGCCGAGCGGCGC
>Ga0065721_10004526_pt1 | contig 25496 bp, 23 predicted proteins | sample Mesricmetagenome_FD_59108 | JGI IMG/M metagenome (GOLD analysis project Ga0065721, IMG submission 59108) | Mesophilic microbial community from rice straw/compost enrichment Sample: eDNA_1 v2 (version 2) | ecosystem: Engineered > Solid waste > Grass > Composting > Bioreactor | place: USA: Davis... | reverse complement strand
CTCTTCATCGACAACATCTTCCGCTTCACGCAGGCGGGCTCCGAGGTGTCGACGCTGCTCGGCCGCATGCCCTCCGCGGTGGGCTACCAGCCGAACCTCGCCGACGAGATGGGCATCCTGCAGGAGCGCATCACGTCGACGCGTGGTCACTCGATCACGTCGCTCCAGGCGATCTACGTTCCCGCCGACGACTACACCGACCCGGCGCCGGCCACGACCTTCGCGCACCTCGACGCGACGACCGAGCTCTCGCGCGAGATCGCGTCGAAGGGTCTGTACCCGGCCGTCGACCCGCTGACGTCGACGTCGCGCATCATGGACCCCCGCTACCTGGGCGAGGACCACTACCGCGTGGCGACCGCCGTCAAGGCGATCCTCCAGAAGAACAAGGAGCTCCAGGAGATCATCGCGATCCTCGGTGTCGACGAGCTCTCCGAGGAGGACAAGATCACCGTCGCGCGTGCGCGCCGCATCCAGCAGTTCCTCTCGCAGAACACCTACATGGCGAAGAAGTTCACCGGTGTCGAGGGCTCGACGGTTCCGCTCAAGGAGACGATCGAGTCGTTCGACGCGATCGTCCGCGGTGACTTCGACCACGTCGCCGAGCAGGCGTTCTTCAACGTCGGCGGCATCTCCGACGTCGAGCGCCGCTGGGCCGAGATCCAGAAGGAGAACGGCTGACCATGGCCGACTCCAAGTCGCTGACGGTCAGCGTCGTCGCGGCCGACCACGAGGTGTGGTCGGGCGAGGCGACGCAGATCGTGGCGCGCACCACGGAGGGCGAGATCGGCATTCTGGCCGGTCACGAGCCGATCCTCGCGGTGCTCGCCGCGGGCGAGGTGCGCATCACGCCGCGCGAGGGCGCCGTCATCGTCGCGAACGCGGCCGACGGTTTCCTCTCGGTGCAGAACGACACCGTCACGATCGTCGCCGGCCAGGCTACGCTCGTCTCCTGACCCGTCGGGTCGGGTGTCGGATCAGGGGAGAAGCATGCTCGTCGTGATGGCCGGGCTCCCCGGCACGGGCAAGAGCACCGTCGCGGAGGCGGTGGGAGCGCACCTGGCGCTCCCCGTCGTCTCGGTCGACCCGATCGAGTCGGCGATCCTCTCCGCGGGGATCGACGCCGACCAGCCGACCGGGCTCGCCGCCTACCTCGTCGCGGAGACGATCGCCGAGTCGGTGCTGGGCAGCGTCGGCGGTGCCGTCATCGACGCCGTCAACGCGGTCGAGCCGGCGCGCGAGCAGTGGGTGCGCCTCGCGGCGCGACGCGGCATCCCGATCCGGTTCGTGGAGGTGGTGTGCTCGGACGCCGATGTGCACCGCGCGCGCCTCGAGGCCCGCGGGCGGCAGCTCGCCCATATCGCGGAGCCGACGTGGCACGCCGTCGAGCAGAGCCTCGACGAGTGGGAGTCGTGGGGCGGCGAGTCGGGTGCGGTGCCGCGCATCACCGTCGACTCGGTGCACCCCGTGTCGGCGCTGGTCGAGCAGGTCGTCGCGTTCGTGCGGAGCTGAGCGGGTGCTCATCCTCCTGCCGCCGTCGGAGACGAAGCGCGACGGCGGCACCGGTGCTCCGCTCGACCTCGCCGCCCTCGGCTTCCCCGAACTCGACCCGGCGCGCCGGCAGACGCTGGGCGCGCTGAAGGCGCTGTCCCGGAACCTCGGCGCGGCGGCCGGGATGCTGCGGCTCGGTCCCGCGAGCGCGGGCGAGGCGGCGAAGAACCGCGCCATCGCGACGGCTGCGACGATGCCCGCGCTCGACCGCTACGACGGGGTGCTGTTCGACGAACTCGACGCCGCATCGCTGCCGGAGTCCGCGCGGCGGTTCGCGGGGGAGCACGTCGCGATCGGGTCGGCGCTGTTCGGGCTGACCCGGGCGCTCGACCCCATCCCGGCGTACCGGCTGTCGCACGACTCGCGCCTCCCGGGCACGACCCTCACGCGCATCTGGGCGCAGGCCTCGCCCGAGCTCGCGCGTCACGGCCTCGTGCTCGACCTCCGCTCGGAGGGCTACGCGTCGCTCCTGCCGGTGCCGGCGGCCGCGGACGGCTGGTATGTGCGCGTCGTCGCGGAGGACGGCGCGGGCCGGAAGCGTGCGCTCAACCACTTCAACAAGAAGGGCAAGGGCGCGTTCACGAGGCGCCTCCTGCTCGCGGGGATCGATCATGCCGACGCCGAGTCGCTGCTCGCCTGGGCGGCGGCGGAGGGCATCCGGCTGGAGCGCGGAGCGCCGGGCGAGCTCGACCTCGTGGTCTGATCGTCAGGTCGCTCGCCAGCACCCCTCGAGGTGGTCGTCGACGAGACCGGCGGATTGCATGAGGGCATACATCGTCGTCGCGCCGACGAACCGGAACCCGCGACGCCGCAGTTCCCTGCTGAGCGCCTCGGATTCGGGCGTGACGGCGGGCACGTCGGCCCAGCGTCGGGGGCGCGGCCGCGGCGAGTCGGGCGCGAACGACCACACGAGGCGATCGAGGGCCCCGGGGTCGTCGGCGACGAGGTCGCGCGTGACCCGGGCGTTGCCGATCGTCGCGAGCACCTTCGCGCGGTTGCGGATGATGCGTGCGTCGGAGAGGAGCCGCTCGACGTCGGCGTCGTCGTAGTCGGCGACGCGCTCGATATCGAAGCCGTCGAAGACCTCGCGGAAGCTCGGCCGGCGTCGCAGGATCGTGATCCAGGAGAGCCCCGCCTGGAATCCCTCGAGGCAGATCTTCTCGAAGAGAGCCCGGTCGCCGTGGAGGGGGGTGCCCCACTCCTCGTCGTGGTAGCGCCGATACTCCGCGTCGTTCCCCACCCAGCCGCAGCGCACGCGGCCGTCGTCGGAGTCGAGCAGTTCGGGCCGGGTCACGCGAGGACCGGCAAGTCGAGTTCGACCGCCGTCGTGTCGCGCGGGACCCGGTGCGCGATGCCCTCGTGGGCGAGGAGCCAGGACTTCGTCGGGATGCCCCCGCCGCCGCTGTAGCCCGTGATGAGCCCCGAGCTGCCGAGGATGCGGTGGCACGGGACGATGATCGGCACGGGGTTCGCACCGACCGCGCCGCCGACCGCGCGACCCGCCGTGGCTCGACCGGTGCCGCGGCCGAGGTCGCCGTAGGAGGCGATCTCGCCGAAGCCGAGCTCCGCGATCTGCGCCCACACGGCCTTCTGGAACTCCGTTCCCTCGAGACGGACCGGGAGGTCGAAGTCGTGGCGCTCGCCCGCGAAGTACTCGCCGAGCTGGGCGACGGCGGCGTCGACGATCGGGTCGGGGGTCTCGGGGACGTCGTCGTGGGGCAGCTGGCCGTCGCGCTCGATCGAGAGCGCGACGATCGCCTCGCCGTCGCCGACGACCTCGATGCGGCCGATCGGGCTGTCGAGGCGACGCAGGGCGACGGGAGCCGGGGGAGGGGGGACGGGCGTGCTCATGGGTCCGAGCGTAGACGGCGCCGCCGACCGCCCCTCGCGGGAATCGGACATCGTGCGAACGGGACGGCGTCGGCGCCTGGGGAGGAGGCATCCCTAGGCTGTGCCCATGGAATCCCGCACCCTCGGCACCTCCGGTCCCCTCGTCAGCGTCGTCGGCCTCGGCTGCAACAACCTCGGGCGTCCCGGCACGCTGACCTTCGACCAGGAGGGGACCGACGCGGTCGTGCACGCCGCCCTCGACGCGGGCGTCACGTTCTTCGACACGGCCGACATCTACGGTGCCGAGTACGGACTCAGCGAGACCCGGCTCGGCGCCGCGCTCCGCGGTCGGCGCGACGAGGCCGTCATCGCGACGAAGTTCGGCCACTCCGCCTGCGAGACCCCGCTCGACGAACTCGGGCCCAAGGGTGCTCGCGCCTACGTCCGCGCGGCCGTCGAGGGGTCGCTCCGGCGGCTCGGCGTCGACCGCGTCGACCTCTACCAGCTGCACACGCCCGACCCGTCGACCCCGATCGCGGAGACCCTCGGTGCGCTCGACGAGCTCGTGCGCGAGGGGAAGGTCGGCGCGATCGGCCACTCGAACTTCGACGGCCCTCAGCTCGAGGAGGCGGATGCCGAGGCCGCGCGGCTCGGCACGGTGCGGTTCACGTCGGCGCAGAACCACTACAGCCTCGTCGCGCGCGGTGCGGAGGCCGACGTCATCCCCGCGGCGGAGCGGCTGGGGCTCGGGTTCCTGCCCTACTTCCCGCTCGCGAACGGGCTTTTCACGGGAAAGTTCTCGCGCGACTCGATGCCCGCCGACACGCGCATCGGGCGCCAGCGCCCGGAGGTGCACGAGAACGCGCCGTGGGATGCGATCGAGGCTCTCGAGGCGTTCGCCGCGGCGCGCGGGATCGGGCTCCTCGAGGTGACGTTCGGCTGGCTGCTCTCGCGGCCCGCGCTGTCGAGCGTCATCGCGGGCGCGACGAAGCCTGAACAGATCCGCGCGAACGCGGCCGCCGGCGTCGCCTGGCGCCCGAGCGCCGACGAGGTCGCCGAGATCGACGCGCTGTTCCCCGTCGCCTGACGCCACCCGGCCTCCGGACGCGCCTCCCCGGACAGGTGGTGCCCGACCCGCGGAATGTTCTTCGTCAGTTCGTCTTCTGTCAGCTAAGGTCGCTGACCACTACTTCCCGTTCGTCCCACTTCAGAGTCGAGGTCGCGTGTCCACTGGGTTCGAAGGCAGGCGCGTGCAGCGGCACGCGCCGATCGTGAGCAAGTCGCGGAGATCCTGCGCGACGCGATCGTCAACATGGAGCTCCTGCCGGGTCAGGTGCTCGTCGAGCGCGAGCTCTGCGAGATGACGTCGGCGAGCCGACCCTCGGTGCGCGAGGCGCTCCGGCAGCTCGAGTCCGAGGGGCTCGTCGAGTCGCGCAACGGTCGCGGCACCGTCGTCGCCGCGCCCAGCCGCGAGCGCGCGGGCCAGCTGTACGAGGTGCGCGCCGAGCTCGAGGGGATGGCGGCGGAGCTGTTCACACGTCGCGCGACGCCCGAGCAGCGGGAGGAGCTGCGCGCGGCCTTCACGGCGATCGAGCAGGCCGCGTCGAGCGAGGACGGCAGCATGCTCGCCGCGAAGGACGAGCTCTACCGCGTGCTCATCGAGGGCGCGGGCAACCCGATCCTCAGCGAGATGGTCGCCGGGCTCCAGCGTCGCGTGACGCAGTTGCGCGCGCTGACGCTCACGAGCCCCGGTCGCCCCGCGGAGAGCCTCGCGGAGATCCGCGCGATCGTCGAGGCGATCGAGGCGGGGGACGCCGCGGCGGCCCGCCAGACGGCCACGCACCACGTCGCGCAGGCGGCGCTCACGGCGCTCACGTTCGTGCGCCAGGAGGAGGGGGTGCCGGCCCGCGCCTAGGCGCATCCGGCCTCGGCCGCCCCGCCGCGCTCGCGCGCCGCGGGGCGGTTTGCTGTCTCGATAAATGTCGGCTATAACAAGCTGTGGCCCGGCGCCATGTACGACCGCGAAGCGATGGTCGAGGCGCTCGCCCGGCAGGCGCCGCTCTGGGAGCCCGGCACCGTCTCCGCGTACCACGTCCACACCCAGGGCTACCTGCTCGGCGAGATCATGCGCCGCGTCGACGGCCGCCTCGTCGGGCCGTTCGTGCGCGACGAGATCGCCGGCCCGCTCGGCGCCGACTACTGGATGGGCATCCCGAAGAGCGAGCACGGTCGCATCTCGCCGCTCATCCCCAACACCGGCCCGAAGATCCTCTCGGCGCAGAGCGCGGAGGAGGAGGATTCGCTGCGCGTGCTCGCGTTCGCGCAGAACCCTCCCGGAACGTGGGGCGAGATGGTCAACTCGACCGAGTGGCGCGAGATGGAGATGCCGAGCGGCAGCGGGCACGGCAACGCGCGCGCCGTCGCCCGCATCTACGGCGCGCTCGCGGCGGGTGAGGTCGACGGCATCCGTCTCCTCAGCGAGGACGCGATCGACACGATGACGACGATGCAGCACGACCAGATCGAGCTGCTCCAGGACCGCCACTACCGTCAGGGACTCGGCGTGCTGCTCAACTCGCCCGACGCGGTGTACATGGGGCCGCACCCGGAGGCGTTCGGCCACCACGGCATCGGCGGCTCGATCGGCTTCGCCGACCGCCGGGAGCGCCTCGGTTTCTCGTACTCGATGAACAAGATGCACGGCGTCGGCCACAACGGCCCGCGCGCGCGTCGCCTCATCGACGCGGTCTTCGAGTGCCTCTGATCCGTCGCGGCGGCGTCAGCCGTTGAGGAGCGCGTCGCCGACGTTGAGCGTCGTCGCGTAGAGCAGCCACGCCCAGCAGGGGATGAGCAGCACGGCGGCGACGCGTCGCACGCGCCAGAACGCGATCATCGTGAGCAGCACGAGCACGTCGAGCGCGACGATCACGATGGCGGCGATCCACAGCGCCGCGACGCCGAGGAACGGGTAGAGCCCGAAGAACACGGGCGTCCACAGCGAGTTGAGCACGAGCTGGACGACGTAGAGGGTGAGCGGGCGGCGCACGTCGGTGCGCTTCCGCTCCCGCCAGACGAGCCACGCCGCGATCGACATGAGCGCGTAGAGCACCGTCCAGACGGGGCCGAACACGGCGCTCGGCGGCGTCCAGAAGACCTTCTCGGCCTCGGCGTACCACCCGTCGACCTGCGCGAAGGTCGCGATGCTCCCGAGGGCGGCGACGGCGTAGGAGATCGCGAGGAAGGCGACGAGCACGAGGGCGGACTTCAGTCGTTCGCTCATGCCTCCACGCTACGGAGACCGCGCGCCGTGCCGCGGGGGCTTGACGCCCCCGCGGCACGGCGTCACTCGGACGGCTGGAGCACGACCTGGATGTCGATGTCGATCTTGACCTCGTCGCCGAGCGTGAAGCCGCCGGCCTCGAGAGCGCTGTTCCAGGAGACGCCGAAGTCGTGACGGTTGATGGTCGTGGTCGCCGACGCGCCCGCCTTCGTGCGGCCGGCGGTATCGGTCGCGACGCCGCCGAGCTCGCCTTTCAGCACGATCTCCTTCGTCACGCCGCGAAGGGTCAGGTCGCCGACGAGCGTGAACTCGTCGCCGTCCCACGTGCCGCCGGTGGAGCGGAAGGTCGCGGTCGGGTACTCCTCGACGAGGAAGAAGTCGCTCGTGCGCAGGTGGGCGTCGCGCTGAGCCTGCTGGGTGTTGACCGACGCGACATCGATGACCGCCTCGATGCTGTGGATGCCGTCCGCGTCATCGGGTGCCGTCACGACGGTCACGTCGAAGGAGTCGAACGTGCCGCGCACCTTGGAGATCGCGAGGTGCTTGACGGTGAACGCGATCGTCGAGTGCGCGGTGTCGAGCTTCCAGGTGCCGGCGACGAACTGCGGGTGCGTGGACAGGGTCTCGATAGTTGTCATGTCACTAATAATCATTGACACGACAACCGTATTCCGGATCAGTGCCCGACGAGTGGCCCCATGAGCTTCGCGGCGAGCGACGGGCGACCCGTCACGCGCTCCTCGGCGTCCGCGATCGACATCGCGAGCATCCCCGCGTTCGCCCCGAGGAAGCGCAGCGGCTCGGGCTCCCACTTCGGCGACCGGTGACCGACCCACGGCAGTCGGGTGAGCTCGGTGTCCGCGCCGGTGAGGAGGTCGGCGAGCGTGCGGCCCGCGAGATTCGTCGTCGACAGGCCGTCGCCGACGTAGCCGCCCGCGTGGGCGATGCGTGTCCTCCGGTCGAACGCCACCGAGGCGTGCCAGTCGCGTGGCACGCCGAGGGGACCGCCCCACCGGTGCGTCACCTCCGCCTCCGCCGCCGCCGGGAAGAGGTCGACGAGGGCGTTCCTCAGGTGCTCGAAGACGCGCTCCTCACGGTCGAACTCCGGCCGCACGACGCTGCCCCAGTGGTAGCGGGCCCCGCGGCCGCCGAACGCGAAGCGGTCATCCGCCGTGCGCTGACCGTAGATGAGCAGGTGGCGGTAGTCGGTGAAGGTCTGCCCGCGCTCGAGGCGCACCTCCTCCCAGAACGACGCGGGGAGGGGCTCCGTCGCGATCATGAGCGAGTAGAGCGGCAGGATGCGGCGGTGCGTCGCCCGGAACGTCGCGGTGTAGCCCTCCGTCGCGAGCACGACGTGCTCCGCCGACACCCTGCCCCGCGTCGTCGTGACGCGACCGGTCGTGAAGTCCGTCACCGTCGTGCCCTCGAGGATGCGGGCCCCCCGGGCCTCGACGGCGGTCGCGAGCCCGCGGACGAGCTTCGCCGGATGCAGGCTCGCGCAGTTGCGGTCGAACGCCGCCCCGAGTGCGCCGCGCGCACCCACCGCGTCGGCGCCGAGCCAGGACACCTCGTCGACGCCGTACGCGTTCGCCTGCGCGATCTCGGTGAAGGCCGCGCGCTTCTGCACCGCCGAGCGCGCGTACGAGACGGTGCCGCGTCGCGCGAAGTCCGCGTCGATGCCGGCCTCCCCGAGCACGCGCTCGACCTCGCCGATCGTGCCGATCATCGCGCGTCGCATCGCGAGCGCCGCGTCGCGGCCGTGGGTGCGCTCGAGCGACCCCGTCGAGCGGGGGAAGAGGGCGCTGCACCAGCCGCCGTTGCGGCCCGACGCGCCGAAGCCCGCGATCTCCTTCTCGAGCACGACGACGCGCAGCGACGGGTCGCGGTCGAGCAGGTACCACGCGGTCCACAGCCCGGTCAGGCCGCCGCCGACGATCGCGACGTCGGCCTCGGTGTCGCCGTCGAGGGCCGGCCTCGGCGTGAAGCCGTCGCCCGCGGACCCGTGCCAGAAGCTCAGGTCCGCGTAGCGACTCAGAGCTTCGTCCACGCCTCGCTCAGGACGCCGCGCAGGATGCCGGTGATCTCGTCGAACTCGGGCTCGCCGATCGTGAGCGGCGGGGCGAGCTGCACGACGGGGTCGCCCCGGTCGTCGGCGCGGCAGTACAGGCCCGCGTCGTAGAGCGCCTTAGAGAGGAACCCGCGCAGCAGCCGCTCCGACTCGTCGTCGTCGAACGTCTGCTTCGTCGCCTTGTCCTTCACGAGCTCGATGCCGAAGAAGTACCCGTCGCCGCGCACGTCGCCGACGATCGGCAGGTCGAGCAGGCTCTCGAGCTTCGACCGGAACACGGGGGAGAGTTCGCGCACGCGCTCGTTGAGGCCCTCCTCCTCGAAGATGTCGAGGTTCTCGAGCGCCACCGCCGCCGACACCGGGTGACCGCCGAACGTGTAGCCGTGGTAGAACGCGGTCTGACCGTGGCGGAACGGCTCGTAGATGCGATCCGAGACGATCGTCGCGCCGATGGGGGAGTAGCCGGACGTCATCGCCTTGGCGCACGTGATCATGTCGGGCACGTAGCCGTAGGCGTCGCACGCGAACATGTGGCCGATGCGACCGAAGGCGCAGATGACCTCGTCGGAGACGAGGAGCACGTCGTACTGGTCGCAGATCTCGCGCACGCGCTGGAAGTAGCCCTTCGGCGGCGGGAAGCAGCCGCCCGAGTTCTGTACGGGCTCGAGGAACACCGCGGCGACCGTCTCCGGGCCCTCGAAGAGGATCATCTCCTCGATGCGGTTCGCGGCCCAGAGCCCGAACTCCTCCTCGGTGCCGCCCGGGAAGCCCATCTCGTCGGCGCGGTAGGCGTTCGTGTTGGGCACGCGGAACCCGCCCGGGGTGACGGGCTCGAACATGTGCTTCATCGCCGGGATGCCGGTGATCGCGAGCGCCCCCTGCGGCGTGCCGTGGTAGGCGACGAAGCGCGAGATGACCTTGGTCTTCGTCGGCTGGCCCTGGAGCTTCCAGTAGTACTTCGCGAGCTTGAACGCGGTCTCGACGGCCTCGCCGCCCCCGGTGGAGAAGAACACGCGGTTGAGGTCGCCGGGCGCGTAGTCGGCGAGCCGGTCGGCGAGTTCGATGGCCTTCGGGTGCGCGTAGGACCAGATCGGGAAGAAGGCGAGCTCCTCGGCCTGCTTCGCTGCGGTCTCGGCGAGGCGCTTACGGCCGTGGCCGGCGTTGACGACGAAGAGCCCGGAGAGCCCGTCGATGTACCGGCGGCCCTGGGCGTCCCAGATGTGGTGACCCTCGCCCTTGACGATGACGGGGACGCCGGACTCCTCGAGCACCGACTGGCGCGAGAAGTGCATCCAGAGGTGGTCCTTGGCCTTCTGCTGGAGGGCCGAGTGGTCGAGGCCGACCGGAACCGTCTGCTCGGAGATGGTCACTCTTTCTTTCCTTCCCGGGACTACCGGGTGCCCCAGTTGTAGAACTGCTTGTGCAGCTTCAGGTAGACGAACGTCTCGGTCGAGAGCACGCCCTCGATGCGGCGGATGCGCTGGTTGAGCAGCTCGATGAGGTCCTCGTCGCTCTCGCACACGACCTCGGCGAGGATGTCGAAGCTCCCCGCGGTGAGCACGACGTAGTCGATCGCCGGGATGCGGCCGAGCTCCTCCGCGACGTGCACGGTGTCGCCCGTCACGCGGAGCCCGATCATCGCCTGGCGGTAGAACCCGAGCTGCATCGGGTCGGTCACGGCGACGACCTGCATGACGCCCGCGTCGGTGAGCTTCTGCACGCGCTGGCGCACCGCCGCCTCGGACAGTCCGACGGCCTTGCCGATCTCGGCGTAGGACCGCCGGCCGTCCTCCTGGAGCTGCTCGATGATGCCCTTGGAGACGTCGTCGAGCGCCACCGCCTTCGCGCGCGCCATGCACCGATCATGTCAGCCCGGCACGCCCCATTCAAGCGAATCCGCAATCTGAGAGGCCTCCGAATGACGAAATCGGCAGTTTGAGCACCCAACGCCGATCGGTAGGGTGGGCCCATGGCCGACCGCATCCTGAAGAACTTCATCAACGGCGAGTACGTCGACGCGAAGGGCGACGAGTCGTTCGCCGTCATCGACCCCGCGACCGAGGAGGCCTACGCCACGTCACCCGTCTCGGGCCGGGCCGACGTCGACGACGCCTTCGCGGCCGCCGCCGCGGCGTTCGAGGAGTGGGGCGAGTCGACCCCGGCCGAGCGGCAGCTCGCCCTCTTCCGCATCGCCGACGAGATGGAGCGCCGCGCCGACGAGTTCGCCGACCTCGAGTCGCAGGACACCGGGAAGCCGCGCGCGAGCCTCATCGAGGACGAGATCCTCCTGTCCGTCGACCAGATCCGCTTCTTCGCGGGCGCTGCGCGCAACCTCGAGGGCCGCGCGACCGCGGAGTACATGAAGGACCACACCTCGTCGATCCGCCGCGAGCCGATCGGCGTCATCGGGCAGGTCACCCCCTGGAACTACCCGCTCAACATGGCCGTGTGGAAGTTCGCGCCCGCGATCGCCGCCGGCAACACGACGGTGCTCAAGCCGAGCGACACGACGCCGCAGTCGACGCTCCTCCTCGCCGAGATCGCCGCGGAGTTCCTCCCGAAGGGCGTCCTCAACGTCATCACGGGCGACCGCACGACGGGTGCCGCGATGATCGAGCACAAGACGCCGCAGATGGTGTCGATCACGGGCTCGGTTCGCGCGGGCATGGAGGTCGCGAAGGCCGCCTCGAGCGACCTCAAGCGCGTGCACCTCGAGCTCGGCGGCAAGGCCCCCGTCATCGTCTTCCCCGACGCCGACCTCGCGAAGGCCGTCGAGGGCATCGCGGGCGCGGGCTACTTCAACGCCGGCCAGGACTGCACCGCGGCGACGCGCGTGCTCGTGCACCGCGACATCCACGACGAGTTCCTCGCCGCCCTCGCCGACTACGTCGCGGGCAACGTGAAGACCGGCGCCCCGGACGACCCCGACGCCTTCTTCGGCCCCGTCAACAACCGAAACCAGCTCGACCGCGTGCTCGGGATGCTCGACGCGCTCCCGTCGCACGCGAGCGTCGTCGCGGGGGGCGGCCGCAAGGAGGGCAGCGGCTACTTCATCGAGCCGACGATCGTCGACGCCCTGCGCCAGGACGACGACGCCATCCAGACCGAGATCTTCGGACCGGTCATCACCGTGCAGACCTTCGCCGACGAGGCGGAGGCGCTCGCCTACGCCAACGGCGTGCAGTACGGCCTCGCCTCGTCCGTGTGGACGAAGGACCACGGCCGGGCGATGCGCTTCGCGAAGCACCTCGACTTCGGCTGCGTGTGGATCAACACCCACATCCCNNTCGTCGCCGAGATGCCGCACGGCGGNTTCAAGCACTCCGGCTACGGCAAGGACCTNTCGATGTACGGNTTCGAGGACTACACGCGNNTCAAGCACGTCATGTCGTACATCGGGGGGTAGCCGGAAGGCGCAAGATAGACGGGTGCACGGCGACCTCGACGACACCCGGATCGCGGTGCCGCGCACCCCCGACGACAGGCCCGCCGAAGCCGACGGCGACGCGACGATCGTGCGCGGCAGCCTGCCCGCCCCCGTCCCGCCCGCGCTCATCGAGCCCCCGCAGCCGGAGAGGCGACCCCTGCCCGAGGTCGTGGCGCCCCTCGTCCCGGTCATCGACGACATCCCCGTCGTGCCGCTCGCGCCGGCGCCCGAGCCCTCCGTCCCGCGGTTCCGCGTGCGGCTCGCCGACGGACGCGAGTTCGACGTCGACCGTCCCGTCTACGTCGGCCGCAAACCGAGCACTCCGCGCATCCACACCGGACCGGCGCCGCACCTCGTGACGATCCCGTCGCCGAGCCGAGAGCTCTCCGCGACCCACGTGGAACTGCGCGTCGTCGGCGGCGCCCTCGTGGCGACCGACATGCGCTCCACCAACGGCACCGTCGTGACCCTGCCCCGGTCGGCGCCGCGCACCCTCATCCGCGGCGAGTCGATCGTCGTCGTCCCGGGCAGCCGCATCGACCTCGGCGACGGGGCGATCCTCGACATCCTGGATCCCGAGGGGGACTCGTGAGCAGCGTCGGCCGCGACCGCACCGGCTACCGGTTGAGCGTCCCGGGCCGCAGGCGGGGCTACGTCCTCGACTGGGCGGGACGCAGCGACGTCGGCCGCAAGCGCACCGTCAACGAGGACAGCGTCCTCGTCGGCCCTCCCGTCTTCGCCGTCGCCGACGGGATGGGCGGGCACGCCGCGGGCGACCGGGCGAGCGCCGCCGTCGTCGAGCGGCTCGCCGCCCTCCGCGCCGCCGCCGACCACGGCTACCTCGAGCCCGAGCGGCTCGACGAGGCCCTCGGCGCCGCCGCGGCCGACATCGACGAGCTCGCCGCCCACATCCCCGTCGGCGCGGGCACGACCGTCACGGGCGCCTTCCTCGCCCTCAAGGACGGCGAGCCGCACTTCGGGGTCTTCAACATCGGCGACAGCCGCGTCTACCGCTACTCCGACGACGACTTCCGCCGCGTCACGCGCGACCACTCCGTCGTCCAGGAGCTCGTCGACGCGGGCCTCCTCCACGCCGACGACGCCGAGGGCCACCCCGAGAGCAACGTCATCACGCGCGCCGTCGGATTCCGTGAGACGCCGCAGCCCGACGTGTGGATGCTGCCCGTCGAACCCGGGATGCGCCTCCTGCTGTGCTCCGACGGTCTCACCAAGGAGCTCGACGACCGGCGCATCCACGGGATGCTCGCCGGAGGCCGCTCCGCCGCGGAGACGGCGGACGAGCTCATGGACGCCGCGCTCGCCGCGGGAGGACGCGACAACGTGACGGTCGTCGTCATCGACGTCGCCGCTCCGGCGCCGAAGCCGCGCGCGTCGAACGCCTGACGTCGCGGACGGATCGGCGGACGCCCCCGTTCGGGCGACGAGTCCGCCCAGATCGTCCACCTAGAATGGGGCGACCCGCGCGCAGGGAGAAGGGGGGTCCGGATGGCGAGGCGTCTGCCCTCCCAGCCTCCCGTGCTGCCCGGGTTCTCATACGTCCACATCCTCGGCTCCGGCGGGTTCGCGGACGTCTTCCTCTACGAGCAGAACATGCCCCGGCGCCAGGTCGCCGTGAAGGTCATGCTGAGCGAACTCGTCAACGACCAGGTGCGCCAGATGTTCCAGGCCGAGGCGAACCTCATGGCTCAGCTGTCGACGCACCCGTCGATCCTCACCGTGTACGAGGCGAGCGTCTCGAGCGACGGCCGGCCCTACCTCGTCATGGAACTGTGCTCGTCGATCCTCGCCGAGCGCTACCGGCGGGAGCGGATCCCCGTGCCGGAGGTGCTGCGCATCGCCGTCAAGATCGGCTCCGCGATCGAGACCGCCCACCGCGCCGGCGTGCTCCACCGCGACATCAAGCCGTCCAACATCCTCACCACCGCCTACGGTCACCCCGTGCTCTCCGACTTCGGCATCGCGTCGACGATCACGACGCAGCGCGAAGAGGAGTCGGTCGGCCTCTCGATCCCGTGGTCGGCACCCGAGGTGCTGCTCGATGAGACCTCCGGCACCGTCGCGAGCGAGGTGTGGGCGCTCGCCGCGACCGTGTACTCCCTCCTCGCGGGGCGCTCGCCGTTCGAGGACCCCACGGGGTCGAACAGCAGCAGCGACCTCATGTCGCGCATCGCGCGGGCCAAGCCGCAGCCGATCGGGCGCACCGACGTCCCCGCGAGCCTCGAGGCGCTCCTGCGCCGCGCGATGTCGCGCCGCCCCGAGAACCGTCCGGCGAGCATCCTCGAGTTCGTCCGGGAGCTCCAGACGATCGAGGCCGAGCTCGGGCCTGCCGCAGACGCCGCTCGAGATCGCGATGGACGAGTGGGCGCTCGGCACCGTCGCCGACCTCGAGGACCGCACGCGCCTGCGTCCCGTCGCGGGCGCCGCCGTGAGCCCGGGGGCGCGGCGTCGGCGCCGCCGGACGGGAGGCCCCACCGGCTACGAGCCCGTCGGCACCGTGCGGGAGGCGACCGCGCCGCCGCGCCGCCTCTCCCACAGCAGGCCGACCGCGCCGTCGCGCGGCCTCCAGACCCTCACGTGGGTGCTCGTTGCCTCCGCGGTGCTCGTCATCGCGCTCGGCGTCACCGCGCTCGCCGTCCTCCTGCGTGCGGGCGGTGACGACGGCATCCCCGTCGTCACCGATATCCAGGCGAGCGAGGTCGACGGCACGGTCGAGTTCTCCTGGCCCGACCCCGGGCTCGCGCAGGGCGACCTCTACGAGATCGCGGTGGGCGGCGTGCGCACCGCGACCCAGTCGCAGCCGCGGTTCGTCGTCGACGCGGCGCCCGGCGAGACGGTCTGCATCGCCGTCACCGTCAACCGGCAGGGCAAGACGGGCGGCCAGAGCGCGGAGAAGTGCGTCGACGTCTCGGATGATTGAACGATGAGCCTCCGGTCCTGGGTCGCGGCGCACCGCTCCGGCGTCGCGACCGCGACGAGCGGGACGGTCGTGGCCGCCATCGTCGCGGGCGTCGCGCTCACGTCGACCGGGTACACGGCGCAGAAGCTCGACCTCGGCGACGGCTCCGTGTGGGTCGCGAACGGCGCCCTCCAGGCCGTCGGGCGCGCCAACCCCGAGGTGCTCGAGCTCAACTCCGTCCTCCGCACCTCCGGCACCGACCTCGAGGTCGTGCAACAGGGCACGACCGTCCTCGTCGTCGACCACGCCGACGCGACCGTGCGGATCGTCGACCCCGCGGAGTCGACCCTCGGCGAGTCGACGGCGCTCCCGCCCGAAGACGCCCAGGTCTTCCTCGCCGGCGACCGCGTCGTCATCCACGCCGCGGGCACGGGGGAGTTGTGGATCGTGCCCGTCACGGAGCTCGAGGACTTCGACACGTCGCAACCCACGTCGCTGAGCCTCGGACTCGACTCGGTCGTGAACGTCGCGCCCGACGGCACCCTGTTCGCCTACTCCGCGGAGCTCGACCAGGTGTACCGCGTGGACGCCGCCCGCGTCGACGTGGTCGGGTCGACCTGGACGGCGGGCCTCGACGGGGCCGACGACGTGCGGATCACCTCCGTCGGGGGAGCATGGGCCGTCCTCGACGTGGTGGGCCGTCGCGTCGCCCTGGAGCGGGGGATCGTCGACCTCGCCGCGCTCGCCGGACCCGACGGCGACCTGGTGCCCCAGGAGCCGTCCGACGCGGGCTCGCGCATCCTCGTCGGCACCGACGGCGGGCTGCTCGCCGTCCCGGTCGACGGATCCGCCGCCGTCGCCGCTCGTCGAGGGGCAGGACGGGGCCCCCGTCGCGCCCCTGCGCGTCGGAGAGTGCGAGTACGCGGCGTGGTCGTCGGGCACGGCGTGGCGTCGCTGCGCCGGGGCGGGGGAGGGCGTCCTCCTGCCGCTCGACGGGCCCACCACCGGGGCGCTCGACTTCGCCGTCAACGTCGACCGGGTCGTGCTCAACGACGTGCGCCGCGGGAGCACGTGGGCCGTGCAGGATGCGGGCCAGCTCATCGACAACTGGGACGAGCTGATCGTCGACGAGCGCGACGAGCAGGTCGAGCACAACGACGAGAACGTGCCGCCCACGGTCGAGGAGGAGCAGCGGCCACCCGTCGCGATCGACGACGAGTTCGGTGCCCGGCCGGGCCGTGCGACCGTGCTGCCCGTGCTGCTCAACGACTACGACCCGAACGCGGACGTGCTCGTCATCGCGCAGGTCGACCCGATCGACGAAGACCTCGGCCGCGTCGACCTCGTGACGCGCAACCAGCAGATCCAGCTGACCCTCTCCCCGGAGGCGGCCGGCACCCTCGTCTTCCGCTACACGATCACCGACGGTCGCGGCGGCGTCGCGACCGCGACGGTGCGCGTCACGGTGCGCGGGGCGTCGGAGAACTCGCCGCCCGTGCAGATGCGCACGACGCGCGCCGACGTCGCCGCGGGTGGACGGGTCTCGACGCAGGTGCTCGGCGACTGGGTCGACCCCGACGGCGACGCCTTCTACCTCATCGCCGCGACGACCGCGGCTCCCGACCAGGTGAGCCACAAGCCGGACGGCGCGATCGTGTTCTCCGACTCGGGCGAGGGCGGCGACCTCAAGTCGGTGACCCTCGTCGTGTCGGACGGCGACGCGGAGTCGACCGGGAGCGTCGCGATCGGCGTGACTCCCGCGGGCGAGCTCCCCATCGTCATCGAACCGTGGGTGGCGCTCGCCACGGCCGGGCAGGAGATCACGGTCCGCCCCATGACGCACGTGCGCGGCGGCAACGGGGCGCTCCGGCTCAACGCCGTGCCGGAGCGCGCCGGGTCCACGATCAAGCCGAGCTTCGAAGCGGGCACCTTCACGTTCGTGAGCGACGAGGTGCGCACCCACTACGTCGAGTTCACCGTCACGGACGGCGACCAGACGGCGACGGGACTCGTGCGCATCGACGTCGCCGCGCCGCCCGACGCCAACACGCGACCGATCACCGTGCCGCGCACGGTCTTCATCACGACGCTGTCGAGCGACACGGTCGACCCGACGACGACCGACATCGACCCGGCGGGCGGCGTCCTCGTCGTCACGGGTGTCACGGGCAGCGTGCCGGGCGTGCGGGCCGAAGTGCTCGACCAGCGTCAGGTGCGCATCACGCTCACCGAGCCCCTCGAGGGACGCAGCGTCGACGTCAATTACCGGATCAGCAACGGCCTCGCCGACGCGGTCGGCACGATCACCGTCGTCGAGATCCCGGAGCCCGCGCAGCTCCAGCCGCCGATCACCGTCGACGACACCGCGACCGTGCGTGTCGGCGACGTCGTCGACATCCCGGTGCTCGACAACGACGAGCAACCCGAGGGCAAGCCGCTCACGCTCCTGCCGGACCTCGCCGAGGAGCTCCCGGAGGGTGCCGGCCTCCTCTTCGTCTCCGGCGACCGTCTCCGCTACCTCGCCCCCGAGACGGCGGGCAACTACGTCGCCGTCTACAGCGTCGAGTCGGCCGGGCAGCGCGCCGAGGGCCGCGTCACGATCTCGGTGCGCGAGGAGAACGCCGCGACGAACAGCGCACCGGTGCCGCGACGCGTCACGGCGCGCGTGCTCGCGGGCGAGACGGTGCGCATCCAGATCCCCCTGTCGGGCATCGACCCGGACGGCGACTCCGTGCAGCTCATCGGCATCACGAGCAACCCCGAGAAGGGCGCGGTGCTCAGCACCGGTCCGACCCACATCGAGTTCGAGGCGGGCGAGTACTCCTCCGGTACCGACCAGTTCACCTACGCCGTCGTCGACGCGCTCGGGGCGCGCGCGGAGGGCACCGTGCGCGTCGGCATCAGTCCGCGCCTCGACGGGGCCCGCAACCCGGTCGCGAACGCCGACACGGTCTCGGTGCGTCCGGGCCGCACCGTGAGCGTCCAGGTTCTCGCGAACGACTCCGACCCCGACGGCAGCCCGCTGCGCGTCGTGTCGGCGACCCCCAACTCCGACGGGACGACGGTCGAGATCGTCGAGGACNCCGTCGTCGACGTCACCCCGCCTCGCGAGCCGGGCGAGTACTCGGTGATCTACACGATCCAGAACGAGTTCGGCGGCACGAGCCAGAACTTCATCACCGTGCGCGTCGACGAGGACGCCCCGCTGTCCTACCCCGACGCGCGCGACACCGTGCTGACCGCGAGCGACGTCGTCGACCGGGCGACCGTCGACGTCGACGTGCTCGACAACGTGTTCTTCGCCGACGGCGCGTCCGCCGAGCTCGGGGTCGCGCTCCTGCCCGGCTTCACCACGACGGCGGAGCTCCTCTCCGACAAGCGCATCCGCGTCGTCATCGGCGACCGCGCCCAGATCATCCCGTTCTCCGTCTCGCACCCGGATGACGACTCGATCCGGTCGTTCGCCTTCATCTGGGTGCCCGGTTACGAGGACGCGCTCCCGCAGGTCGACCGCACCGCGCCGCTCCTCACGGTCGAGTCGGAGCAGCCGCTGCGGATCGAACTCGACGACTACGTCATCACGCTGCGCGGACAGGGCGTGCGCCTCACCGACTCGAGCACGGTGCGGGCGACGCACTCCAACGGCGACGACCTCGTCGTCGACGCGAACACGCTCGTCTACACGTCGGCCGACCAGTACTTCGGTCCCGCGTCGATCACCTTCGAGGTGACCGACGGCACCAGCGCGAGCGACCCGAACGGGCGGCGCGCCATCCTCACCCTGCCGATCGACGTGCAGCCGCGCGAGAACCAGCCGCCCGTGTTCGTCGGCGGCGTCATCGACTTCGAGCCCGGGCAGTCGAAGGAGCTCGACCTCGTCCGGCTCACCAACTACCCCTACGACGACGTCGACGAGCTCGCCTACGCCGTCGTCGAGCCGCTCCCGGCCGGCTTCACGTTCGAGCTCAACGGGCAGCGGCTCGTGCTGACGGCGGCGGCGAACGCCCAGAAGGGCACGACGACCGACATCACCCTGACGGTGCGCGACGACCTCAACCAGGGTCGCGCGGGCCGCATCCGCCTCCAGATCGTGCCGTCGACGCTCCCGCTCCTCAAGCCGGCCCCGGATGCCGCGATCACGCCCCGCGGCACGACGACGACGATCGACGTGCTCGCGAACGACGAGGTGACGAACCCGTTCCCCGGGCAACCCCTCCAGGTCGTCGACATCCGCGGACTCGACGGCGCGGCGATCCCCGAGGGCGTGACGATCACGCCGAGCGCCGACCGCTCCCGGCTGACCGTCGCCGTCGGGCCGGGCGCGGCCCCGATCGACACGAGCCTGCAGTACCAGGTCGCCGACGCGACGCTCGATCCCGACCGCTACGTGTGGGGCACGATCACGATCTCGGTGCAGGACGTCCCCGATCCCGTGACGGGGGTCGCCGTCACCGAGTTCGGCGACCGGCTGCTCAAGCTGTCGTGGTCGCCGGGTTCGTTCAACAACTCGCCGATCGAGCACTTCGAGGTGACGATGACGGCGCCGGGATCGGACGCCGTGCTGTCGACGACGACGTGCACGACGAGCGTCAACTGCGCACTCACGACGCCGGGCAACGGTCCCGGCTACGCCGTGCGCCTGTCCGTCGTCGCCGTCAACGCCCTCGGACCCTCGACGCCGACGGCGCTCCCCGGCACGATCTGGTCGGACATCATCCCGCCGCCGCCGACGGCGCTCGCGTGGACGCCGCTCGACCAGGGGCTCCGTGTGCTCTGGCGGAAGCCCGCGCCGGAGCCGGGACGCGAGGGCAGCGCGATCGAGCGGTACGTCGTCACCGTCGGGCCGGCCCAGCAGGTCATCTCGGTGAACCCGTCCGACCCGGTCGGCACGCTCTACGCCGCCAACCTCAGCTCGCCCGGCATCGCCAACGGGAGCTCCGTCGGGTTCTCGGTGAGCGCGCGCAACAGCGCCCCCAACTCGCTCGCGACGTGGAACCAGGCGACGGGGGTCGGCGTGCCCGCGGGTCCGCCGTCGCTCGCCGGCCCCGTCGTCTCGGCATCGGCCTCCCTCACGGACGGCACGACCGCGAGCGCGTCGTGGGCCGGGGTATTCGGCGACAACGGCCGTGCCATCGAGCGGTACTTCGCGCTCATCCGCACCGGCGGTCCGACGCCCGTGTGCACCGTGACGGGCGTCGAGAGCGGATCGCCGAGCGTCACGCCCCCGAGCGGGAGCCAGTCGCTGCCGGCCGGCACGACCTCCGCAGGCTTCTCGGGACTGTCGGCGAACCAGACGTACACGATCTGGGTGTTCGCCTACAACGGCCAGGGCTGCACGCCCGCGACGCCTGTCCAGGTGACCCCGCGCGCCGTGCCCGGCACCGTCGCCGACATCACCGCGCCGATCCAGGAGAACGGCTCGGGCGGCGAGTTCCACGACGCGCGCCTCACCGGATTCGTGATCGGCAGCGGCTCGACCGATGCCGACATGTTCCAGTATCGGATCGGGGACGGCGGCACCCCGAGCGGCGTGCTCCCGCTCGGCAGCTTCCTCACCTCCGCGACCGGCGACCACTACGGCGCTCCGCTCGGCGTGTACGTGAAGGCGTGCCGCGCCTACCCTGAGGCGACGCTGTGCAGCAACGCGTGGGCCGGTCCTTTCCTCCTCGGCACGCCCGTGCGCAACTCCACACCGGGCGACCTCGAATACGACCCCGAGCTCCTCGGCGGCACGTGGCGCTGGACGTCGATGCCGGGTCCCGGCTACGACGCCGTGCATTACCGCTGCGGCAACGGCAACAACGAGGCCGGGTGGATTCCGATGACGGCGCCGGGGGAGTGCGCGAGCGGCGGCGCCTTCAACGACCTGCGCGTGCGCATCACCGCCAACGGCACCACGTATCAACGAAGCTATTCCTCTCTCGACTACCCGCCGCTGGACTGACGAGCGACTCCCGGAAGGACACCCCGCATGACCATGACCCCCGAGCAGGCCTCCGCGTTCCAGGAGACCTTCGGGCGCCTCGTCGCCAACGTCGAGCAGGTGCTGCTCGGCAAGACCTTCGTGATCCGCCTCGGCTTCGTCGCGCTGTTCAGCGAGGGCCACCTGCTGCTCGAGGACTACCCGGGCACGGGCAAGACGTCGATGGCGCGCGCGATCGCCCAGAGCGTCGCGGGCACCCACAACCGCATCCAGTTCACCCCCGACCTGCTTCCCGGCGACATCACGGGCGTGAGCGTCTACGACCAGAAGACGCAGACGTTCGAGTTCCACCGCGGGCCCGTCTTCGCCAACATCGTCCTCGCCGACGAGATCAACCGCGCGTCGCCGAAGACGCAGGCCGCCCTCCTCGAGGTCATGGAGGAGGGACGTGTCACCGTCGACGGCGAGACCCACCTGGCGGCCTCGCCGTTCATGGTCATCGCGACGCAGAACCCCATCGAGCAGGCGGGCACCTACCGGCTCCCAGAGGCGCAGCTCGACCGCTTCCTGCTCAAGGCGTCGATCGGCTACCCCGACCACGCGTCGACGCTCCGCATCCTCGAGGGGTCCGACGTGCGGTCCCACGAGGTCACCCTCAACCCGGTCGTGACGTCGGACACCGTGCTCGCGCTCGCCGGCCAGGCGCGGCACGTGCACGTCGACCCGAGCGTCAACGACTACGTCTCGCGGCTCGTGGAGGCGACCCGCACGGCGACCGAGGTCCGCCTCGGCGTGAGCGTCCGCGGCGCGCTCGCCCTCATCCGCACGGCGAAGACCCTCGCCGCCGCGAGCGGACGGCACTACGTCATCCCCGACGACGTCAAGTCGCTCGCGGAGCCCGTGCTCGCGCACCGTCTCATCCTCGACCCCGAGGCGGAGTTCGACGGCGTCACGCCGTCGGGGATCATCGGCCAGATCCTCCTCGAGACCCCGCCGCCGAGCGACCGGCAGGCCGTGTGAGCTCACCGCGACCGACGAGGAGCCGGCGCGGCGCCCGTGTCACGACGGCGACGCGCGCCGACTCCGCCACGCAGACCGGCTTCGCGGGACTCGCGAACACGCGTGCCCGCATCGTGGGCGCGCGCACGGGCGTGCTCGCCGACGCCCTCGTCGCGATCGTGCGCGTCGTCGCGAGCGTCGGCGCCGCGGCCGGGCGGGTCGGCGCGCGCATCGCCGCGGTCGTCACGCCGCTCGGCTGGGTCATGCTCGGCGTCATCCCGGTCGCCTTCGTCGCGGGCTACGCGCTCGGGTGGCTCGAACTCGTCGTCGTCGGCTGGGCCGGGCTCGTGCTCGTCGCCGTCGCGGCCCTGTACCTCGTCGGGAGGTCCCCGTTCCGGGTGACCCTCACCCTGCCGCACCGCCGGGTCGTCGTCGGCGACCCCGCGCGCGGCGCCGTCACGCTGCACAATCCCACGGGTCGGCGGGTGCTCGGCGTCACCGTCGAGGTGCCCGTCGGCGTCGGCCTCGCGGAGCTCGCGATGCCGAGTCTCAAGGCCGGCGCGGCGTTCACGAACGAGTTCGCCATCCCGACGCGGCGCCGCGGCGTCATCCCCGTCGGCCCTGTGCGCACCGTGCGCGCCGACCCGATCGGGCTGGTGCGGCGCGAACTCGTCTGGACCGAGAGCGAGGAGCTCGTCGTCCATCCCCGCACCGTGTCGATCCCGTCGACGTCGACGGGGCTCATCCGCGACCTCGAGGGCACNCCGACCCGCGACCTCACGTCGAGCGACGTCGCGTTCCACGCGCTGCGGGAGTACCAGGCGGGCGACGAGCGGCGCTACATCCACTGGAAGTCGTCGGCGAAGACGGGCACCTACATGGTGCGGCAGTTCGAGCAGACNCGGCGCAGCCACCTCGTGGTNGCGCTGTCGCTCGCGACGTCCGACTACGCGACGGAGGAGGAGTTCGAGCTCGCGGTCAGCGTCGCCGGATCGCTCGGGGTGCGCGCCATCCGGGACGGCCGCACCGTCTCCGTGGTCGTCAGTACGATCACTCCCGAGTTCGCCAAGCGCAAGACTTACGCCGTACGCCCGCTCGCGACGCACGTGCCCGGGCGCCTCCTCGACGACCTCGCCGTCGTGCAGCCGGCCGGGGCGGCACTCGGCATCCGCGACGTCGGACGGATCGCGGCGGAGGACAACGTCGGCATCTCGGTGGCGTTCCTGGTCTGCGGCTCGCTCGCGACACCCGCGGAGTTGCGGGCCGCCTCGAACGCCTTCCCGGAGGACGTCGCCGTCGTCGCGATCGTCTGCGATCCGGATGCCGTGCCCGGCTTCCGCCGCGTCGCCGGTCTGAGCGTGCTCACGGTCGGTTACCTCGAGGACCTCCGGATCGCCCTCGCCCGCACGGCGGCGGTCGCATGAGGCCCCCGCGCAGCGCGCGCGGCACCGCGCTCGACGTCTCCCTCCTCTCAGCCATGGTCGGCGTCGCCGCGGCGACGTTCTGGCCCGCCTACCGCGACACCTCGTTCGTCCTCATGGCTGTCGGCGCGGTGGTCGCGGGGATCGTCGTCGCGCTCCTCGGCGCCCGCTTCCGCTGGCCGTCCTACGTCGTGCTGCTCGTCGCCGTCGGGGCGGTGCTCGTGCTCGGGGTGCCGCTCGCCGTGCCGGGCCGCGCCGTCCTCGGATTCCTGCCGAGCTGGCAAGGCATCCTCGACCTCGTGAGCGCCGTCGCGCTCGGCTGGAAGCAGCTGCTCACGATCACGCTCCCGGTGGGCGACTACCAGGCGCTCCTCGTCCCGGCCTTCCTCGTGCTCGTCGCCGCGACGCTCCTGGCCGTGACCATCGCGACGCGCTCGCGACGGCCCGAACTCGCCGTCATCCCTCCCGTGGTCGCGTTCCTCGTCGCCATCGCCTTCGGCCCCGATGAGGCGCTCTGGCCCATCCCGCTCGCGCTCGGGATGCTCGGCGCCGCGCTCGTCTACCTCGTCGTGCAGCGCCGCCGCCGGCGTCGTGCCGCGATCGCGGCGCTCGCCCGGGCGACGCCCGACGCCGACGGGCGCCCCCTGGAGACGGCGGGGGAGGCGACGCTCGGCGTCCGCGGCGTCCTCACGGGCGGACTCATCCTCGCCGTCGCGGGTGCGGCCTCGGTGGGGGCGTCGAGCCTCGTCCCCGTGACGGGCGAACGCGACGTGCTCCGCACCGCCGTCGAGCAGCCGTTCGACCCGCGCGACTACCCGAGCCCGCTCGCGGGGTTCCGCCGCTACCTGCGCGAGGACCGCGTCGACGAGGTGCTCCTGCGCGTCGACGGGCTGCCCGACGACGCGCGCCTGCGGATCGCGACGCTCGACAGCTACGACGGGATCGTCTACGCCGTCGGGAGCGCCGCGATCGACAGCGCGTCGGGCACGTTCGTGCGCATCCCGCGGGCGCTCGACAGGTCCGGGGTCGACGGCGAGCGGATCGCGCTCGACATCGAGATCGCCGGCTACCGCGGCGTGTGGGTGCCGACGGCGGGCGCGTTCGCGTCGATCGACTTCACGGGACCGCGCGCCGCGGATCTCTCCGACGCCTTCTACTACAACGACACCTCCGGCACCGCGGCGCTCCTCGGCGGCCTCGAGTCGGGCGACTCCTACCGGCTCGCCGCCGTGCTCCCCGTCCAGCCGTCCGAGTCCGAGCTCGCGGGCCTGTCGCCGGGCGACGCCGAGGTCCCGCGCCTCGGCGAGCTCCCCGAGGAGCTCGCGCTCTACCTCGAGGAGCGGGTCCGCGCCCTGGCGGCGCCCGGCCCGCGGCTCGCGGCGATGCTCGACGCGCTCCGCACCGACGGCTACATCAGCCACGGCCTCGGCGACGACGAACCGCCCAGTCGCTCGGGTCACGCGGCCGACCGCATCGTCGAACTCGTCACCGACTCGCGGATGATCGGCGACGCGGAGCAGTACGCGGTCGCCGCGGCGCTCATGGCCCGTCAGCTCGGGTTCCCCGCGCGCGTCGTGTTCGGGTTCGCTCCGGACCGCGAGGAGGTGCGCGGCGAGGACGTCACGGCGTGGATCGAGGTGCACACGGCGCAGTACGGCTGGGTGACGATCGATCCGGTGCCGGAGGAACGGCCCATCCCCGAGGAGGAGCCTGAGGAGGCCAATCAGGTCGCGCGGCCGCCGTCGATCGTGCCCCCGCCGCCGGACCGGCCCGACCCGCAGGGCGAGCAGACCGCGCCCGAGAGCGTGCAGGAAGACCCGGATGCGCTCGACCCCGTGCTCGCCGCGATCCTCGCGGTCGCGCGCGCCATCGGGATCGGGCTGCTCGTCGTCGCGGTGCTCCTCGCGCCGTTCCTCCTCATCGTCGCGGCGAAGCTACGGCGGCGCCGGCTGCGTCGCACGGCGCCGACCGTCGTGGAGCGGATCCGCGGCGGCTGGGACGAGTTCGCCGACGCCGTCATCGACCACGGCTACGAGCCGCCGCCCGCCGCGACGCGGTCCGAGCTCGCGGCCGTCGCGGG